>Ga0209377_1000038_pt1 | contig 64034 bp, 51 predicted proteins | sample GraSoiAngelo_141_FD_185898 | JGI IMG/M metagenome (GOLD analysis project Ga0209377, IMG submission 185898) | Grasslands soil microbial communities from the Angelo Coastal Reserve, California, USA - 14_0929_12_40cm (SPAdes) (version 2) | ecosystem: Environmental > Terrestrial > Soil > Grasslands ...
GCAAGTCCGCCAAAGATGGAAAACAAAGCCGCGCCCGCGCGAACAAGCCAAAGATCAAGATTCGAATCAAGATGTTGAGCGAAGGTTCGCAACGAAAGGATTGGGATTGACGGGTCGAAATCGCGCACCGCGCGACGGAGCAAATCGGCCGTGGTAGAATCGCTTCCGGATGGGAGCGAATGAAAGCGAACGATAAAGAAAACATCGCTTTGGAATCCGCGCGCAAACGGCAAATAAATCCCGCCCGCGGATTCTTTTTCGAAGAGCGCATGCCGCGTCGCCGGCGCGATACCAACTACTTCGACCGTCTCCTCCTGCTTCTGGCCTTCACTCAAATCGGCGCTCCCTCCAACATGCCCGCCCTCGCCGCCTTGGGCTGACGGGGCATTTGCCGCCGCATATTGAATCCGTTGTCCAAGCGCGTCCGTATCGGGCCAGAGTTTCTTCGCCAGAACAGCGTCAATAATCGCCACCTTCGGACCGGGCTGGGTCGCCTCCGCTTCGGTAAATGCGCGACCACGCACAACTGGCAAGCCAACGGTTGAAAAATAATCCGCGCCGACGCTGTTCCACGACACATCGAAAGCAAGGCCCTCGGCGGCAGTAGCCGGCCTGGCGTCGGGAGCAAGATTGAAACCGGCGCGTTGGACTTTCCTGCTTAATTCAAACATCCCGAATGGGACAATTGAACAGACGCTCGCGTGCTCGACGCCTGGTAACGCCGCCAGTCTGGCGTTCAAGTTGCGATAAAGTTCTTGCGCACGTTTCGGTTCGTAGCCGGCCAGACTCGCATCAACTTCCAGAACATAGCTTGCGCCTGGTTTTAGTCCCGTATCAACGGATGCCGCTTTGCCTGCACCGCGAATGAACAAGGCCGCCGCGGTAATCAGCGCGAGTGAGAAGGCGATTTGCACGACCACGAGCGGGTGGCGCGGTAGAAATTTCCAGTGTCGGCGTACCACGTCTTCCCCGGCATGTTCCTTGAGATCAGTCACGAGCGCGCGGCGCGAAATTTTCAAAGCCGGCCCAAGCGCAAACATGAGCGTGCCAAGCAGGCAGAATCCAAACGTCGCCGCCAAAATTGCGGGGCTCGGTCCACTCAACCACACAATGTCGAGCGGCATCAGTTTGCGCATGGAGGCAACCAGCAAATCTGACGACCAAAGTCCAAGAACGAGACCACCGGCGCCGCCAAGCAACGCCAGAACGAAACCTTCTGTGAGAAGCTGGCGAATGATCCGCCAACGACTGCCGCCCAGAGCGAGGCGGATTGCAATCTCTTTGCGGCGCGCCGTCGCGCGTGCGAGCAGCATGTTGGCCAGGTTGAGGCATGCCACCAGCAACACCACTACCGCCATTCCAAGCAGCAATGGCGCGATGACTTCTATCCCGCTTTCGGCCCCGGGGTTGTTGCTTACCGAATTACGCGACACGGGAGCGGTCATGAACGTCTGATCCTTTTGCTCAACGGGGTAGGCTTTTTCTAAATTGGCCGCCAGTCCTTGGAGTGCAGGCTTGGCTGCGGCTACCGTCATCCCAGGTTTCAGCCGGCCCATGATGCGCAACTGCGTTCCTTTGCGATCGTCGATCGTCGTCTTGTTATCCAAATTAAAATCGTTCGCTACCTGATCGTAAACACTCATCGGCAACCAGACTTCCGGGGAAAGAATTTGCATCGTGCCGACAAAACCCTTCGGCGTAATTCCGACGATCCTGAAAGAGCGGGCGTTGATGAGTAAGTGAGAACCGAGCACGCCAGGATCGAGGTCATGTTTTGCCCAGTAACTGTAACTGACGATCGCGACCTGCGCGTTGTGACCTGGCGTCTCCTCCTCTGGCAAAAATGCACGGCCGCGCGCCAATGGAACGCCGAGGACTGAGAAATAGTTCGAGGTGACTACGGCACTGAACGCGCGGCGCGTATCGCCTTTCTGACCCAGACCAATGAACGCCAAATTGAAGGCCATTACGTCACTGAAAACCGTGTTCTGCTGGCGGATGTCGAGATAAGTGGGATACGAAAAACCGCGGCATTTCTTTGGATCCTTCTTGTCCTGAGAAAATAGCTGCACCATTTCGTGCGGCCTGGCGTAGGAGGGAGGAGCAAAGAAGAGGGTGTTTACCAGGCTGAACACGGCGGTGTTCACGCCGATCCCAAGCGCGAGCACAGTTGCCGCCGCAATTGTAAACCCAGGCGCCTTGAACAGCTGCCGGAAGGCGAATTTGAAATCGCGAATCATAGTCAGGCGTTGTGACTGAGCGCGATCATCGGATCGGCGCGGGTTGCGCGAAGAGCTGGAATGTAGCTGGCGACGAGCGCGACCGACGCAAGCGTGATGGTGACGAAAACGAAGGTAGTCAGGTCGAACGCGCTAACGCTGTAAAGCAAGGCCGCCAGGGCGCGGGTCGAGAGGAACGCCAGGATCAGGCCAATGATCGCGCCAAGCGCGACAAGTTTCAGCGCATGGCCCACGACCATCCCTAATACATCCTGACGCTGCGCCCCGAGAGCCATTCGGACACCGATTTCATGCGTGCGTTGCACGACCAGATAGGAAATCACGCCGTAAATTCCGACGCCCGCGAGCAGCAATGCGACCCCGGCAAAAACTCCGAGCAACACCACCGATAGCCGCCGCGGCGCGACCGAATCGGCAATTACGTCGTCGAATGTGCGCACATTCGCGAGAGGCACCGCAGGATCGATCGCCTGAATTTCGCGCCGAATCGCTGGAAGCAAACCTTGCGGGTCCTGGCTGCTTTTGACTACGTAGATTGTGGTGAAGTACGACTCCTGAGCGAATGGAACGTACATCTCGGGTTTGGGATCGACATCCAATCCGAAATGGCGGATGTCGCCGACAACTCCAACGATTGTGATCCACTTCGGATTCTTCTTCGGGTTATCAAAGGTAATACGTTTGCCCAATGCATCTTTAGTCGGGCAGAATTTTTTCACGAACGCCTGATTCACGAGCATGACTCGCGGCGCATCTGCGGTGTCCGCATCAGTGAAGAATCGGCCTTTAATCAACGGCGTCTCCAGCGCGCGAAAATAATCAGGAGAAACCTGGCGCTTTTCTTCGTCTGGAGTTGGGCTGTTGTCGCTCGAAGGCCGGCCTTCAATCGCAAAGGACCAATCGCTGTTCGTCCCGGCGAGCGGCAGGATCGTGCTGAATCCGGCACTCTGCACTCCCGGCAAGGCGGCGATTCGACGTTGCGCTTCGTTATTGAAACGGACTATTGAAGGATCATCCGGATATTGAAGCTTCGGCAGTGAAATCTCGAACGTGAGCGCCTTGCGCGGATTGAAACCGGGATTCACGTTTTGCAGGCGCACGAAACTTTTGATGAGAAGCCCGGCGCCGCTAAGCAGAACCAGCGCGAGCGCGACTTCGGCAATTACAAGTCCATTACGCAAACGATTGCGGCGCGTGCCCTGGCTCGAGGTTCGGCCGCCTTCCTTGAGCGCTTCAGTCAGCTCTGGTCGCGCGCTGGCCAACGCCGGAACAATCCCGAAAACAATGCCGGTGCCGACAGCAATTGCCAGCGTCACGCCCAACACGCTAAGATCCACATTCACTTCGCCCAGCCGTGACACTGTTTGCGCGCCGATTGCTTTCAACGATTCGACTCCCCACAGCGCGAGAAGAACGCCGGCCGCGCCGCCGACGAGCGCGAGCAGAACGCTTTCAGTTAAAACTTGCTTGAGCAGCCGCAACGGACCCGCGCCGAGCGCAACTCGAATGCCCATCTCCCGTTCGCGTGCGGCCGCGCGCGCGAGCAACATCGTGGTGAGATTCGCGCACGCGATTAGCAGGACGAGAAAAACCGCGCCGAGCAGGATGAGAAGCGCGGGACGGATCCCACCCACCGCCAACTGCTGCAACGGGAACACATCGCCGCCGAAACTGTTGTCCTGGCTATAATTGTCCGGATGCTCGCGTCGCATCTGCGCATTGATTGTTTCGATCTCGGCCTGTACTCGAGGCACTGAAGTTCCCGCCGCCAACCGTCCGATAAGCGCATACTCGCGCGACCCGCGCGCCTTCATCTCGTTATCCGTAAACGCGAGTGGCTTCCAAATCTCCGCGCGCTCGTGGAATTGTCCGCCGTTGCCGAGGTTGAAAAGCTGAAGCGGGAAATCAAAACCCGCCGGCATCACGCCGACAACGGTGAAACTTTTGCCGTTGAGAAGAAGCTTCTTCCCAATAATCTGCGGATCGCTGTTGAACCGGCGCTGCCATAGACGCGCGCTGAGGATAACGACATCGTCCCGACCGAGCTTGCATTCTTCCGGCTCGAAGAATCGGCCTTTGACGGGCGCAACACCGAGCAACGGCAACACGCCTGCAGTCACAGTCGCGCCCGCAATGCGCTCGGGTCTATCTTGCGCGGCAAGATTGAAACTCGTGTAACCAAACGCGACCAGCTTTTCAAAACTGTGCGCTCGCGTTTCATAATCGACGAATTCGGGCGGCGAGACCGGAATCCGCTCGAGATTTTGCGATTTGAAATGCTGAAGGAGCAGGACGAGCCGCTGCGGGTCTCGATACGGCAACGGCCGCACCAAGAGCGCGTTGACCAGACTCAGAACCGCGGTGGTGGCACCAATCGCCAACGCGAGCGTCAGCACCGCGATGAATGTGAATCCCGGTTGTTTAATCAGTTGCCGCAGCGCGAATTGAAGATCTTTAATCATAAATTAATCACTGTTCGCGCAGCGCCTGAACTGGATCGATGTGTGTTGCGCGCCACGCCGGCAAAAAACATGCAGTCAACGACGCAATCGTGATCACGACGAGCGCGGACCCAAAAGCCAGCGGATCGTGCGGACTGACCTTGTAGAGCAGATTGCCCATCAAACGCGTCAGAATCAGGGCTACGATGCCGCCGAGAACGATTCCTGCCGCGGTCAATTGGAGACCGCGCGAAACGACGAGCCTCAAAAGATCCTTGGCGCCGGCGCCGAGAGCCATTCGTAACCCGAGCTCGCGTGTGCTTTGTGAAACGAAATAAGACATGACCGCATACAGACCTATGGCCGCCAAGAACAAAGCCATTGCACCAAAAATCGCGATCAATGTGGCAGCGAGCCGCTGCGTGTAACCTTTCCTGTCCACTTGTTCTTGCACGCGGAATGGAGCAGTCGGCGCGAGATTAGGATCGAGCGACTGCATTTCGCGAGCGAGCGCAGCCCTGATCGCGCCCGGAGTCTCGCGCGTGCGGATAAGAAGAGCATTACTCTCCAAGAAGTTCTGTCGCATGGGCACGTAGAAGAATGTCCTGGGCAGCTCGAGCTTGTTCTCGTACTTCACGTTCTTGGCTACGCCGACAATTTGCAGCCAACGATCCTTAACTTTAAGCCGCTGGCCGATCGGATCCTTTCTCGGCCAATATTTCGACGCCATGGTTTCATTGACCACAGCTACTGGCACCGCGTTCTCGTCATCGGTGCGTTGGAACTCGCGTCCGGCTACAATTGGAATACCTAACGTCTTGAAATAGTCCTCACCTACTTCGAGGTACGATGAATTTAGTTGCTCATCCGGCGCGGGTTGATAGCCATCGATCATCAGCGGCGCGGTAGAGAAGACGCCGTAACTAAACGGTTGCAATCGGGACAAAGTCACCGATTCGACGCCGGGAATTTCGCGCACTCGATCGACTAATTCAGTGTCGAAAGCTTTTGCACGTTCCAAATTGTATCCAGCAGAGACTAAGTCAGCGCCGGATACAATAACGTCGGTGGAGAAACCTGGACTGGTCTTCTGCATTCGCTGCAAGCTCTGCAAGAGCAAGCCTGTGCCTGCGAGCAGAACGAAGCTAAGCGAAACCTGAACAAGGACGAGCGCGGAGCGTAATCGCGAACGGTTGCTGCCCGCGACTACTCCGCCGCCGTCGGTTTTGAGTGCGCTGGCAAGATCGACATGACTGGCATGAATTGCCGGCATCAACGCAAACAGCATCGTAGCGCCAATGCAGATACCGACACTTGCCACGAGTACGCGCCAGTCGATTCGTCCTGGCAAATCGATCACGATTCCTGCCGCGGGCGATGGAAACGAAAGCACGAGCGCGTTGCGGCACCAATAGGCAACGGCGATTCCGCCGACGGCGGCGATCAATGCAAGAAGCAATCCTTCAGTGAAAAGTTGTTTAATCAACCGGCGCCGTCCCGCGCCCAGCGCCAGACGCATCGTTATCTCGTGGCGGCGTAGCAGCGATCGCGCGAGCAACAGGTTGCTTACGTTCGCGCATGCGATCAGCAGAACAAAAAAAACGACCGCCATCGTGATTGCGAGCGTCGAAGTCATGTTGCCCGCCTGATTGAACGGCGTTCTCCACAAGGGCGAAAGCGAGAGGTCGTGACCGCGATTCGTTTCCGGATAATCTTTTTCCAGCCGTTGCGAAATTGCGTGAAGCTCAGCGTCCGCCTGCTGGCGCGTAACGCCAGGTTTAAGAAATGCGTAGCCTTCGATCCAACGCGCACCCCGATCTTCCAGCTTGTAACCGGTGTCGAATGTCTCCTGCATGGAGACCGGCACCCAAAAACTGAAGTTATATCCGATGAAGGTGCCGTGAAATTCTTCCGGCGCGACGCCGATGATTGTGTGCTGAACGCCATTCAGCATCTGTGTTCTGCCGATGATGTTGGGATCGCCGCTGTAACGATCCTTCCAGGTCTTATAACCGATCACGGTCACTGGATGCGCGTTGCGACCTTCAGCCTCCTCTGGCCTGAAGCCACGCCCCAGAATCGGTCGCACTCCGAGCGCGTCGAAATAATTCGCCGAGACAATTGCGCCCGATGCGCGTTCAGCGCGATCGCCAACGCTCAGCGTAGTGCCAGTAATCCTATCAACAATGAACGACTCAAAGAGCGTGGAATTTTTTTTGTAATCGAGGAATTCGGGATACGAAAGTCCGGTGAATCCCTGCTGGCCGCGCGTGGTCGCGTTTAATGCGAACATACGGTCCTGGTGCGCGACCAACGGATAGGGGCGAATCAAAATTCCTTCGATCCAACTTAAGACCGCCGCGTTGGTACCGATACCGAGTATGAGGCAAAGAATTGCCAGGACAGAAAACCCGGGGCTGCGCCGAAGCATTCGCAGACCGAAGCGAAGGTCTTGAAGAAACGTTTGCATCTTTGGTTCGCTTCGTTTGAACGTTGATTGTTTATGCGGCCATGCGGTCCTCGACGATTTGACCGTCAAATAAATGCACGGTCCGATCTGCGTGCTGCGCGAAACGCTCGTCGTGTGTCACCATGCAAATCGTGGCGCCACCCTGATGCAGTTCTCTGAGCAGTTGCATCACCGCCTCGCCATTGCGCGAATCGAGGTTGCCGGTCGGTTCGTCTGCGAGCAGAATCGCCGGCCTGCCGGCGAGAGCGCGCGCGACCGCGACACGTTGCTGTTGGCCACCCGAGAGCTGGCTCGGCAAATGTTTTGCGCGATGCGCCATGCCCACGCGCTCCAGGGCTTCGGTCACAAGCGCTTTGCGATCGCCGGCGCTCGTGCCCCGGTAGGTCAGCGGCAATTCGACGTTTTCGAAAACCGTCAGATCGCCGATCAGATTAAAGCTTTGAAAGATGAAACCGATCTCGCGATTCCGAACGCGCGCGCGCTCTGCGAACGAGAGATTCGCGACCTCATGGCCTTTTAACGCATAACTGCCATCCGAAGGAGTATCGAGCAGGCCGAGAATAGAAAGCAGCGTGGTCTTGCCGCAACCTGACGGTCCAGCGATGGAAACATATTCGCCCTCGCGAATATCGAGGTGAATCCCCGAGAGCGCGTGCGTTTCTACTTCGTCGGTAAGAAACACTTTGGTGACGCCAGCGAGACGTATCAATGGATGGACACCGTTTCCGTTAACGACATTTGTCGGTTGCGTTTCAGTTAGTTCATTCGAGTTCATGTTGTTCGTATTGCTTTGATTGTTTCAAATCTGAAATCAGATTCAGAAATAAGAACTTAGTTCAGGCGAATTCGGTCATGTGCGTCCCACGCACTAGTGTCGGAAAGGATCACCTGATCCCCTGGTTGGAGACCGTCTAAAATCTGAATGGTGTTGACGGAGCTTTTGCCAAGCTTGACCGGCGTGCGCACAGCTTGCGACGTGCCGTTGACCAGCTTGAACATGCCGACCGTGTTGTTCTCCTGCCCAAAAGCTGGCCGGCCGACGTAAATGACGTCGTCGAGGTGCTCGAGCTCAATTGTCCCGTCGACGCTAAGATCGGGACGCGCGCCTTTCGGCAACGGCTCGTCAAAGGCGACTTCGACATTTACTGTCCCCTGCTCCACTGCAGGATCGACGCGCGTAACGTGGCCGTTCGCGACGCCATTGCGAGTGTCAATGATCGCTTTCTGACCAATCTGAATGTCCTTCGCCTGCGTCTCCGCGATTTTTACCTGCGCCTTCAGTTTTGTCGGATCGGCAACCCGCGCGAGGTTATCACCGACCTTCAATCGCTGCCCGATTTGCACGGGCAGTTGTTGCAACACGCCTGACATGCCGGCCCGCACGTGCAGTGCTTCCACTTGATCTAGCTTCAATTTCGCAAGCTGATTCGCTTGATCGACTGCCGCCTGTTTCGCGGCCAACTGCGGCTCGATCGAATCGCGTGAGAACGCCAAGCGCTTCAACTCGATCTCGTCGCTCTTCTCACATTCCTGTTCTTTGATTTTCGAAGTTTTGTAAACGAGATCGGCGACTAGACCATTCTTCGCCAACTGGTCATTGGTTTGCCGCTCCATTTTCGCCTGCTCGTAGGCGGAATGCGCGGCCGCAGTTTTGGATTCTTGATCGAGAAGCTCGCGTTGCAACGTTGCGCGGGATGTAGCGAGATCGGCCTCGGCGGCTTTCGCCTTGGATTCGGCCTCGTGCGCGCTCTGCTCCAGTTCGGGGCTGCTCAACTCTAATATAACGTCGCCGGGTTCAACTTTTGTTCCCGGCCAGATATTTATTTTATCCACACGACCTTCTGTGTTTGCGGGAATCCAACGAATGTCCTCCGGCACAAGCGTTCCGAGGCCGCGCACCTGGCGCACCATTGGGCCACGCTTAACGGTATCGATCCAAACAGTCGAGCGATCGACGCTCGGCACTGCTGGTTTTAATCGCGATATTGCAATCGTCGCCAGAATCAAACCCAGCGCAGACGCAGCGATGATCATGATGCGGCGCTTGCGTTTTTTCGCCGCAACGCCTGGGCGCGGTACGTCCATCGAGGAAAGACTCGGTGCAAACCCGGCCGGACGCACAATCCTTTCGTCTGTCGTTTTTCGCTCTGGAATCACTGTTGAATCAAAACTGTCCAATTACTCGGCAGAAATCGGCAAGAGCAGATGCCGTGTTGAAGAAGGGTGCTGCAGCCGTAATGATGATCGCTACGAACAAACATGCTTCGCCCACAAAATCGCGCCGGGCTTCCCGCTGAAAATATTGGCTACTTATGTTGCGAAACGAAGGCGCCGCATTTTTGGCGCAGCGTGGTTGATACCCGCTGAGTCTCCCCGGCTGATAACTAAATTCAACCAGTGGAAAGCTCCGGCTGTTACCCGTTGTTGGTGAGATCGGTTTCATAATCTTTTCTCCTTTGTTGCCGGTGACTGATGCAATGCTCGTGCCAAGTACCAAAAGAAAGTTACATGGCGCACCCCATCAGCGACTTACGCTCGACGAGACAAAACGCAGCCGCGTGCCACTCGACTCGGTTGTGGGATTGTTCCGTCCCAAGTTCGGGACGCGACCTTGGAGTGCGCGGACATGTCCGCGCTTTCGAAAGCGGCGACATGTCGCCGCACTCAAAAGCTAGCGCGGCGAGCGCAGCAAAACCTCCGCGCCCCGGCTGTGTCACCAGACATAATTTCATGTTCTTCTGTCTTTCGTGCCCTCTGGTGAGATGCAGTTTGCCGACTCGCTGGATTCACAACTTTTGTGTCGGCTGGCGTAATTGCTTTCGCGGTCGAGAGCCGACGCAAAAACTGCCGAGGCAACGAACGCGAGGAACTATTTCTTGCGCGTGTAGTGAAAGATGGTCGTTCCGGTTTTGCCCTTGTAGAGATAGGTCCAGCGTTGCGTCATGTGATCTTTGTCATCTAGTGTCAACGTTACCCCGGTGTTGTGCCAGTCCTCTGGTGTCTTCATTCCCGTTACTCGTTCCAGGGAAAACGTCACACCCTTGTCCAAATCGCTAGGTACGCCTGTGATCATTTGGGGCTGATTTCCGGCAACGCAGTAGTGGGTGGCAATCAGATGATCGCCGTCGACGGTGAACATTGTAATCATTGGTTCTGAATCAGCCGGCTTCGTTTCGGACATGAGCACGCTGCCGTTCGCAGTGAGCGTGTAAGTCTCCTTCACCGGCACGCCCTCCTGGACCGCTTCCCATTCACCCACAAGCGACTTCAGTTGTTTAAATATGGCTGCGCTTTTGCTGCTGTCCTGTGGCTGGCTTTGAGCCCATACTGCAGCTGTTGCGACGATATAAACCACTAGAGACTTCGTCGTTAGTTTCGTCATAAGGCACTCCCCATGTTATGCAGACCGCCGTTTCATGTGGTGGTCTTCCTCGAGTTTCCAGGTTTTTCCGCCGTCATGCGACTTCTCTCCCTGCCAATGAAAGGAGTCCGCTTTCATTTCGCTGAACGTCCAACGTATCGGCAGCCCGTCAGTGTCTCGCCCGTGCAGGACGATCCGATCGCCCTCACGGCCCCCTTGCGCAGTAACGACGTAGTTGAATTGCGGATTTACAAAAACGACGCGCCATTGCTTAAGTGCTGTATCAAAGAACCGAATCGTCGTTCCGATCGTGCGTTCTTTCTGGTTCTCTGCCGGATAGCCGATCCACAGGTCCTGTATTGCATGACCGTCCATGACCCAGCCGAACAGCAGCTCTCCCTTTTTATGGAAAACGGTCCCGTCGGGGCGATAGAAAGTATAGTCGGCATCCCAAGTGCCGACGAGACGGTCAAAGGTTTTTGCTTCTTCGCCCATGGACGGATTCGCATCCGCCGATCCCAGCACATTGATCATTGCCTCTCGCGTAGCTTTTGCGAGCCGCTCTTGAGTTTGTCCGCTCGCCGTTTCCTGCGGCCCGACTTGCGCACACAATGTGATTGTCGCAGTAACAAGCGTCACCAAGACGAGCGTTGGAGATTTACCAGTGCTTCTCATGGCGGTGATGTCCTGGCTCTACTGCAATGGCCATGCCATTCGAGAAAACAAACTCACAAGTCACTCGGATGCTCCGAGTAACACTTGTCAACGTTTCCCCGCGCTGCCTGAAGCGATCCGTTTTTGGGACAGCTCCGTCCCAAAGTTGGGACGTTCCCAGTGACAGACCTTAACGCGGCAGGCGCAGCACAGCCTGCGCGCCCGTCGCATTCTGCCGGTTTGTTAGCACCAAGGTGCCGTCGTGCGCTTCGGCAATTTGACGACTCAATGGCAGACCAATTCCGGAGCCGTCGGGCTTTGTGGTAAAGAACGGAACGAAGAGATTGGCGGGATTCATGATACCGGGACCGTCGTCTTCAACCAGGACCTCAACGCAATTGCCTTTCTCACGCCACCCAAGCGTGACGTCTCCATGCGTTTCAAGCGCGGCATCCACAGCGTTGTGCACCAGATTGATTAGCGCTTGCTCAATCTGCGCCGCGTCTGCGCGAATCACTGTTTTCGGACCCGGCAGGATTTGAACTTTGAGCCTTGGTTCCAAATCGACGACACGCTGTACCAGCTTGGCAAGATCGACGTCGTGTTTTTGAGGCGGCGGAAGTTTTGTGAGCCGCGTATAAGCCTGCAGAAAACGGCTCAGCGAATCGGCGCGCGAGGCGATGGAATTCAACCCTGAGCTTGCATCATCTTTCCAATCCGCTGGAAGCGGGTCGCGTCGCAGCAGCGATTCCAAGCTCGCGGCAAGTGACTTGATCGGCGCCAGTGAATTGTTCATCTCGTGACCGAGCACTCGCACGAGTCGCTGCCAGGCGCGTCGTTCTTCTTCGCGCAGCGTGCGACTTAGATCCGTCAACACGAGTAATTCATGCGGCAAACCCTGCTCACGAAATGTGCTCCGACGAATCCCCCAACGGCCTGACCATCCGGGGAAATTCAAGGCCAGCGGTTCGTCCTCGTCAGCATCAAAACAACGGTCGAGCCCGAGTTCCTTCGCCGATTTACCTAGTAATTTGTCGATCGTGCGTCCCAGCAATGTTTCGCCGGCACGATTGACAAGGCGCAGACGCCGCTCGGGATCAAAGGTAAAGATTGCGACATCGATTTCGCTCATGATCGTGCGCAGCAGCGCAGTCGCTTCAAAGGCTCCGAGACGTTGTTGACGCAACGTTTCGCCGAGCGAATTGACTTCGAGGAGGACTTCGCTCATTGCGCTCCCTTCGCCAGCGCCCCTGGCACGAATTGAATAGTCGCCCTCGCGTAGTGCGGCGAGCAGATTAGACAGCGTTTGCAACGGGCGAACGATGTGTTCTCGCGCGCTGGAAATGAACACAAGCACGCAGCCAAGAATCAGCATCGTAAATGTCCACTGTACTTTGGAGCTATGACCGCCGAACCAAAGCAGTGCTAGCGCAACAAGGAGTGCAGGCGCGACCGCGCCGAGCGCCAGCCACGTAATCTTCCCTTCGTAGGAAAGCCGGCGTCGAGTTTTTGGTTTGCTGCGCATTACAGCTGCAATCCGCAACTCCGACATTTTGTCGCGAGCACGCGAACACGTTCGGTGTCAGCAATCCGCAATCGGCAATGCCTAAAGGCCATATTGCTGCAGACGACGGTAGAAAGCGCTTCTGCTCAAGCCCAGCGCCTCTGCGGCCTTACGCGCGTTCCCGTCATTTCGGGCCAGCGCTTTTTTGATCAGAAATGCCTCGACCTCTTCGAGACTCATTTCCTCGACGTTTCGCGATTCGCTGCCGCCAGTCGTCAGACCAAGGTCGGCTGTGCGAATTTGTCGATCCTGGGTCATCAACATGGCGCGCTCAATGATGTGATCGAGTTCTCGAATGTTTCCGGGAAAGCGATGTTGTAGCAAACGCTCGCGCGCGCTTTCGTCGAAGCCGCCAACCTGTTTCCGATAACGCTCTGCGTGTTGACGAAGAAAGCTGTTCGCCAGCGGCATGATGTCCTCGCGTCGATCGCGCAACGGGGGCAATTCGATCTGAATCGTGTTAAGGCGAAAGAGGAGGTCCTGCCGAAAACGGCCGGCTGCAATTTCGTTTTTCAGATTTGCGTTTGTAGCTGAGATGATTCGCACGTTTGCGTGAAGCGTTTTGGATGAGCCGACGCGCTCGAAATCGCCAGTCTCAATTACGCGCAAAAGTTTGGCCTGTTGAGCAAGAGGGATGTTTGCGATCTCGTCCATGAAGAGCGTGCTCTCATCCGCGAGCTCGAAGCGTCCTGAACGATCCGTTTTTGCGTCAGTGAAAGCGCCTTTCACGTGTCCGAACAGTTCGCTCTCAAACAATGTCTCGGACAAACCGCCCATGTTCACTGTGATCATCGTGCGTGCCGCTCGCGGCGAGAGAGCGTGAATGGCTCGCGCGATCAAACTTTTCCCCGTGCCGTTTTCGCCGGTAATCACCACGTTCGCATCCGATGGCGCAACGCGTGAAATCATTTCGATCACCGGTCGCATCGAAGGCGATTGCGCGATCAAATCCGGCATCGTGCCGCGCAGCATCTCATTTTCCGCTTCGAGCTTGCGCTCCCGCCGCAGCGCCGCAGCGAGCTCGATCTGTGTCCTCACAATCGCCAGCAGGCGCTGGTTGTCCCACGGCTTGGTAACGAAATCGCGCGCGCCATGTTTCATTGCGTCGACCGCCAGTTCGATTGTCGCCCAGGCGGTCATCACCACAATCGGCAGCGTTTTGTCGATCTCCTGAATCTTTGGAATCGCCGACAAACCTTCCTGCCCCGAGGTAGTATCGCGAGTGTAATTCAGGTCCATCAGCAACAGGGCATACTCCTTCTTCTCCAGCGCGTGAAAGACGCTGGCAAGCGACGTGACTCCTTCGGTTTGATAACCTTCGCCCTTGAGTAAGATGCGCAGCGCCTCAAGCACATCCCTCTGGTCGTCTGCGATTAGAATTCTTGTCACGGGTTCATTCTTCGCGCAGGAGTTTGGATGGATCGACTGCTAACGCTCGCAGAGCTGGAATGGCAGATGCCGCGATTCCCAGCAGCACCATCGTTAGCACCGCGCCGACCACGACCACGGGATCGCGTGGATTCGCCTGATACACAATTTGCCCCAGCAGGCGACTGGCGAGAAGGCCTAACAGCAGCCCTAGCAACGACCCGACTACAAGCAGTGTGATTGGCCGCCCCACAGCTGTGCTCATCACATGTTTCGTGCGCGCGCCCAATGCTACGCGGATGCCGAGCTCTTTCATCCGGCGGCTCACGTTGTACGCCGCCATACCGAAGATGCCGGTCACCGCCAGCATCGCGGCCAACAGGCCCATGACGCAGAGTGCTATGGTCGCTGCCCGGGCCGGGAACAGCGCATTCACCCCCCCAAGCACTTCGAGCCAGCTCTGCACCTTAATTCGCGCATCCGGCTCGAGGCCGTTCAGGGTGCGTTCAAGCGTGGCCGCCATCTCATCCTGTGTCCGATGCGATCGCGCGACGAAAATCATGTGGTTCTGCTCATTTTGCGAGAGTGATAGATACGCGACTGGCTGCTGCGACTCTTGCATGTTGTGGTATTTGCCGTCCTCCACCACGCCCACGACTTCGGTCAAATTGCCCCGTATGATGAAACGCTGTCCTATCGCCGATGTGTCGCCCCACATCTTGCGCGCGAAGGTTTCGTTCACGATCGCCACATAGGGCGTTTGGGTGGTGTCCTGCCATGAGAAATCCCGTCCACCGAGAAGCCGAGTACCAGCAGCCTCCAGATATCCCGGCGATATGGTAAACACGTAGGGCGCCAGGACAGAATTGTTCAGGCTGAACTCTATGGTCCCCGGCTGGAAAATCGGAACCCCACGCAAGCCGCCATTAAAAGGCACTCGGTTCACTGTGCCCGCTGCTGCCACACCAGGGATGTTCCGCACCGCTTCAATCATTGCTTTCTTTTTCTCGATTGGCACGTCGCCGCCCGGTTCCACCAGCTTCAGGTCCGTCTCGGCCAGCATCGCGCCTTGCGGTTGGAAGCCCAGGGGAGCGTGCAGCATGCGCACCATGCCGCGCACGGCGATAAGGGACGCCGTTACCAGCAGCGTGCAGATTGCAATTTGTGCGCCCAGCAACAGGTCCCGTGAGGCAAACCGCCGCAGCGGCATTGAATCCACCGGCCCGCTCTTCATCGCCTGCAACGGACTGCTCTGCCATGCCTGGCGCGCCGGAACTATTCCAAAAAACAACGCGCTGATCAGAGTCAAGATCAGTGCGACGAAGTAGACGCGTGCATCGACATTGACTGTGAGATGACCAAAGGGCGAACCCCATCGGTTGAGCACACCGAGCAGCAGGCTCGCGGTCACCAACCCCGCGCTTCCGCCGATCAGTGACACGACCGTCGCCTCAGTCATGAGTTGCCTAACGAGTCGCCAATGGCTCGCACCAAGCGCGACGCGAAGCGCCAGTTCCCGGCTGCGATCCGACGCACGCGCTGCAAACAGGCTGGCGAGATTGGCGCACGCCGCCACCAACACCAGCAGAGCCAGCCCTGTCACACTGTAGAGAAATCCGCGAATGACGTCACCGTCGTCCGCGAAGAGCCCGGGCCGGACCAGCCGCAGCGGCATTCCGGTATCCGTTTGTGGATACTCCTTCGCCAACTGAGCCGCGATCGCACTCAGATTTTCCGCCGCCTGTTGGGGCCCCACGCCTGGCTTCAATCGGCCAAACACTGTCAGCGTCATCGATGTCCGGTTTTGCAAGAATTGCCGGTCCCAGTTCACGAAGGGAATCCAGAAGTCCGGCCAGTCAAATTGCTCAGTGCCGTGGAACTGCGCCGGCGCCACGCCGATTACCGTGTAGGGATCTCTATCGATCCGCACGGTGGCCCCGACTACACTCGGATCGGCGTTAAACAGGCTTCGCCAAAGATTATTGCTCAACACCACATAGGGCGCTGAATTCGGCCCATGCTCGTCCGCCTCGTGGATGAACCGTCCAACTTCCGGTTGCACCCCGAGCAGATCGAAATAATTGCCGGTGACCGCGTAGCCGTTGACACTTTTTACCGTATTACCCCACCTCAGGGTCGCCTCAGCAAATCCATCAAAGCCGGCCATCTCGCTGAAGGTGGTGTTCCGCCGCCTTAAATCTTCATACGCAGGATACGACGTAGTCAGTAGTTTGAAGCTCGTCCACGGCTTGAGACGAAGCTGGTAGAGATTCTCCGGGTCGCTCACATCCAGCGGGTGAAGCAGGACCGCATTGACTACTCCGAAGACGACGACGTTCGCTCCAATGCCAAGCATCAGAGTGACTAAAGCTACGAGTGTGAACGCGGGAGACTTCCAAAGCACGCGCAGCGCATACCGAACATCCATTAGCAGGTCCTTCATTAAATTCGTGGGTTGCGTCGGTTCATGTACGGGAGGATGGCGATTCGAACACGTCACACTGATTGTCTAGGATAAGAATTCTCGTCACCGACTATTTCTCAACCGGGTGTTTGGCCAGTGTCAATTCCCTTTGCAATGCTCGTGCCAATCATCCTCGGTTTAATTAATCCCGATTTGGACAGCGACTTGCATTCCTTTGACTGAATGGTCGCAGCCCTTGGTTCATTCCGGTTGCGGGATTTCGGCGTCCCGATCTTGGGACATGTTTGGTTCGGACGCCGTCTGCATCGGTACACAAACTAGGAAAACGGCAAGATATTGCAGGCCGGCACGATTTTCGACACGGGGGTCTGAGGCTCTTAGCCCAAGGAGCCAAACGCAAGTCCCAGCCCGTATGTGACGACCGCGACGATGATGCCAATCCAGGTCATCTCCAAACCTGATGCCCACCACGAACGGATGGTGACGAGCGATTTCAAAGCGCCGACGGCAAAGTGCGCGACGAGACTGATGACGAAGGAGGCGATAAGCGCATTGAGGCCGCCGGAGAAAAAGAACGGAATAATCGGCACAAACGCGCCGATTGCAGTCGAAATGCCGGCCGATAATGCAGCACTCCATTGGTTCGGAAAGCGATGCTCGGAGAGACCTAGCTCACTTTGCGCCATGGCCTGCACGAATTGTTCGGGCTGTTCAGCCAGGCGCTCCGCCATTCTCTGTGATTCTTCCGGAGTAAATCCCTGCAATTGATAGAAGAGCGACATCTCCTCGATTTCTTCCTCAGGATTTTCTTCGACCTCGGCGCGCTCACGCGAAATCTCGGCCTCATAAACTTCCGCTTCGCTCTTTGCGGCGAGATACGCCCCGGCACCCATTGAGAGCGTCGAAGCGAGCATGCCCGCAAGCCCAGAGATCAGAATGTAATGCTGTTGATTGTTCGTTGCTCCGGCAACGCCGGAAACGATTCCAAACACAGCGCCAAGCCCATCGTTTGCACCGTAGATTGCGTCAGCCACCCAACTGCCACCGCGTCCATGCCAGCGTTCCCGTTTCAGGATTTTATCCAGCGCGGTGCGAGGACTCACGGGCGGCGCCATCGCGCTCAACGCGCGCGCATGAGCTTTTTCTTCGATCGCGCTTCTTCGCAAAAACTCCTGCACATCGTGTTCTCCGGCGAACGCCCGCTCCGCTTGATCGTGAAATTCCGCTTCCTGCTTTTCTTCCGTCGCTTCCATGCGACGAATGGCAATCTCTGGTCCGGCGATTTTGTTCCACCAGCGATTTAGCCGGCGCGCAAAAGTATCTTTGTAAACGGGCGGTTCTGCGCCGAGCTCTGTCAGCTTTTTCTCCCAACGCTGCGCATGACGCTCTTCTGCTTCCGCCATGCGCAGGAGAACGCTTCTGCGTTTTTCATCGCGTTCGCGCGCCGCCAGATCGCGATAAGTTCGCGCGGTCTCGACTTCCGCCTGCCAATTGCGCTTTGCGACTTCAATCGTTTGCTGAGGATTCTTCTGCTCGGCGGCCATGCCGCATTAAAGCGCAAGGAGGGGCGGTTTCCAATCCGTCCTTCTTAATGGCGGCGGACTAGAGACCGTCGCTCCTTGATGTTCACCGTTGCTTCAATCAGCAGGCTCTATCGCAGCGCTCAAAGCCGGCTCGACACGCGCTCGCAGCTGCTGCGCTGTGATTATGAGTGCCACTGAACCGATGATGAGCGCGGCAGCAATCAACATGCGCACGGTCAACGTTTCGCCGGCAAAAAAAGTTCCCAGCAAGACGGCGACAATCGGGTTCACATACGCATAAGTGGCGACCTTCGCGGGCTCGCAGTGACGCAGCAGCCAAATGTAAGCGGTGTATCCGACCACAGCTCCGATGAGCACGAGGTAGACAAATGAACCGAGCGACAACATCGAAATCGAACCAGGATGAAACCGAGGCAGTTCGCCGGTGACGACGCCCACGAGCAAAAGCAAAATTCCGCCACACATCATTTGTTGAGCTGCAGTGAGAAAGGGCGATGCCGCGTGTTTTGCAACCCGCGAATAAAGGGAGCCGGCCGACCAAATGAAACTTGTGACAAGCAGGATGGAAATCCCGATCACAGGATTTCGTCCACCCGAGGAATGAAGATGCAGACCGGGTCCGAATAAAATTCCTACCCCCAGAAAACCGCCGCCGAGCCCCATCCACATAATTGGCGTCGGCCGTGGTGCCATTCCGGTGGCCCAGCCCAGCAGCACGATGTAAATGGGCACGATTGCCACGATCAACGCCGCCAATCCCGAGTCGATATACCTTTCTGAAATGGTTACGCCGCCATTTCCGCCGAGCAGCAAGCAGGCGCCGATAATTAGTGAAGTGCGCCAGTTAGCCCAGTTGGATTTGCCGATGCCCTGCGACCAGGCAATCGCATACATGATTACGCCGGCCAACACGAATCGCGCACCCGCCATCAGGAACGGCGGAATCGTTTCGATCGAGAACCGAATGCCGAGGTACGTTGAGCCCCAGATCAGGTACAACGCAGCGAAGGCAATGATAACGAGTGTTCTCTTTGGCGCCGCCATTGAGGAATGACAATGTCGCATTCGCTACGCAGAGCAACCGCGCGAATTCGTTGTAGAGGCGTTCGCCGCGGCGAACGCCTGGTCAACGGGTCGGTGCCTGACAAAGCACCGCTACACCAGCAGCCATCGCTACGCGCCGCGTTTGAAAAGAAATCGATAGAGCAGCAACAGGATCATGGCGCCGACGACCGACATAATCCAGCCGGCGACATAATTACTGCCCGCAAAGATGCGACCGATCCACGTGCCAACCAACGCGCCGGCGATGCCGAGCAGAATCGTGATGATGCAACCACCGGGATCTTTCCCCGGCATCAACAGCTTTGCGATCGCACCGATAACAAGACCAACGAGGATGGTCCAAATGATTGAATGAGCGCTAAAATCCATAGTGAAACCGAGTTGTATCGAGTTGAATCGCGCCCGGCAAGCAAATTGCTTTGGATTTGGTAGGGACGGCGCGCTGCGGTCGCCGCGGCGACACATCGCAGCGAAGGTGCCTACCTACAGTTGGATCACTTGCGCGGAGTGAATATCCTCGCTCGCGCGAATTTCGCGGAGCAACTGTTCGCTCGGTGCGGTGTCGAGATTCAACACTGTGAGCGCAGTGCCGCCAGCCTGATTTCGGCTCAACGACATGGTGGCGATGTTCACGCCGTGGTCGCCGAGCAATGTACCGATGCGTCCCACCATTCCGGGGCGATCGGTGTTTTCCAACACAAGCACCACGCCATGCGGTCGGGCTTCGACCGGCCGCTTGTTGATGCTGATGATTCGCGGCGTCGCCCCGAAAAATGCGCCGCCGACCGAAACGGTTTTGCCTTCGCCCATAGCGGAAAGTTCGAGCATATCGGTGTAATCACCCGGCGCACTCAATCGCGATTCGCTCACTTTCAGACCGAGAGTTTCGGCAAATGCGGGCGCATTTACTTCATTGATCTCGCTGCCGCCGGCGATTTGCAAAAAGCCTTTCAAGATTGCACGAGTAATCGCAGTTGTATCCGCCTCGTTCACTTTGCCGCTGTAGTTAATGTTGAGCGAGTCGGCGCGTTTCGGCGCGATCTGAGATAGAAATCTGCCAAGCTTTTCGCCAAATCGCAGGTGCGGTCCGATGATCGCTAGAGTTTTCGCGTCGAGATTGGGCATGTTTACGGCGTTGCGGATCGTGCCTTCGAGCAGTACGGCGCGGATCGATTGTGCGATCTCGATCCCAACGCTCTCCTGTGCCTCGGCGGTGGACGCGCCTAGGTGCGGCGTCAGAACAAGATTCTGCGCGCTGCGCAATGGTGAGTCAGGTGGCAGCGGCTCAATTTCGAAAACATCCAGCGCTGCGCCTGCCACATGTCCATCGTGCAACGCTTTGGCAAGCGCGAGTTCGTCGATCAAGCCGCCACGCGCGCAGTTGATGATGCGAACACCTCGTTTTGCCTTTTGCAAACGCGCAGCATTAAGAATGTGGCGCGTCTCCGCGGTGAGCGGCGTATGCAGCGAAATGAAATCCGCGCTCGTGAGCAAATCGTCCAGTTCGTCCACGAGTTCGACCTGCAGACCGCGAGCGCGTGACGCGGACAGATATGGATCGTAAGCAATCACGCGCATGCCAAACGCAATAGCGCGCCGGCTCAATTCGCTGCCGATACGGCCCATTCCAATGATGCCCAATGTTTTGTTGTACAGCTCGACACCTTCGAAATTCTTTTTGTCCCAATTCCTGGCGCGAACGTTTGCGTCGGCCTGTGCAATCTTGCGCGCCACGGCGAGCAACAGCGAAAATGCGTGTTCAGCAGTAGAAACCGTATTTCCGCCGGGGGCATTCAACACGACAACGCCACGGCGTGTCGCCGTCTCAACATCCACATTGTCCACCCCTACTCCTGCACGGCCGACCGCGCGAAGTTTCGCGCCGGCGTTCAAAATGTCCGACGTGACTTTGGTTTGGCTGCGCACCACCAGCGCGCTGAACAGCGGAATGACCTCGACAAGTTCGCGCTCGCTCAAGCCAGTCTTGACCGTAACCTCCAGCGCGTTATCGCGCGTGAGTTCGTCCACTCCGCGTTGCGAAATCGAATCGGCAATAAGAACCTTTGGCGGAGTCACGGCACTCTTGAGTTTGGGTTTAACGAAAACAAATGCGCGCCAAAGGTAAAACTTAAATCTTAAAACTTAAAACTGTTCTGTTTAAGCTTTCGGCCACGTGCAAGACCAAAGATCGTTCTATGTCGTGTTCGCCATCGCTGCGGCGCTCGTTGTTCCGGCTGCGATCGCATTGCGCACTGTTATCCACCCGGTCATTTTGCAGGCCACTTCAGATAATCCGACGCCGCTTGGATATACATGGAGCTTGCTCTTGTTCATTGTGCCGATCGCGGCGCTCGGGTGGTGGTTTGCCTGCCGGCCCGATTTGCAGTTTCCGAGAAAAGCATTTTGGAGAACCATCGCTGTGCTCACGCCAGTCGGCTTCTTGCTGGATCTGCTCTTTGGCAACACTTTCTTCATTTTCCCAAATAAAGCGGCGACGCTCGGTTGCAATATTCCCGCCTTGGGTGGAGCGATTCCGATCGAGGAATTCGTCTTCTATCTCGCCGGCTTCATGCTGGTGCTGCTGAGTTATATCTGGTGCGATGAATATTGGATGGCGGCCTATAACGTCCCCGACTACACGGCGGCGGCCAAAGGCATACCGCGCATCGTCCGTTTTCATTTCGCTTCCGTCGCTCTTGGCGTTGCCCTGATCGCCGCAGCGGTTCTCTACCGAAAATTTGTATCCGGCGCGGCGGAAGGCTTCCCGTGGTATTTCATTTATCTGGTGTGCGCATCGCTCATTCCATCGGCTGGTTTTTTTCACACCGCGCGATCATTCATTAACTGGCGCGCCTTTAGCTTCACGTTTTTTCTGCTTCTGCTGATCAGTTTGCTTTGGGAAGTGACGCTCGCTTTGCCGTACGGTTGGTGGGAATACCAGCCGCGTGCTCTCATGGGACTGCACATCGGAGCGTGGTCCGGTCTTCCGATCGAAGCAGTCTGCGTTTGGTTGGCCGTCACCTTTACGACGGTGATCACTTATGAAGTGATCAAAATTTGGAAAGCCCTGGGCACTCGCGCGCTCGAAGCATTTTTTGGCATTCGAAAATAAGCCGCTCCAAAACTTCGTTAGCCGAAGATGAGCAATTGAATCGTGTCGGGCAACTCTTGCGCAACGCTGGTGGCAACGCTGCCGCGGAGCAGCTTCGCCATGGCCGGACGCTGCGAGGCGCCGATGATGACGAAGTCAGCGCCCATCGTTGCGGCAAGATCGACAATCGTTGCGGCGGCGTCCTGGCTTACGGCGTAAAGCGGCACCACGTTGACCCCACGCTCACGACCGAGTTTGAGCATTGAGCACATGATAGCGTTTGCTTCCGGATCGTCCTGCCATTTGGCGCGCCCAAGCGGTGTGCCGGCTGCTGTGTAATAAACGGCGACCTCTTTGACGTAGAGCACAAAGAGCGTGGCTTTGCGCAACTGCGCTTCGTCGATGGCAAAGCTGAGCACCGGTGTGATTCCGCGCGCTGCCACCATGATTTTTTGACCTTCCTGCAAACGCGGTCGCATGGTCGCTAGGAGGTCGGGCGTGACCATCTTCGCGACTTCGCGCGTGACGGTGAGAGTGGTGAGACCCTGACGCTTCAATGTATAAGCGCGTAACGCCAGCCCGCCGATCAAAATCGCGAGCACGAACTGAAGCGCATCGAGCTTCGTGTGTGCCAGCGTCAGCTCGACAAATGCCAGAATCACGAACGTGATGCCAAAAAGCACGTGATCGTACCAGGTGAAACCCTTCGTCCGGTTAAATGCGCACGAACCGACGTTGACCGTGATCGCGCCAACTACACCAATCGCATAAAGGCCGGCCAGCGCGGTGAAGCTTGCCGCAAAAAGCAGCACGAACACTGGCAGGCCGGTGGCGATGAACAACGGCCATAAGGGTACCCCGTGCCGATTGAGGCGCCGGAATTGCCGCGGCATCTCGCGATCGCGCGACATCATGTAAAGCAGACCGATCATCGCCACGATGGCCGTGTTGGCCGCGCTCAAGAGCAGCAGGCAGAAAACGATTCCAACAATCCAACCGAAAATCTGACCGACCGCAGGCGAAAACGTGGCGGTCGCAAATTGCTCGCCGATGAAGCGCAACATATCTTCGCTGCGTTGCCCCAGAACCGCGGCGATCGCGCCCTTATCTGTCAGATGCAGCGTCTTACCGAGCACCGAAGGCAGTGAGAGCATTGCCCATCCAAGAAGCGCGGTGCCAAGCACAACTTCGATCGCTACTGGTACAATCGCTTTCGTTGACTCGCGCGCGACGCTCGGATGTTCCATTGTCGATCCCGGATCGAGTTTCATCACGCCGGTCAGGTTCGCGATCGACTCCGCGCCTGAGAGCGCCAGGATCACGCCTACAAATTGTACCCAGACCGTGCTCAGACTCTCGTGGCGTGGCTCGAGAAAATGAGTGGTCAAATGCGGCGCGCTGATCGCGATCAGAAGGATGACTACGAATGCCGTCGGCAACGCCAGCGCCGCAGCGAAACTGCCAGAATGTTTCGGCCCGAGATAATTGATCAGGCCCATGATCAATAGTACGCCGATGGTGGTAAGCGCGATGTGCTCGCGCATGAGCTTGATGAATCCGACGTTCTCTGCGCCCGAAGTGATATAGGTGAGAGCCGACCAGCCACTCAGTGACGCGGTGACCGTGAGATCGGCGAGTAATAACAAGGCGCCGACTACGGCAAGTAATCTTCCCTGCGCCTTGGCGGCGGAGTAAACACCGCCGCCATCGGGAAAATGACGGCAAATGACTGCGTAATTGATCCCGACCAGACCGGTAAGCGCACAGACGGCAAGGATGATCGGCAGCGAGGAAAATCCGGCGGCGACAAACGCCAGACCAATCACGTACGCCTTGCTGGTGCCCCAATCGCCGTAGAGCAACGCCCCGGCGCGTTTCCAATCCAGATTGCGCGGCCGATGCACACCAGCACTCGCGTCGAGAACAATATCCTCAATCAACTGCGCCATTGCTTAGTGGCGGAGAATCTCCATTGCGCGCTCGCGTACTGGCAAGCTCTTTCTCGATTCGCTCGTGCCGATGAGGGCGGATGTATGCTGCGGCGCCGAGTTTGGTTGCCCAATCGCTCTCTGGTCACTCCAATTATAAATTGGAAATGCTATCGAATTTTGCGCCTGCTACTGGAGAGCCGAACAGGCCATCATGCTGCCGTTCGCAATTTTGGTAAGGTCTCCGAGCTAGGACTGCTTTGAGATCTTCAACAATGGAGTGAATGGGCTGAGCGATCCGGCACCTGCCGGACTGCGAGGGAAGCAGTGAGTGAGTGTGGGCAACGAGCGAGTTTCAACTGGGCGAGTGCGGCTTGGGGGTCTTCGATGATTTGAAACTCGTTCGCTGCCCGCGCTCTCTCGATCCTACCCTCGTCACTTTACCTTCTATGTTGCTCCTCCCATCCGCTCCATTCGGCAGCGATGCTCCAAAGTCTTTTGCTTTTGCGCTTTCGGCGTCTCAGCTGTTCTCCCAACGACTCAACTCCTCAACCACCCAACGTCTCAACATCCTGTGTCAGCTTGTAAGCGTTTCACATTTCCAGAAGTGTCGACAGTTATCTCTGCCCCTTTTTCTTTTACTTCTTCGGCTCGCCCGCAACTGCGGCACGAAGAGTTTTGAAAATCTCCAGGGATACTGAGTGCGGTTACCGATACATCTCGCTATTCGGGCGATGTCTGCGATTGGTGTCATATGCCGTTAGAACCCTGCCCCGCCTGTGGCTACGCGCTTTCCGTCCTCGATCATCATTGCCGTCATTGTCCTGTCCCATTGAGGGCGTTCCCATCGTCCCGGCTGTTTGATGCGAAACACCTGTCGAAGATGATCATAGCCGTGGTGGTGCTAAGCGTTCTCGTTTACTTGATATTCTTCCGCTAACGAAAAGGTGCGAAGAAGGAATCAGGCTGCGACCGGTACCGAAGTAATAGCCTGGGCTGTCCAACGCCACGTTGACTTTACGGATTGCAAGACGAGCCTTCTCATCATGGGTGACAAATCTCCGAAAGCGAATCAGAAGCACAAGGCACAGCAAAAGGCGAGAGCCAACAGCGCGGCTCAGAAGAAAGAGCAACAGGCCTCAGCCGCCAAGGCGGCCCCGAGAAAGAAGTAGGGGGACGCTGCCAAGCAGCAACTAACCTTGGTTCGTTAGGAGATTCCGCCCGGCTCAGCTGGGCGAGGGCGACTTGCAGCGCTTCGACAACGGAGGTCGCGGGAGCGGACGACATGGACGGGAAGCCCGAAGGGGTGAGCGAACGGGAATTTTGCGAATCAGGCAGCGACTTCACCAGATCGCGAAATGATTCCAGAGGCCGAATATTTTGACTGCCGGAAAATGTCCGGCAACCCTGCCGAGATCAAGGCTCAGTGTGAACCGACCGAGCCGACCGAAGGACCAACAGATTTTCCGCGAATAAGAAGGTTGTAACCAGCCGAGATCACACGCCGCGCTCCTTCGCCAGTTTCCGGGTCGCTGCGAAGCGGCTCGTCGTGGACGCTTTGCTTAACCTCGAAGGTACGGAGCGGTTTGGCCGGATCGGTGGTTTCGTAAATGTAAGTCGGCATCGCGACAATCTACTCGTAAACGGGCTGGGCGCATTCCTTTTCGGGAAAAGAAAAATTCTTCGCCGACGGTTGAGGCGGCAGCGCGGGCGGATCAATTATGTCCATCACGCGTTGCAAAATCGTCACGATGACCGCTTCATGAACGTCGAGTCGCTATTTCAGTTCCTTTTCTAACGAGGCGAGTTTTTGAGCCAACTCGCGCTCGTCACCGAGCAATGCGCGCATTTTCAGAAAGGCTCGGACGACAAAGACTGCCATCTGGACCGCACGTGGGCTGTTCAGCACATTCGCAGCCATAATCGCGCCGTGCTCAGTGAAAACATAGGGACGGCTGCGGCGGCCTCCGTGGCCCAAACTTGAGGTACCAATTTGGTACCTTAAAGATTGATGCTCCCGGCCAGAACTTGAGGTGCTAATTTGGTACCTCAAGTTCTTCCATTCATCCTCGGAGAGTTGAAACATGAAATCTTTCGGAAAGCGATGCCGATTGCGTTTCACTGCGCGATTCAGCGCCTTCGTTTCAACGCCGTAGATCGACGCGAGATCGGAGTCCAGCATTACGCGTTCACCGCGGATTTCGTAGATAAGTCGCCCAAGCTGATCAGCGTTAGCTTGTTCGAAGACTTCGGCATCGAGCGGAACAATTAACCGAAACTTTTTTCGATTGGAAGACGCTTCGCAAAACAGAAAGCACAATGAAAGCGACCCTGCCAGTCCGATGCTCATCAAGACCGAGCAGGGAATCGATTACCGCTTCATCTCCTATGAAGCGTTCTAAATGCGCAGGCAGCGAGTGGCTCACTTGACTGCCGCGTCTGCCAGTCAGAAGATTTCGCCAGTTCTTTGTTTCGCTTAATGGGCTGGCGAGTGGCCGGTCCAACGGGGGAACCAAATTCCGTCCCGCGAATGCGGTGCGGATCGGGGCGAACGATGCGCGGCATCGAGAGCATTTGATGGCTCCAGCCCGACAGCTAACCTCGTCAGCATCATTAAAGGGCAAGGGATGTCGTGAAATCCGACTCCTGGAAGTGAGGCGCCTCGTCGCGCGAGTAACGCTTCGTTTGAGTCGAAGGAATTTAGTTGAGAGTAATAAAGATTGGGCTGGTGGCCGGGATTGTAATCTCGAACGCTAGCGCCGCAGACAACCCGGGGTGGTTCGGACAGAGATTGTTCGACGCGTTCGCAAACGATTTGCAATCGCCAGCGTACGAGGAGCCAACACCAAATGCGGCGCCGCCGCAGCGACGCATTCCGCCCGCGCCATTCGATTCGCCGCCGTTTCCATCCTCTGATTGGCAGATTGGCGGCACACCAATCATTGGTGATCCAGGCAACGTGGGGCCATGGCCCCTGATGGAAGCGATCTACGCTGGACCCCACGGCGAAGCGTGGCAGAAAAGCCGCATCCAGATTTATGGCTGGGAATGTTTCTCTTGGAACGTAAGCACGTCCACAAGCACTTCGCGCGGACCGAATGCGAATTTTCCATTGATTTACGACCTGAGGCCGAATCGGTTCGAGCAAAATCAGTTCGTCCTCTACATCGAGCGTATGCCTGATGAATTCCAGAGAGATCACGTCGACTGGGGCTTCCGCGTCTCGGGCGTGTACGGGCTTGACTACCGGTTCATGATCTCGCGCGGGCTCTTTAGCGATCAACTCCTGAAGCACAATCATTACTACGGCTTCGATATGCCGATGGTGTACATCGATTTCTACATCCCGCGGATCTTTCAGGGAATGAATGTGCGCGTCGGTCGCATCATTTCTGAACCGGACATCGAAGCGCAGCTCGCGCCTAATAATTTAATGGCGAGCCACTCGCTCGTTTACGGATTCGATAATTACACACAGACCGGAATCTTCACGACCACGAAGCTGAACCAGCAGTGGACGATTCAACTTGGACTTTCGAATGGAACGGACGTTGCGCTCTGGCAAAAAGATCCCGGAAACCAGCCGACTGGTACTGTGATGGTTCAATGGATTTCGCCTAGTCAAACGGATTCGTTCTATGTCGGCGATAACGCGTTTAACAACGGCGAATTCGGGTACAACAATCTCCAACAGATCGTCGGTACCTGGACGCACAAGTTCAACGACCAGATCTACACCGCGACGGAGGCGCTTTACATGTACATGCTCGATGCGAAAACCCATCCCACTCCGGAAGTGCCATTCCAGAGCGGTTCGTTTCCGGTGAAACCGGGCTACGCGCCGGAATGGGGCATCGTCAACTACACGATGTTCCGGATCGCTCCGAGCGCGTTTCTCACATTGCGCAACGAATTTTACGATGACATCGTCGGAAGCCGCACCGGTCACGCGACGAAATACTCGGAGCATTCGTTCGGCCTAACCTGACAAAATCGTCACGCTGCGGCCTGAGCTGCGCTTCGACCACTCCTACGACACGGCCGCGTTCGACAACGGCACGCGCAGAAACCAGTTCGTCGCGTCAATGGACTTCATCATTCACTACTAATGATCCCGACAGACGTTAAGCGACCGCGCAATGTGGATTGGAAGCGCGCGGCCGCGATCCTTTACGGCGACTGGGGAACCAGCAAGGCCTACGTTATCGGGCTTGCGTTCGCCGTCGCCGGCTACAGTTCATTTTGGCTGATCGCGGCAATGTGCGTGTTGACCGCACTCGTGGGCCTCAACTACATGGTCATCTGCCGCCTTTATCCGGACGGCGGTGGCGTGTACGCAAGCGTGCGACATCGCAGCGAAGTCATTTCGATCGTTGGCGCCTTTTTGCTCATCGCCGATTACTTGGTCACAGCGGCCATCAGCGCGCTCTCCGCGTTTCAATATCTCGGTGTGCCGCATCCGGAAAAATTCGCCGCTGCATCGATCCTTATCGTTGGGTTGCTCAACCTGCTTGGACCAAAACAAACTGGCGGGCTCGCGTTTCTTGTTTCGGTTCCCACTGCGATCGTTGTCGTTGTGCTCGGACTTTTCAGCTTGCCGCATCTCGGTACCGCGCTCGGTAACCTGCAACCATTGCACGGAACACTTGGGCAAAACTGGGCCGGTTTCGTTGGCATCGTGCTTGCGCTTTCCGGTGTGGAAGCAATCGCCAACGCCACCGGCGTAATGAAGCTCGATCCCGGAAGCACCGACGAGAATCCCTGTGTCGTTAAGACATCCACGCCGGCAATCTTGATGGTGATGATCGAAGTCTGCATTTTCACTGCACTGCTCGGGCTTGCCATGCACGCCCTGAACGGATTGCAGATCGTAAACGGAGATGTGAACGCCCCGGGCGCCGAAGGCGTGCGCGATTACATGCTGCGTTATATGGGCCAAATCTTTGTCGGCGGCGCGTTAGGTCCAGTTCTTGGTCACGCCTTCGGTTTCATCGTCAGCATCGTCTTCGCGATGCTTCTATTGTCAGCGGTCAACACGGCAATTGTCGATCTAATCATGATCCAATTCCTCATGTCGCGTGACCGCGAGGTACCGCCCATTTTCCATCGGCTCAACAAATGGGGCGTGCCAAGCGCAGGCATGTTGCTCGCTACGGTTGTGCCGATGTTGCTCGTGTTGCTTGTCAAAGACATGGCCGGCCTCGCCGATCTTTACGCTGTTGGTGTGGTCGGCGCGATAGCAACCAATCTAGGCGCCACCTCGACCGATCGGAAATTGTCGATCAAAACCTGGGAGCGCACACTCATGTTCGGAACTTTTCTGGTCATGGCTGCGATCGAAATGTCGCTGCTCATCGACAAGCCGAATGCGCGTTATTTTGCGGTGACGATTCTCGCTGTTGGATTGATTCTTCGCGGACTTGTGCAGGAACGCCGAATGAAAAAGGAAGCTGCGCCCACGCTGGCGCCACGACAATTAGGTGTCGATGTTGCGCATCCGTTGTCCAAAGCGCCGGTTCCTTCAGGGGGCGAAGCAATCCTGTGCGCGGTTCGCAGCGCAGGGCGTACGCTCGATTTCGCGTTGCGAGAAGCAGCCACGGCCGGCGCGCGTCTTTACCTGCTCTTCGTGCGTGAACAACCGTTCATGACAGAAGAGGATGCCCGCCGCAAATGGCAGGAAGACGCTGAGGCGAGCGCGATCTTCACCGAAGCGAAGCAAAAGGCCGCGGATTTCACGCCACTGTTTTGTTATGCGGTGAGTCCCTCGGCTGCCGAGACCATTGTCGATGTTGCGGCGACGCTCGGCGCATCGCGCGTTATTCTGGGCGCGCCACAACGTAGCGCGCTGATGAATCTGCTTCGCGGGAATGTTATCCGCGAAGTATCCAACTCGTTACCGGAGGAAATTGATCTCCTCGTTTACGCGTGAACCCGAAGTGTCGATCGCTCGGAACGATCTTGCTGATAATTTTTTTCGCGGCCGGTGCGTCGGTCTGTTTGGTCACGATGCTGGCTCTGGCGTTTCCGGGAAGTCTTCTGGAATCGATCTGGCAGTTGAAACCGGAAGCGCGTGTCCAGTTTCTGGAGATCGGTCGCGGCGCGTCGATCGCGGTGATGGCAGTGGTGGGCGTCGCGTGTGGGTCAGCCGCGATTGGCCTTGGAAGAGACGCCGAATGGGGGCGCCGGCTCGCGATCGGAATTCTCAGCGCAAATCTCGTCGGCGACTCGGTCAATGCTTTGCTTCGGCACGATCCGAAAACCCTTATCGGTCTTCCGATCGGAGGACTAATGATCTGGTATCTTGTTAAGAAAAAAGTCTCAGCGGAAAAATAGTATTGAGATTACGACAAAGATCGGGATTAGAATCGGCATCGCGAACTTCCAGATATAGCCGATAAAGCTCGGCGTGGGCACGCGCGCATGTTCGGCGATTGTTTTCACGAACAAATTCGGCGCGTTGCCGATGTAGGTGAGCGCGCCAAAAAAGGTGGCGCCTAATGAAATCGCGATCACCTCGCGGCCATTTTCGGAAATGAACCTTACCATGTGCGACGAATCATTAAGGTCGTACCCATGAAGTCCGAGCGCCGCCGCGAAAAAAGCCAAGTACGTTGGCGCATTGTCGAGCAATGCAGAGAGGAAGCCGGTTGCCCAAAAGAACGCTTTCTCTGAAGCCAATCCCAGTTTGTCGGCCGATTGTTCCATGAATTCCAAAACCGGAATCATCGTTCCGAAAATACCGAGAAAGAGCCAGCCTACTTCCTTGAGCGGAGCAAAGGTAAAATTGTCGGCTTCGCGAATGCGCTGTGGCGTAGCAAAATACGATCCCAGCGCAATCAATACCATAAGCGGCTCGCGCCAGCCCGGGCGCATGGCGATGAGCGCAGCCAGAAGCGCAAACAGGAAAAGGAAATTCTGGGCGCCGTCGCAGCGCCATTGCGTGATTTCGCTTTCGTGAATGGTCCTTTTGCGCGCGCGCAGATTGACAAGATCGAGAACAAAAAAGACGGCCAAAACAATCGCGACCGTCAGCAGCCATTGGAGCCAGCAATTTTGCAGCGTCCAGCCAAACGGCACGCCTTTGAGAAATCCCAGAAACAAGGGAGGCCCGACCGGCAAGAGTGCGCCGCCGATGTTACTGACCAGAAAAATAAAGAACGCAATATGCATCGGCGCGGCGCGCCCCTTGTTCATCGCGATCCACGGGCGAATCAGCAGTATCGAGGCGCCGATGGTGCCGATTAGATTGCCCAACAGCGCGCCAACAAAGAGGAACAGAGTGTTTCTCATCGCACCGCTCGGCGATTTGACGCGCAAATGAATTCCGCCTGCGACAACGAAGAAAGAACCGACGACGACCATGAAGGTCACATAATCGATTCCCGCGTGAACGACCCGCGCGGACTGCTTAACAACGAAGAGATGATACAGACAAACTATGCCGGTGAGAGCGACGCAAAGCTTGTGGTAATGCCGCTCCCAATGATGCTGAGCGATGAGTGGAGCGAGTGCGATCGCCACGAGCAAGATCACAAACGGCAGCATGATCGGCCAGTTCGGGCGTGCCGCGACGAGACCCAGGACCCAAATCATCTTGCCATTGGACTTATCGCCGTACGATCCGTCAATGAAACTCGGCTTTGCGGTGCCTACTTTGAGGAACGGTTCGAAAACGCCGGGCGCGCGTTCTTTAGGAGGCCAGTGGCACAGCTCGCAGGCATGCGCCGACTTCGATCTCGGCGGTTTGCGGGAACATGTCGAGCGGTGTGACTGACTCGATGATGAACTGATCCTGCAACTCTGCCAAATCGCGCGCTAGTGTCGGCGGGTTACACGAGACGTAAATGAGCGTCGAAGGCGCAAGATCAAGAATCGCTTTTCGCACCTCTGCACTCAGTCCGGTAGCCGGAGGATCAACAATGAGCGTGGTAGGGGCGATTGACCTCAATCGGCCGGCTTGTACGTCGTTTGCGCTGACTGGGCGGTTCGGGTGAACCGCCCCTACCTGTTGCAATTCACTTTCTACGTCGCCGGCAATGTAGGTTTCTTTGTCGGTCGCGTCTTCTTTTGCGGCGGCAATCGCGAACCGGTCCCAATCGATCCCGATCACACGCTCAAATTTGTCGAGCAACGCTTTTGCAAACAATCCGGACCCGCAATAAGCGTCGATCAACAGTTGCTGATTCGGCGGAACCAGATCGACGATCAAATCGCGCAAGGCATTGGCCACCGCGTCGTTGGTTTGGGAAAAAACGCGCGCGCCGGCGGAAGCCCGCAAAGTGTAATGTCCATCGCGGATCCCGCGATTACGGGACGCCCGTAACTCCGCCAGCGCGCGATTGACTTCGTCACGCGAAATCGGGCATCGCTCAATGTCAAGCAAGGTATGCGAATCGCGCCGGAAAAAACCGATCACGCCGTCCTGCGCGTGCACAGTGATGCGGTTGCGATATCCATACTGCTCCGGCGAAGGAATGATTGGTCGCATCGGAACGTCCTTGAGTTTGCCGATCCGCTCAAGAGCGTCACGAACCTGCCGCCATTTGATCGCAAGCTGATGTTCGTAGCTCATGTGCTGGTAAGCGCATCCGCCGCATCGGCCGAAATACGGGCATTGCGGTTCGACACGATCCGGGGAGGCTTGCTTGACCTCGACGAATTCCGCTTCGGCAAATTGCTTTTTCTCGCGCACGATCTCGGCCGAGACGAGCTCGCTCTCGATGGTGTACGGAACAAAGACGGCCTTGCCTTGTTCTCGGGCGACGCCTTTTCCGCCGAAGGCTATGTCTTCGATTTTTAGATCGACAACGCGCATATTCATTAACACCCTGCTTCAGCCGGGTTTCCGTGCCAACAAAACCTGCGGTTGTGCTTGGTAGAGCCTCGTGTCACCGCGCTGAACAGCGGTGATAATGAGACGTCGCCACTTGTCACGTTAGCCCAATAGCGCGCTCGATGGCGGCTTCGAGGTCATCGAGCTTGATGGGTTTGATTAGATGCTCGGAGAAACCCGCCTGCAAACTTCTTTCGATATCGCCGTTGTTGCCGAAACCGCTAATGGCAATTCCAGGAATTGCCGAGATCGCGCGCAATTGCCTCATCAGATCCACGCCGCTTCCATCCGGCAGAGCAATATCGCTGATGAGCAGGTCGAATTTGTTGCGCACGGCGGTTTCCATCGCCGAACGAACATTATGAGTTGCCGCTACGAGATGCCCGCGACGGACCAGCAATTTCTCCAGAGCAGCGCACGTGTCCTGGTGATCGTCGACGAGCAGAATCTTCAAGCCCTGCTGCGCAGTTTCGCCGGTCGTTTTATGCAGGACGGTCCCTACTTCAGTCGACGACAGCGTTTGCATCGACAAGATGAATGTCGATCCGCGATCGCGTCCGTCGCTTTGCGCCGTAAGGGTTCCGCCGTGCGCCTGCGTCAGAGATTTTGAAATCGCGAGGCCGAGGCCCAGACCGCCAAATCGGCTCTCAAACGAGCGGTTGCCTTGTTCAAACGGGTCGAAAATACGTTGTATGACTTCTGGTTCCATCCCGATACCGGTATCGCGCAGACTGATGCTCAGGACGTCTTGCGAGGGATTGGAAGAAGAGATCAGGATCTCGCCATTCTCCGGTGTGAACTTGATCGCATTCTTGAGCAGGTTCCAGATGATTTGCTGAAACTTTGCCGCGTCTGCCGCGACGAAATGCGTATCTGCCTGCAAGTTGAGATGCACAGGAAGTCTTTTGGATGCGGCCTCCGCGCGGCAAATCTCTACGACATTTGAGATAGCCAAATGCGTATCAACCGGCGCGAACCGCATCTGCATTTTGTCTCTGGCGATTCGCGTGAAATCGAGCAAGTCATCAATGAGCTGTGTTTCCAATTCAATGTTGCGACGGATCATTGCCAGAGCGGACTTGGTGTCTTCCGTTTGCGCCGGTTCTGTCTCAAGCGACTGCAGTGTGGAGATGACCGGGGTCAGCGGGGTGCGCAATTCGTGCGAAAGCATCGCGAGAAAGTGATCTTTGGTTCGATTGGCCGCTTCCACAGCCGACTTTTGCTGCTGGAGCTCTTCCTCAATGCGCCGTCGCTCAGCCATGCCCGCAGAAAGGGCCAGCGCCGTAATCGTCAGGACCGCTATCCACGATTGTAACGCGACTAGCGATTCATTCTCGGTTTGTTGAACGAATGGTCCGAAGCCACGCAATGTTCCCCAGACTGCAATCGCGGACAGAATGAAAATCCCAGTGGCAGTTTCGCGTTGAGTGAAGCGGAACGCCATCCAAATCACAACGGGTCCGCAAACAAAGGTGATTGGATAATTCTTGGACGAAATTTCAAGCCAGCCGCCGAAGACGACGCCGCTCAGCAGCACTAATAATAACAACAGTGTGCCGACTTCGAATACTTCCTTTTCATGCCAACGCTGCTTCCCGGCGGCACTCCAGAGCAGAATGAGCGGGGTAACAACGAGATCGCTCGTTACATCGCCCAGCCACCACGTCAGCCAGATGGCGTTGTAGCTGCTCCAATTCGCAAAGCCCGCGAGGGCAAGACTGGTCACACCAAGAGCGGCACTGATCAGCGCGCTGATCGCTGCTGCAATCGCAAACTTGAAGACACCTTGCGGACGATCACAAAAATTCCTGCCATCCCCGAAGCGATTGACTAACCACGTACCGGCCAGCGCCTCCAGCGTATTGCCAGCGGCGATGGCAACCGAGGTCGCGAAATTTCCCGCAGTGGTAAGGTTAACAAGAAATGCCCCAACAAGAATTGCCGGCCAGACGCGGTAACCGAACAAGAGCATCGCAGCGAGTGCGATCCCGGCCGGTGGCCAGACTGGCGAGGCACTCGCATGTAATGAGGCGAGCATTAAGCCAAGTTTGCCGGCGATGATGTATGCAATCGCCAATAAGCCGATGAGCGGCAGGCCAGAGAAACTTCGCGATCGCATTGCCTAACGGCCGTTACGAGTCGCCTACTTTTACGCTGGCGTGGAACGACGTCAACAAACGTTGAGAACGTGTTAACACGGACCAGAGGATTGCGCTCAGGCATCGCCCAACGCGCCTGAATTGCCGCCTCAATGCGATAGGCAGGAGTCGCTTAACTCGCCGGGAGAAGACGCAAGCTGAACAGAATGCCCAACGGGCTAGTTGAAATCGTGATGCGTATCGCGCACGTAGGGGTATTTCGATTCATTGCCGACTTCAGGCGGGAATTCCGCGTACCCGGCATGAATGTAAGGAATGTCTGACGGCAGCAAGGGTTGATAGCCGTTGTGCCATATTGGAAACGGAAAGGTCAGGATTTCAATAAGACCGGCCACGTGGCGTGCGGCTGCGCGCCCCGCTCCCTTCCAAACGCCGTAACCAGCCCCGGCGGAATTACCTTCCGTTTGGTTGATTTGGTTAACCGTCACGAAAAACTCGGTAGGAGCGATGACAAAATTTGAAATACCGCGACCGAGTTTGCGCGTTGGCCCATAATCGTTCCCCGGCGGATCTTGAATATCGGCGAAGGCTACGCTAGCAAGGCCAGCGACCGCAGCGAAGGCAAGAATAGTTTTCATAGGCGTTCCAGAGCAGTTAAATGATTCCGAACAGCAAAGGCAACACTTATTTTCGGTCTTCGCCTGCAACCTGATTCTGCGTCTTCAACATCGAAATACCCATGGTGAGTGTGAGAATCACCACGATTACCCCGAGTGAAAGGCTCCTCGGTATCGGAAAATAATCCACGAGAATCATTTTGATCCCGACAAAGCCGAGCACGAATGCGAGTCCTGTTCTCAAGTAAACAAAGCGATCCATCAAACCGGCCAGCAGGAAGTAGAGCGACCGCAAGCCCAGAATCGCGCAAATGTTGGACGTGTAGACGATGAAAGGGTCGCGCGTAATCGCAAAGATCGCGGGGATCGAATCAACTGCAAAAATCAGGTCCGTGATCTCGATCACCATCATGGTCAGGGCAAGCGGCGTTAGCATCCAGCGGCCATCCACGCGCACGTGAAAATGTTCGGCATGGTATTCGCGCGTAATCGGAAGGATCTGACGGCCCCTTCTCAACAGCCAACCCTCGGTAAAATCGGGCACCGCACGTTTTCTAAAAAGCATTCGTGCTGCGGTGATAAGCAGAAATGCGCCGAACAAGTAAAGGACGAAATGAAAGCGTTGCACGAGCGCGATACCGCACAGGATCATCGTGCCGCGCATGATTAGTGCACCGACAATTCCCCAAACCAAAACGCGACGTTGTGCGAGCGGAGGAACGCGAAAATGCGCGAATATCAAAACAAAAACAAAAATGTTATCCATGCTCAGCGAATATTCGATGAGATAACCCGTGAGAAAGTCGAGGGCGTGATGTGGTCCCTTGAGACGCCATACCACGGCATTGAACGCCAGTGACACCAGCACCCAGATTACGGTTCGCTGGAACGCAGCGCGCATGCTTAATTCCCGACCGCGGCGCTTGGAGGCAAAAAGGTCGATTCCGATTGCAATGAAGACGCCAATGTGAAACGCGATCCAAAACCAAATGCTCGTCGTCATCGCGGTGAGGGTTTCACGTGGTGAAGCATGGGGCAATCGTAAATTGCGCCCGTGGCCTATAAGACCTATAGGTCACATGCGACTCATGACTCGCATCAATGGACGCGGAATTACAAAAATTGGTCGAAGCTGGCAAACTTACTTCTAGAGCTGCGGAGCAACTGGAAAAATTAAAGCCTGGCACGTTTTGTTTGCATAAGAGCTGGGGATTTGGTCGCGTGCGCGAATGGAACCTGCTGCTCAATCAGATCGTGATCGATTTTGCCAGCAAGAAGTCCCATCTCATGCAGACCCAGTACGCCGCGGAAAATGTCACCCCGCTGGTGCCGGAGCATTTTCTCGCACGTAAGGCAACCGACCTCGCGTCGATCAAGAATTTGGCCAAGGAAAATCCGGCCGCGCTGGTGCGGAACATTCTGGAAAGCCTAGACGGCAAAGCGACCACGCAGCAGATCGGTGAATGGCTGATCGGCGATGTTTTCACTGAAGCGGAATGGAAACGGTGGTGGGAAACAACTAAGAAGGCACTAAAGGCGAGCGGCGCTTTTTCAATTCCCGCAAAAAAAATTGATCCGATCCAAATCCGCGGCGAAGGCGTATCGCAAGCTGACGAGCTGATCGCCGCTTTCAACAAAGCGCGACACCCGAAAGAACAAATCGTGGCGCTCGAGCAAATCATAAAATCTCACCAGCAATTCAAAGAGCCCGAAAAACAGCTTCAACCAATCATCGCGAACATCGAGAACACCGCGGCGCGCAATCAGAAAATACACCCTGAACTCGCATTTGAGCTGATCGTGGCGCGGGACGATTTGCTCGAGCGCGAGCCTCGACTGCACATGACTCATATCGGCTTGACGCTCTCCAAATTGGTCATCGACGAAGAGAAGCGCCTGGCGTCGATTCTGCCGAAGCTGCCCGCTGCAAAAGAAAAAAGAATTTTGCAAGCGTTGTCGTCGGCGCTCGGCCCGCGCTGGGTAGAGCGCGCCTTGCTTTTGATGCAAGCAAATCACGCTCGGGTGGTAACTCAAACAGCGAGAATCTTGAGTGAAGCTGGCGAGGCTGCCGAACTGCGGACAATGCTCGAGAGTGGTATTCGCGAACACTCAGCAACGAGCGAGATGCTCATCTGGCTGTGCAGCGACCGGAAAAACTGGGGTGAGCTGGTGACGCCGGATTTACTCGGGGCGATTGTTGCTGCGCTGGACCGCGAGCAGCACAGTACTCCCGGTCGCGCCAGCAGGTTGCAACGTGCTCTGGTTGAAGATCGACAATTGCTCGCAGACATCTTCAAGCACTCCGATATCTCTGTTGCGCGTGATGCGATGCGGCGGCTCCAATTAAGCCCGCTATTCGATGAGTTGACGAAGCGCTCGCTCCTGGCGCGGATCGTGAAAGTTTATCCAGAACTGGAAAGCGTGATCGCGGGAGTGGAAGCAGAAGAAAAAGCAGCGCCCTTGATTGTATCCTGGAGCAGCTTGGAAAAACGCAAGGCCGAATACGAAGAACTCGTCAAAGTCAAAATTCCCGAGAACAGGAGGGAAATCGCGCTTGCCAGGTCGTATGGCGACTTGAGCGAGAATTTTGAATTTAAGGCGGCAAAGCAGATGCAAAGCGTTCTGACGCGTCGCAAAGCGGAGCTTGAACAAATGCTACACAACGCGCGTGGAACTGCATTTGAAAATCCGGATACGTCGCGCGTTTCAATTGGCACCGTTGTAACCGTGCGCAACGTGGAAACGAACAAGGAAGAAGCCTATACGATCCTCGGTGCATGGGACGGCGATCCCGACCGTCACGTCATCTCGTACCAAACCGCGATTGGCCAAGCCCTGCTAGGACACGAAATCGGCGAGACGGTTTCGCTCAACACCGAGCACGGCACAGCTGAATTTACGATTGCTTCAATCCAAGCCGCGCCACCGGATCAAACCACGTCCGCACCCGACCTTCCGAGCGAATCCGCTGTAGAAGCAGCAGTCGCCGAGTAATCTGAGCGTCTAAATCAGCAGTTCGTAGGAGAGGATGCTCAGGCAATAGATTGCTGCGGTTTCCACTCGCAGAATAATGGGGCCAAGCGTGATCGGCTGGCAGCCGTGGCGGCGCGCAAGCCCAAGCTCCGCAGGTGTGAAATCACCTTCGGGCCCAATAAGCATGAGCGCGCTGCATGGTCGGTTGCCGTGTTCACTTGAATAATCCGCCAGAATTTTTTTGAAGTTTTGCGCATCGGGTTGGAGGGAACCGATCAGACGAAGATCAAATGCTCCGTCGACCGCTCCAGAAAAAAATTCGTCCAGTTTTCTTGGCGGGTGCACGCGCGGGAGCCAGTTCTGACCGCATTGCTTGGCCGCTTCAACGGCGATCTGCTGCCACTTCGATTGTTTTTGCGCGACCGATTCGGAATCGAGCTGCACGACAGTGCGATCGGAGATGATCGGCGCAATTTCGGCTGCGCCGATCTCGACCGCTTTTTGCACGATCAACTCCATGTTTTTCCCTTTTGGAATCGCCTGTCCAAGAACGATCCGGCATCGCAGCGGCGCTGTTTCCGCTTCGTGTAATTTTCGCAGCCGGATTTCGTCACCGCCGGGATCGATAACTTCCGCCGTGAGCTCGCGCCCTTGTCCGTTGAACAGCACGAGCTTCTCCCCGGCTTTGATGCGCAGCACGTCGCGAGCGTGGTGCGCCTCGGAGCCACGCAATGCGAGCGTGCGAGAGTCCCAGTTTTCCGGTGAAACATAGAAACGATGCATAGGACGGTTGGGACTTGTTCCCTATGCGTAACTCGACGCGATCTCCGCGTTTAGTGTCAGCACATCTGCGAGCGATTTGCTCATTTCCAACGCTACACCGCGCCTCTCGATTGCGGCGATCGCGCTTTCCGTGGGAATGTTTCCCACCAGCGCGTCCTGCGCGAATGGGCATCCACCAAGCCCGCCAATGGCGGAATCAAACCGGCGGCAGCCCGCGTCGTACGCGGCAAGCACTTTTGCTTCGGCTTCCCCAGGCGCGCTGTGCAGGTGCACGCCGATGTCGTAATCAGGACATTGGCCCATCACTGATTCGACCACGCGACCGATCAAATCGGCGTCGGCAGCTCCAACTGTGTCAGCGAGCGAAATAGATCGAACACCGATGCGAGTCAGTTTCGTTATTGCCTGATGCACTTCGTTCTCGTCCCACGGATCGCCATACGGATTTCCGAACGCCATCGAAATGTAAACGACTACCGGGATCCCTGCGGCGTCTGCCTTTGCATTAATTGATTGCAGCACTTTGTAGCACTCCTCCATTGTCTGATTTTGGTTCTTGCGCAGAAAGGTCTCTGAGATGGAGCAGGGAAAACCTAATGTGCCAACTGCTTTCGTGGCGATGGCGCGCTCGGCGCCTTTTTCATTCACCACGATGCCGATGATTTCGACGTCATCTGGCAGTTCAATCCGCTCCAGCACTTTTTCGCTATCGGCCATCTGGGGGACCGCTTTAGGAGAGACAAAACTCACAGCGTCGATGTGCTTGAAACCTGCCGCGATCAGCGCGCCTAAATAACGCACCTTCAGCTCCGTCGGGATTCGTCGCTTGAGCCCTTGCCAGGCATCGCGCGGGCATTCGATCAACTTCACAGGGTTGTAAACGACGGACACTGCGGCATTTATTTGAAAAATTCCTTCGCGCGCTCGAAAAAGCCTTTACGCATCGGCGTGTTGTCCTCACCGCAAAGCGCTGCGAATTCCTCCAACTTGCGGCGTTGATCCGCATTCAGGTGCGACGGCACCTCAACAATCAGGCGCGCGAACAAATCGCCATGGCCGTGCCCGTTGACGTTCACGATTCCCTTGCCACGGAGTTTGAACATCTGTCCGCTTTGTGTGCCGTCGGGCACCTTTAAATGAGCCCTGCCTTCCAGTGTGGGGACATCAATCTCGCCTCCCAACGCCGCGACGGAAAACGGGATCGGCACCTCGCAATACAAATCATCGGCGTCGCGCTGAAAGATTTTGTGCTCCCTGATGTGGACGACTACGTAAAGGTCGCCTGGCGGTCCACCACTCATGCCCGCTTCCCCGTTGCCTAACGAACGCAGCCGCGTGCCTTCTCTGATTCCGGCAGGAATTTGCAACTTAACGCGGCTCAATTTTTCTACGCGTCCCTCGCCGCGGCATTTCTGGCATGGTTTCTCGATGATCTCCCCGGCGCCGCGACAGCGAGGACATGTCTGCGAAATGTGAAAAAATCCGCGTGAACTGACGACCTGACCCCGCCCACCGCAAGTGGGGCAGCCGATCCTGTGCGAGCCTGCTTCAGCGCCGCTGCCGCCGCACTCATCGCAGGTATCCAGTTTTGCGATCTCGATCTGCTTGGTCGCGCCAAAAGCCGCCTCTTCCAGTTTGATTTCCATGTCGTAGCGCAAATCCGATCCGCGACGCTGATCTTCAGTGCGTGCGCTACCGGCACCACCGAAGAACGTCTCGAAAATCCCGCCTCCAAATCCGGTCCCACTGAACACCTCGCGAAAAATCTCGAATGGATCATGGAAAGCTTCGCGACCAAAACCGATGCCGCCTGGCGCAAATGCTGCGTGACCAAAGCGATCGTAGGCAGCGCGTTTGTCCGCATCCATCAGCACATCATACGCTTCTCCTAACTCCTTGAATTTTTCTTCGGCGCGCGGGTCGTCTGGATTTTTATCGGGATGAACCTTAACCGCGAGTTTGCGATAGGCGCGTTTGACTTCCTCGCCGGTGGCGTTTCGCGCAATGCCAAGCACCTCGTAGTAATCGCGTTTCTCAGTTGCCATGTGGCCAATCAGTCCTGCGTAACCTGCGGACTAGAACGTGAAGCAAGAAAGCCGCCTCACTGCTTTGCTGGCCCGCTGGAAACAACGACTTTGGAAGGCCGAAGCAATCGGTCTTTTAACCGATAACCGCGACGAGTCTGGCGGAGCACAGTCCCTTCCGGAAATTGATCGCTGGGCTCATGCGCAATTGCTTCGTGCAAATTCGGATCGAATCTTTTGCCATCCGCTTCGATCGGCTGCAGCCCGTGTTCTGAAAGCAAATCGTTGAGTTGTTTCTGGACGAGGACCATTCCGGAGTAGATCGGCGATTCTTCGCCCTGGGCTCTTGCAGCTGCAAGACCAAGCTCAAAATTATCGAGAATTGCGGCCAATCGCTGAAGCAACGAACTATTGGCGTATTTGATCGCCTCTTCCTTTTCTCGCGCAGAGCGCTTTTTATAATTCTCAAAATCAGCCTGACTGCGCAGTGCCAGGTCGCGGAAACGGTCGAGATCAGCCTGCAGGCCTGCCATTGGATCTTCGGCATCAGTTTGCTCAATGCCGGCAGAGGCTGGAGCATCGGCTGAATGCATCTGTCTTGCCGCAGCCGACCCTTTCGTTTCTTTGTTTTGTTCAGCGATAGGAATCTTTTTCATGTTTTTCGGATGGCAATCAAGGTGATGTCATCGTTTTGTGGAAGCGAACCGGTAAAGTCGCGCACATCCTGTATGATTTTCTTTACAATCGCCTGCGCGCCATCATTTGCTCTCGCGCGGACGGCCTGGATCACGCGATCCAAGCCAAACTCGTCTTCTTCAGCGTTGAGCGTCTCGGTGACACCGTCGGTGTAGAGAACCAAGCAATCATCGCGCTCGAGCGATATCGCGAAGTCAACTGTAAGCCTATCAAACACGTTCCCACTGTCAATTCCAACGACCATTCCAGGTGATTTCACGGGCGTAACCGTTCGCGATTGCTGCTTGTAGAGCAACGGCGCATCGTGCCCGGCGCGCGCGAGGGTAATGCTATCGCGATGGTGGTCCAGAATCAGGTAGGCCATGCTAATGAACATGTCTTCCTTGATGTCTGGGTAAAGCTGTCGATTGACCTTTCGCAATACGTCAGCGGGAGATGGATTCCGAGCCGCCTCAGCGCGTAACACGCTGCGGCAAATCGCCATGATCAGCGACGCCGGCACACCTTTGCCCGAAACATCTGCGATTGCCACGCCCAACCGCTCGTCATCTACGCGAATATAATCGAAATAGTCGCCGCTCACCAGGCGGGCTGGCACATTGATGCCGCTGATCTGAAATCCATCAATCGCCGGCGCTTCCGAAGGGAGCAAAATTCGTTGAATGTCCCGGGCGATCTCCAGGTCATGATCCAGACGCTTCTTTTCGTTAGCCATGGAGTAAATGATCGCGTTGTAGAGCGCAAAGGCCGATTGCTCGGCAAGAGATTTAAAAACGACGAAGTCCCCCTGCGAAAACGGCACACCCATCGGGCCGTTGGCGAGCGCCAATACGCCGAGATCCTGGTTTCCATACCGGAGTGCCGCCGCCATAACGGACCGCGTGCCAAATGCGCTGCTGCGCAATTTCGCTAACTCCGGCGCATCCGAGAACTCGCTCAGGTAAACAGACTGCCCTGTTTGCCAAACGCGACCGATCACTCCTTCACCCGGGGCGACTGTGTGCAGTCGTAGAAACCTCTCAAGGCCGGTAGGAGTAGCGGCCGCTTGTTGCAAAATATTCGGCGGAATGTCGACTAGTGGCGGGCAGCCCTTCGAAATAAAAGCGGGCGTGAGTTTTGCACCGGTGCGATCGCTCACATAAAGGGCGCCACCCTGGGCATCAAGGATGCGCGTAGCGCCTTCGACTATCAACCGATGAAGTTCCTGAGGTCGAATGCTCTCCCGGAACGCTTCGCCGAGGCCGTGCAGAAAATCGAAAACGAGCGTTTCTTCGACTTGGATCTCTTCGTGAGATCTTTCTAACCTGCGAATCCGCTGCGCTTGAAGATAGCTGGTAGCAATCCACCCGGCAGCAGACGCGACAAGCAGTCCGAGGAGAAGAGTCGGCCACATCATGCAGAGGCCAGCTTACTTCGAAGGCGTCTCGCGATGAAGGTCTTGTCTTAAGAAATCGAGAACGTCCTTAAATCGAAAGATATTTTCCGGTGCTGCCTCGCAAAGCGCCTCGTGCGCTTCCAGCATTGTTTCTGCCTGCTCCTTTTTTTGAGTTTCTGGCAATTGACGTGTCCCAGATCGCTCGAGCTCTTCGCACTCCGGCGGGCGCTCTCCGTTGGCACGAATGTCAAATATCTGATCGAGGCCCAATCCGGAAAGAAGCTCCTGGCTGCGATTACCGCAATGAATGATGTGGAGGTGACCGTGACCAAGTTCCTTCAATCGCAATGCCACACTGGCCATCGTGCCCATGAATGTGGAGTCCATCATGGCGCACTCCGCTAAATCCACCACAAATTCGCGATACCCGCGATCCAACATTTCGCGCGCGAACTCCTTCAGGTTGCCGCTATTGAGAAAACTACCTTTCCCCTCAATTTTCACCCACACGGTCGGGCCTCTGACCCCTACTTGAATAGATGAATCCACAGTTAGCTCCTCAAGAATACCAGTCCAGAAGGCATGCTGTCAAACCTCGCGGGACTCCAGAAGTTTCAGAAGCTGATTCGAATTGCAGACCAGGAAGGGCCGCATTGATGAAAACCTTCGCCCCTGCGGCGCCCGAGGGCGAATTGGCACGCCGCCTCTGACCGATCCTAGTCCCACATGAACGACCGGTTTTCCGCTACGATCCGGCCATTTGCAATTAACAGGCACCGCCAGGCAATCACACGGCCGTCGTCAAAATAGTCGTCTCCAATAACCTTGAATTCCGTCTTATGAGTGCCACGTACGTTCCGGTACGTAATCTCCTGTCCTTGCACGTGTTCGTGTAATTTTTCCTGGCGATACTCCAAGCGCACTGTGACATCGGAGGGACGTTTGGCCCGCCAAAAGAAATCGAAGTAATTACCGAACCGCTGGCGCTGATCCAGCCCGGTGACGGCGCCGAAGAGCCGATACTGGCGCTCAAAAGTGATCGGCGCGTCCTGAAGGGTCGCAGTTTTTTGGCTCGGTGAAGTCGACTTCGAGTGTAGCGTGCTCGTCGTCTGCCGTGCGCTCCCACTTGTCGGTTGTCCTTTCTCGCTGAGGAAGAAAAGCTTCGTTTTTCGAAACTCAAAATCTTTATCGAACGCCACCGGCAGCGGCGTGACTTTTTCGACAATCTTTGGTTCCTCTAGCGGTGGCTTACCCGAAGCGCTGAGGGCCAAGATGAAACCGAAGAACGCGATCCCAAACTTCATTAATTAAATAAAGGCGGCTTTTGAACCCGGTGTCAACGCACATAGTTCCTCCACGTTCTGTGGCACCAGCGCGAATCTGAAAGTAGGTTTTCTTCGATGATTGAAGTTCGCTACGAGCGCGGCGTTTATTTGCCACAACAAAACTTGTGGCTGGATCCGTGGGACGCGAAGCCTTTCGCTTTTATTTCGCACGCACACAACGACCACGTAGCACCTCACGAGGAGATTATCGTTTCGCAGCGAACGGCACGTTTGCTGAAAAGCCGGCTGCCAGGTCGTCGGATTGAACACATTCTGCCATTCGGTGAAAAACGGCGCGTACACGGCCTGGATCTTATGCTATTGCCCGCCGGACATATCTTCGGTTCGGCGCAATGTTTTCTTTTTCTCGGTAACGAAACGCTCCTCTACACTGGAGACTTCAAACTGCGGCCGGGGAAGTCCGCCGAACAGGTGCAGTGGCGCGAGGCTGATACGCTCATCATGGAGACTACATTCGGCCTTTCACGCTATCGGTTTCCCCCAACACAACAAGTGGTTGATCAAATAGTCTCTTTCTGCCGCGAAACAATCGAGGCTGGCGAAGTGCCCGTCCTCCTGGGCTATTCGCTGGGAAAGGCGCAGGAAATTCTCTGTTCACTCGACGGTGTCGGATTGACTCCCATGCTCCACGGCTCCGTTTACCAGATGACGCGCATCTACGAACAGTTGGGGCAATCGTTTTGTAAATACGTGCGTTACAGGGCGAATGATGTTGCAGGAAAAGTTCTGATCTGCCCGCCCAGCGCGAATAGGTCGCACATGCTGGAAAGAATTCCACGCAAACGCGTGGCGATGATTAGTGGCTGGGCCGTCGACCCAAATGCCGTCTATCGCTATCAGGTTGACGCAGCATTTCCTCTCTCGGACCATGCCGATTACGACGATTTGATTCGGTACGTCGACTTTGTTAGGCCACGCCGAGTATTTACGCTTCACGGCTTCGCCGCTGCATTTGCCTGCGATTTGCGCGCGCGCGGCGTCGAAGCCTGGGCACTGACTGAACAGAACCAAATGGAACTGCATTTATCAGCTGCGGACAACGCGTTGCCGGTTGACCCATGCGCGGAGGTCTCGCGTACCGCCGAATCAACACAAGGTTCGTTTCACAAACAGGTCTCCGATACCCGATCCGAATTCCTGGCGTTCGCGAAGGTTGGTGAAGCGATCGCCGCGACTCCGGCAAAGCTGGAGAAAATTCGGCTCCTCTCTGATTATCTTCGTGAGCTTACCAGCGAACAATTGCCAGTCATAACTACCTACTTTACCGGTCGAGCTTTTGCGCAGAGCGACCCGCGTACATTGCAGGTCGGCTGGTCGGTGATTGTCCGCACGCTTCAAGGAGCAACGAAAATTGATGACGCGGCATTTCACAGCATCGCAGCGCGTCACGGTGACACGGGCAAAACTGCCTTTGAAGTTCTCGATGCTCGCACAACCCCACGGCCCTTCACCATCGTGGAATCCCGGGAGCTGTTTGAAAGCTTGCATCGGGCGCGCGGCCCGCTCGCGAAAGCGCAGCTCCTCCAAGACCGCTTTTCGATTTCGTCGGCTCGAGAAGGCCAGTACATCGTCAAGATCCTAACTGGTGACCTTCGCATCGGATTACGCGAAGGTTTGGTCGAGGAAGCAATTGCGAAGGCGTTCGATGTTCCTCTCGATCAGGTAAAGCAGGCCAATATGTTGCTGGGCGACATCGGCGAGACGGCAGCTCTGGCCTTGCGCAACGAAGTACATCAAGCACAGCTGTCGCTTTTTCGGCCGATTAAATGCATGCTTGCGACTCCTCTTCCGAGCGCCGAATCCGTGTGGCAACGCTTTGTTGATGTCGGAGATGTGGATGGGGGTTCGGCGTTAGCCACGCAGCCTGCAATTTTTTTGGAAGATAAATTCGATGGTATCCGGGCACAGCTTCATCGCAGTGCGGATCGGGTTGAAATTTACTCCCGCGATTTACGACGCATCACCGGGCAATTTCCGGAGCTGGTCGATCAGGCCACAAACTTCCAGGAAAAGCTGATTGTCGACGGCGAAATCATAGCGTTTGAAGAAGGCCGCAGACTCACCTTCTTCGATCTGCAAAAGCGGCTCGGCCGCAAGAGCGACGGTGAAGATTTATTCGCGCGGGCTGCGGCAGACGTCCCGGTTGCGTTTGTCGCTTTTGATCTTCTCTGGCTAAACGGAGAGTCATTGTTGAGAACTTCGTTGCGTGAGCGGCGAGCACGCCTGAGCGAGGTGCGACTACCGCCGCAATTCCAAATCGCGAAAGTAGTCTCGGCCCGTTCTGCCGCTGAGATCGAACAAGCTTTTCGACAGGCTCGGCGGCATTTGAACGAAGGCCTGATGATCAAAGACCCGGAAAGCCTCTACTTACCAGGCACGCGCGGGATGTTTTGGTTTAAACTGAAGAAAGAACTGGCGACGCTGGACGTGGTGGTCGTCGCGGCTGAGCTTGGTCACGGCAAGCGTAACAATGTGTTAAGCGATTACACGTTCGCTGTGCGAGATGAAACTACCGGCGGCCTTTTGCGGATTGGCAAGGCTTACAGCGGATTGACCGATGCCGAAATTGCCGAGTTAACTGAACACTTTAAGCAGAACACGCTCGCTGATCATGGCCGGTACCGTGAAGTGAAACCGGATATCGTGCTTGAGGTGGCTTTCAATTCAATTCAGCCAAGCGCTCGGCACGCCAGTGGACTGGCGTTGCGTTTTCCAAGAATCAAGGCAATCCGGCGCGACAAAAACGTCGATTCAATCGATACGCTTCAGTACGCCCACGAGCTCGCGGCGCGCGACGCGCAAATTCAGCAGTCAGTTTCTCCCGAGGTCGCCTAAGGCACCGCATTTACTGCGGCGTAGGCGAGGGAGTTGGCGAAGGCGTCTCCTCTCCAGGGCGTACGACCGCGTGCTCCATTCTTCTTGCACGTAATTCCTCCATCTTACGCTGTCGCTGAGCGAGTCTTTGCTGAATTATTTGCTCCGTTTCATCTCCCCGCCCGGGATCAGCAATGAGGCCCTGAAACTCTGGAGGAACCGTTGCCCTGGGTGTCGTTGCGTTTTCATTTTCGCCCAAGGCTTTCTCCTTTGCCTGGTTGGCATCAGCAACGGAGCCCTGCGGTTGTGCGGGAGGCAATCGCCTGCGCGCTAAGAGTCTTTCTCTTTGTTCCAACGCTCTTTCTTGTTCGTTTAATACTTTCTCGCGTGCATCCAGCTCTGCTTGTCGCTGAGCAAGTTGTTGCTGTTCAGCAGTAGAAGTTTGCTTTTGGCAGGAGCCAATCAGCGCCAAAAAGATGAGCATCGAGAGGACAAAAAATTTTTTCATGTCAAAAGTAAATTGTCATGGGTCTTCTGTAATTCGGACGAAGAAACTGGAAGGACAACAGCTAGTCAAATGAAACTTAATGCGGCTGCGGTGTGGGTGAAGTTGCCACCTTCACCACGACCGTTTCCACTTCGCCGCGCCGAAAGCGCTGGACATTGGCGAAGACAGCCAATAGCGCCAGTGTCCCAATGCCGACGAGCATCATAACAATAGCGCTTTTTGAAGCTCGCAACGGTCGATGCCTTTCGGAAGACGCAGATGGCGAATTCACGCCTTAGTATCCGTGGCCACTTCGCGCGCGCAATCCCGAGATGCAGGTCTCTCCGACGTTGAATCGCCTCTGGGTTGTTTTCTTCGCGGTCTGTCGCTCTCAGTCAAGGCGCAGCGTCGCAATGGCGTCCATCACGCGCCCGCTTAATCGGATGTAGACATCTTTCATCGGCGGCCCAAGATCGGCTTGAGTAAAAAAAATCGGTTCTCCGATTACGATAGTAATTGGCACAAAGTGTAAACCGCCACCGCCCCGCGGCAGGGCTTCATGCGCGCCAAAGATTCGCATCGGTACGACTGGCGCGAGTGTTTTCCCAATCACCAAACCCAATCCCGGCTCGGCCGGCTGCAAGTTGCCGTCGAGCGTGCGCGAGCCTTCGGGGAAAACGAGCGCCGCGTTCCCGGCCTTGAGAACACGGATCAATGCCTTGATAGCGCTCCGGTCCACGCCTTCTTGATCGACTGGGATCACATTCAACTTTGGCAAAAGCCGGCCGAGCAGCGGCACGTTCAGTAACGTTCGCCGGGCTAGAAAATAAATCGCTCGATCGCACGTGATACCCGCAAGTGGCGGATCGAGAAAACTTTGGTGGTTCATTGCCAGAATCGCCGGTCCACTCTGAATCATGCGTTCCCGATGAATCACGCGAAATCGAAAGAACAGTCTCCCGGCGAGACGAGAAAAGTGATAGCCAAGCCAGTAATACAAGTTCATTGAGTGACCGATTTACTGATTTAGCGATTTGTTTTACTGAACGGCTAATCGTTAAACCGCGAAGGCCCAAGACCTATCTCTTTGAGCCGGGTGAGAATCCGGTCGATGACTTTTTCGATGGTTAAATGCGATGTATCGATAACATGTGCGTCTTTCGCAATAACCAGGGGTGAGACAGGCCGTGAAAAATCGGCATGATCACGCAGCGCGATTTCATCGCGCTCGCCCTGTGCTGCCCGGCGCTGAAGACGCACTTCAGGAGAGGCATCAACATAAAATTTGTAAGGAGTATTGGGGAAAACGACCGAACCGATGTCTCGTCCTTCCACGACCAAATCATTGTTGCTTGTATACTCATGCAGCTTGCGCCCGACAATTTGCCGAACCATCGGCAGCCTGCTGACGCGAGAAACATTTTCGTTCACCCGATTATCACGGAGATGTTCTGCAGGATCGATGCCATCGATCAGGATGCACAACTCGGCGTCCCGAAGACTGCTCGTAATCGCTACTGATTCGAGGGCTCCGGCGATGCAGTCGGTATCTTCGACATCGATCCTTTTTTGCAGGATATGCCAGGTGATCGCTCGGTAAATGGCACCGGAATTGACATAGACAAAACCGAGCCGCCGGGCGAGTTCTCGCGCGACACTGCTCTTGCCAGAGGCAGCCGGACCATCAATCGCGACCACCTGCTGAAAAATTTGCTGAGAGGAGTGCATGAAACCGAGGTTCCCAGTTTAGTCGTCTCTCCCGCGGAATTGCAACGCGTGGCTTGGTTGAAGTCGTCGCGCCTCCACGGCGTGCGGAGCGCAGCGCCCAGCCGCCTTAGCTTGTCTCCGGTGCGGTGGGAGTAAGCGAACCGATCACAGGCGTGCTAACCTGCATCCGTTTCAGATTCGTGAATTCTTCAAGTACCATTTCAAATCCCGGGTAAGACTCGCGAATACATTCGGCATCCTGAACAACAGTTTCGCCGTCCGCAAAAAGACCCGCTATGGCAAACGCCATTGCAATGCGATGATCACCGAAGCTTGCCACACGCGCCCCATGCAGCGGCGCGGGCCCATGGATTTCGAGGCCGTCAGTCAGCTCGGCCACATGAACGCCCATGGTGCGCAGGTTGTGTGCGATGGCGGCAATCCGATCAGTTTCTTTTACTCGTAGCTCTCCTGCCTGCCGAATGATTGTTTTGCCGCGTGCCATGGCGCCCGCAACAGACAAGATCGGTAGCTCGTCAATGAGCTGTGGTACCTCCTTGCCGTGAATGACAGTTGCCTTGAGCGTGGAACCGGTCACTTCGACAATCCCCCGGGGTTCAAGCTGATCGATGTCTTCAACAGCCTCGCGCACTTGCGCACCCATGCGGAGCAGAACGGCAAGCAACGCAGTCCGTGTGTCATTGAGGCCAACGTCGCGGATGAGCAAATGGCCTCTCGGCTGCGCAGCAGCGGCAACCAGCCAAAACGCCGCTGAAGAGATGTCACCAGGAATGGCAAAGTCGCGCGATTCTGGAACCTGGTCACCGAATACAGTGATACTTCCATGATCTTCAACTGCCGTTCGCACCAGGAAATAATTGAGAATTTTTTCCATGTGGTTTCGCGTCGGTACGGCTTCTTCGACGGTAGTCTTGCCTCTGGCAAAAAGACCAGCCAGCAGCAACGCACCCTTCACCTGTGCGCTTGCCACAGGCGGGCGATAATGAATTCCACGCAGTGAACCGCCGAGGATTCGCAGCGGCGCCGTTCCGTCAGGTCCCTCGGCAACAACACTGGCGCCCATCTCACAAAGCGGCGCGATGACACGGTCCATCGGGCGGCGCGAAAGTCCCGCGTCCCCGACCAGTCGACTTTCAAAGGGCTGCCCGGCCAGCAAGCCAGCAAGCAGCCGCATTGTTGTACCGGAATTACCGCAATTGATCTCGGACTTCGGTGTAGTAAGGACCCGCTTTTTTCCGTGGACAACTAACGTCGCCGGGTCGGGCTGCTCGATCTTAATGCCTAATGCACGCATCGCGTTCACGGTGTGCATGCAATCTTCGCTGGGCAAAAATCCTCGCAAAGTGCACGGGCCATTAGACAACGCCGCAATGATCACCGCGCGATGCGAGATGCTTTTATCACCGGGGACCGTGATTTCGATGTCGATCCGAGGCGCGCGCTTTACACGTAACTCCATAGAAAATGAAAAAGTGATACTGGGTACTTAATAGATCCTTGATGAAAAATCAGCGACGCTAATCCAGCATCCAGCATCAGAAAAGCCCGCTAAACTATCACGGGGCAGCATCCTATTACGGTACGAGAAAAATCTTATCCGTGTAAGGATCCTTCACTTCGGTTCCAGGAGGAAACCCTTCCACGTCGATATATTTGCCGGGCGAGTACGGGCTCTCTACCAAGTGCGGTTTGCCAGGGACGGGGATTCCGTAAGGGTAATCTCCCTTGGCAACTTTTGTCGGCGGAGCTGCGGGAGGAGGTGGTGCTGCCGTCGTCTGCACCGGCGGCGCACCAGTGGGCTCAACTGGTCCGTTGGGATTGAACGGCTGTTGCTGAGGCGGGTATTGCTCCGTTCGGGTAGGATAATTCGCCGCTCTATGCCGAGCTGGCGGCGGTGGCGGCTCCTCAGAGCATGAGGCGACCAAGAAGGCTGCAACGAGAGCAAGTAACAATGAAAATTTCATAATTCGAGGTACCGGTGGGAATCGTATCCGCAGTCCGATTCGTTGCCAATGATTAAATCACTTTTTTCTGCGGACTTGTGATCTCTCAAGAAAGAACATCACAAATACAATGACAGACCGCGTTTCATCCGAATTGGAAGGAGAGATGTCAGACAATTCTCATATAGAAATTCTGGTGGTTGATGACGACGCGATGAGTCGCAGAGTTCTGGCGCAATTGCTCACAGCTGCGGGTTACAAGTGTCGCGTGTGCAAGGACGGCTCCGAAGCTTTAGAGATCGTTCATGCGACGCCGCCCACACTACTCTTACTTGATTTCGATATGCCGGGGCTAAACGGCGCCGAAGTGCTGAAACGGCTCCGCTCGGATCGAAACCCGGCAGTCGCACGAATTCCCACTATTATGTTGACTGCCCACGGAAGTGAAAAAAGCGAGGTATCTTGTCTGCAGGCGGGCGCAGATGATTTTGTGACAAAGCCAGTCAATGCCTCAGTACTGCGCGCCCGAATCGAGACCCAGCTTCGGCTGCGCTCCATGCGTCGGCAATTAGAGCGGCAGAACGATGAACTGGAACGTTGGCGGCGCAATCTTGAGCGAGATCTCGCTGCTGCGCGTTTAACACAGCAATCATTGATTCCGCAAAAACCGCTGCCGCTACGGGACTGGGACGTCGCAACCTGTTATCGCCCAGTGATCCAGGTAGGCGGCGATATCTATGGGTGGCTGCGCATGAAAGATGGCCGGATTTTGTTCTGGATCGCAGATGGCACCGGCCACGGGGCTGCGGCGGCCTTGCTCACCACACTCGCCAAACTTCTCTTTCATCACGGAAATGAGGAACACGATATGCCAGCCAGCATCATGGAGGCCGTGAACAATGACTTTCGCAGCATTTTCGGCTCACGCTCGTTCATGACGGCGATGTGTGTGGCGCTTGATCCTGTAACCGGAAAGGCCAGCATTGTCGGCGCGGGTCATCCCCCGCTTTTGGTCACACGCCCCAATGGCACAACCGAATCGATCGCTTCGATTGCGCCTCCGTTGGGGTTAATCGAACAACCGGAATTCACTGAAACGGCGATCGATCTTGAGCCAGGCGATGCTTTTCTTCTCTACACAGACGGTGTGTTTCGCTGGACGAAAGACGAAGGGCATCGCTTAACTCTCGAGCAGCTTGAGAAAATCCTGGACCACTCCGCGCCTACCGCCGAGGCGTTGCTTAAGAGCGTTTTAGCGCATACTGCCCCGGAGACCGCTGCGACGACTTCGCCAGATGATATGACGCTTCTGGTCGTACGGCGGGGAGCTGGAAAATAAAAAAAATGGATTTGCCTAAAATTTAGTCTTGCTCTCTCGCAAACGAAACGTTAGTCAGCCTCCATGCCGAAAACCAAAAAGAAAACTTCCAAGCGCAAACCGAATCCAGCCTTCATGAGACCGGTTCAACCTGATGACAAGCTCTCTGCCATTGTCGGGTCGCAGCCGCTACCACGCTCCGAGCTAACAAAGAAGCTCTGGAACTACATCAAGAAGCATGGTTGCCAAGATAAAAAGAAAAGAACCATGATCAACGCCGACGACTCACTAAGGCCCGTATTTAATGGCAAGAGCCAGGTGAGCATGTTCGAGATGACGAAGCTCGTCTCGAAACATCTGCGTTAGATTTCGGTTATTCGTCGATAGCCCGGCGTTGTTGCGCCGGGCTATTGCGAGGCTTGGTAAAAAAATGATTGCCGCAGCGGCGGTGCGCCGTACCGCCCTTGCGCTGAACTGTAATCACATCGAAAATGGTGAAGTGAAACCTTATCGTCTGATTATCTTCGCAGTTACGGCTTCTGTCTTCCTTTGTGGGCAATTTGCCAAGGCCCAATCTGACTGGGTGGATGATTACAAGAAAGCGCAGGAAGAGGCGAAAACGAATAACAAATTCATTCTGCTTAATTTTACCGGTTCGGACTGGTGTGGTTGGTGTATCAAGTTCGATAAAGAGGTCTTCTCGCAACCCCAGTTTAAAGATTATGCCCACAACAATCTGGTCCTCGTAGAGCTCGACTTTCCTCGACGCAAGCCACAGAGTCCCGACCTGCAAAAGCAAAACCGGCAGCTAGCGATGCAATACGAGGTCTTCGGGTTTCCTACAATCGTCGTGCTAAACAGCAGTGGACAGAAGCTGTGGCAATACGACGGTTACTTCTCTGGCGGCCCGGAAGCATTCATCGCACAACTGCAGAAATTGCGGAAGGGCTAGGGTGTCGGCTCTTTTGCGGGAGCGCAGAAACAGCTCCTGGTGTTGCTGTGCGGTACCGCGCGTTGCGTAGCCGGTGACCTCTGCTAGATACACGCGTTTAATTACATTTCACCGATGTTTATTTTCCGTTTCTACTTCATTTGCTTTGCGGGTTTCATCGCGACGCTTGCTTTTGCAACCGGGAAGGAAAGCCCGACGCAGAGTTCAGAAAAGCGGGAACCCCCTGTTGCAACGGAGGACAGCATTACATTCAGTTCAGTTCACGTCGATGAACCTTACATTGCTCTGACCTTTGACGATGGACCAAGCGCGACGCTTACCCCAAAATTGCTCGATCTATTGGCTGCTCATCACATAAAGGCAACATTCTTCGTAATTGGCGAGAACGTTGCGGAACATCCTGAAATCGTCGCGCGGGCCGCTCGCGAAGGTCACGAAATTGGCAATCACAGTTGGTCGCATCCAAACTTGGCAAAGATGTCGGACGACAATGTCCGCAGTCAATTACGCCGAACCGACGACGCAATCAGAGGCGCGACTGGCAATCGGCCAACTCTCTTGCGGCCGCCTTATGGATCGATTACGGCACGCGAAAAACGCTGGATTCACGATGAATTTGGGTACCGGATCATTCTTTGGGACGTCGATCCCTATGACTGGAAACGGCCCGGCCCGGCTGTGGTTCGCAATCGTATTCTTAAGGAGACGCACCGGGGTTCGATTGTCTTATCTCACGATATTCACCCGGGAACCATCGAGGCGATGCCCTCTACTCTGGATGCGCTGGAAGCAAAGGGGTTCAAATTCGTGACGGTCTCGGAACTACTTCGCATGGCAACGCCGCCACCCTCTCGCGCGCCGCATTCAGCTGAAAGCATCTCAGCAAGTGCGACTCCATCCCCTGCTCCCTCTCAACAACCTTCTCCGAGCGGCTAGAGCGGTTTTTAAATAAAGTGTGTCCGTTCGGAAGCGCCGGAGGGCGAGACAGAGCGTAGCTATTTCTTCGCGGCGCCCAGGCTGCGATCAACAACCCGCTGCTCGCCCTTACTACGCGCAATGACAAAGTGATTATTTTCGCCATAGCTTCGCCACGGCCCGGGAAGGACGTCACGTACGTCGACGAACTGCCAATCCGTCACGTCAGTCGGCGCCAATCCGAGATAATCACGCACTGCGGGTGAAACGTCGAGACCGGCGCCATGATTAAGGTTCGGTTTGGGACGCTCATTGCCAAAGACGTACTGGAAATGGTCGGTTCGAAATGGGCCGCAATCTTCCCACTGCGCATAACAAGTGCGATTACCTTTGCGAATGGCGAGCCAGCGATGCCAGCACACCGACTGTCCCTGCCCCCCATAGGCTTGCTTGAACCACGGGATCACAAGCGGCGCTTCCGGCTTGAACTGGCCATGCGTAACATCGTTGTACGGGAGCGCACAGTAAAAGGGGTTTTGCTTCGGAATAAAGGCTATTGGAATGTAATTCCGCCGCGCACTGGCGTCTGGGTTATCGTATCCCCCGTAATTTGCCGTCCAATTAAAGTCCCAAGAGCTCCTGTAGTTGGGAACTGGATTATTGCCCGCGGCTTGTTCTCCGATCCAAAACACCGTGGTAACAATGTTCGTCTTCCACGGGTAGCGCTGGATCGCAGGTCGCGAACTGGTCGGAATAAACACTTGCGGTTCCACCTTGAGCAACGCCTCCTCCCGCAATTTCATTGCGTATTTGGCGAAATCTGCGGCGGTCGCGTACGGAGAAGTGGATTGCTCATCCCCGAAGACTTTCGGGATGCCAGCAACGGCCAGACTTAAGCAAACCGCAAGAAGTCTCCTCATCTCAAAACGCCGCAACCTTCTATCCGATTAGGCGTTCTTAGGCAAGACGAATTTTCTCTCCCTGCTGGAGTCTCAAAACTCTCCGGGGCCAGCGCATTAAGATCTCTTGGGTTCATTCTCACTCAACTGCGACTCAGTACTATGTCATGTTTGAATTGTCGATCGTTCGCTTCCGGGTAATCGAGTGTGAAATGAAGACCGCGGCTTTCTTTCCGGCATAGTGCTGAATCGACAATTAAGGCCGCTACCGCTGCGAGGTTGCGTAGCTCCAGCAGATCCACTGATACTTTAAAATTCCAATAGAACTCGCGGATTTCGCGCTGGAGATTTCTTAACCGGGCGCTCGCTCGCTGTAGGCGCTTATCAGTGCGCACAATGCCTACGTAATCCCACATGAGACGTCTGATCTCGTCCCAGTTGTGATAAATCACAACGAGTTCATCTACGTTCTGCACATTCCCAGATTGCCATTCACGCAGCGGAATTTTTTGTTTTGCCGGCCGGCCCTGCGCCGCGGCTGCTGCGGCACGATGCGCCACAACCAGGCCTTCCAGCAGCGAGTTGCTCGCAAGCCGGTTCGCACCGTGCATACCTGTGCAGGCAACCTCCCCAATCGCATGTAGACCTGGCAAACTCGTCGCACCATTTACGTCAGTTTTAATACCGCCGCATTGATAATGCGCCGCCGGAACAACTGGAATGGCCTGCTTCGATATGTCGATGCCGAACCGCAAACACGTCTGATAAATGTGCGGGAAACGATCACGAATGAACTCCGGCGGTTCGTGCGTGATGTCCAGAAAGGCGCACTTCGCCCCCGCCCTCTTGATCTCGGCGTCGATAGCGCGCGCGACAATGTCTCGCGGCGCCAGCGAGCCACGCGGATCGTAGCGCTTCAGAAAATCTTCGCCGCGGTCGTTGCGCAAAATGCCGCCTTCACCGCGCACCGCTTCGGAAATGAGAAATGATTTCGCCTCGGGGTGAAAAAGACATGTCGGATGAAACTGGACGAACTCCATATTTGCGATCTCCACGCCGGCGCGCCACGCCATCGCCACACCGTCTCCGGTCGCGATATCCGGATTGGTCGTGTACAAATAAACTTTGCCGCAACCGCCGGTCGCCAGCACGACCCGGTCCGACCGGATAGTTTCTACTTCACCGGTTTTCTCGTCCAAAACATACGCACCAAGGCAACGGTCTTCCGTCGCGAAGCCGAGCTTGGATGCGGTGATCAAATCCACGGCCATCCGATTTTCCAAAAGTTCGGCGTATGGTTGCCTGGCCAGTTCGCGCAGCAACGTCTGCTCGATCTCCTTGCCCGTTGCGTCTCGCACATGCAGTACTCGCCGCTTCGAGTGGCCGCCTTCTTTGCCCAGATCAAGCTCACGATGTCCGGAAATCTCGCGCTCGTCGAATTGCAGGCCCAGCTCCGCGAGCTCGCGGATTCGCTCGGGACCTTCTGTGACAATCGTGCGCACGACAGCTTCGTTGCAGAGTCCCGCGCCAGCCTCCAGCGTATCGCGCACGTGCAGCTCGAATGAATCTTCATCGCTCGTCACGCAAGCGATCCCGCCCTGCGCCCACGCGGTGTTCGTATCAGAGCCTTTGCGTTTCGTGATAACAGCTACCGACCCGCGCTTCGCGGCCTTCAATGCAAAGCTGAGACCGGCAATGCCGCTTCCGATTACAACGAAATCATATTCCTTCATGCCAACCGGATATTGTCGATCAAACGGGTTTTTCCGAAGAACACCGCCAACACGAGCACAGAGTTCGATCCAGCGATTTGGACCGGCCGTAAAGTTTCCGCGTCGACGAGCTCAACATAATCGATCCGCGCCAGCGGCGCTTCGTTAATCACATTCCGCGCAAGAGCAATGATATCATCAGCGGATTTCCTGCGCGCATTCGCCGCAGTCTGCAACGCTTTATGTAAGACCGCTGCCTGTTTCCGTTCCTCCAAATTCAAATACTGATTACGCGAGCTGTATGCTAATCCGTCTTCTTCGCGCACCGTAGGCACGCCGATGATGTCGATCTTAAAATTGAGATCGCGCACCATACGGCGAATGATCACCAATTGCTGAAAATCTTTTTCGCCAAAAACCGCTACGTCAGGCGCAAGAACATTGAACAACTTGGCGACGACCGTACAAACTCCGCGAAAATGTCCGGGGCGCGATTCGCCCTCCAGTATTTTCGAAAGAGAGAATTCGTTGACGAACACTGAACGATCATCGGCATACATCTCCGCAACGCTTGGACGGAACAACAAGTCGACACCGGCGCTTCGACAAAAATCCTCATCCGCTCTTTCCGGCCGCGGATACCGCTCGTAATCGCTTCCCGGCTCAAATTGCAGCGGATTCACAAAAACGCTCACCACTACTTCACCACCGCGGCTCGCATGTTCACGCGCCACGCGAATCAATTCGCCGTGAGCTCTGTGGAGCGCGCCCATTGTCGGCACTACCACGCGTCGCTTTTCGCGCGGTTCAGTGTGTGCCTCTGCGATGGCCGTCAAAATTTTCACGCCGCCAGCTTTACCCAACTGCCTCCGATGCGCGAATCACCCATTTGATCAGCTCCAGCAATGGCAAATCAAAAGAGAAGGATGAGTACCCCGGTAACCATCAGCGCGACCATCCAGACCAAATCGATGTTGAACCACGCGTGGCGCAGTATCGCGACCCCAAGTTTTTCGTAAACCACAAGCGCGATCAGCGCCGTCGTTATAAGATACCCCAATGTGTGGACTATGACCGACGCTGCGAGCAGAGAAGGCGCGCTGAAATTTGCGAATGACAGCGCGTGCGAATCGTGGTGATGCGCGTTCCGCGCAGCTGGCGATCCCAGAAAGAACGGGACAAGCATCAATCCTGCGCCGTGCGCTGATGCCATGATAAACGACCAAAGTGTCAAGTCGCCAAAACCCACTCGCATGCCGACCCAGTTCGGGTGACGCGATCGAAACAAACGATACAGGCCAAAGGCAAACAGGATCGCCGCCGCGGCAATTTTCAAGGCGCGGTGCGGCAAGCTGATGCGAGCCACGAGAACCGCGGCAATGATTATCGCAATGGAAAGCGCGTGCCCCAACACGATAGGCGGCAGCGCCCGGAACACCGCTGCACGCTTTTGTTCCTGCAGCCCCAGCGCCACGGCGAACAGCCACCCCATGGCGGGGTTGATGCCGTGAAAAATGCCGAGCCCAAAGACCGCCAGCCACGGCCAGAGCTCACTCACGGAAAACAAAAAGAATCGCTCGAGGAATCGCCTCCTTCGAGGCGCACTTGATGAACCCGGTAGTCGTTGCTTTCGAGGAAAAAGTTTTGATCAAACTCCATGCCGCCATTGGGACCCGCATCGAGTTTCACCATCCAACTGCCCACGCCGTCGGGATAGAATTGCTCGTCCCATGCCGCGTAAAGCGAGTTCGTGAAATAGATTCGTTTGCCATCGCGGCTTACTTCCACCATCTGCGGTCCGCCCGCGAGCGGTTGATCCGGCTTCTTCGGATGCGCTGTACGATTGGCTATGCCACCGATGCGTACCGAGCCGGTCTTCTTCGGATTGAACGGGTCCGATACGTCGTACTGCAAAAACTCGCCTGTTCCCCAGCACGAGACGTAAAGGAGTTTGTCGTCCAACGACAAATTGATGTCGGTCACGAGTGGCGGCACTGCTTTAAAATCTTTTAGCATTGGCGGCAGCTTTTCCGGGTCCGCAGCTTCGGCGGGAATTTCGATGACTTTCTTCAAGTCCCATGCGCCGTTGCCACGATGCCACAGCCAAATCGAGGCCGACAAATCTTTGACAGAAACGACAACGCTAACGAAACCGTATGCTTTTGTTGGGTTATGCGCAGGACGCATCTCGAGAACCATCTGTTGTTCCTTGCCCAAATCGAGTGCCTGCAGATGCCGGCGCCGGCGCAGATCCCACACATGCATTTGATGACCGTATTTGCTGCCGAGCAGCAGATCTGGTTGCAACCCGTTTTCGATCATGTTTGGCGTGCCCCATTCGCTGCTGAGTAAGGTGTCGAAGCCCAAGTGCCACCAAAAATCGTACTGAAAAAACTGTGGACCCCGATTCATCTCCCACTGACCCAGGATCTCAAATGTTTCGCAATCGAGCAGGAAAATACCGCCCGGGCCGTCGCCATTAGGCGCGCCGAGGGCGCTAACGTAAATACCTTCCGGTCCACAATGAATGGTGTGCGGACGCGAGTAATTCGCGCGTGAAAAAACTTCCTTCGGTTCGAGCACCTTAACGATCTCTGGTTTTCGCGGGTCCGGTTTCGTGTCGATAATGTGGATGCGTGACGACCGTATCCCGGGCACGACGAGGTAACGGCGTTCGACATGCGGATGCGGCGCATACGCGCAGAGCGCCGAGCTGCACGCGTTCCAACCGAAGTGGTGCAGCTCATCGCCAAAGTTTGGCATCTTCACTTCGCCGACGCGCAGCCCATACATCCGGGACGCAGGATCAACATCTACAACTAGCAGCGCGTCATTCAGTTCGCTACCGGGCGGGTTCAGCGCCGCGACGAACGCGTATTTTTCCGGCGGGGCCTGCATCGCCAGACGAGGCGACGGATAAAAGGTGGGATCTGGTTTCAGGAGAGGCATAAGTATTCGTGTGCTGAAAGGTTGAACTGCCTTACGCCTCAAGCACGAACTTGCAAGGCATTTCGAGCTATTCTGAAACGAGAGGCAGGAACACTGAGTAAAGTTTTATCCCAGCCAAAGCGCCTGCCTCGCGAATCGAAATTTTTTGTGACCGAAATTTTGCCACCCAGCCCGGACTGCGAGTTCGCGCATTTCGTTGAAAGAAAATGCGCGCCGGGCGGAAAGACACGCGTCGAAGCGAGTCATCGGTTCGCGAAAAATCAGCGCGGTCAGAAAATCAACGCCGGCCCGGAGGAGAAATCCGCGCCGCAAATCCGACACCAGAACAAATTTCTGCGACAATTCGCGGCACCGCTGCAGAACTTTTACAGCATCCTCATTGCTAAAGTGATGAAGCGCCAGCGAACAAAGCGCGATGTCGTAGGCTTGAGCATCATCCCATTCCAGAATGTTTGCCTGGCAATAGGAAATTTCCGGATATTCGGTGCTCAGTTCTTCGGCGATTTGCAATGTCGAAGGTTGGCCATCTACGGCAGCGATCTCGACAAGAGCGCCCCTGTTTCGCGCGTAATCGACAATCAATCGCGGAATGTCTCCCGAACCGGTGGCGAGATCGACAACGCGCATTCTCGCGCCGGGTTTTATCCAGCGCCGCATAAAACTCAAAACAAGCCGATAGCTGCCGAACCAGCGATTAAGTTGACGGATCCGTTTTAGATCGCGCTCTAGTTCGGCCGAAACCGGCTGCGGCCGATCCATCATTTCCAGGATGGCCGGATCGAAGCTTCGCTTCATTTACTGCAGCGGCGCTCTATGAGCGCTGGACAAATCAATCGGCGGTCATAGGGGACCGCTACAACTCTAAAAATCTCGGCCATGATTCGGGCAACTCTGCGCTCTCAACTTCGCTAGCGATGCGCCCCTCGAATTCAGGATGAAAAACGGTACTGGTTCCGTAAACCATGATTACGTCTTCCGCGCCTTCAGCGCGAATGGCGTGCGCCACGCCTGGCGGTATTACAACGCCGACGTTGTTGCTGCCACGATGATTATCACCATCGACAAAGAATCGCATTATCCGCCGGGGGAGCCCCGCGCGGATGTCGCACAAGATGATCTCAGCGCGACCCTGCAAAAAAAACATCATGTCCCATTGCTCGTTGTCGTAGCGACGTAATGAATATTTTTCCGGCTGTCGAACGAACAATCGGCGGTGCCATTTTTCCGGTGTTGTGTCCGCAGGAATGCTTGGCGGATGAACGTGAAAGCCTTTCGCCGTGCCGACGAACATGCGCGCGCCGGACCATTGTTTCGGCCAAAATCCGATCTTTGCTGGAACGCCGTCGTTCTCTCGAACAAATTCGCCAAAACTGCCTCGGTGCAGCTGCGCAAAAATCTTTCGCGCAAAAATTTCCACGCCAGGGATCCAGATTCTCTTCACGTCGGACTGGCCTCGGTTAACTCTCGTTACTTCGCTGGCTTCGACTCCCGAACCCCGGAGCCGTTGGGCGAACGAGCCAGTTTTATAATCGCGAACAGCCAGCGCGTTTCGCGCTGGCTCGTTCAGACCAATCCACAAATTTTTCCTGTTCATGTGAATGTCGATGTTGTGAAGCGGCCTATATGCCTAACGGTAAATCGGCGTGTTCGCGAGCAAGATTTCTGTTGTACTATGGATTGCGCTGTAACAAATGATCCGGTCTCAGACGATTGACGCCATTTGCTCCCCTCCCGCGCCACTGACGTACGAAGCCCACCACCGCTCCGGGAGGAATTGAGGAGCGCGGCTTGCGCTTCATGATTGAAGCGCTGTGATCGTCAGCTGGTTACGCGAGATCGAATACCAACGTGATGGTCAATCAACGCACAATGCAACAGCAGCCAGCGTTTCGAAGTGGTGACAGAATTGTGGGGGTTCGGCAGCCAGATTAATTCAGATCGTATACTTCCGCGAGAGCAACACCGATGGTGTTGTTTACGCCGCGTACGATCGCGGTGTAGTTGCCTACTGGCAGATCTGCAATGATCGCCGACTCGTTTGGATCTCCCGGGGCCAGTCCGCTGTTGATAATATCCTGCACTTGGTCCTGGGTGATAATCCCGCCGATGATCGTAGTCCGCCAGTTATCATTGCGGGCAATCAAGGCCCCGGTAGTATCGTGCAGTTCTAATGTTGGATCAGCCAATGGATCCTGAACACCGTATTGACCGAGCTCAGGGCCAATGGCGCGTATGATTACTCGCCTTGGCGTGGATCCCTGAACAAAGAAGCCACCAATTATCACGTTGTCGCCTGTCTGAACAAAGCTGCGGGTACTGATGTTGTGAAGAATTGAATCGGTGTTGGTGCTAAGGTTGTACACTTCTACGAGAGCAACTCCGGTAGTGTTGTTTACGCCGCGCACAATCGCCGTGTAACTGCCCGGTGGAAGGTCTGCGATGATGGCAGATTCCCTCGCGTCTCCGGGAGCCAGGCCGCTATTCATGATATCCTGGACTTGATCGTGGGTGATAATGCCGCCAATGATCGTAGTCTGCCAGTTATCATTGGAGCCAATCAAAGCTCCGGTGCCGTCGTGCAGTTCCAATGTCGGATCAGCCAACGGATTCGGAACACCATACTGGCCGAGCTCAGGGCCAATGGCGCGAATGATCACGCGCTTTGTGCCGGTTCCTTGGACAATGAACCCCCCAATCATCACGTTGTCGCCCGTCTGAACAAAGGTGCGCGTGGAGATGTTCCCAAGCTGCGCACCCGCTATTGTCCCGTTGAGCCGGAACATTTGATCGGCTTCCGACGGGTCTATGCCGCAAGTTGCTCCCCGACGGCTCCAACTCGGGCAGACTCCAAGGCCACCACCAGGATTCTGCCATGCGGCAGGGTTATTCGCCGTGACTGTGCGATTGCTCCAGCCCCATTCGCCCTGGGTGCCGTAGGTCATGTTGGCTTGGATCTCGACCCAGTAGGTACCAGGATTCAGCAAAGCAGGTGTAGGCAGGTTTATGGTGAACGTGCTGCCGTTTTGCACGTCCGGCTGATGAGTCGCGCTGTAAACCCGCGCGCCAGGAAATCCAGCATTATCTGCATAAAAAAATACATTCCAATCGATGGCTGGTCCCGACCCATTAAAATACACGCCATCCGCGTCGATCGACTGCACATTCCAAGTTTGACCCGCCGGCACGACAAAGTCGTCCGCCAGATCGGCATTGGACGCAGGAAAATCGGTGAACGTGGCTGACAGGGTAACATCCTGTCCAGAGTTGTCGTACTGATCGTACAGAACTGTCTGTGGCGCTCTCGGTGGTGACGGAGCGACGAGGAAGCGTGCGCCAAGGCGGCCACTGCTGAACTGAGGAACAACAGGTGGGCTTGACGTCGGCTTGGCGGTACCTCTGTTGGTCACGTTTCGTTGCGCC
>Ga0209377_1000042_pt1 | contig 61650 bp, 60 predicted proteins | sample GraSoiAngelo_141_FD_185898 | JGI IMG/M metagenome (GOLD analysis project Ga0209377, IMG submission 185898) | Grasslands soil microbial communities from the Angelo Coastal Reserve, California, USA - 14_0929_12_40cm (SPAdes) (version 2) | ecosystem: Environmental > Terrestrial > Soil > Grasslands ...
TGGGTCGCGACTCCGCCGCCGCCGACATGTACCGCCGGGCGCTCGCGCTCGAGCCGGAGCGGCCGATCACGCTGTTCAACCTCGGGCGAGTCGCCGCGCGGCAGACCCAGTACGCGGAGGCCCGTCGCTGGGCGGACAGCGCTCTGGCGATCGACCCTGGAGCCGACTACGCCTACGTGCTCCGGGCCGTCGCCCAGTTCCGCCTCGGCAACCCCGCCGAGGCGCGTGCCGACGCCGAAACGGCGGCGCGCCTGCGGGCGGGATTCCGGGTGCCCGGCGAGGCGGTCCTGGCGCTCGTGGAGCTGCAGGCCGCCGACACGCCCGCCGCGCGAACCCGGATCGAGCGCTTGGAGCGCGAGATCCGCTCCGCGGGCCTCCCAACGGTCACTGACGCCGCGTGGGTCGGACGAGCGCTTGTGGCCTTAGGCGAGTCGGATCGGGCGCTCGCGCTGCTCGAGCGGGTTCGCCCCCGCGGCGCGCGGCTGTGGTTCTACCTCCGGGCGCCGGAGTTCGACGCCATCAGATCCCATGCGCGGTTCGGCAAGCTCGTTGCGGAGTCGGCGCCGGAATGAGGCGGTCGGGCGGTCGGGCGGTCGAGTGGTCGGTAGGCCGGCTCGTGGCCGCGTTACGGTCCGCCGGTCCATCCTTCCGCCTGACCGCCCTGCTGCTCCTCTGCGGCTGCCAGGCGCAGGCCCGCCGCCTGTTGCTCCTCGACCTCGCGCTGTCGGACCCCGCCCTGCTGAACGGCACCGTCCGGCCCTGGCACGACGAGGGCTACACGGTCGAGTACCGCCGCTTCTACCCCCACCTCGCGCGGACCGATCTCGAGCGCTATCGGGTGCTGCTGTTCCTGCTGGGCCGTGAGCCCGAAGCGCCGTCGGACGCCCTCACCGCCGGCGATCTCGCGCTGCTCACCGAGTGGGTGCTCCGGGGCGGCGTGGTGGTGCTCGGCTACGATGCAGACGGAGAAGGGTATCTGGACCGCTGGACGGCGAACCGCTGGCTCGAATTCGCCGGGACCGGGATCTCGATCGGCGACCGGCTCCTCGAGGACACCACCGTGCGTGCTCTCACGACCACCGGTCGCCCGCAGCCCTGGGCCGAGGGCCGGCCCATGGGCGACGAGCCGCTCGGGTCGGTGTTCGACCCCTTTCCGCTCGACCGTAATGATGTCCTCGCCACACGCGACTCATCGCAACTCCTCGCCGTGACCTCGAGGCACGCGTTCGTGCGTGCACCGCGTACCCCCGCACCCCGCGCGCGCGCCGGCGTCGTGGCGGCCGCCCGGATCGGCGACGGCCTCGTGGTCGTCATCAGCCGCCACGCACTCGGCGCCCTGGGGCCGCAGTTCCGGTCCACGACGGCCCCCGCGCAGCAGCTCGACGCCCTGGATCGGACGCGCGAGTTCCTCGGCGCGGTCGCCCGCTGGACCCGACGCCCGGCCGAGTGGGCGCACGTCCCGCCCGCCGCGCGCGGTGGGCCGCTCTCGCTGGCGCAGGCGCCTGTTCCCGTCGAGCTCTCGCCCCCCCTCATGAGCCCCCCGACCGGCGTGGACACGATCGCGCTGCCACTCCTTCCGGACCCGAAGCTCGCCCGCGCCACGAGCACCCCGGAGTGGCTGCGGCAGCAGGGCATGCGGGTGCTGTGGACGCCGCTGTTCGCGACCCGTGACGGGCGGCGCGCTGTGCGATCGGGCGCCTCGCTCGATTCGCTCGTCGCGCTGCTCGACGCCGGCGGATTCAACCTGCTCGCCGGCGACGCCGGCCCCGAGAGCACCGATTCCCTCCACACGTACTGGGAAGAGCGCCTCGCGGTGCGCCGGGCCTGGGCCGATGCGGTGAAACGCCTGCAGCCCACCAGCGTCGCGTGGATTCCGGTGCACGATCTCGACAAGGCGCGCCACGCCACGGCAGATTCGTCGCGAGGCGCGCGCGGCGAGGCGCTCGCCGCCCCGTGCGCCCTCGACTCGATCTTGTGGGCGGAGGGGCTGCCGTCCGCGTACGGCGCCCTCGGGCGTCTCGCCGCGGAGCAGCGCACTCTCGTCATCGCGCTCGGTCTAGACATCGGCGGACCGCGGAGCTACTCGATGGGCCAGGAGTTCTGCGACGCGGCGTGGCGGCGCGGCCTGGCGGGTCTCATCCGCGCGGGCGCAGCGGGGGGGGGCTGGGACTCGCTCGCGTACGCGGCCCGCTACCCGGCGCTGCGCGACGCCGGGTTGCTGCCGCGGTACTACCGCGCCCTGGAGGATGAGGTCGCCGCGCGCGCCACGGTGCTGCGGGACCGGGTGTTGAAGCAGCGGCGGGACCTCTACTTCGCGTTCCGGCTGGCGCAGCCGCCAGCCGATTGGTTCACGCTCGGGTTGCTCCGCGGCTTCGGGCTTCCGGACCGGCCACTGCTCTTGTTCACACCGGAGGTCTGGACACGCGACCTGCTCGCGCTGTACCGGGCGCGCGGCTTGAACATGGTGCACGCGATAGCCCTCGTTCCGCCGTCGCTCCGGGCACGCGACTGGTCGGGGGTCAAGCGGCTGGCCTTCTACGAAAGTGACGGCTTCTGGGTCGCGCCCGAGGAGCCCGCCGGGCCAGGCGCCGGCAGGCGCCTGCCGCCCGACAGCCTGGGCCGCCTGCTGCGGAGGCTCGTGCGCTAGACTTGCCCTGACCCTTCCATAACCGGTAGTTTTCCTGCCGGGTGGCGGTAGGGCGTGATGGTCGCGGCATGCCGGTTGGAGTGGCGTGCTGAGGAAAGTCCGAGCTCCCGAGGGCAGACTGCCAGGTAATACCTGGGCGCCGTGAGGCGACGGAAAGGGCCACAGAAAACAGACCGCCCTTTATTCAAGGGTAAGGGTGAAACGGTGGGGTAAGAGCCCACCGCGCGCCTGGTAACAGGCGTGGCACGGTAACCCCCAGTCGGAGCAAGGCCAAATAGGCAGCGAGACCCGGCCCGGGTCGCCTGAGCTGCGGGTAGGCCGCGTGAGGTGGCTGGCGACAGCCATCCCAGAGAGATGACCATCTGCCCGCTTCGGCGGGCAAACAGAACTCGGCTTATGGCCCTACCGCCCACCGCTCGATGACCTCACCGTCGAAACCTTACCCCGCACAGTGGGAGCAAGTCGCGGACCTGCGGGTATTCCGCACGACCACCCAGGAATGGGAGAAGCTCATCGGGTGGCGCGCCGACATGCGAAAGCGCGGCTGGAAGCTGCTGCGCGTCGCAAGCGAAGGGACCGAGATGGTGGCTGTCTTCGGCCGGACCAAGGGCGACCGCGCGCCTGCGCCGGGTACCGCATAGGGAGCGCACCATGATTCGTCGGCTGCTGCTCGCGGGGACGGCGCTCACCGCCGCCTGCGCCCCACGCAGTGGGACGCCCACCGCGGCGGCCCCTGCACTCACCCCCGCCCCGGGTGCCTCGACAACGACTCCGGCGACGGAGGGGCCCTCCGCGCACCGCCCCGAGGTCGCTCGCTATGGACCCAGCGCCCTGCGCTACGTGGTCCACCGCCGGCTGCACATCCAGCAAGCCCTCGGCGATCAGACCCAAGCCCAGGACGTCGGCGCCCGGATCTTCCTGGCGACGGCCATCACGGGGCCGGCCGACAGCATCGGCTACCCGGCCACCTTCCTCGTCGATTCAATCGTGGCCGATTCGGGAACACCGCCGCCGATCGTGGACAACGTCAGCAAGGTGCGCAGGCTCGTGTTCGCGGGACGCGTGGCAGCACGCGGTGAGTTCGTGAACGCGCTGGCGTCAGACAGTGCGGTGGCACAGTCCGTGGTCCAGCTCCTCGGGAACTTTCGGGACTTCTTGCCGCGACTGCCGATTGAAGGGGTCAAGCCCGGAGCCGCCTGGACGGACACCGTCGAGACCAGCCAGAAGGGGAGCGGCTCCGAGGTATCGCGTCGCACGATCACGCACTCCACGGCAGCGGGGTGGGAGGACCGCCTCGGTGCCCGCAGCGTGCGCGTGGAGGGAAGCCAGACCTATCGCGTCGCCGGCGGCGGCAAGAACGCGGGGCAGCCGTTCGAGCTCTCCGGCGCCGGAACGGGGAGCGGGGTCGCCTACATCGCCGCCGACGGCCGTTACCTGGGCGGTGAGTGGCAGGACTCGACCACCCTGACCGTGCGGCTGCCGGTGCAAGGCGTCGCCGTTCCGGTGATCCAGGTGACTCGAACGACCGTCGCGGTGCTGCCGTAGTGGGCGGACGGTCGGACCCGAAAGGACTCCGCTGCGGTCGCCGGCGGACGGTCGGACTGTCGCTCCCCCTCCTGCTCCTGGCGTCGGGCGCGGTCGCCCAAGTCGCCCCGAACAACGCCGCGCTGTATCTCCCTCCCACCGATGTCAGCGATGCGCGCGCCCTGTGGGTGAACCCTGCGGGGCTCGGCCATTTTCCGGAAGCGTCGGTCCATCTCGATCTCACCGTCGGGGAGCCCGGCGCCAAGGGCCGGTTGCGGCAGCTCACCTTGGGCCTCAACTCTCGCGGGTTGTCGCTCGGCTACCAACGGGACCTGTTCAATTCCGTGCGGCGGGGACACACCTACCGGGTGGGATACGCCGGGGGCCGTGCGGGACTCGCGGCCGGTTTCGCCACGGTGCTGTACCGCGGGGGCACCTCGAGCACCGGCTGGGACGTGGGCATCCTGTACGACTGGACGCCGGCCCTGTCAGTCGGCGGCGTTATCCAGAACATCGGGCGGCCGGTCGTGCGCGATTCGACCCTGCGCATCACCTACGTCCCGAGCGCGACCGTGCGGCTGGCCGGGCGGCGGGTCGTCCTCTCCGCGCTCAGCCGCCTCACGTCCGATGTGGTGGAGGGCTACGCCTTCGGTCTGCGCGGCACGCTACGGGCGGGGTCGTCGCTCGCCATCGGCCTGCTCGCACGCCTCGACACGGACCGCTCGCTACGCCGCAGTGGACTCGCGTTCGGCTTCTCGCTCGGCGGTGAAGACACCGCCGGTCTGGTCGCCACGACTCCCGGCGATGCCCATGGGATCGATGCCCTCAGCCTGTACGGTGTGTCGACGCGGCGCTTCACCAGCGCCCGGCGGTCGGCGCCCTAGTCCTCGCCGGCTAGTTTGCCGAGCCGGCGCGCCAGCTCGTAGACATCACGGAACGATAGGTGGCGAAACACGGTGTCGCGGCGCGCCCGCGGTAGTGTGAGCACCATTCGAAACGAGAGCCCGGCCCGCAGCTCGGCCGCGTAGCGGACCTGGACCGAGTCCCGGCGATAGGCGCGCACGCGGTGTGGCGTCACCACCGCGACGCTCCGGCGCGCCACGAGCAGGAGCGTCGTATCGTCGGCGCCCCGGGGCGAGAAGACATAGAGGGCCGCGTCTCCCGGAGCGAGCGCGCCCTGGCGCCGGAGCGGCTGGGCGAGACTGTCGGGGATGGGCGCGCGCACCGAGACGCGCGGGGGCTTCGACAGGACGGTGAGCACCACGAGCAGGAGGCCCCCCACCACCCCGAGACCCACGAGTGCGTGAAGCGCCCCGGACAGGACGGGCGAGCGCATCCGCACGCTGTCCTGCGCCGCGGTCGGGAGGGCATCTACCAGAGCCCGGCTCAGCTGCTCGGCGGTCTGGAAGCGCTCTGCGGGGTCCTTGGCGAGCGTGCGGTCGACCACCCCGGCGAGCGCGGGCGGGATCTCGCTCCGATGCTGCTGAATGGGCAGCGGGGTGGCGGTGGCCTGCTTCATGAGGATCGACTGCGCGGACTCGCCGTCGAACGGCGGCACGCCGGCGAGCATCTGATACAGCACGACCCCGAGCGAGTAGATGTCCGACCGGGCATCCACGTTCTCTCCGGTGGCTTGCTCGGGACTCATGTAATGGGGGGTCCCGACCACCATGCCCTCGGTGGTGAGCTGGCTGACGGACGCCTCCTGCGCGGCCTTGGCGATCCCGAAGTCGGTCACGAGCACGTGGCCCGAGCTGTCGAGCAGGATGTTGTCGGGCTTCACGTCGCGGTGCACGATCCCGTGCAGGTGGGCGTGGCCCAGCGCGTCCGCCACCTGCCGCGCGATCCGCGCGGCGTCGCGCAGCGAGAGGCGCTGATGCTTTTCGAGCAACTGGCGGAGCGACGGCCCGTCGAGGCAACGCATGACGATGTACAGGACTTCGTTCTTGTAGCCCCCGACCTTATAGATCGGCACGATGTGCGGGTGTTCGAGCCGTGCGCTGGTGCGAGCCTCACGCACGAACCGCTCGGCGAGCCCGGGCGACGGCGTGAGCCCCAAGTCGAGCACCTTCACCGCGACGTCGTGGCCGAGGGTCTGGTCCCGGACGCGGAACACGGCGGCGAAGCCGCCTTCGCCCAAGACATCCCCCACAGTAAATTGTTTGCCGAGCGCTTTCTGGAGGCGGCGACGCAGTGTGACGAGATCGAGCGACATGGCGGACGCGAAACCTAGGAACCTGCGCCGCGCGGCGCTAGGGACGGCCGGTGTCATCCTCGTGTGGCTGCTCGCCGTGTGGCCGCCCCCCGTGTGGTGGCGCGATCACTGGCCACGGGAGACGGCGATGATGCGAGAAGGGGCGGACTGGCAGACTGACGGTCGGGCAGTCGGGGGTTCTCAGTCCACCCGTCCGGCCGTCCGCCCGACCGATCTCGAGAGCATCTCGCCCATCCTCCAGCGCATGGTCATCATCGCCGAGGATTCGCGGTTCCGCTCACACGTCGGGATCGATCGCGCCGAGATCGCGGATGTGCTCGGCGTGCACGCCGGCCACGGGTTCTGGTCCGCCGTCGGCGCGGCGTGGCGGCACCGCGACCGGCTGCGGGGCGCGAGCACCATCACCCAGCAGCTCGCCAAGAATCTGTATCTCTCCTCCTCGCGCAATCCGATCCGCAAGGTGAAGGAAGCGGTGACCGCCCTGCAGCTGGAGCTCGCGCTCTCGAAGGACCGGATCCTCGAGCTCTACCTGAACGTCGCGGAGTGGGGGCCGGGAATCTGGGGCGTCGATGCGGCGAGCCGCGCGTACTTCGCCGTGCCGGGATCGCGTCTCACCGAGGAGCAGGCGGCCGAGCTCGCGGCCACGCTGCCGCATCCGCGCACCTCGAACCCGACGTTCCGCCCCGATCGCACCCTGGCGCGGCGCAACCTCATCCTTGCGAGGTATCGTGGCGTGGACGTGTACATCCCGCCTGAGGAAGAGATGGACACGGTGCTGGTCGTGCCGCCGGTGATCGTGCCGCCCACTGATACGCTGAACGTTCAGCTCCCGCTGCCGGTTGACACACTTGTGGACACGACAACGAGTCAGACGGACAGTTTGTAGGTAGGCGCGAAGGCGCCGAGACGCGAAGTGGATATGAGTAATGAGCGAATAGGAAGTCCTATGCACTCAGTCCTCACATCCACTCGGCGCCTACGCGCCTGGGCGTCTGCCTCAGCGTCTTTAGTCTACCAGCCTTAGCGGCATGACCAGCGCCATATAGCTCGCCGGGTCGTCCCACCCGACCGGCTCCACGGTGGCAGCGCGCTCGGGGGCCTTGAAGGTGAGCCGCACCTCGTCGGTGGGCATGTACTTGAGGATCTCGAGCAGGTACATCGCGTTGAACCCGATCTCGAGCGGCTCGCCCTCGTAGGTGACGGCGAGCTCGTCCTGCGCTTCGCCCAGGTCGGGGGTCTGGACCGAGAACTTGACGGCGCCGCCGGAGAAGGCGAGCCGGATCCGGTGCGTCTGATCGCTCGCGACCACGCTCATGCGTCGCAACGCCGCCGCCATCGCGGCCTTGTCCGCGGTCGCCACTTTGTCGTTCTCGCGCGGAATCACCTGCTCGTAGTTCGGGTACGGCCCTTCGATCAAGCGTGAGAACACGAGCGTCCCGCCGGCGCGGAAGCCGATGTGGTTGTCGCTGCGCGCGATCTCGAGGGCGTCGTCGGCCGCGAACAGCCGGCGGATCTGCTCGAGCGCCTTGGGCGGCACGATCAGGTCGGCGGTCGAGCCGCCCTTCGCCGGGACGTCCATCTTGGCGAGCCGGTGCCCGTTCGTCGCCACCATCCGCATATGGTCGGGCCGGAGCTCCCACAGCACGCCGTTCAGGATCGGCCGGCTCTCCTCGGTCGACGCCGCGAAGGCGACGTGCCCCACGAGCTTGTGCACCACACCCGCCGCCGCCTTCCACGCCCCGTCGAACTTGACGGCGGGGAATGACGGAAACTCCTCCCGCGGCAATCCGAGCAGCTTGAACTTCGAGCGGCCGCACTCGATCGCGACGCGCGACTCGCCCGCAGCCGTGAACCGCACGGGCCCCGAGGGCAGCTCGCGCGCGATGTCCACGAGCTTTTTCGCCGGTAGGGTCACGGCGCCCTCGGCGTCCACCTCGGCCGGCACGGTGGTCGTGACCGCGATGTCCAGGTCCGTCCCGGAGAGCCGGAGGCCCTGCTTCGTCACTTCGACCAGGACATTGGCGAGCACCGGCAGCGTCGTCTTGGCGGGGATCGCCGCCGCGACTCCGCCCAGTCCCTCCTGCAGCTGCTCTCGCGTGATGGTGAACTTCATCCGTCTCGTCGCCCTTTTCCCGAAGTTTGTGGAGTAAGACTCTACTACTCTACTAGAATAGAACTACTAGTAGTAGTAGTAGAGGGCGGGGAAATGTTGGCGGTCAGCCTAACTGATACTCAGCGAAGCAACTCGCGTCCCGCCGTCGTCCAGCCCGTCTGTTGGGACTGTTGGTATCCCGGGCTTTCCCCACATCTCCATGCGCTTCCCACACCCGCCCACACCCCGCCTTCCCCGATGTTGGCTACAGTGCGGACAACTCCTGGCGCGCCATTTCGACGCGCTCCTTGAACGTCCGGTCACGCATCATCTGCCGCTCCACCTTGTCGACCGAGTGGATCACGGTCGAATGATCCCGCCCCCCGAACGCCTGCCCGATCTCCACCAGCTGCATGCTCAGCATGTTGCGCGCCAGATACATCGCAACCTGCCGCGGGATCGTCAGCGTCTTGGTGCGGGCCTTGGAGCGCAGCCCCTCGGGGGTCACGCCCCAGCGCCGTGCCACCACTTCCTGGACGCGATCGATGCTGGGCGTGGGCTGCGCGCCGTAGCTCGCCGCGTCTTCCCCCTGGCGGATCTTGTCCGACAGCGCCTCGCGCGCGAGCTCGATCGTGACCTCGCGGTTCTTGAGCGACGCGAAGAGCAGCAGCTTGATGATGCAGCCCTCGAGCTCCCGCACGCTCGAGCGGACGTGCTCCGCGATGAACCGCAGGACGTCGTCGGGAATGGTGAGCTCGAGATGATCCTGCTCCGCTTTCTTGCGCAGGATCGCGATGCGGTGCTCCAGGTCCGGGTGCCCGATGTCGGCCACCAGGCCCCACTCGAACCGCGAGATCAGCCGGTCCTCGAGCCCCGGGATCTCTTTCGGTGGCCGATCGGACGTGAGCACGATCTGCTTGTGCCCCTCGAACAAGGCGTTGAACGTGTGGAAGAATTCCTCCTGGGTCATTTCCTTGCCTTCGAGGAAATGCACGTCGTCCACCAGGAAGAGGTCCACGTCGTTGCGGTACCGGCGCCGGAACTCCGACATCGTGCGCGCGTGAATCGATTCGATGACTTCGTTGATGAACTGCTCGGCGCCGAAGTAGTGCACCCGCGTGCCCGGATACTTGGTGAGCACGGCATGGGCGACCGCCTGCATGAGGTGCGTCTTGCCGAGTCCCGTGGCGCCGTAGATGAACAGCGGGTTGTACGTCTTGCCGGGTGCTTCGGCGACCGCGTGCGCGGCGGCGGCGGCGAGCTCGTTCGACTTCCCGATCACGAACGTCTGGAACGTATACCGCTCGTTGAGCGGCGTGGTCGGGACGCCGGCCTTGTCGACGGTCGCCGGCTCGCGCGGCGCCACGAAGAAATCCATCTGCGGCCGCTGCTGGCGGTCCTCCTGCACGCGGAACACGACCGCCGTGGGCCGCCCGAACACGCGCTCGGCCGCGCGCGCCAGGACGCTGGCGTGCTTCGACTCGTTCCATTCGACGGCGAATTGATCGGGGGCACCGACGATCAGGCGACCGTCGTCCAGCGCGATCGGCACCGCTGGCTCGAGCCACGTCCGCACCGTGGCGTCGGGGAGTTCGCGCCGCGCCTCGTCGAGGAGTCGCTTCCAAGCTTCTTTAGTAGACTGCTCCATCCGCGAATGACTATGAGGTGGGACGTCCAGCAAGGGCGGCCCGAAACTACGCGCCGCTTGTGGAAAAGTCAACCTTGACCACCGCGGCGGCGACGGTGTACGTTTCCCGGCCTCACGAGAGGAATGTATGGGTCCGACGTATCGCCCGCGCAATCGGCGGCGCATCAACAAGCACGGGTTTCGCGCGCGGATGAAAGACGTGTGGGGTCGCGCCGTCCTGTCCCGCCGGCGGAAGAAGGGGCGCAAGCGCCTCACCGTCCGTCTGCCGTCCAAACACCGGAGTCACTAACGGGAGAGCGGTTCCCGCGGCGCGTGCGCCTCGCGCGCGGCCCGGAGCTCGCTGCCTGCTGGGAACAGGGTCGCCGCTTGCGCACCCCGCATCTCGACCTGGCGTGGCGCCTGAGTCCGCTGGGCCACCCGCGGATGGCGATCGTGGTGCCCCGCTTTCAGTTCACCGCGGTGGCCCGCAACCGCTTGCGCCGACGCTTGAGAGAGATTCTCAGACGCTACCCCGTCGCCTCGCTCCCCGCCGTCGATCTCGTCGTGCGCGCGAAGCGCGCCGCGTATGCCGCGCCGTTTGCGCAGCTGCGCGCCGAAGTGGCGGCGAGCGTGACACGCATCACGTGAACGTCCGGCGCTGGCCGCGGCGCGCCGTCATGGCGCTCATTCGTCTCTACCAGTTGACGCTGGCGCATCTGGTATTCACGCAGTGTCGCTTCGTGCCGTCGTGCTCGCGCTACACCTTCGAAGCGGTGGAGCGCTACGGCGCAGTCAGAGGTGTGTGGCTCGGCATCAAACGGATCCTGCGCTGCCACCCGCTGCACCCGGGCGGCTACGACCCAGTGCCCTGAGGATCGCTCGTGGAACGACGCGTTATTCTGGCCGTGCTCCTGATGCTCATCGTGGCGGTCTTGCCGAGCATCCTCTTTCCGCCCAAGAAGCCGGTCGGGCGGTCGGCCGGACCGGCGGCCGGTGACACCGGGGCCGCGACCGCGCCACCCACGGCTCGCGCGGCGCCGGAGTCGCTGACCGCCCCTCCGTCCGTCCGCCCGTCCGCCGCCACTCCAGCGGACACCGTATGGGTGACGTCTCCCCTCTATCGCCTCGGCTTCACCACGCGTGGCGGCGCCCTGGTGCGCGCGGAGCTGTTGGGCTACCGCTCGTTCGCCAAGGCGGATTCGGGACGCGCCGTCGAGCTGGTCCGGGACGGGGTGCCACTGCTGGTCTATCGGCGCACGGGGGGCGGCGACACGACGCTCGTGTCCGACTGGACCCTGACGCCCAGCGCGACACGGGTGCAGGTAGGGCCAGAGGGTGCGACCCTCACCTTCGCCGGTGCGAGAGACGGCGCGCGGCTCGCGCTCGAATACCGCTTCTCCCCGGCCGAGTACCGGTTCGCCGTGCGTGGGCGGATGGAGGGGTTCGGACCCGCCGGTGCCACGCTGCTGCTCGGGCTGGGGGAGGGGTTGCGATCGGTCGAGGCCGACTCGATGGACGATTTCCGGCACTACGCCGTGGTCACCAAGGCGACGAAGACGCAGCGCACGGACTTCGGGTCGCTCAAGCCGGGCGAGCGCAAGATCCTGGATGGGCCGTTCGAATGGGCCGGCGTCAAGTCGAAGTATTTCTTCATCGCGGCGCTCGCCGTGGAGGAGAACCAGCCGCGCTTCGGCGCCGCTATCGTGGAGGGCGGCCCGCGCACGGTGTCGGCCTCCTCGCTCTTCGGCCGCTCGACCGTGGCGACGCGGACCCCCGTCGCGGTAACGCTGCCCGTGCCCCCCGCGGGCGAGTTTGGGTACGAGGTGTACGTCGGACCCCTCGAGTATCGGCGCCTGTCGCAGCTCGGTCACGACCTGGACGATGCCAATCCGTACGGCGGGTTCCTGCAACCCATCATCCAGCCCGTATCGGTGCTGGTCGTGAACATCCTGATCTGGATGCACGACCGGCTGACGCTCGCCTACGGCTGGGTGCTCATCATCTTCGGCATCCTGGTCCGGCTGCTGTTGTGGCCGCTCAATCAGCGCGCCATGGAGTCGAGCATCCGGATGCAGGCGGTCGCGCCACTCTTGAAGCAGATCCAGGACCGCTACAAGAACGAGCCCGAGCGGCTGCAGCGCGAGATGATGAAGCTCTACAAGGAGCACAACGTCAACCCGTTCGGCGGTTGCCTCCCGATGCTCCTGCCGATGCCGGTGCTGTTCGCGCTGTTCTTCGTGTTCGCGAACACCATCGAGTTTCGCGGCGTGCCGTTCCTCTGGCTTCCTGACCTGTCGCGCGCCGACCCGTACTACATCATCCCGATCGTGATGGGGCTCTCGATGTTCGTGCTCTCGAAGGTGGGGCAAATCGGGATGCCGCCGAACCCGCAGACGAAGATGATGCTGTACTTCATGCCGGCGTTCATGACGCTCCTGTTCCTGAACTTCGCGTCCGGGTTGAACCTGTACTACGCTGTCAGCAACATCTTCAGCATCCCGCAACAGTATTTGATCGCGCAGCGGCGCTTGCGGGAGCAGGGGAAGCGAACCTAACCGGGAGGCGGGAAGCGGGAGGCGGGATGCGTGCTGTCTGATCCGATTGTCGCCCTCGCCACGCCCCCGGGTCGCTCTGCCCTCGCCCTGATCCGCCTTTCGGGGCGCGGCGCGTTCGATGTGGCCGGGCGCGCCCTGCACCCGTTTCACCCCGACCCGCCGCGCACGGTCCGTCGCGTCCACGTCGTGCATCCCGCGACCGGCGCGCCGGTGGATGATGCGCTCGCCGCCTGCTTTCGAGGGCCCCGCTCCTACACCGGAGAGGACCTGGTCGAGCTCTCGACGCACGGTGGGCTGCTCGTCCCCGCGGCGGCGGTCGCGGCGTTCGTGGCCGCGGGAGCGCGACCGGCCCGACCGGGAGAGTTCACGCGTCGGGCAGTGCTGGCCGGGAAGCTCGACCTGCTGCAGGCCGAGGCGACCGCCGACCTGATCGATGCCGGCTCGCCCGCGCAAGCGCGGCGGGCCCTGCACCAGCTCGACCGAGGACTGTCGACGCGGCTCGACGAGCTGCGGGGGGAGCTGCTCGAGCTCGAGGCCCTGATCGCCTACGAGATCGATTTTCCCGACGAGGACGAAGGTCCGGTGGCGCCGGAGCGCGTGGTGCGCGCGTGGCGGGCGGCGCGCGACCGGATCGTCCGGCTCCTCGACTCGGCCCCCGAGGGAGAGCGGCTGCGGGAAGGCGCGCTGCTGGTGATCGCTGGCCGGCCCAACGCGGGGAAGTCGTCGCTCTTCAACGCGCTGCTCGGCACCGAGCGCGCCATCGTGACGGAAGTCCCAGGCACCACGCGGGATGCGGTCGAGGCGCACGCGGTGCTCGAAGGCTTTCCGTTCCGGCTCGTGGACACCGCGGGGCTGCGGGCGAGCGACGATCGCGTCGAGCGCCTCGGAATCGAGGTGAGCCGAAAGTATCTCGCGGCGGCGGATCTGGTGCTCTTCTGTCGGGATGCGGGATGCGAGATGCGGGATACGGAGTCCCGGGAATTTCTGGCCTCGTGCCGCGGACCGATCGTCGAGGTGATGACGAAGATCGATCTCACGGACCGCTCGACCGGCCGACGGCGCGACCGCCTCAACGTCTCTGTCGTGACCGGCGAGGGCCTTGCCGACTTGAAACGCCGGCTCGCGGAGGTGGCGTACGGCCGTCTGCTGGCCTTGGGTGACGTGGAGCCGGTCGTGACGCGGGCGCGGCACCGCAGCGCGCTGGAGCGTGCCCTCAGCGAAGTCGAGGCGTTCCACACCGCCCGGGGGAGCGGCGTGGACGCGGCCGCTGCCGCGACGCACTTGCGCGCCGCGGTGGGGGCGCTCGACGATCTCATCGGCGTGGTCACGCCGGACGACGTGCTGGATCGCGTGTTCGCGAGTTTTTGCGTGGGGAAGTGACTCCCTCGGAGCTTGACGCGGTCCTGACACTTGCGCCAACCGGTTGTCAGCAGGCCTGCTTGCTGACCCACCTAATCGGCGCCATGTTTTCCCTCCCCCGTTGCCGCGAGGCGCCCCGTGTCACTGGTCAGGACGGTTCCGCGATTTGTCACAGTCGCATTGGTTGCGACAGCCGCGTGCGCGTACGACGCGCGCGTCTCCCCCGAGCCGGCAGCCGCCGCCCGGGCTCCCCAGTTCGCCTCCGTTGCCGGTGGCGCTAAGGCGGCCAACGGCCGTCACATCGTTTCCTTCAGCGGCTCGGTGCCGGCGGATTTCGCGGCGCAGGTCGCGGCCCTGGGCGGCAAGGTGCTCTGGGTGTCGTCGGGCTCGGGCCTCGCCGCGGTGAGCGGTCTCCAGGAATCCGCCGCCGCGACGCTCGCCGGTAAGCGCGGCATTCAGGCGGTGGACGCCGACGCATTGATTCCTCTCGACGTCCCCCTGTTGGCCACGGAAGCGACCGCGGAGGGCGGCGGCGTCCAAACCAACGCTGCGCCTGCGGCGGCGGTGCGCTACCCTCGTCAGTGGAACATGCGCGCGGTGCAGGCCGACGTCGCGTGGGCGCACGGAGTCTTGGGCTCCCCCGGCGTGTCGATCTTCATGCTCGACTCAGGGATCGACCCCCACCATGCGGACACCGAGGGTCGGGTGGACGCGACGCGCTCGCGGGACCTGCTGGGCACGTTCGACGCGCAGCTCGAGGATGGCACAACGGTGCCTTTCACCGAGGCCGATACCGTTCAGAAGTACTTCCCCGGCAAGGAGGTCTACACCGATCTGTTCTTCCACGGCACGCACACCGCTGCAACCGTGAGCAGCAACGCGGTGCGCGCGGCGGGTGTCACTTCGAGGACGACGCTCGTGGCCGTGAAAGTCTGTGGGTACATCAACGACTGCCCGTTCAGCTCGATTCTCAACGGCGTGATCTACGCCGCCAACAGCGGGGCAGACGTGGTCAACATGAGCCTGGGCGGCGCGTTCACGAAGGCGGGCAACGGGCGTTTCGTTGGGCTGCTCAACAAGGTCTTCAACTACGCGCGGAGCAAGGGCGTCACGGTCGTGGTCTCCGCCGGGAACTCGGCAGCCGATCTGGACCACGACGGCAACACCTATTGGACATTCTGCAATACGCCCTCGGTGATCTGCGTCGCAGCCACGGGTCCGACATCCGACGCCAACGCCACCAGTCCCAACCCCAACCTCGTTCGCAACGGCCCGTGGACCAATATCGATGCGCCTGCTTACTACACGAACTTTGGGCGCTCCGCCATCAACGTGGCGGCGCCGGGCGGGAACAGCTCTTTCGGTCCGCCGCTCGCCGCGCCGGCCGGGAGGGACGTGTTCGTGTGGGCGGCGTGCAGCCAGACGTCGCGGCTCAGGCAGTTGCTCGGATGCAGCGCGGCGCCGCTGTTCATCGTCGGTGCCCAGGGCACGAGCATGGCCGCCCCGCACGTCGCGGGCACCGCGGCGTTGCTCGTGTCGATCATCGGCCGGAATCCCGCCCAGATCAAGGCGAGGATCCAGCAGTCGGCCGACCACGTTGCCGGCAACGGCACGACGCCGTTCTACGGTAAGGGCCGCCTGAACGTGGCCCGGGCGGTCGGTGCCATCCCGTGACCCCGTAGCCTAGATTTCATTCTCTGAGAGGGCGGCGGCTCCTGTCGGGACCGCCGCCCGACTTTTTCCACCAGGAGGATACGAGCGGATGGACGTCCAGGCGGGCCCGGCGGCTCCCCCTCCCGTTGTGCGGTCCCCGGAGCGCTGGGTCGCAGTCTTGAGAATCGCCGTCGGCCTGTGGTTCGCGAAGGCTGTCTTCACCAAGCTGAGCGTCACACTCGCCTGGGGCTTCCTGCCCGTGCCCACCGCGTCGGACCGTTGGCAGCACGTCATGCCGATCCTGGTCACGAAGTATGCGGAGGGCAATCCGATCGGCTTCTTCAAGGAATTCCTGCTGAACACCGTAGTCCCGAACAGCCACGTGTACGCCCAGCTCACGGCGTTCGGGGAAGCAGCGGTCGGTTTGGGGCTCGTGTTCGGGTGCTGCACGACGCTCGCGGCCGCGATCGGGTTGGTCCTGGTCGTCAACTACGGCCTGGCGGTGCAGTGGCAGGGGTCGGCGCAGCAGGGGTTCCACTACATGCTGATCACCACCCTGCTAGTGATTCTCGGCGCCCACGCGGGGCGGACGTGGGGCGTGGACGGGTGGGTGCGAGCCCACCGGCCGGGCTCGTGGCTCGCACGGGTGCCGCTAGGGTAGGGACACTCGGGACTCGGGGGTCGGGACTCGGGAGTGCCCCAGTCGGGCGTCTTGCACGGGGCACTAGCGCTCGCTCAGGACCGCCCGAACCCCGGGCCCCGAGTCCCGAGCCCCTAGGGTATGTACAGCAGGTCGTTCGGCCGCTCGCCCACCGGGATGGCCGCGATCACCTTGCGAATCCCGGTGTCGATCACCGAGACGCTGTTGGAGCGTCCGTCGGCGGTGTAGAGCTGGCGTCCGTCCGGCGACAGCGCGATCCCCCAGGGCCGCCGCCCCACCACAATCGAGTCGATCACCGTCTGGCGAGCGACATCGACGACGCTCACGCTCGCCGCGGCCCCCTCGGTGAGGTAGGCGAGCCGCCCGTCCGGACTGAACGCGATGCGGACTGGCTTGGTCTTGCCGTCGCGGATCGGGAACTGTGCGACCACGCTGTCGGTCGCCACATCGATGATCGTGACGTTCCCACCGGCCTCGGCCGACACCCAGGCGCGGGCGCCGTCGGGGGTAAGCGCGACGGTGCGAGGGTTGGCGCCCACGTGCAGCGTGTGCAGCAGGCGCCCGGTCTTGGCGTCGAGCACGGACACGGTGTTGTTGGTCTCTGCGGTGACGTAAACCTTCGTGCCGTCGCGCGTGATCCCCACGCCCTCGGGCTCGACGCCCACCGGCGTCGAGAACAGCGTTTTGCCGCTCGCGATGTCGATCGCCGACGCGTGGGCGATCTCCTCGTTCGACACGTAGGCCACCTTGCCGTCGGGGCTGAGCGCCACCAGCTCGGGGTCACGGTTCGCTGGGATAGTCCGCGTCATCGTGCCGCTCGCCACGTCCACCACGCCGAGCGCGTCGTCCTGCCCCAGGGCGACGTACACCGTCCTCCTGTCGGGACTCAGCGCCATGCCGCGCGGGCGCTTGCCCACCGGGATGGTCGCGACGACGGCGTTGGTGCGTGGCGAGACGACGGAGATGGTGTTGGGGATCTCATTGGTGACGTAGAGCTGCGGCTCGCGCGACCCCGCGCCGAAGGCGCTCGCGAGGACGAGGGGTGCGGCGAGGGCGGCGGCGCGCCGCCGGCGGGTCGTCTGGGTCAACGGAACGTCCGGGTCAATCGTTGAAGATCGCCTGGTCGACGTGCAGCGCCTTGTCGAGCCCGCGGAGGTGGTCGCGCCCCCGGATGCCCTTGAGGATGGCTCCCGTCAAGTCGGCGCCGGTTACGTCGGCATCGGTGAGATCGGCCCCGGTGAGGTCGGCCCGGACCAGCAATGCCTTGAACAGGTTCGCCCCCGTGAAGTCCGCGCCGCGGAAATCAACCGACGTGGCATCGACGCGCATGATACCCATCGACTGGTTGCCGGGGTCCACGCCCAGATTCGCTTTGATGAATTTCGCGCGCTGCGCCTTGGCGTGGTTCATCGGCCCGATCAGGCGGGCGCCGGAGAGGTCCGCGTCGGAGAGATCGGCGTCGTACAGGATAACGGCGAAGACGCTGGCATCACGCAGGACGGCGCGTCGCAAATCGACGCGATAGGCCACGGCGACGTCCAGATTCGCCGCGGTGAAATCCGCCTCGGTCGCCACCGCATCGGTGAGCGTGACGGACGAGAGCTGCGCCTTCACCAGATTGGTGCGCACCAGGCGGCACTTCGTGAAATTGGCGCGCTTGAAATCGACGCCCGCCAGATCGAGCCCGGAGAGGTCCTTCCCGGTGAAGTCGGCGGGGTGTGCAGGCGTGGCACGGTCGAGTGCCCCGAGCACTTGCTCGCGGGTCAGGGGCTGCTGCGCGCGGCCGGCGTCGGGGGCGACGCTCGCTGCGACGACGGCGACGACCACCCCCGACAGCCTCCCGGCGCGGCCCGTCACGGACTCTTGGTTTTCTGCTGCAGGTCGGAGAGCCGGTGCGGCCGTCCCGGCTTGAGCCAGCCGTCGCTCCGTGCCTTCACGTAGAGGTAGACCTCCTGGATCGCCCCGGAATCGAGCAGCACGTTCCACGCCGGCATGCCCTTCGGGGGCCGGCCGTTCCAGGCGGTGTTGAAGAAGCTGTCGCGCGGGAAGTTCGCCCCGCTGGGGCTCACGGCCCAGCGCAAATCGGGCGCGGTCGGAAGGATGGGGTGCATCGCGTCCTCGCCGTGGCAGCGGTAGCAGTAGACGTGCCACCACTTCCACCCCTGGTAGATCGAATCCGATACCAGCAGGCTGTCCCGCACGGTGTCCCGCAGCGCGGCCACGGCGGCGGCGGGTTGCCCCCCCCCCGGCGCCCACGCAATTACGACTGCGGCCGTGATCCAGGCGCCGACCAGGCCGCCCCGCACGAAGTGCTTCGTCCTCACGTCCCCTCTCCCTCGTTGGCTGTACGGTTCCCGCCGGCGGAGCGCCGCTACGGGCGCATCTCGATCATCGGTACACTGTACTGCTCGAGGATCGCCCTGATCTCTCCGCGTCGGCGGTCGACCACGGAATCGAGCGTGGCCTTGAGCGCCTTGTCGCGGTGCCGCACGGCCATCGCCATATCGAATGCAAAGGGCATTCCCGACACCGCGTCGGTGTCGGGCAACGCGACCATCGTGAGCGGGACGGACTGGCGCTTCACCCAATAGCCGGCCAGGGGCCCCCACACGATGGCCACGTCGATCGAGTCTTTTGCGACCGCGTGTACGATGTCGTCGGGGTGGTCCGCTTTGGGGTCGGGGTTGAGGAAGTTCCCGAACCCGACGAGGCCCACGATGCCGCGGGCGCCGAGCGCGTGCGCCGGTGGCGTGTTGGTGTAATCGTAGCCGATCATGTTCACGCCGATCTTCAGGCGCTTCAAGATCGTGTCATCGAGCGAGCGTAAGGTGAACCCGCGGTCGGCGCGGTACACGAAGTAGTAAGTGGAGCGGTAATAGGGCTTCGTCGTCGCCACGGGGTCGAGGCCCACCGGGGCCTGGATCATGACGTCGCAGAATCCGCCAAGGATCGAGTTGCGCAGGACGCCACGGCGGCTGGGCCACCAGTAGTTGATGACCGTCGCATTGAGATCTCGCGCGACGAGGTGGGCGATCTTGTTTTCGAATCCCTCCTCCTGGCTGTTGGAGAAGGGCATGTCGTACGGGTCGGCGCAGACGCGCAGGTCCGCGGGAGGCCGCTGCTGCGCGCTGGCCATGAGTACGACGGCGGCGGCGGCGAGGAGCGCCGCCGTGAGCCTACCCCGTATGGAATGCATGCGTGCTCCCGGCGGAACCGTCAGAAGGTGAAGGAGGTGGCCAAGTACTACACCCGGTGCCGGAGCGCGTTCGCTCCGGCACCGGGTGCTCTACGCATCTGCCTACTGCGATTGGTGTTACCCTTCGCCTGCTTACAACCCGAACACGAGCAGCGTGCCGCCCGCGTTGCTGATGTTGATGTAGTCACCGAAGGCGCCGATCGCGCCGAGCGCGGCGGTCGGATCCTCGGGGCCGATGCCGAGCGCCACACCTGCGCCCGCCCAGCCGCCGACTCCGGAGAGCACGGCGACGTACTGCTTGCCGTCGGGCCCCAGATAGGTCATCGGGTTGCCGATGATCCCGGAGGGTGTCTTGAACTTCCACAGCAGCGTGCCGGTGGTCGCGTCGACCGCCTTGAGCCAGCCTTCCATCGTGCCGTAGAACACGATGCCCGAGGCCGTCGCCAGCGCGCCGCCGTAGGCCGCCAGGTTCTCCTTGATCGCCCACTTCTCCTTGCCGGTGGTCGGATCCCATGCGATGAACCGGCCGCGGTTACCGCCCGGGCCCGGGAACATGCGCACGATCGCGCCGACGTACGGCTGACCGGCCGAGTACTTCACCTCTACGCCCTCGTAATCCATGCAGATGTTGTTCGTGGGGACGTAGAAGAGCTTGGTCTGCGGAGAGAAGGCGGACGGCTGCTGATCCTTGAAGCCGATCGCGGCGGGACAGATACCCTCGGTGTTCTTCTTCGAGGTCGTCCCGTACTGCGCGTTGCGGACCGGGAGGCCCGTCGAGAGATCGATCTTCGACGCCCAGTTGACCGGGCCGAAGGGCTCGGCCACGAGCACCTTGCCGTTCGTCCGATCGAGCGTGTAGCCGAAGCCGTTGCGGTCGAAGTGCACCAGCGCCTTCACCGGCTTCGCGCCGACCGTCAGGTCGACCAGGACGTTCTCGTTGACGCCATCGTAGTCCCACTCGTCGTGCGGCGTCATCTGGTACGCCCACTTCACCTCGCCGTTGTCCGGATTGCGGGCGAAGATCGTCATCGACCACTTGTTGTCGCCGGGACGCTGATCGGGGTTCCAACTGCCCGGGTTGCCCGAGCTGTAGTAGAACAGGTTCAGCTGCGGGTCGTAGGAGTACCAGCCCCACGTGGTCCCGCCGCCGCGCTGCCACTCGTCGCCCTGCCAGGTGCTGACGCCGAGGTCCTTGCCGCGGTGCGACGCATAGTTCGGGTTGGCATCGCCGACGATTTTCACCTCGGCGTCCGGGCCCGTCGAATAGCCGCGCCACAACTCCTTGCCGCTGTTCACGTCGTACGCCGTCACGCGACCGCGCACGCCGAACTCACCACCCGAGATGCCCGCGATCACGATGTCTTTGATCACGATCGGCGCGTTCGTCATGGTGGAACCGGTCTTGTAATCGGCGTTGGGCACGCGCCACAGCTGTTTGCCCGTCTTCGCATCCAGCGCCAGCAGATCGCCGGCGAGCAGCTCGATGAACAGCTTGCCGCTCGGATGGTAGGCGAGGCCGCGGTTGACCAGATCGCAGCAGGCGATCGGCTTCGCCTCGGGCGGCTGGGCCGGGGTGTGCTTCCAGATCATCGGTGCGCCTTCCTTGGTCAGATCGAGCGCAAACACGATGTTCGGGAACGCGCTGTGAACGTACATCACGGTGCCGATCACCAGCGGGTTCCCCTCATGGCCATTCAGAACGCCCGTCGAGAACGTCCAAGCGGCCTTGAGGTTCTTCACGTTCGCCTTGTTGATCTGGGTGAGCGGGCTGTAACGCTGCAGGTCGGGAGTCCGACCCGTCATCGTCCACTCGCCCGCGCCCTGGGCGACGGCGGACGCCGTGACGAGCACCATCAGGCTCGCCGCGAGTCCACCGGACCACAGTTTGAAGCGGTTCATAGCTGACCTCATGTTGAGGATGAGGGTGTGAAAAAAACGGCCCACAAATCTCTTGCCCGTCAGAATCCCGAGACCCGCACGAGGTCCGGGGGCCCGCGTTCCCGACAGGCGACAACCATCGTCCGACTCCTCCACACCGGGACTGCTGCTAGGGATAGAGGTTATATCCCCGGGGCCGGCCACTGTCAATCAGGCCCAAAGGGCCGTCCTTCAGCCCGAAACCGCGCCGGCCTCGCGCCACACGCGGGCGCCGCCCACGCTGAAACCGCCTTCATATACCAAGCCCCCGGTGCCTACGGCGGCCCGCACCCGCTGCGCCAGTGCCTGGGAGGCGCCCGCATCGCCCACGATGCCGTACACGGCGGGTCCCCACGAGCTCTGCCCCACGCCGACTGCGCCCCACGCCCGCAGCCGCTCGACCAGTTCGCCCGTCTCCCCCGGCGCGAACACGCCCCCTTGGGCGGGCGCGAACCAGCCGCCGGTGATGCGCTGGACTTCACCGAGCGCGGCCCCAAACCCCGCCAAGTCGGCCTCGGCGAGCGCCGGAAGGAGTTGCATCAGGACGAGATGCGCGACGCGCTCGACGTCGCGCGCGTCCGGGGACGGAAGGCGGGCGAACGCCGCCGCCTCGTCGTCGCCCGCGAGCCCGGGTTTGCCCCGCGGCACCGCGACGACCGCGCGCCAGGTGTCGGGGAACGGGAGCCGCGCCAGGAGCGGGGCGACGTGCTGGGCGCTCCCCCCCCTCCCCCTCCCCCCCGCCGGCGTCCGCCCACCCTCCAGCACGAAGCCTCCGTGGGCGAACGTCCACGTGCCCACGCCGGAGCGGCGCCCGCGATGCACCGCGTGCGCCAGCGCCGTCACGTCGGTCGGCAGACCCGACAGCTCGGCGCTCGCGCGCGCGACCGCCAGCGCGAGCTGGGTGCCCGAGCCGAGCCCCGCGTGTGTCGGAATCGACCGATGCAGGCAGAAGTGGAGCCGCAGGTCCAGCCCGTGGTGCCGCGCGAACCGGCGCGCGAATTCGAGCGCCCGGGCCGCGTCGGGCCCTTCGGCCTTGAGCCCGGCCGCGGGGCGGGCCTCGAGCAAGAGCGACGGAGCCGGGACCGCCGCGCCGATCCCGCCGAAGCGCCGCCCCAGGTCGCCCCGGAGGTCGAGCACGCCGAAGTGCAGCCGCGCCGGCGCCTCGACGAACACGCGCGGCTCCCCCCTCCCCGCGCTCATGGGGTCACCGGCTGCTCTGGCCGGGGCGCCCGGCGCACGTACTCGGTGAGGAGCGCCATCGCCTCGCGCTCGCGCGGGCCGGCCGTCTTGTCCACGATCACCTGGAGCCGAGCAAAGTCGGCGCGGATCTGCTCCGCGGGCAGGAGATGGGTCCGGGTCGCGAGGATCGCGGCCTCGAGCACCGCGTGGCGGGCGCGGTTGAAGCCCAGGAACTCGCGTCGCATGCCGCGGTGCACGACGCGAGTCACGATCCGCGCCCGGGGCGGGGTCGCGTCCAGCGCGCGCACTTCGACCTCGCGCCAGGAGCAGGCCGCTTCGAGCACGACGCCGCGCACCACGGTCGCGGGGACGGCCGGAAACTGGACGTTCGCGATCGCTCCCTGCGCGAACAGCATCACGTCATCGGTGAGATTGATCACAGCGAAGCGCGTTGCCTCGAGGTTCTTGAACGTCGTGGTCTCGAGAAACGGCTTGATCACGATCTCGTCGTCCCCCCATTCGACACCCATGGGGGCGAAGTTGATCACCCCGCGGGCGTCCATCGTCGTGAGCACGGACTCGATGATCACCGGACCAGCTCGACCGGAGGCGGAACGACGGCGGCGGCCGCGGGACCGGGGGACGTGGCGCTCGCGGTCCCGACGCCGTCAGCACAAACCGGCAGATCCTCGATCCGCGCCGCCACGCCATGCAGGAAGCGGTCGAGGAGGACGTAGCCGTACGCGGTGAGCACGGACTCAGGGTGAAACTGCAGCCCGATCACCGGGTGACGCGCGTGCTCCACCGCCATGATCTCCCCGTCCTCGGCGCTGGCGGTGACGCGCAGCTCGGCGGGAAGCCCCGAGCGGGAGATGACGAGGGAATGGTAGCGCGCCGCCGCGAACGGGTTCGGGAGACCCGCGAACAGGCCACTCGCGTCGTGGTGGATGCGGGACGCTTTGCCGTGCATCGGTCGACCGGCGCGCACGATGCCGGCGCCGTACGCGGCGCCGATGCACTGATGCCCCAGGCACACGCCGAGGATCGGCGTGCTGGGGCCGAAGCGCCGCACGACGTCGGTCGAAATCCCCGCCTCCCCCGGCGTGCAGGGCCCGGGGGATATGATGATGTGCGACGGCTGCAAGGTCTCGATTTCCTGGAGCGTCGTCGCGTCGTGGCGTCGTACAACCGGTTGTTCTCCCAGCTCGCGCACGTAGCGGGCCAGGTTGTAGACGAACGAGTCGTAGTTGTCGATCAGGAGGATCATGGGACCAGGGCGGCGATGAGTCCGCGGGCTTTGTCGAGCGTCTCGCGGTACTCCTGCTCGGGATCGGAATCGGCCACGATGCCGCCACCGACTTGGACGTACACGTCGCGGCCGAGCACGAGACAGGTGCGGATCACGATGCTCGTGTCCAACGCGCCCGACAGCGAGAGATAGCCGATGGAGCCGCAGTAGGCGGCGCGCTGGGTGGGCTCGAGCTCCGCGATGATCTGCATCGCGCGGACCTTGGGCGCACCGGTGATCGAACCGCCGGGGAATGCCGCCCGCAACAGGTCCACGGCGTCGTGCTCCGGTGCGAGCTCGCCCACGACGGTGGAGACCAGGTGGTGGACCGTGGCGTAGTGCTCGACGGCGAACAGCTCGGGCACGCGCACGGTTCCCGCGCGACAGACGCGCGACAAGTCGTTCCGGAGCAGATCCACGATCATCACGTTCTCGGCCCGGTCCTTGTCGCTCTCCACGAGCGCGCGCGCGAGCGCCGCGTCGTGCTCGGGGGAGAGCCCCCGGGGACGGGTCCCCTTGATCGGCCGTGTCTCGACTCGGCCGCCCGGTTGCACCCGCAGGAAGCGCTCGGGGGACGAGCTCGCCACCACCAGGTCGCCGAAATCGAGGTAGGCGGAGAAGGGTGCCGGATTGCGGTGGCGCAGCCGGCGGTACAGCTCGAGCCGCGTGCCGACGAGCGGGGCTTCGAGCCGTTGCGACAGGTTCGCCTGGAAGATGTCGCCGGCGTACACGTACTCGATGACGCGCGCGATGGCGTCGAGGTAGCCCTCGCGCGTGAAATTCGACCGGACGCCGGGGACGTCGGGCACGGGATAGGAAGGGGCAGCCGAGATGCGGGATGCGGGAAGCGGGATGCGTGGGGCCGCATCTCGCATCTCGCATCCCGCATCCCGCGCCAGCACTTCTCTCACGAAAGCCAGTCGGCTCGCCGCGCGTCGTTCCCGCGCTGCGCCCCGCTCGGGCACCCCTGTCGAGATCACCCACGCACGCCCCGCAGCGTGGTCCCACGCGATCACCCAGTCGTACAGGGCGAGCAGCACGTCGGGAACTTGAAAGTCGTCGTAGCGCGGCCGCGGGACGCGCTCGAGCATCATGCCCCAGTCGTACCCGACGTAGCCCGCGGCGCCGCCCTGGAACGGCGGGAGCCCCGCCACCGGCGCGGCAGCGTGTGACGCCACGAGCGCGCCGACATGTGCCAGCGGGTCCGCCACCACTCGGATCCAGCTCCCCTCCACGAGCTGCTGGGTGAGCAGCCCCTTCGAGCGCACCGCCGTGGCCGGGTCGGCCGCGAGAAACGAGTAGCGCCCTAGGAGCTCCGGATCGCTCGCGCTGTCGAGGAACAGAAGAAAGGGCATGTCCTGGAAGCGTGCGCATGTGTCGAGCGGGTCCGGGGCGGGCACGAGCTCATGGACCAGCGGTGCCACGGCGCTCATCGACTCCCCTTGGCGCGGCCGGCGCGCGAGCGGGCGCGCGTGGATCGTTGGGTCAGCTTCACGTGCTCCGGCCCGCGATCGTCCGAGGGTGTCAGGTAGCCCCACTCGAGCGCGCCCTCCTGTCGGTACGTCTTCCCCAAGGTGATGGCGAGCTTCGCCTTCATGAGCTCGCGCCCGAGGTAAAACGCGTGACTCGCTTCGTCCACGTCGAGCCGCGCGAAGATCTCGTGGATGTCCGTGCCGCGTACGAACCGCTCGTTGTTGAAGACCGTGATCGTGTCGCGGTCGGTGAAGATGCGGAAGTTCGGGTCCGTGACGGCGCGCTGGAGCTCCCGCAGCTCGGCTTCGGCGTAGGCGAGGATCGCCGGGTCTTTTACGGTCACGAGTCGGTCGTCGACGCTTTTGGGGAGCGTGTTGTGGGTGACGGCGTGGTACATGAGCCGCCGCGCGATGTCGATCTCGCGCACGGCGCCGCGGGCCCAGGGGATCACTTCGGTCGTGAGCACGGTGCGCACTCCCAGCTCCTGGCAGACGGCGAGGAGCAGCGCGTTCACGCCCGTGGTATCGGCGGCGGTGAGCTCGGTGATGTTCCCGACCCCCATGAAGAGCGGGGCGCCGGGGTAGCGCCGGTGCGTCTCCGCGTACCGCTCAAGCGAGCGCATGAATCCGAACCCGATCGGCTCGATGACGGGGTCGATGAGGTACGACACCCCCCACTGCTCGAGCGCGGCGACGCTCGGTTCCAGGGTCTCGAGCCCCTGGCCGAAATCGGGGATCACGACGACCCGCACCGCGCTGCCCGCCAGTTCGCGCGCCACTTCCCGGTTGGAGGCGTTGATGCTCAGGACCAGCTCCGCGCCCGCTGCCACTGCCGCGCGGATCTCGCCGGGGTCGAACGAGTCGATGCTCACCCGCATCCCCTCGCTCACGAGCTCGCGCACCACGTCGCCGAGGTCGGGGAACGCGCGGCCGGGCGTGCAGCCGATGTCGATCACATCGGCACCGCTCGTGCGATAGTGCTCCGCCTCCCGGCGGATCGCCTCGCGCACGAGGCGTGGCGCATTGTTCACCTCGGCTACGATTTCGATGTCGTAGCCCCCGTAATCGCGGGCGAGGGCGGCGCGCCCGAAATATTCCGGGATCTGCCGCAGGTCCTTGGGCCCCTTCTCGACCGGGACCCCCACCCGTTGCGCGATCACGGTGGGGTCACCCTCGCACAACCCGGGGATGAGCACGAGGTCGGTACCGGCCGGAACCTCGAGGAACCGGGCGATCCACGGGGTCGTCATCAGGGCGGCGACCGTGATCTTCAGGACCGCCACCTCCCACGCGAACGCGGGACCCATCTCGGCGATGGTCCGTCGGAGCGCCGGCTCGGCGAGCTTCCCCGTGACGAACAGCACGCGGCGCGGCGCGCGCACCGCCGCACCGACCGTCACCGCGGGTCGCCCGAGCGCACGAACTTGTTCGGCGTTCCTTCGAGCGCCCCGCCTTTGGGGCGCCACAAGACCGTCTCATCGATCTTGCGCGCGAGCTCGAAGTCCTTATCGGTGATGCCGCCCGCCGCGTGATTCTGCAGCTTCACGATCACCCGTCCCCAGGTCACCGACAGGTCGGGGTGATGGTATGCCGCTTCGGCGACGTAGCCGATCGCGTTCACGAGCATCAGCGTGGTGGGCCAGCCCTCCGTCTTGTAGTTGCGGCGGATCCAGCCGTCCTCGTACCACCAGCCCGGGAAGTCCTTCAGCTTCGCCTCGATCTGCGCGTCGGAGTAAGTCGGTTCTTTCGCTGCCATGACGGTCTCCTTCTCGAGGGCTAGACCACGCCCCCGCCGTTGATCATCAGCATCTGGCCGGTCACATAGGCGGCGGCGTCGGAGGCGAGATATACGGCGGCGTGCGCGATGTCCGCCGGCGTACCCCAGCGTCCGAGCGGGATCTTCTTGGAGATGCGTTGCTTCACCGCCGGATCGAGCTCGCTGCCGTACGCCGTCTCGATCCAGCCTGGGCCGAGTACGTTCACGCGGATCCGCGGCGCCACTGAATGTGCGAGGGCACGGCTGAAGGAGTACACGCCGCCCTTGGCGGCGCAGAACACCTGGGCGTACTCGCTCTTCATCCCACCCCCGAGTACATGATCCCAGGACATGTTGAGGATGACGCCGCCCGAGGGCTGGACGTCCATCAGCTCGACCGCCTTCCAGGAGGCGAGCACCGTGCCGCGCAGATCCACGGCGAGAAGCCGGTCGAGCTTCTCGATGCGGGAAAGGCGAGCCGCGTCGCCGGTGAGGATGTCTGCTCCCGCGTTGTTCACCCAGACGTCCACGCGTCCGAACGTCCGGCGCAGCGCATCCCCGAGCGCGTCCACGTCGGCCTGCTCGGCGACGTCCGCCCGGATCGACTCCACGCGGCGACCCGCGGCGCGCGCGCCGTCGGCGGTCTCGTCCGCGCCGCGGCGGTTTGTCCGGTACGTGAGCACCACGTCCGCACCGGCCGCCGCGTACGCGAGGGCGATCGCGCGCCCGATGCCGCTGGACGCGCCGGTGACGAGCGCCACCTTGCCGTCCAGCGACACCACCCCCGGGGCGTCGACCGCACTGCCGGGGGATGCCGGCAACACTTCGTTCGGCTGTCGTTTTGACATCGCGTCTCCGAACGCCTAACCTACCGGCGGTTTCGGGACTGCCACAAGGGAGCGGTCGGAAATGCACCTCCTCATCAGCGTTGCCGGGCCCGCCGAAGCGCGCGCCGCGCTGCGCGGCGGGGCGGACGTGATCGACGCGAAAGACCCCCGGCGCGGCGCGCTCGGACCCGTGTCCCTGCAACGGCTCGCGGCGATCCGGGCGGCGGTCGCCGGCGCGCGTCCCCTCAGTGCCGCCTTGGGCGACGCCGCGAGCGAGGAAGCGCTCGCGGGGGCGGTCGCCGGGGCGGTAGCGGTCGGTGTCGCGTTCGTGAAGGTCGGTTTCGCCGGCGTCACGAGCGAGGCACGGGCGCGCCGCCTGGCGGTCGCCGCTCAGCGGCGGGTGGGGACGGACGGGGGGGGGACTCGGCTGGTGCTGGTCGCCTATGCGGACTGGCGGCGCGCGGAGAGCCTCGCGCCCGCGCGCGTCGTCGCCGTCGCCGCGGACGCCGGTGCGGCCGGCGTGCTGCTCGATACCGCGAACAAGGATGCGCCCTTGTTCACCATCGAGTCTCCCGCGACGCTGGCGGCCTGGATCGCGGGGGCGCACGCCGCGGGACTGTTCGCCGCGCTCGCCGGCGGGCTCTCCGGCCCGGAGTTCGCGCGCGCGCGCGCGCTTGGCGCCGATGTCGTGGGGGTGCGGGGCGCCGCGTGCGTCGGGGGACGGATGGGCCGGGTATCGCGCGCCCGAGTCGCGGCGCTACGCGCCTCAGCCGGCGCGGCGCCCCCCTCGCCCCCCCCGCCCCCCCCGCTCCCCCCGCTCCCCCCTCGTGTGCTCGCCGGGAGGGGGGTCCTCCCGGAGCGCGACGTCGAGCTGCCCGAGATCGTCCGCCGTGACGACGAGGTGCTCCACGCCGCGCGGGAGCGTGCGGAGGAAGTACGAGTCGACGAGCCTGGTTGGCTCGGCGTGCGCCGGCTTGATCAGCACGACGCGCCGCGCGTGGACCTGGCCGGCGAGCCAGGCGGCGATGGTGTCGCTCGTGACCTCCCAGGAATGCGGGAGCGGGTCCGCGGCCCGGAGCCAGCGGTACGGGGCGAGCACCGGTAGCCGGGCCGCCTGGACGGCCGCGGTGATCCCGCCGTCGCCGTCGACCAGCGCGGACTCGGGGAGGCGGGCGGCGAGCGCGTGCGCGTACTGGTCCATCCCGAGCACGGCCATCCAATGCGCCGCGTCTTCACCGATCTTGACTCGCTTGAACATTTGGCGGACCGTGTCGGCGAACGGTCCGCCGCCCGGAAGCACCACGAGCCGGCGACCGCGCCGGAACGCGGTCAGGGCTTCCATCACCGGCTCGAAGGCGCCCGCTTTGCCGAGCAGTCCTCCGCCGACCTTCACGACTGTGTGGACCACGGCGGTTTCGTCCGTCATGACGGGAACAGCAGCGCCACGGCCGCCGCTGGGGCGTGCCGCGCCACGGGTCCGAGGGTGTCGGAGAGATGCGTGACTGGCAGCCCGATCCGGCGGGCGGCGGCGGCGGCGAGAAACTCACCGAGCCCCGTGACGACCACGCGCGCCAGCGTGGGCTGCCGCGCGCGCACCCGCTCGAGGCCTTCGCCGATGCGCGTGACCTGCGCGTCCCACAACGCATCCGCGATCACACCGATGTCCGGCTCGTCGAGCATCTCCCGGTCGGCGCACACGACCCGTGCCAGCCGCTCGCCGGCGAATTCCTTGGTGGTGGGGCGGCCGTCCGGGGTCGGGACCGAGTAGTCGGCGGGCGCGAGCTCCCCGCGCCACACGTGCACGTCGCCCGCGAGCGCGAATCCCTCCGCCGCCACGCCGGTCGGCCGGCTACGCACCGGCACGGTCGGCGCGATCGCTTCGACCGGTGTACGCAGCGCACCGGTGTACACGAGCTCGCCCTCCCGCAGCCGCTCCACATCGGTCCGGCCCCGCGCCATCGGCGCGCCACCCCGTATCGGAATGATGTCCGTGGTGGTGGAGCCGACGTCGACGAGCAGGCAGTCGGAGCACATTCGTCCGACCACGTGCGCGGTGGCGGCCCAGTTCGCCGCCGCCACCGCCAGTGGCTCCCGGCGCGCTTGCGCCGGCGTGCGCCACCGGGCGTCCACGCTCCAGACCCGCACGCATGCGTCCGGAAAGGCGGCCGCAACGGCGTCGAGGACGAACGCCACGCCCTCCCGCTTGGTGCGGAACAGCTGCGACAGCTCGGCCGTCATCGTGACGCCGTGCGGGTCGGCGGGTCCGGCGCCGAGGTCGCGGGCGAGGTGCGCGAGCAGCGGCGCGAGCGCCGCGGGATCGCGCTGCAGCTCGTACGGGGCGGCGTGCGCGGCGAGCACCCGCGCGCCCGCGACGCGCGCCACCTTGGTGTTTACGCCGCCGATGTCCCAGCCCAGGACGCCGTTCATTGCGGGTGATCCCGGTGCTCGACCTGCGCGCCGGCCGCGCGGTGCTGGCGCGCGGCGGCCGGCGGGACACCTATGCGCCGGTCCGCTCGCTGCTCGTCGCCGGCGGCGCGGGAGGGGGGGGGGATCCCCTCGCCCTGGCGCGCGCGTACCGCGACATCCTCGACTGCGACGAGTGGTACGTCGCCGATCTCGACGCCCTCGCCGGTGGCCCGGTGCAGCGTGCGCTCCTGGGGGCGCTCGCTGGTCTCCGCGGCCGGTTGCTCGTGGACGCCGCGGTCGCGACGCCCGAGCGGGCGCGGGAGCTGATCGCGGACGGGGCGGCGCGTGTGGTGGTGGGCCTGGAGACCTTGCCGTCGTTCGACGCGCTCGCCGCGGTTGCCCGGGCGATCGGACCGAAGCGCGTTGTTTTCTCGCTGGACCTGCGGGACGGCGCGCCGCTGGCGAAGGCCGCCCTCTCCGGGACGCCGCTCGAGGTCGCGCGCGCGGCCGTTACCGCGGGCGCGGGGGCCATCATCGTGCTGGATCTCGCGCGCGTCGGCAGCGGGCGCGGCGTGGACTTCGTGCTGGTGGAGGCGCTGCGGCGTGCCTTGCCCCAGGTGGAGCTCCTCGCCGGCGGCGGGATCGCGACGCCGCGCGAGCTCGAACGCCTCGCCGACGTGGGGCTCGACGGAGCCCTGGTAGCGACGGCGCTGCACGACGGCAGGATCAAACGGGACGACGTCGCGGCCGTGCGGCGCGCGGATCACCCGAGCGACTCGCGGTAGGTGGCGGACTGGCCGAAGTTCTCCTCTACCTCCACCTCCACGGCTCGTAGCTCCACGCCGCCGGAGGACGCGAGCGCCTTGCACACCCGGCCGGCGAGGTACTGCGCCAGCATCTCGACGGTCGTGTTGGGCACGGGGAGGAGCGCGCAGTCTATTCGGGGGAAGACGTAGCGTGGCTTCCCCGCCACCGCAACGCTCACGCGCTCGCCCTCCTCGCGGACCTGGATCTTCGTGCTCTCGAGCGGGAGCAGCACCTTGTGGTCGATCTCGTCGGTGAGCCGCTTCATCAGGTCCTTCAGCATCGAGAAGTCGAGTACGTAGTGCGCCTCGGGGTCGAGCCCGCCTTCGACGACCACGCGCGTGCGATAATTGTGGCCGTGCAGCTTCTCGCAGCGATGCCCGGGGAACGTGATGAAATGGGCCGAGGCGAACACGAGATTGTCCTTCGTCACGGCGACCCTGAATTCCTTATGGGCGGCCACGCCACCCTCCTTCCAGCAGCACCACGTAGATGGCCGCGCCCGTCAAGTCCGCCGTGGCGCCGGGGTTCAACGTGTTGGCCTCGTCGCGGAGCTCCCGGTCCAGCGCGGCGGTCGCGTCCCGACCCGCCATGGTCCGGACGCCGCCCGCGGTGAGCACGGCGCGAGCGCGGCGCTGTACGGTGACCGCCGCATCGGTGCCGAGCTTGCGGGCGATGTGGGTGTCCGGAGACGTCGCGAGGAGCGCCAGATAGACCTCGACGACCGCCTCCCGCCAGGCGAGCCCGTCGGACAGCGCGCGGCGGAGCCCGGGGACGCCGATCTCGAACGTCGTCTCGAAATCGGTAGCGTACTCGCGGGCGATCGCATCGCGGTCTCGTGCCAGGGCCATCGCGTCGCGCAGGGTCGCCGTCGGCGTGCCGGCGACGTCTTGCTCGCTCGCCCGACCCAGGCCCCCCGGCGCGACGGATCGGATCGCCACGTAGGCGTCGCGCGCGTCCGCCACGGTGGTAGCGGCGAGCGTGGCGGCGAGCTGAGCGCGCAGCGGCTGGTCGCCCGGCCGGAGCGCGGCTCGGGCCAGCGGGGCGAGGAGGAGCACCAGGCCGAGATTGGTATTGGACGGCGCCCAGCGGGCGGTGGCCTCGATAGCCGTGCGGATCGTGGCCCCGAGCGATCGCTCGGCCGCTGCCGCCAGGGCCGGCCCGATCGCCGCGGCGCTCGCGAGGAAATCCTCGTACGTCGCGTCGCGGAAGGACGCGAACGGGGAGACGTTGCCGGGCTTGGGGGCGCTCGCCTCCAGCAGGCAGGCGAGCTGCGCAGCGGCCGCCACGTCCGCCGCCTGCCGCGCGGGGGGGGGAGTCACCGCGGCGTCACGCGTCCGAGCAGATGCTCGACGATCGCTCCGGCGACGTCGCTGGACGTCGCTTCCTGCAAGCCGCGCCATCCCGGGATCCCGTTTACCTCGACTACGTACACCGTGCCGTCGCGCGCGGGCAGGAGATCGACGCCGGCGTAGTCCGCGCCGACCGCCTTGGCGGCGGCCAGCGCCGACTCGACCCGCGCCGCAGGCAGCGTGACGGCTCGGGCCCGGCCGCCGCGCGCCAGGTTGGTCTTCCACCCGGGCGCGGTTCGCTCGATCGCGCCGATCACGCGCCCGCCCACCACGAAGGCCCGCACATCGCAGCCGTCGTGATCGATCGCCCGCTGAAGATAATACACGCTCCGGAGCGTCTCCAGCGTTCGGAACACGCGGAACGCCATCTCTTCGCTGGTAACCCGTACCATCCCGAGGCCCATCGAGCCGAACAGCGGCTTCACGATCACATCCCCGAGCGTGCGAAACGCCGCCATCGCCTCGTCGGGATGCTCGCACACGACCGTCTCGGGCACCGGGAGCCCCGCGTGCGCGAGCAGCGCCGTGGTCCAGAGCTTGTCCACGGTGCGCTCGATCGCCCGGGGCGAGTTGATCACGAGAACCCCGCGCTCCTCGAGGGCGTGCAGCGCGTCCACCCGGACGATGATCTGCTCGAGCGACCCCGCGGGGATGATTCGCGCGAGCACCGCGCCGCAGGACGAGAGATCCTCCCCCGCGGCGGCGAAGCGCGGACCGGTCCCGCCGAATCGCGACACCAGGCCTTCGTACGGGAACACACGCCCCTCGTGCCCCCGCTCCGCCAGCGCGCGGCAGAGTTGGTCGGTGTGCCAGCCACCCCCCTGACGCGCGGCGAGAATCGCGATACGCACCGTCGCTAGTTGGTCTTCGTCCCGAGGAGCACGGTGAACCCGCCCGTCGCGAACGCCGGCAGGTCGCCGGCGACGGCCTTGAATCCTGCCGTGGCCATGCCCTTGTCACGTGCTTCCTTGGACTCCCACCGGAGGTCGGCCTCCCGATAGATCGGCGCCGGCTTGCCGTCGGCCGAGGGCGAGAACCTGATCAGCTCGACGCGCGAGACCCCGATCTCCTGCGCATGGGACGCGAACAGCGGCCGGTGGGTCTCGGCGTAGTACTTCTCGAACGCGGCCGTGTCCTTCGGTTGGTTGTACAGCACGATCACCGCCCACTGCACGCCGGCTGGCGCAGCGGCGCTCTGCTGTTGCTGCGGCGCCGGCTTCGAGCACCCGGCTATGAGGACTAAGGCCGCAAGGCTGAGCAATGGACGATGCATGGATCGCTCCTTCTGGTTGGATGGGTGAGGGCGCGGCGTCTCAGCTCTCGAGCAGCGACGCGCGCAGCACCTCGGGGTTCACATGCCCGGCATGATACGTCTTCCCGCTCTGCACGCTCGTCAGCCACACCTCGGCGGGGCTGAAGAGCAGCGGATCGATCCTGTAGAAATCACCGTCGTACCGCCTGAAGATGTCAGAGAACGGCGTGCCGTAGTCCTTCGACGCCGACGCGGGAATCCTGGGAACGAGCTCGGTGAGTTCCGCGTCATCGGCCCGGACGGCATAGCGCGCTTGGCCGCCGTACAGGATGCAGTCGTTGGTGCGGCCGATCGCCCGAAGATCGTTTTTCGCGACCGGCGGGAGCGGCGCTGTGCCGATCCCGCTCACGATCCTGGTCACGTCGAAGCCGAGCGCGTCCATCTTGTGCAAGCCCGTTTCGAGGATGCGTGCGGCGATCTGCACACCTCCGGCGAGGCTCGCCGTCGGCGCGACGACGAATGTGAGCTGCGACGGCGCGAGCCCCGCCTTCTGTCCGACCCAGGTGGCGACCTCGTCGCTGGGCGCCGTGCGCGTCTCGAGCACCAGCACGCCGCGCTCCGCTCGTTCCGCGTAGCCGAGCTTCGCAAAGAGCTCTTTCTCGACCCGGACGTGAGCGCGCAACGGCCCGGACCCCATCGCGAAGTATTTCCCGACCTGGATGGCCCAGCCGGCATATTGGGACGCCATGCAGCTGACGGCGGGGTGATCCGTCCACACGCGGATGCCGGGCCAGGTGTCGTCACCGATCGAGACCGGCGGGTACGCAATGTCGGCGAGCCCCCCCGTGCAGATCTCGGACAGCGCGCGCCCGGCGCCGAACCCGCCCGGCGCGTCGATCCCTGCGTCGATGACGCGCGCGCCCCCCGGAAGCGTCCGCACGCCGACGCGGAGCGCTGCGGCGTTGGCGGCCATCGCGTCCGCGATCCGCCACGCCCGTTCGTTCAGGCCCAGTCCCCCGCCCGGGCCGCTCACTCCCCCACCCATCGCAGGATCTCCCCTTTGCCGAGTTCGGCCAGATCACCCGAATACCGCTCATATCTGCCGGCGAGGTAACGCTCGGCGACCTCCACCCCCGCGCGGCCGCGCAGGTAGCGGAGCAGCAGCCCGACATGCGGCGGGCGGTAAGTGCACGCGTAGCGGAACGTGCCCGGCCGATCGATCGGCCCGAGCGCGACGATCGAGCCGCGTTTCAGGAAGCGCCCGGCGCCCGGTCCCACCTTCCCGAACACCACGACCGTTCCCGCGATCATGCCGATACCCGTCCCCCGTCCCCCATCCCCCGTCACGGCGATGATGCCTCGGCGCATCCGCGCGCCCGCCTCGTCGCCGACGTTCCCTCGCACGATGATCTCGCCGCCCGTCATGCCGCGCGCCGCGCCGGGCCGCGCGCCGCCCGCGTTGTCGCCCGCGGGGCCGCGCACGTCGATCCGGCCCCCCGACATCGCGAGCCCCAGGTCGCGGCCCACGCTGCCGTCGATCGTCAGCTCGCCTCCCGCCATCCCCGCGCCGATCGCTGCCACCTGCGGGAGGTCGCCCTCGATCCGGACGACGCTGGAGTGTCCGCCCCGGATCGTGAAAAACTCCCCGAGCGTCGCCGGCCGGCCCCCGTGCACTACCGGCAACTCGGCGATCTCCTTCGCGTCGAGCTCCGCGAACCGGTCGGCGGCGATACAGTCGGCGACGAGCACATGATCGGGCCGCGCGGCGAGGGAGAGAGTCACAGCGTCACTCATGCGGCCCTCGGCGCGAGCTCACTCGCGCTCCTCACGCGCCGGCCTCACTCATGATTTTCCGAAGATGGAAGTGGTGCGGCCCGAGCTTCCCGCCGAAGTTCGCCGCCGTGATGGTGTTCACGCCCGGCCGGCACGCCGCCGGGATGCCGGCGCGCATCGCCGCCTCGATCGACGGGGCATCCGTCCCGTCGAGCACGATCTCGAGGACGCTGTTCACGCCCTCGGGAAGCTGGGACTGGGTGATCGCCCGGAGGGTCGGATCGAATGGGTCATTGGTCGTCGCCACCATGTTCTTGTAGCGCTTCGAGCCCACCTTGCTGCCGCTCCGCACCACGCCGCCCGGGAACGGGAGGATCACGCCCGGGAGACTCGTCATCGCGGCCACCGCGGCCTCGGCGGCGGCCAGCGCCGCATCCGCATCCCCGGCGAGGATCAGGAAATTTCCGCCGCCCACGCCCTTCAGCATCCCGAATGTTTCCTCGATGAGGAACTCCCCCTCCATGACCGGCAGGCGCCAGTAGCGTTTCCCTCCGATCACCTTGCTCGCCTGAAACCCGTCACCGAACACGCGCAGCGCCTTCCCGACCGTGAGCCGATCGGGCGCATCGGGGAAGCCGTCGAAACAGGCGGTGGTGGGGCAGGTGAGCACCGTTTGGCCGAGCCGCACGATCAGCTGTTGGGGGAGACTGTCCTTGTCCATGGTCAGAAACAGCACGCTGATCCCCGGTCGCCCGTCGGGCGTCTCGGCGGGCGTGAGCTCCCGCTCGATTCCCGCCTCGCACTTGCAGCCGATCACCGACGTCGCGAATCCGGTGAGCTTGACCGCCGCCTCCCGAGCCCACTTCGTCGTCCGCCCCGTGATCACGATCCGCGCCACCCGCATCGTAAATGCCTCGGCGAACGTATCCGCGATCGCGACGCCGTTGATCTTCATGCGACCGGCTCCGCGCCGTAATTCTCGAACGCGACGCACGCGTATTGGTCGAAGAACCGCTTCACGTCCTTGATCACTGCCGCGTCGTACTCGGGCCGAACGGCGAGGCGCCGGCCCGCGGGCGCGCGGCGCAGCCGCCCGTCCTCGACGACGAGCGCCCCGGCCTTGATCACGTGGCGCGGCGTGGCGAACATCTTCGCGCGGTCGGGGTCGCTCGCATAGATCGTCACGTCCGCGTCGGCCCCCGGCCCCAGGTGCCCCTTGGTCGTCAACCCCAGGAGCCGGGCCGGGCCCGCCCGCGTGATGATGGCGATCTCGCCGAGCGTGTATTCGCGCGACAGGCCGTCGAGCAGTGCGCTACCCGCGAGCAGCTTCTGGTTCACGCCCTTGAGCCGCTCGTCGCGGTACGCGCGGTCCATGAGCAGCCGGATCAGCTCGGGATACGACAGGAACGTCCCACCGTTCGGATGGTCGGTCGACAGCACCACGCGCCACGGGTCGTTCGCGAGCAGGAACAGCTCGAGCCCCACCGCCCACTGCAGCGCGGCGACGGCCGCCTTCTCCCTGTACGCATAGGGTACGATGCCGCAACCCGATTCGAGCTCGATGTCCACGTTCACCCATTTGCGGCCGCTGCTTGCGTACAAGAGGTGCTCGACCGGGCTGTCCGCGGTGACCGTCGTCGCCGCCCCGAACATCACTTGCCCGACGTCCACACTCACCTCGGCGTGGGCGTTCACGTACTCGATCACCTCGCGCGCCGCCGACGCCCACCCCTTGCCCGGCGCTCCGCCGTAGCTGTGGAACTGCAGGTGCGTGAAGTGCGCGCGCTGGCCGGAAAGGGCCTTCATGCTCTCGAGCGTGGTCGCGGCGTTCCCCGGCTGCCCCAGGTTGTTGCAATGGATGTGCACTGGGTGCGGCAGGCCGAGCGCGTTGGCGGCACCGGCGAGCGCCTCCAGGATCTTCCGTGGCGTGACGGCGCTCGAGCCGACCGCTTCGTCCAGACCGCTCACGTTGCGGCGATCACCGCCACCCTTCCACACCTCCACGCCCCCCGGGTTTACGATCTTGATCGCGTAGGCCCGCGTGGTGCCCAGCAGCCAGGCGGCGTAATCACGTGCCCGTGCGGCTTCCCCCGCGCCGAGCTGGCGGAGCAGATAGTCGTCGTTCCCGAGCAGCACGAAGAACCCGGCATCGATGATCGGAGTGTCGTCGAGCTCCGCGTGCGCGTGCCGCGCGGCGATGGGCGCCACCGCCGCTTCCATCGCGGTCGTGTAGCCGAGCCCCGCGTAGCGGTATCCAGTCGCGAACGTGCTCGGGACCGTGCCCCCGCTGCCGGAGCGCGCGAACGCGCCATCATCGAGCCGCGGAGCGGGCATGGGATCGGCCGCATGCTCTTCAGGGAGCAACCGCCGGGCATGATTCACGCTCGACCCGGCGACATGCGCGTGGATGTCCACGCCACCGGGCATCACGACCATGCCGCGGGCGTCGAGCCGCGGAGCGCTCGCCGGCAGCTCGGCGACGATGCGGTCGCCCTCGATGCACACATCGCGCACGACGCCGTCCGCCCCCCCCGCCCCCCCCGCCCCCCCTCCGTTCGCGGGGTCGTACACCGTGCCGCCGGCGATGCGTAGCCGCGTGGGTTTGCTCACGGGCCGAGCCGATCGCGCAGGGCGCGGACGGTGACGAGCGCGGCGCGTGCTCCCTCGAGCGACGGGCGTAGGGGCAACGGGACGTCGTCCATGCGGAACGCGGTGCCTCCCTCGTGGATCCCCGCCACCCCCGCGTCCACGGCGACGGCGGGCTGGAACGTCGCCGCGCTCGCCCGCGGGCCGATCACGACGCTCCGGACCCGAGCGAGCGCCGTGGCCACCGGCAGCGGGAGGGTTGCCGGCGTGCCGATGACGAGTGCGGCGTCCACTTCTCCCGCGCCGAGCAGCGCGGCGGCGCCAGCCTGTGGCTGGTAACTCGGGTACCCGCGCGCGAAGTCCACGGCGAAGGGGAACCCGGTCTGCCACGTGAGCACGGCATCCGCGCCGGAGCGGTTGCCGCCTCCCCGGAGCGTGGACAAGGCGCATCGCGTGGGAGCGTTCAAGGCCTGGGAGAGGGTCACGAGCGCCTCCGCCCGGGCCGGGTCGGCGGACGGCGTTCCCGGCTCGCCGTCCGTCACGATGGCGACGTAGCGCGCCTCGGTCATCCGACGGGCGAGCTCCACCGCGGTCCGGAAACGCGCCTCCTCTCCCACCGTGCGGCCTTGCACCGTCGCCCGCATGATTTCCAGGCTGTCCACCTCGTCGGCGGGCGCGATCGCCAACCGTCCGTCGGCGTCGGCGGGACCGAGGGCTTCCCCCACGTCCACCGCGATCAGCGTGCGGTCCTTTCGGCCCTGGGGCGCCGCAACCCCGCGTGGCTCCACGGCGTAACGGGAACCGTACCGCGGATAGCGCGCGCTCGGGTCCACCGCCCAGAACACGACGAGGTCGGCGCGCTGGCGGATTTCGCCGAGGGTGGCGCCGGCGCGTCCGCGGCGCTGGGCCGCGAGCACTGCCGTCGCGGACGTCGCGGCGAGGCTGTCGATGGCGGCGTGCAGCCGGTCGGCGATGGCGACCCCTTCGCGCAGCGTTTCGCAGGAGACGTCGCCGGCGAGATAGACCAGTGGGCGCGTTGCGCCGGTGAGGAGTCTCGCGGCCTCGGTGAGCGCCCGCTCGAGCGGCGCGGTGCGGCCGTTCACGCGCGTCTCCGCGGGCACGGTCCCGTCGCCGAACCACGCGACCCCGAGCGCGCAGGCGTTGCGGGCTTCCGCGATGCGATCCTGTTTCACGACGACCGTGATGTCGTCGCAGGCGCATCCGCAGCCAAGGCAGGTGACGTTCGCGACGGGTCGATCGATCATGCGCTGCGCGCCGCGCGGCGCTCGCCATCGCGATACAACCGGGCGGCGCGGCCCGCGAGGGCCGCGAAGCAGGCCGCGGCGTCTCGGCCGCGCGCGAAGATCGTGCAGATCGGCTCGCGCGGCGCGAAGCGGGTCCCCGGCGGCGAGATGTCCCGCACGTCCGAGTCCCAGAGCCAGGACCGCGTGTCGCCCAGCGCGGTGGGGCGCCGCGCGTACACGATCGCCTTCCCGACCGCGTCCGGAGTGCGACGCCGGGCGGCCGCGAGGTCGAAGGCCGGCAACCCCTGCCGGCAGGCCTGCACATGCACGTCGAACAGCGATATCCCGTATGCCCGCTCGACCAACTCCATCGCGGCGGTGTAGCGCGGGTTCACCTCGATCGCGTAGGGGAGCCCTCGCCGCGCGACGAAATCGACTCCGTTCACCCCCACCAGCCCGAACGCCCGTGTGACGCGCTCGGCGAGCAGCGTCGCCCTGTCGAGCAGGCGCTCGTCGGCCGGGAACTGCGGATCCCCGGCAGACCCGAGGATACTGCCGCAGTACCGGAACCCGTCGGCGCCGAAAGCGGTCTCCCCCGCGAGAATGCGCGAGAGGCCCAGCGCCACCGCGCGGCGCCCGTCCGCCGCGAATACGATGGAGCCCGTCACGCCGGAGATGCGCTCCTGGAGGTAGCTGCCCCGCGGCACGGGGGCGCCGCGCCGCCACACGGCGACGCCGTCGCCGCCCCCTGAGCGAAAGGGCTTCACGAGCCAACCGCTGCGCGTGCCTGGCGCTGGCCGTGTGAGGCGGACGTGCGGACCCGGGAGGCCGGCGTCGCCGACCACCCGGGCGAGGCGGCGCGGGTCGCGCGCACGGGCCAGCACGGCGGGCGGGTTTCCCCAGAGCATCCGGTTGGCCGCGAGGGCGCGCACGGCGCTGGGATGGTTTTCGAAGCTCGCTTCGTACACGGCGGCTTCGCAGGGCACGTGTCGCACCGCGGCGGCGGCGGCGCGCGCGCTGAACCGGCCGCCCCCGCCCCCTCCGGCACGGACGACGTGCACCTCGGTCGCGCAGGCCCGCAGATCGAGATCTCCAAACCCATCGACCGCGACCACCTCGTACCCCGCTCGCACCGCGGACTCCGCGAAGCCCCGAGTCGACACACCGGCGAGGAGCACGCGCGTCATGACAACCCGAGCCGGCGCCGTACGGGTTCGCGCGGCACGACATAGAGGTGGTCCAGAACGCTGCCCTGCGCCGCCCGGATCGCCAGCCGCTCGACCAGCTCGCGATTCGCGCCGCCGGCGAGCCCGTCGGCGATGAGCGCCGCCCCTTGCGCCCCTTCTTTCACCGTCTGAGTGAATCCCTCGAGCAGTCGCGTCGGCGCGAACGCCTCGAGCCGCTCGCGGATGGCGCGTGCCAGCGGCTCGACGCGCGCCAGGCGGCCGGAGAGGACGAATTCCTTCGGCGCGGGCACCGCGGTCGCGAGCGCAACCGCCGTCTTCACCGCGCTCTCGACCAGCGCATCGCGGGCGACCTGCTCCGCGGCCGTCGCCGGCTGGGCGAGCCGCTCGGGCGAGGCGGTCGTCTCATCCCAACCGGCGATGGTGGCCGCGCCGCCCCGGAACAGCAGCGCCTTGGGCACCTCGCCTGCGAGATACGCGACCTCGCCGTCGAGCGCCCCAGCCGCGCGAAAGCCCAGTGGTCCCCCCGAACCCCCCACGCCGTCCACGATCCGGCCCCCCGCGACCGCCACGGCGGCAGTGAAGGCGCCGCCGAGTTCGAGCAGCACAAGCGACACGTTCGACAGCGGGCGCCCGAACCGCCGGGCGTGCTCGGACACCGCGAGGGCCACGACGCACACCTTCTCCGCCGTTCCCATGTCCACGCGATTCACCTTGCGGTGCGGGGGCACGGTGGGGAGGTGCACCACACCGGGCGTGAGCACGACCGGCAGAGCGGAGCGCGCCAGCGCGCGCACGAGGCCGCGGAGTCCCCCGATGCCCCCGGTCTCTCCGGGAGCCGCCAGGAAGGCAAGGAGCAGATCTTCCTCGGTCGCGTCCTGCACCCGCGTGAGCGGCAGCCCGTATCCGGACGGGCCGGCGACGAGATCGAGCGGGCCCGCCGCCTCGAGCTGGCCGACCAAGCGCGCCGGGTCCGCCAGCGCCTCGGCGGTGGGCCAAGAGCGCTCGAGAAACAGGCGGCCGTCGTCCAGCCCACAGAGGTCGATGCTCACCGTCCCCGGGTCGATGCCGATGACGCGCGGCATCGGCTCACGGCTTCGGCGCCATCAACTCCCGCGCGACGTCGGCGATGGTCTCGGCGTCCAGCACGAGGTCGTTGCGCTCGAACAGGCGCGCAATGCACGCCTTGTGCACCTTCATCTTGAGGTTTCCGATGGCGAGCGCGCCGAAGCGCGCCGCGCCTTCCTTGATCACGCCGTCGTCCATCAGGTCCACCCCTTCGACCCCGAGCGGGGGGACCGCGTTCACGTCCGCGACCACCTTGAGCCCCGGGCGCTGGGCCCAGGCCTGCTTGGGCACGAGCATGACACCTGCCGGTCCCGCGTTCAGCAGCAGCTCCGCGCGCTCGCAGGCGCGCATCGCCTCGCTCGCGTCCGGCATCGTGATGGCGCGCACCGTCCCGCCGAACCGCTTGAGCACGAGATCACGCGCCCGCTCGCCCGCGTCGGCCTTGCGCGACGTGATACACACGTCCGCCCCGGCCTTAGCGAACAGCCCGGCGGCGCGAATCCCGACGGGTCCGGTCCCCGCGACGATCAGGACGTGTTTGCCGCGCACATCACTCCCCGCTGCCTGTACCATCTTCGCCACCGCGGCGACCGCCGTCGTGTTCGAGCCGTTCGAGTCCAGCATCGCGGATACCGTGAAGGGCTTGAACATCGCCTTGGTCGCCGCCGCGAGCAGTTGCTCGCCCGCCGCGATATCCGCACCCCCGACGAAGACGGCGGTGTTCTTCAGGTCCTTGGCACCGCGCGTGAAGATGCAGCCGTGGATCAGGTCGCGGACGTCGGAGTCGACGATCCCTCCGTAGCTCATCACCTCATCGGCGCCGCCGTCGTAGGCCACCACCCGATCGAACACGCTCGGCAGCCTGGAGCTGTCGAGCTGCAGCAGGAGCTTACGCATCAGGGTTCATACTCCACGAGGAATCGGCGCAGGACTCGAAACGCAGTCGAGGGGCGGCAGCCCCGCCCCTCGACGTGGAATCAGGCGACTGCCGGAGAGATCAACCCTTGTCCGCGCCACCGGCGAACGGATGCGACGCCGTCTTCGCCTGGGAGATCACCTGATCGATCTTCGGCTGACCCTTGAGGGCGCGCTCGATCGATTCCTTCACCGCCCGATAGTTGAAGTCGAAGATCTTCTTGTCGTTCTTCGCTTCCCAGTGGATGAACACCCCCACCAGGATGCAGTAGTCGTCCACCTTGTCCCGCGGGATGACGCCCGAGGACACGCTGTCGACCACCGCGCGCGCGACCGCCGCCTGTGCGGGGCCGAACATCTGCACGGCCTGCGTGGCGTTCTTGATGGTGACCTTGTTGAAGAGAAGCGTGTCGGGCTTCGCCGGCAGGTTGGGGGTGACGACGGCGAGCAGTTTGGTGAAGCCGTCGGTGTTGTTGGACAGGGTGTTCACGAAGGCCTGCCCCGCATGGCCCGACTTCGACCCGATGATCAGGTCGATGTGGGCGATCTCATTGCCGTCGCCTACCAGAGACTCGCCAATGAAGAAATCCGCTGCCATAACTACCTCCCGATCCGGATGGGGTCCACGAGTTTCACTTGCCGGCCGTCACGAATGCGGCGTTGAGAGCAGCGTGGCCAGAGGGGTGTGGAAAGCCACGCCGTCCCGCGTCTGCGGGTAGCTCCTACGGAACCGTATCGATGGGGTGCTAACCTGCCGGCCGCTCCCACGGGTGTCAAGCCCGCGAACCGGGCCGCAAAATGGAACTTTTTCGGGGGCTAGGCCGGTGGTGCCTCGCCCGTGGCGGCCCGCCACACCTCGTCTGCGAGCCACTCGAGCCGCTGCTGCGCGTAGTCGAGCTCCGCGGGCGTCATCTGCTTCGCCCGGCGGGCGATCTCCCGTGCGTGGCCGAGCAGGTCGTCCAGCACCTCCCGCAGCGGCCGGTTCTGACGACGCTCGGCGCGGGGCCGCGGGCTCATGCGCTCTGGATCCCGAGGGCCCGCTCGTCGGCCGTCTTGAACTCCCCCGCCGCGGCGCGGACCGTCGAGGCGAGCCCCCGCTCGGCGAGGTAGCTCTCGACCAGCCGCAGGCCGAGATAGTACCCCGAGCGCTCCGGCAGCACCTTCCCCGCCGTCAGGCGGGCGGCGGGGCTCATGCCCCCGGACAGGAAGCGCAGCCGCAGCCCCAGGCCCGTCTCGTCCAGCAGCGGTGCCGCCGCGCGCCGCAGGAACGCGTCCAGCTCCCGGATGCGACGGTACTGCCGGCGGGTGTAGCCGAAGTATTCCCACGGCTCGAACCCGGGCGCCACCGCCTGGGCCGCCGCCACCGCCGCCCCCTCGTTCGCGAGCAGCTCCCGCAAGCTGGCCCGGCTGCCGGTGTCCCAGTAGTCGTAGTAGCCGCGCAGGTCGGTCACCAGGCGCTTCAGGTCGGCCCGGCTCGTCGGCGACGTGTACCGCACCGCGTGCGCCACCTCGTGCGCGATCCACAGCGGCAACAGGTGTGGCGCGAGCCCCATGCCGTACGTCTGGGAATTGGCCCGGCCGGTGAAGTGCTCGAGACACACGAAGGCAATGCCGCGCCCGCCGACCACGAGCTCGCCCGCGTTGGCGGCGCCCACGCCCACCATGAGGTACAGGTCCACCGCGCAGTCCGCCTCGAAGCGCTCGAGCGAGCGCCGCAGCGCCTCGTCCGCGATCGCGGCGACGTCCACGTCCTGGAGCAGCCGCTCGAGATCCGCGCGCTCGGCCCGCAACGCGGCCGCCACCACTTGTTCCGCGTGCGGCGACTCCGGGTCCAGCACGTAGTTGTGCCAGTAGCTCTGCAGCACCGGCTTGTGACGCTCGAGATACCCGTGATAGGCCGCGGTGGGGTCGGGCGCGGCGAGGATCGCCAGGAACTCCGGCACGAGATTGACGAGCATGAGGCGGCCGGCCCCAATTTGGGAACCGGCCCGGCCGGAGACAAGCGCGCGCCCGCCCCGGGGGCCGGGGCAACGGCACGCGACCGGCTTGACATTTTACGACGCGACTGTTCGAGCGACGGCTGTCAGGTGTGGTCGCGCATCTTGCGGCTCATCTCGGCGAGGAACCGCCGCTCGGCGGGGGTGAGACTCTCGATGCCGCGCGCCGAGATCTTGTCGAGCACGCGGTCGATCTCCGCCTGCGCGGGGTCACGCTCGACGCGGCGCGGTGGCTTGGGCGCACCGCTGGCCCGTGCAGCGCGCCCCGGATGGACGAGCACGCTGGGCTCGGACCGGCGCCGGAGGTTGCGCTCGGCGCGTCCCAGCCGCCAGTCGGCGACCTTCAAGTAGAGGAAGCCGGTCGCGAAGCCGCCCAGATGTGCGAGGTGCGCCACGCCGTCGCTCGTGGGCAGGAGCGCGAGCACGAGCGAGATCGCCACGATGAACGTCACGAGCCACTTGGCCGCGATCGGCGCCGGGAGGAGGAACACGTAGATCGGGTGGTCCGGCGCCGCCCACGCGAACGCCAGCAGCACGCCGTACACGGCAGCCGACGCGCCGACCACGGGATTGAGCCTGCCGAAGCTCCACCCCAGCACCAGCGACAAGGCGGCCCCTCCCAACCCGCAGAGCACGTAGTAGCGCAGAAACGCCCCGCCGCCCATCCGCTCCTCCACCTCGGGCCCGAACGCGTACAGCGCCAGCAGGTTGAAGGCGAGATGCAGCAGGTTGGCGTGAACGAACATGTAGGTGAGAAACGTCCACGGCTGCCGGAAGGCGTAGAGCGGCGCGAACCCGAGCGTAGCGAGGAACCCCGGGCTGACGAACAGCGTCACCTGGAGGAGGAAGACGACGAGGTTGGCGACGATCAGCCGCCACACCCACGGCGTCATGCCGAACATCCGCTGCGGGCCCATCGCGTAGTTATCCCCCGCGCGCGCTCCCCGAGTTCCCCGCGAGCCGGCAGATCCGCTCGCACAGCTCCGGAAACTCGATCCCCGCGGCCCGGGCGGCCTGGGGAAGGAGGCTGGTGCGCGTCATGCCGGGGAGCGTATTCGCCTCAAGGCAAAAGATGTCGCCCTCGGGGCTCAATCGGAAGTCGACGCGCGAATACCCCCCGAGCTTGAGGGCCCGGTGTGCCGTGAGCGCCAGCTCCTGCAGCTGCCGCGCCAGCGTCGTGTCGAGCTTCGCGGGGAAGATCTCGTCCGACATCCCCGGCGTGTACTTGCACTCGTAGTCGAACAGCTCGTGCTGCGGAATGATCTCGCCGACGGGCAAGGGCACGTCGCCCAGCACCCCCACCGTCAGCTCCCGCCCGGGGATGAACTGCTCCGCCATGACCTCGGCATCGTACGCTCGTGCGACCTCCACCGCCGCGTCCAACCCCTCGGCGTTGCGCACGAGCGTCATCCCCACCGACGACCCCATCTTCGAGGGCTTGACGATCACCGGCCATCCCAGCGCCGTCGTCACGTCCTCGGGGGCGACCGGGGCCATGAACCACCCGGGCACGGGCACCCCTGCCGCCCGGAACAGCCGCTTGGCGAGATCCTTGTCCATGGCGAGCGCGCTGGCCAGCGCCCCGCTCCCGGTATAGGGCACGGCGATCACGTCGAGCACCGCTTGCAGGATCCCGCCCTCGCCGCGTCCCGCGTGCAGGCAGAGGAACAGCACGTCCGCGCCGGTGACCTCCGTGAGCCTGGCGAGCCCGTTCGAGAGCATCGCGCGCTCGCGCTCGTCGAGCTCCGCCACCGCCGGCGGCTCCCGGCCGACGGCGGTCGTGAGCAGCCGCGACTCGTCGGTCGGGGAGAGGAGCCCCGTCACCGTATCGACGACCCGCACCGTATGCCCGCGACTCCGCAGCGCCTCCACGATCTGGGCGGCGCCGGCGAACGCGACCGCGCGCTCCGCCGTCGCGCCGCCCGTGATCACCGCGATCTGCATCAGTGGATCCCGGCGAGCTGGTGGAGCACATCGTAGCGGGTGACGATCCCCGCGATCTTGCCCTCGCGCCGCACCAGCGCCGCCGGCGTCTCGCGCGACAGGAGGGTGGTGAGCCGCTCGACGGGAAGGTCCGCATCCACCACGGGGAACGGCGCATCCATCACATCCTGGACGGGCTGGTCGAGCGTCGCCGGGTGCTCGAGCGCCCGGGCCATGAGCCCCTGCTCGGAGACCGCGCCCACCCCGTCGCCGACGTCCAGCACCGGGAGCTGTGACACGTTGTACGTACTCATCAGGTTCAACGCCTGGCGCACGGTCGCCGTCGGAGCGACCGAGATCAGTGGGGGCGCGCCCGAGTTCCGCGCCTCGAGGAGCTCTCCCACCGATACCCGCTCCGCTTCCAGAATCTGATTCTCCCGCAGCCATTCGTCGTTGAAGACCTTCGACAGATACCGCTCCCCGGTGTCGGCGAGCACGGTCACCACGAGCGCTTGCGGGTCGTTCACCCGCCGGGCCACGTCGAGCGCTGCCACGACGTTGACGCCGGTCGAGCCTCCGGCGAACAGGCCTTCTTCCTTGGCCAGGCGTCGCACCATCAGCATGGCGTCCTTGTCGGACACCGTGATCCACTCGTCGATCACGTCCCAGTGAAGCGAGGTCGGCAATTTGTCCCCGCCGATCCCCTCCACCTTGTAGGGGTGGCCCTCGGTCTTCTGACGGGTGCGCGCATACTCGGTGTAGATCGAGCCGACCGGGTCGCCCGCGATCACGCGGACCTGCGGGTTCTTCTCCTTGAGGAACCGGCCTGCCCCGCTGACGGTGCCGCCCGTCCCCGGCGCGCAAACGAAGTGCGTGATCTCCCCCGCCGTTTGCTCCCACAGCTCGGGACCGGTCGTGCGGTAGTGCACTTCGGGGTTCACCGGGTTGTAGTGCTGGTCGGCGAAGATCGCGTTGGGGTGCGCCGCGGCGATCGCCCGCCCCTTCATGATGTAGTTCTCGGGATGGTCGGGGGGCACCGCGGTCGGCGTGATGATCACTTCGGCGCCGAGCGCGCGCAGCAGCCGCGCCTTCTCCTGCGACATCTTGTCGGGCATGGTGAAGATGCAGCGGTAGCCCTTCACTGCGGCGGCGACCGCGAGCCCCACCCCCGTGTTGCCCGATGTGGCCTCCACGATCAGGCCGCCGGGCTTGAGGCGCCCCTCGCGCTCGGCGGCCTCGATCATTGCCAAGCCGATCCGGTCCTTCACGGAGCCGCCGGGATTGAAGAACTCCGCCTTGGCGTACACCGGCGTACGGATCGCCTGCGTGACGCGGTTCAGCCGGACCAGTGGTGTCCAGCCGATCGTCTCGAGGATGTTGGCGTACGGCTTAGTGTGGGACGGCATTCGTATCCGGCGTCGCCGCGCTGTCCGGGATCGCGCGTGCGGTGTCCAGGGGCCGCGGGAAGGTATCCCGCCTCGCCGGCGTCGTGTCGCGCCGCGCTGGGCGCAAAGGAGCGGGAGCGGGAGCGGCGGGCGGACGGACCGGAGCCGGTCGGGGACGCGTGGTGTCCGGCTCTCCCTTCGACACGGCCCCGCTCGCCTGCGGGTGACGGAACTCCACCGGCTGGAGGAATGCGGTGGCGATGGACAGGCCGTGCCGCCGGGCGGGAGCGAAGCGCAGCTTGCGCGCGCCCGCGAGCGCCGCCGAGTCGAGCGCAGGATAGTTGCTCGATTCGGCCACGCGGCTCGATTCCGGCACCAGGCGCCCCGCGGAATCGACGAACAGGCGCAGAATCACGTCGCCCTCGACCTTCTGGTCGTACAGCCGGGGTGGGTACTGGATCGGCGAGTCGGCGTTCACGGCCACGGGCGGCTCCTGGTCGGGCGGAACGCCGGGTGACCCGGTTCCCGCCTGCTCGGCCGGGGGTGCTTGGCGGCATCCGGCCACGCCGATGGTCAGGAGGCCGGCGAACGCGATGGTCCAGACTCTCATGGTCCCTCCGCGAGCTGCTTCTTCCACGCCGCGAGCCGATTCAACGCCTCGAGCGGCGACAGCGCGTTCACGTCAAGCCGGTCGAGCTCTTCGAGCAGCGGATGCGGGCTTCCCGAAGGGCTGAACAGGCCGAGCTGGGCCGCGTCGGGGCGTGCGGGCGGCGCCTGGTGCGCCACGTGGTGCCCCGCTTCGAGGAGAGCGAGCACCTGCCACGCGCGCCCCACGACCGGCGCGGGAAGCCCGGCGAGCTGCCCCACGTGGATGCCGTACGACCGGTCGGCGCCGCCCGGCTCGAGGCGGTGCAGGAACACGATTTCGTCCCCCGCTTCGCGCACGGCCACGTTGAAGTTGCGCGCGTGGGCGAGCTCCTCGGTGAGCTGCGTGAGCTCGTGGTAATGGGTCGCGAAGATCGTCTTGCACCCGATCGTGTTGTGCAGGAACTCGGTCACCGCCCAGGCGATCGCGACGCCGTCGTAGGTCGATGTCCCACGTCCGATCTCGTCGAGCAGCACGAGGCTCCGCGCCGTCGCGCCGTGGAGTATGGCGCTGGTCTCGCTCATCTCCACCATGAACGTCGACTGGCCGCGCACCAGATTGTCCGACGCCCCGACCCGCGTGAACAGCCGGTCCACCGCCCCCACGACGGCCCGCCGCGCCGGGACGAATGCTCCCATCTGGGCGAGCAGGACGCACAACCCGACTTGCCTGAGCAGCGTCGACTTCCCCGCCATGTTCGGCCCGGTGAGCAAGATCACGCGACCGGCCTCGTCGAGCAGCACGTCGTTCGGGATGAATGCTTCGCGCGCCATCATGCGCTCGACCACCGGATGGCGGCTTCCCTCGAGCACCAGGGCGAAGCCGTCGTTGACCTCCGGTCGGACGTACCCCTCGCGGTGGGCGACGTCGGCGAGGGCGCCCCACACATCGAGCCGGGCGAGCACACCGGCCGTCGTCTGCACCCGGGCGATCGTCTCGGCCACCCGGACGCGCAGGGTGTCCACCAACTCCGCCTCGCGCGCCGCGATTCGCTCCTCGGCACCGAGCACCTTGGCTTCGTAGGCCTTGAGCTCGGGCGTGACGAACCGCTCGGCGCCGGACAGCGTCTGGCGCCGCTCGTAGTCCGCCGGCACACGGTCCCGGTGCGGGTTCGTGATCTCGAGGTAATAGCCGAAGACCTTGTTGAACCCGACCTTGAGTGAGGAGATGCCGGTGCGCTCACGCTCGCGTGCCTGGAGCCCCGCGATGTACTGCTTCCCGCCGTCGCGAGCGTCCTTGAGCTCGTCGAGCTCGTGATCGTACCCGGCCCGGATCGCGTCGCCGTCGGACGCCTGGGCCGGCGGGCGCTCCACGAGCGCCCGGGCGAGCTGGTCGCCCAGGTCCTGGAGGAGATCGAAGCGGTCCGCGGCCTCCTCGAGCTGCGAAGCGCGCCCGCGTGCGTCCAGCCCGTCGAGCGCCGCGCGGACGTCGGGCAGACGGAGGATCGAATCCCGCAACGCCCCCAGCTCGCGCGGGGTCGCGCGCCCGAGCGCGGCGCGGCCCGCCAGGCGCTCGACGTCGCGTACCCCGTCGAGCCCTTCGCGCAGACGGTCCCGCCCACGGACATCCGCGACCAGGACCTCCACCGCGTCCAGCCGGGCGGTGATGGCCGCGGCGTCGACGAGCGGGGCGAGCAACCAGGCGCGCAACAGGCGGGCGCCCATCGGCGTCATGGTGCGATCGAGGACGTCGAGCAGCGTCGTCCCCGCCGCGCCGGGGGAACCGGGGAGGGCGGCGCGGAGCGGCTCCACCAGCTCGAGGTTGCGGCGGGTCATCTCGTCGAGTGGCAGCAGGTCGCCGCGCCGCAGCACGCGCGGGCGGGCGAGGTGCGGCAGGCCCCCCGGTTTGAGCTCCCGCGCGTAGCGGAGCAGCGCGCCCATGGCACCCAGGGCCGAGCGGTCGCCCGGCTCGACGCCGAGCCCGTCGAGGGATGCGACACGGAAGGTGCGTGCCAGGTCCTCGCGCGCGAGCTCGGGATCGAACTCCCACGCCTCGCGCTCGGTGCGTACGGCGCCCGGGAGCGGGACAGGGGCGGGTGTGCCGCCGGGAAGCACCACTTCCCGGGGTTCGTAGCGAGCGAGCACCGCAGCGAGGTCCTCCGGTCCCGCGGTCTCGAGCAGGAGCTCGCCGGTCGTGAGATCGAGCGCCGCCAGCCCGGCCGGCGCGCTCCGAGCGTCGACCGCCAGCAGGAAATTGTTGCGGCTGCGCTCGAGCCAGTCGTCGGTGAGGACGGTGCCGGGGGTGACGGTCTCGACGACCGCGCGCCGCACGAGGCCCTTGGCGAGCTTGGGATCCTCCACCTGCTCGCAGATCGCCACGCGGTGACCGAGGCCGATCAGCCGCCGCAGGTACTCGGTCGCCGCCTTGACGGGAACACCGGCGAGGGGCACCTCCGCCGCGCCGCCGTTGTTGCGCGACGTGAGGGTGAGGCCCAGTTCGCGCGCAGCGAGCTGCGCGTCGTCCTCGAACATCTCGTAGAAGTCACCCATCCGGAAGAACAGGATGGTGTCGGGGTGTCGCGCTTTGATCTCGCGATACTGCAGCATCAGCGGTGTGTCCGCCTCGACTCGTGGCGTCATGGCTCCTCCACCACGAACGGCTGGCCTCCGAGCCGGGTCTTGAGGCGTCGCTGGGCTTGCGCGGCTTCGTCGTGCGACGCGTACCGCCCGACTCGCACCTTGAACAGGCCGCTCGTGTCACGCACCACGCGGGCGTCGAAGCCCATCACCTTCAAGCGGGTGAGCATCTCGTCCACCTGCGCCGCGCTCTTCACGGCCATGACCTGGACGGCATACGTCGCGGCCGGAGGCGTGGGCCTCGCCTGGGTGTCGCCCGCCGTGGTGGGCACGGCCGCCGCCGGTGCGACGGTGGCGGAGGCACAGCGCGAGGCGTAGAAGCTCACCTGATTCTTGAACTCCACGTCGGCGCCCGCGCCGTCTAGCGCCTCGCGGATCAACGGGCAGCCGTGAGCGTCATCTTTGAGGTCGAAGTAGGCGCGCGCGCCCCAAAAGTCCGCCCGGGCCCGCAACGGGGAATCGGGATAGTCGAGACGCAGCCGCTCCGCCGCCTGCACAGTGGCCGCGGGATCGCCCTGGGCGAAGTAGAGCTGGGTGAGCAGCACGAGCGCCGAGTCGGCCCATACCGACCGCCCGTACTCGACGACGACGCGCTGCAGGTTCGTTGCGGCGGTCGTCGCGTCGGCCGCGATGCGGCCTGCGGTGAAGAGCACGCCGGGGTACACGGAATCCTGCGGGGACAGGCGCGCGAGCAGCCGGCGAACCATGGCGCGCGCCGAGTCGGGACGGGTCTGTGCGACTCGAAGGGCGGCCACTCGGCCCGTATCGGTCTGGGCCGACAGTCGGACTGCCGGACCGACGCACAGCAGCGCGGCCGCGACGGCGAGCATCCGTCCGGCGGTCACGCCGCCTCCCTCGCCCGCACACCCCACGATAGCACCAGCTGCTCCAGGATGCCGGCCTCGTCGGTCAGCGTGCTCGACTTGAGAGCGCGATCCGCGTCGAGGGCCAGCCGTAGCGCGCTGCGCAGCTCGCTGGCGGTCCAGAGCCCTGCCCAGTGGGCCCAGCGGAGAGCGGTCTGCTCCCAGCTCCCCAGGCCGTATGGTCGCGCCGCCCGGAGGTGCGACAGCAACGCACCCTCGAGGCGATCGCGTCGCTGCGCGTCGCGGTCGAGCTCCGCGCGGGCGAGCGCCGTGCCGACGAGGGCCGTGCCGAGCGCGCTGAGCATGCGGACCCCGCTCATGCCTGCCTGCTCGAGCACCGGCCCGACGAGCTGGGCGGCGGCCGCTGCGCGCCGCTCGAGCGCCGCGTCTACGAAATCCTGGAGCGTTTCGCCCCGCCGCACGCCAACGAGCGCGGCCACTTCGTCCCGGCTGACGGGCCGCCCCACGCCGAGCGGTGCGAGCTTCTCGAGCTCCCGGGCGAGGCCGCTGAGGTCGCTTCCGACGCTGGCAAGGAGCAGCTCCCGGGCCTCGGGTGCGAGAGTGAGACCCAGCTGCTTCGCGCGGTGCGTCATCCAGCGCTCGACCCGCTCCGGGGGCAGCGCCGCGACTTCCACCGCAGTAGCCCGGCGCACCAGCTCGGCGTCGGGTGGCTCGGCGGTGCCGTGCACCAGCACCAGCACCGTGGTGGGGTTGGGGGACTCGAGGTAGCGGAGCAGCTCCTGGCGCACCTTGGCGGTCTTACGCACCTGCTCCATCCCTCGGACGACCACGGCCCGGGTGGCGGTGAGGAGGGGCGGCGTGTTCACCAGCGCGTTGAACGCCTCGGGGTCGAGATCGGCGGCGGTGCGCTGGTCGATGTTGAAGTCACGGGCGGCCGGGTCGACCGCGCGCTCCAGCAGCGCGCGCACCGCCTCGTCCTTCAGCACGTCTTCCTCGCCGTGGAGATAGTAAACGGCATCCGGCGCGCCCTGCTTCAGGCTCCGGAGCAGCGCGTCAAAGGTGAGAGCCCCCATACGGGGCGGAAGTTACCGTGGCCTCGAGTCGAGAGAAAGCCTACCGCCCCGCGGATGCGGGCTCGACGAGCACGGAGCCGTCCGGGGCCTCCGGCCCCGCGAACACGCTCGCGCGCGGGTCCTGAAACGAGACGAACGGCACACCGGCCTGTACGACCGGATTCGGGAAGGGAACGGGCGGGAGCACCGGGGCGTGCGCGACCTCGGGGCGCCGGACGCCTTCCAGCGCCAGCATCGCGAGCGCCGCCGCGACGACCAGCGCCACCGCTACGCCCGCACTCGCCGGTACCTCCCGGGCTGCGCGGCGCTCGCGCTCGAGACGTGCGTCGAGCCGGCGTCGGAAGTCGCGGGAAGGCTCGATCGTCCCCGCGGCCTGCAACGCGAGCACGCCACGCCGCACGGCGGCGTCGTACCGTCGGCAACCGGCACAGCGTACGAGGTGGCGTTCGAAACGGCGCAGCTCGCGCGGGGCGGTGATCAGGCCGTCACGAAAATCCGTATACCGTTCGAGGAATTCCGCACACGTCATGGCGAGAATCTACTACCGTCGGACCGGGACTGGGTTCCCGGCCGCCGCCCCTCGCCGGGGGAGGGGCGGGGGCGCCTGCGACGGGTTGTGGGGTACCCTACTCCAGCAGCGGCCCGATGAGCTGGGCGAAGCTGTTCCGGGCCCGATTGAGGCGGCTCTTCACCGTGCCGAGGTTGCAGCCCGTGATATCGGCGATCTCGGCGTAGCTCTTGCCTTCCAGCTCGCGGAGCACGAAGACGGCCCGGTGGTGGGTGGGCAGCTGGTCCACGCACTGGTCCACGGCCTCCTTGAGGAAGCGCTTGCGGTACAAGTCGTCCGGCCGGGCTGTGGTGTCTTCGAACTGGAGCGGCCGGTGGTCCGCCTCCCAGTGCTTCTTGATCGTCTGGAACAGCACCAGCGGGTTCCGGCTGCGGTTGCGGAGCTCATTCTTCGCCAGGTTCGACGCGATGGTGTAGATCCAGGTCGAGAACTTCTTGGTCTGATCGAAGCGGTGGAGGTGCCGGAACACGCGGATAAAGACCTCCTGCACGAGGTCCTCCGCCCGCTCCCGGTCTCCGATGGTCCGATTGATGAAGTTGAGCAGCCGGGTCTGGTAGCGGTCCACCAGGGTGCCGAAGGCTTGGGGGTCGCCCGAGAGGTGCTCAAGCACCAGCCGGCCGTCGTCGAACTCGTGTAGCGCCTGGCGCTCGAGCGCGCGCGGCGTCACGACTGCCTGGCCATTCCGCTTGAGGGTTGCTCGCATGGACCGCTCCATGTTCAAGCCCGTGCACTTCCTCTAGTAAAAAGATACGGCACGAACCGTACCCGTCGCATCACCCAGGTAACCGTCGGTACGGCCCCACCTTCACGGATTGAGCGTCGAGTCGGCCCGACACGTCCGTCCTCGTCGGGGGACAGCGGCTTGCTACATCCCGAGGACGAACCCGGCCATATAAAGGATAGCCACGACGGTCTTTGCGTCCCGGACCTCGCCGTCCCGGATGCGGGCCAGGACCTGCGACAACGGCTGTGGCACGACCTCGATGAACTCGTCGCGCTCGCGCGACGCCGTCCCCGCCGTCAGCCCGCTCGCCAAATAGAGGTGGATGACCTCGTCGGTGAAGCCGGGCGTGGTCCAGATCGAGGTCAGCCGCTCCAGGCGGCCGGCGGTGACTCCTGCCTCTTCAAGCAGTTCGCGGCGGGCGCACGCCGCGGGATCTTCCCCAGGGTCGAGCGTGCCGGCCGGGATCTCCCACAACAGACCGCCCGCAGCGTAACGGTACTGGCGGATCAACAGGATCGTGGGATCGGGATCTCCCCGTGGGTCGGAGGCGCACGGCACGATGGCAGCGGCGCCCGGGTGGCGGATGATCTCCAGCTCCCCCGCGGAGCCGTCGGGGAATCGCACCGTGTCGACGTCGACCCGCACGACCCGGCCGGTATAGACCCGGCGGCTCTCGAGCTGCATGGGCACCCTCAGCGGTTGAAGACCCAGGTGACGGGGACTTTGAACCCTTCGGCGAGGAAGTAGGCCGCGTTGCGCCGGGGATTCGACCGGATGGGGGAATTGGGGGCGGGCGACGTGAACGGCAGGAGTCCCAGCCGCGTGGCGATGATCCGGAGGCGCAGCATATGGAAGCCGTCGGACACGAGCAGTACGCGGCGGTTCTCCTTCCCCGAGAACCAGTGGGCGACGGCTTCGAGCGAGGCCGACGTGCTCGCTCCCGCCGGCAGCCCGACGACCGCGCCCTCGGGGAGTCCGGCCCTGAGGAGGTAGCGCCGTCCCACTTCCGATTCGCTCACCGTGTCGCCCGATCCGACGCCGCCGGTCACCAGGATCACGGGCGCGAGCCCCCGCTGGTACAGCGCCGCCGCGTGGTCGAGCCGCGCGCGGAAGACGGGCGAGGGGCGGCCGTTGTACTGTGCTGCGCCGAGGACGGCGATCGCGTCGGCAGCGGTCGCCTGGTCGTGTGCGCCCGCGAGCGCCACGGCGACCACGACCGCCGCCCAGCCGAAGATGAGCGCGACCATGACCGTCACCGCCGCGACGAGCTTGCGGCGCAGCGTCCAGAAGGGCATGGGGGAAAGACAACAAGGGAGGGCGGTGGAGGGAAGGGGGCTAAAGGCTCAGCCAGTAGTTGAACTTCACCAAGAGGACGTTGGTCGGGGGATCGAGCAACATCTCGTGACCGAGATAATGTCCGAGGTCGAGCGTGGGGTCGAGAAGATTGACGAACCGCGACTGGCTCCAGACGAAGAACAACGTGGAGCCGGGCCGGTACTCCCAGCGCAACACCGCGTTCGAGCGGAGAGAGCGGAGGCGGCTGTCGGGGTTCGAGAACTGGAAGCTGTCGGTCGGCGCGACCGCGGGCGCCGGGTGCACGGTGTACACGGCCGTAGCCGGGTCGTAGGTGATGGTCGAGGCGTTGTCCCGTCCATACAGGTTGAAGCTGAAGGTACGCGGCGTCTTGAGCTCCTTGAAGTTCTTGTAGCGCCCCGCGAAGGTGAATGGCTGCGCGTACAACTGGAAGCTGAGCGTTGGCGTGAAGGTGAGGTTCAGGCGGGTCGTCAGGTCGAGTTGGCGCTGGCTGAGCTCCCCGAAGACGTACCGGGCGCCGTAGGTCGCGGTGGCAGCCGCGTCGTCCGGCGACGTGACGAACTGGGCGGCGGTGAAGCCCCTGACATACCTCGGCCCGATCTGGAGCGATACCGCCGTGCTGGGACGCAGGTTGATCACCGGGTTCAGCGTGAAGGACCAGGTGCCGCCCGCGTCACGGAAGTACTGAGTGTTCACGCTACCGTTCACGGGCTGGCGAGTGTCTGACGTGATGGTCGCGCCCGCCTGCCACTGTGCGGGCGACACGGCGGCCGGCCCGCCACGCGTGAGCCGGTCATCTATTCCGCGCTGTTGCTGATACACGAATACGTTGACGCTCCAGTAATTCAGGAGCTGGCCGAACACGTCAATGTCGCGGGCGAACTGGATGCGGTCCCCTCCGTAGTTCCAGGCGAAGGCGAGGGGGTCCAAGCCGATGCTGGCCTGCCGGAACACGCGGCCCGGCTTCGTCCAGCGATGGCCCAGGAACAGGTCTCCCGCGGCGCGATCGGTACGGCGTTGGAAGCCCAGGTCGTTCACCTCGAAGCCGGGCGTGGTGGTGCTCAGCGCGACCCCCCAATTGGAGTTGCCGCCTTCCTTGTTGATGGAGAAGTCCGCGCCGACCCCGGAGAGCGACGTGCGGCGTGGGTCGTAGCGCCGCCTGAGGTACGGCGCATCGGGCCGCTGGTAATACCGGGTCGGCTGTTCTTGGGTGAGTCGCATTGCGAGGGTGTCGCCGGTGACGTGCGAGGCCCCGAGGGAGGCGTACACGGAGTACGCGTTGTTGGCCCAACGGTGGTAGAAGTCCGCGGCTCCGACGTATCCCCTGCCCCGGAGAGAATCGAGCGATGCGCTGCTATTGCGACGATCGACGGCGGTAGCGAGGAACCCGAACCCCGTGTGGCCCCCGACCTCGCGCCGCACGCGGCCCACGACGTAATTCGTGAGCGGTTCCACGTCCTCACGCCACGCGGAACCGCCTGAGGCGAACGTCGCCTGCTCCCGCGCCGTCACGGCGTCCAGCACACCCACTGACCAACCGCTCGGAGTCTTACCCGTCAGCTTCGCTGCCCCGAGGATGGTGGTGTGTGTCGGCCGGTCGACGAACCCGCCGGGCGGCGCTCCCGGCTCGAGCGACGGGGCGCGGCCGACGCGGCGTGAATAGAAGTACTGCGGCGTGTTGCCGAATTGGATGTATGGACCGGTGCCACCAAAATTGAAGATGCTCGCGCCTTCCACGAAGAACGGCCGCCGCTCCTGGAGGAACTGCTCCACGGTCGTGAGGTTCACGAACGCGGGATCCGATTCGACCTGTCCGAAGTCGGGGTTCACCGCGGCGTCGAGCGTGAGGTTGGAGGTCACGCCGTATTTCACGTCGAGCCCGGCGCCGCCGAAATACGAGTGACCGCGGTCGAACGGGCTTCCGAAAACGGGGCGGTCGTATGTCCCGCGACCGAGGGTGTAGGGCAGGAGCTCGAGTCGCTTGGGGGCCGGGATGGCATGCAAGCCCACCAGATGGCCGAAGCGCGACGCGTATCCCGTCTCGGTCTTGCGCTGGAACGCCCACTGGCTGCGCTCGTTCTTGCGGAACACCCAGCGGAAGAAGTTCACGCCCCACACCTGGTCGCGCGCCTGGGGGAACCGCAGCTGAGAGAACGGGATCCGCATCTCGACGACCCAGCCCACGGAATCGACCGACGTCGCGACGTCCCACACAGGGTCCCAGGACCGATCTCCGATGAAAAAGTCGTTGCTGCAAATGTCGTCCTGCTTCACGCCGGCGGGATTTACGGCGAACTCGAACGCCGTCCGGTGGTCGTGATAGCTGTCGAAGTCAACGTAAAACATGTCGCTTTGCGTATCGTCGTCGCGGCGGCCGAGCCGACGCGAAATCTTGGCGGGCTCCCCGTCGTACAACCGCGCCCCCACGTAAACCGCGGCATCGTCGTAGGCGATCATCACCGTCGTCGATTCGGCGGGCGAGCTGCCTTCCCGGGGATCGGTCTCGATGAAGCCACCGACGCGCTTGGCGTCGTGCCAGGCGGGGTCGTCGAGCCTGCCGTCGAGCACCGGTGGGCGCTCGATCCGGACCGCCGTCACGGTGGGCGGCACACGTGCGCCGGCGTGGCGCAAGGCGGAAGAGTCGGAGGGGAACTGAATGAGGAGTGCGGCCGCGATCACGAGCACTGGCGACGACCTCCCTGACCTCGAGGCGGTTGGAAGATACCCCGGGGAAGGTGAGCCGGTCGCGTCTCGGCTATGGCGTCAGGCTGTCAGGGTTTGGTCAGCAACTCCTCGAACAGCGCGAGCGCTCGCGGGTCGTCGGATTGGCCGAGCCAGCACAGCGCCTTGCGCCGCACCCCGGCCTCCGGGTGTGTGCGGGCGATCCGGATGAGGGCTCCGACACCAGCCTCGCGCGGTTGCTGCGACAAGGCGAAGACCGCCTGCTCCTTCACGTCCCGGTCCACATCGCCATCGTCGACCAGGTCGGCGAGCCCGTGGGTCGCCGCGTCGCCCGCGGCCTGGCCGAGCCAGAACACCGCCTGGCGGCGGGTGCGCTGGGGCGCGCGGTCGTCGCGCGCCAGCTTTAAGAGCATCGGCCACACAGTGACAGAGTCCGTCATGGTCAGGGGCAGAATGGCCTCTTCTCCCCCCCGAGTGTCTTCCCGGGTCGCGAGGCCGAGCAGGAAGTCCGCGGCGTCGCGCGACGAGACGGTGCCGAGATCGGTGACGGCGGCGTCCCGCGGCGGGGTGACCCAGCGCCCTCCCACGTAGGTCCGGAGCGACTGCACCCGGCCGGTCCGGATGGTGAGCGAGATGCGCACGGGTCCCGGCTCGCAGTCGTACTCAACTTCACCGCCGTCGAAGGCGCCGTCGAAGGTGATGGTGCGACCCCTTCCCCCCCGCCCGCACTTCCCGCCGACACACTCGAGGGCGATGACGTTGCGCCCGTCGCCGCACACCCCGGGGCGGGCGGCGAAGCTCAGGCGGACGATGCCGTCGGGCGCGGCCGCCACCCGGGCGCCGAGGCGCTGGGCTGCCGCGGGCCCCGCCACGAGCGCCCACGCGAGCACCAGCCGCCGGTTCACGGGTTGATGATCTCCAGCAGAACCTGCGCGGCGCGGGGGTCGTGCGACTGCCCGAGCCAGAAGATCGCCTTCTTGCGGAGCTCCTTGTTCTGCTCCGTCTTCGCGATCCGGATCAGCTGATCGAGAGCGGCGGCCTCGTGACGCTGCGAGTACACGAAGATCAGCTGCTCTTTCATTTCCTGGTTCTGCATCCGGTCGTACAGCCCGGCCAGCTGGTCCAAGTTCCCACCCGTCTGACCCACCCAGAAGAGCGCCTTCTTGCGCATCTCCACCGGCTCGCGCTCGTTGAGCGCGATATCCATCAGCCAGCGCCCGTTGTCCGCGCCGCCCATCTGGGAGAGCGAGAAGATCACCTTCTCCTTCAATTCTTCGCTGGCGAGCTTCGCGTACAGGCCACGCAGGAAGGCGGCGTTTTCTGGAGAGCGCTGTTGGCCCAGCCAGAAGATCGCCTTTTCGCGCGCCTCGTCCGGGGCGTGCTCGTTGGCGGCGTAGTCGCGCAGGATCTGCCCGGCGCGCCCTTGATGGATCTGGGACAGCGCGAAGATCGCCTTGTCCTGGAGCTCGGGATCCGTGGCGCCGCGCAGGATCGAGTCGAGCGCGGTCACGGCACGGTCGCTGCCCACCTGCGACAGCCAGAACACCGCCTGCTGGCGTACCTCGGAATCGGGGTCGTTGCGGGCGACGTCCAGCAGGATGTCTTCCGTTTCGCCTCCGTGCTTCTGAGAGACGATAAATACCGCCTTGCGTCGCAATCCGGCGGAGCACGCATCGCGCTTTGCCAGGACTTTCTTGAGGATGGGGAGCGCGCTCGTGGCATCCATTTGCAGGAGGCCGTTGAGCGCCGCGATGCGCAGGTCGTCGTCATCGTCTTCTCCCGGGCAGCTCCCTCCGCGAGTCCGACCGGTATCGGCCGCAGGCTGCGCATGTCGTCTGATCCACTCGGCCGCTTCCCCGTCCCCTTGCTTCGCCAGGGCGGCTTGCACGCGCGCGAGGAGGGCGTCACCGTCTCGCAGCGTCGCCGCCTTCCGGTAGCGCTGCTGTTGCGTGATGAGAAGGCCGCGCGCACGATCGAGGTTGTCGTTCTTGTAGAGCGCGAATGCCGCCCAATAGAGCGCATCGCCGGCGTGTGAAGCGTTCGGATACCGGTGGGCGAGGTCGCCGTAAAGACTGGCGGCACTCTGATAGTCCGCGCGGTTGAGCGCCTGGCGTGCGGCTCGCCAAAGCGAGTCGGTGGGATCCTGCTCGTCCTGGAGCGTGCCGGCATCCCCGGTGTCGACCGCATCGATCGCATCGACCGCATCGAGCCCGTCCAGCGCGTCCAGCGCGTCGAGTGCGTCGAGGGCATCCAGTGCGTCCAGTCCCTGGAGCGCCACCTGCGCGTGTGCCAGCGCGGGTACGACGATGCGCGGCACGACGGGCTGCTGCTGCATTCCGACAACGACCGCTACCATCAGGTACATCGCCTGCATCACAGTGCTCCTTGCGTGCGCACGGGGCCGGGGCCGGCGGGGTTCGCCGTCCGCAGGCGCAGCAACACGCTGCGTTGGTCCAGTCCCTGGTTGATCGATAGTACGTCTTCTCGATCGCCGCTCGAGGGCAGCTGAGCGATCTGGGCCAGCACGAGCTCCAGGTCTTCGAGCAGGCTCTTCAGCCTGACGTCTCGAGCCGCTGGCGAGTCGAGCATGAGTCGCGTCGTACAGAGCAGGTCGCGGGCCTGAACCGAAAACTGAGCTGTCGGCGCGCCCCCATGGATTTCCGTGCGGAAGCCTGTCAGCAGAGCCTCGGTGCGACTGAGGTATTGGGCGGCGGCGAGCTGATAGACGAACGCGGAGGTGCGCTCCCCCGTCCCTGGAACTCCGGAGCTCGTCGGGGAGCCCGTCGCGCTCCAACGCCCGATGGCGATGCCGAGCGCGAGCACGGCGGCGATGCCCACACCCCAGCGCAGGGCGGGACGCAATACGATCACCCGCCGCTGCCGCGCTGCACGCGCCGCCGCGACGCGGCGCCACAGTTCCTCGCGCGGCGTCGGCGGCGGCCGGTGATAGTCCTGCGCCGCCTGCCGCAGCCGCTCCTCGAACCGATCGTCCGTCATGAGATCCACTCCCCCGCGAAGTCCGCAAGCGCATCACGCAGCTTGGCGCGCGCCCGCGACAATTGCGCCTTCGACGTTCCAGCTTCGATGCCGAGGGTCGCGCCGATCTCTTCGTGCGTGTACCCCTCGACGTCGTGCATCACGAACACCATGCGATAGCCATCAGCGAGACCGTCGATCGCCTGGGCCAATCGTCGCTTCAGGTCCGGTTCAGCTGCCCGGCCGCCGGCGGAGGTCGCCGCGGCCTCGTCCAGATCCGTTTCCCGCTGGCGGAAGCGCTTCACCTTGCGCAGCCCGTTCAACACGACCGATGTGGCGATGGCGTGCAGCCACGTGGAGAGCTTCGCCTCGCCCCGAAATGCGCCCAACCGATCGAACGCGCGGACGAA
>Ga0209377_1000044_pt1 | contig 60937 bp, 51 predicted proteins | sample GraSoiAngelo_141_FD_185898 | JGI IMG/M metagenome (GOLD analysis project Ga0209377, IMG submission 185898) | Grasslands soil microbial communities from the Angelo Coastal Reserve, California, USA - 14_0929_12_40cm (SPAdes) (version 2) | ecosystem: Environmental > Terrestrial > Soil > Grasslands ...
CGCGTAGACTATTCGCGGTTTCGGTGTTGGCTTTGGAGTTGCAGTCCCTTCGGCTGTGGCCGGCCAACGTGGTCGGACATCAGTCGGGACGCGAGACAAAAACGATTCGAGTGCAGCCGTAGAATGAGCGGTGGTCTTCTCCCCAGTTGCTGTGACAACGCCAACCACTTCGCCGTTCTCAGTTACAACAGGAGATCCGACCGAACTCCCAGGCGTCGCTCCCGTAATCTCCAAACGGTCGGACGCCTGCGCAGCAATCGTCATCTGACGAGCGTTGCCATCATTTCCAGCCAGTGCGCTGCCGATCACTACAACGCCTACGCCCACCGGCGGATTGTCATTTTTGTTGAGATCGAGAAACCTCAAAAGCTTTGTGGGCTTCACCTCGGCCTGCAGAACCGCGAGATCCAATTCTTTGGAAGCCCGGAGAATCCCGCTGACGTTGTAGATTCCGCCGTCCGCTGTTTTTGCGACAGCATTGACTCCGCCTTCAATTGCACGCGCTGTCGTAACGAATCTGCCGTCTGGCGAAATAAAAAAACCGCTCTCAGTTCGCAACAAGTTTCCCTTTGAATCAAATACCGTCACCCAAATCACAGCCGGCCTGACCCTGCTTTCGAGGTTCGCCAAATCGGACGACGGAGTTCGGCCAGCTTCGGCGCCGGGCGAAGCACTCGTGAAAGGCAAGGGAGTCGGCGATTGACGTACCGTTGTCGTCGGCGACCTCCCACCGCCGCGCGACTGCTGCCCGGGTGATCCAGAAGCAGTTTGGCCCGTCGATCTTTTCTCGCATGCCAAAGCGAGGAGGAACGCCAGCCAAAGTGCGCATCGAAGACTTAGCCGAAACTGCTTCAATTTGGAAATCACGCCAAAGCAGTGTCGGACAAAAATCACAATTTAATCAAGCCGGCAAATCGAGCAGCACGCAAAATTTTTACCGCCGCTTGAAGTACTGAATGGCTTTCTCGTGTTTCTTTGCCTGCGCCTTTGTCCTGAATGTGCCGAGATTTCTTCGTCTGCCCGTTTTTGGATTTTTCTTTCGCGAATACAACCGGTACTTCCCTGATTTGAGTTTTCTGATCATCTCTATCGAGTATTCGCAGATGAAACGGACCCTGCGGGTTGAATTGTAGAGCGACCGCTTCGGTTGCCGAATTAAGAGAGCTAGGCGGAGCGCCTGCCCTACAAAGGCTTGGTCAAACGATTCGAGACCCAAAGCACCACCAGCGCAGCGATAATTGCGAGATTCGTCGCCAGGTGTGCAGGGAAGCTCCAGTGCTGGCTGGCATGACCAAAACAGCCACACGTGATGTCGAGCCCGCGAACTTTTGCCGCGGTAGTCGCGAGCGTGAAGACCAGAATCAGAGCCATAAGGATGGAGAGTGCGCCGCGATAGAAGTAGCGAACAATTAGCGCGAGACCGCAGAAAATCTCCAGCCACGGCAAATAGAAAGCCAGTGCGACACTGATGGGCCATGGTAGAATTTTGTAATTATCAATGTCGTTCGCGAACTGAACCGGATCGAGTGCTTTGATCGAACCAGCGTAAATGAAAATTCCGGCGACGACGAAGTCGAGAATTCGCCAGAGCAAACGCCAAACGTCCAACGCTGAACGCCCAACGGCCAGTGTTGAATCTTCCGTCCGTTCGGTGTTCGGCGTTGCGAGTTGAACGTTGGGCGTTTTGTTCATTTCTGTTTGAGCCAAGCCTCCCATCCGCCTTCGAGTACGAAAACGTCAGGAAGCTGCGCTTCTTTGCGCAAGCGCCGGGCAACTTCGCGGCTGGCATTACAACTTAGACTGCTGCAATAGACCACCACCTTTTTGCCGAGCGACCAGGCCGCCAAAAATTGCGGCAGCAATTCATTCCACCGGTCTTCGTTTAACGATAGCGCTCCGGGAACGTGATCGTGCGCGAACTCCTCGTCCGGCCGGGCATCGATCCAGATAGCGTTTTGACCCCAGGCTCGCGCCTGATCGACGTTAACCGATTCCGACGGCGGAATGGTCGAGCGCCATGAGATTTTGTCCTGAAAATAAATCGCCTCGCCAGCCGCCGGGAGAAGCGCCAGCACCGCCAGCATAATCGCTTGACGTGTCAGTGAGAATTTCACGGGCGGCGACTTGGGAAGCGCGGTGACATGTCACCGCGTTCAAAGCACGGACATGTCCGCACACTCCAAACGGCCGATTGCGGAATCAAAATGTCGCTCGTTATTGAACGGTCGGCGCATTCGTGATGCGCGCCGTCGCGTAAAATACCTTCTGTGAGTCGTCCGGCTGAATCGTCAGCGTCGAAGCAATAAGGTTCTTCGTCTCCTGAGGTTGGACATCGATTTGGAACTCGCCGTTGCCCTTCTCCTCGACTTTGGTTTGGAAATCGGGACTCGATGACGTCACCTTGATATGCTTCACCGTAAACTCCTTGCCCACCTTGACCGTGATCGTTTTCGCGTCCGGCTTGTCACCTTGTTTCCAGAAAACAAATGTCGGGTTGATCTCCAATTGCTGCGGAATGACCGTCTTGAGAGTCAGCACGGTCTTTTGATTCGCGGCCTCGTCAGTTTCCACCGTCACAGTTTTAATCTGCGTGCCGGTGCGGTCGCCAATGTTGAATGTGGCCGTAATCTCGCCTTTCTCACCAGGCGGCACTTCGTCCTTCTGCGTTTGTGCCGTGGTGCAACCGCATGACGCGTGAACAGATTTGAAGTGGACCGGTGTCTTGCCGGTATTTTGATATTTGAAATGGCCAACGGCCTGTTTATCGGCAGGCGTCGGGTGCAGCTCGACGCTGGTCTGCTCCCATTTCAATTCGGCGCGTGCGCTAAGGCTAATGATGATCGACAGGGCAAAAGCAACGATATGTGTTTTCATTTTTTGGAGTAGAAGCGCGTAATATAATCAGCAACCGCGTCTCGCCAAGTGCGAGGTGAAGTGCCCCCCAGTTGAGCATATTTTTCGGTCGAGAGCACGGAATAAACCGGGCGGCGTGCGACCCAGCTTGACATGTCCTTCAATTTGAGCGCACCGACTGTTCTCGCTTTCAGAGAGAGACCAGCCTCGTGGCAACAATCCAACGCCCATTGTGCGTACTCCTCCCAGCTGCATTCGCCAGCGTTGGCGAAATGCAGAATGCCGCCTTGGACACGGTCAAAAAATTGCGGCAACATCCGCGCAATGTCATGCGTGTAGGTGGGTGTGGAGAATTTGTCGGATATCGCATCGACCTTTTCGTTCTCCTGTGCGCGCTTGATCATTCCATCGACGAAACTCGGCCGATCAGGACCAAATACCCATGAGACGCGCACAACGAGATGCCCACCGTCCGCCGCCAGCACATTCTTTTCTCCGGCCAACTTGGATTCACCGTAAACACTGATCGGCTTCGCTTCGTCTTCTTCCGTGTACGGCGCGCGTTTCTCCCCGTCGAAGACGTAATCGGTGCTGAAGTGAATCAGCTTTGCGCCTTTCTGGCGGCAAATTTCCGCAACAATGCCTGGCGCTTCGCCGTTGACCATGAAAGCGCGATCGCGCTCAGTCTCACAAAGATCGACATTCGTGAATGCGCCAGCATTGATCAGCACATCAAACCTCGAGGCACGCAGCTTTTCGCGCACGTCATCCAAATTCCATAGATCAAGCTGCGCGTGATTGAAGCCGCTAACATCATATTTGTCTCGATATTCGCGCACGAGCGCAGCGCCAAGCCGTCCTTCCGCGCCGATGATAACAATTTTCATTGTGTTCTAGCGGCTATTTCTAATGGCTGCCTACCATGTCGGCAGTCTGAAACTGCCGCTACAGTTTCAATACCTTCCTGCGCGCTCGAGCAACGGTTGCCACCACGAAGGATTATCAACGTACCACTGAATAGTTTCCTCCAAGCCTTCCTTGAAACTGCGGCGCGGTTTCCAGTTTAATTCCCGTTGAGCGAATGAAGAGTCGATCGCGTACCGGCGATCGTGTCCAAGCCGGTCGGGCACAAACGAAATGAGGCTGTGGGGTTTGCCCAATATGTCGAGAATCATCTTTACGAGATCAATGTTCGCCATCTCGCTGTCGCCCCCAAAATTGTAAATCTGTCCCAGTTTCCCTTCGAAAAGCGCCGCCACAATGGCGGAGCAATGATCGCTCACGTGGATCCAGTCGCGCACATTCATCCCGTCGCCATAGACCGGCAGTGACTCGTCGCGGAGGGCCTTGATGATCATGAGCGGGATCAATTTTTCCGGGAACTGGTATGGCCCATAATTGTTAGAACAGCGGGTAACGAGTACTTCCTGGCTGTAGGTCTTGTAAGAGGCGAGCACGAGAAGATCGGCGCTGGCTTTGCTCGCCGAATACGGCGAACTGGGGTCGAGCGCGGATTGCTCGGTGAATCTCCCAGCCGGCCCGAGCGAGCCATAGACTTCGTCTGTGGAGATTTGGACGAAGCGCTGAACACCGTGGCGGCGGGCGCAGTCCAATAGCACGCTCGTCCCGATGACGTTTGTATGAATGAAATTGAGCGGATCGTTGATGCTGCGGTCCACATGCGATTCTGCTGCGAAATTAATGACCGCATAAAACCGATGCTCGGTCATCAGGGCATCCATTTGGTCGGCATTTGCGATATCGGCTTTGAAAAATTCGTAACGCTCGCCATGTTCTTCGACCACGCCATTGAGATTGGCGAGATTGCCGGCGTAAGTGAGCACATCCACGTTGGTCACAAACGCGGGCTTGTAATGTTGCAAAATATACCGAATAAAATTGCTCCCGATGAATCCGCAGCCACCTGTTACAAGGATGCGCATGGCAGCGCGTACTAGCAGCGCTAAGCAGAGCGCGCCAGCAGAATATTCTCCCGCAATCGCAGGGCTGCGCAGCCGCGTGGAACAATGGCGAACGCAATTGGCGGCGACGGACTGGGTCCCGTGGGCGATCCTGGGATTGGCAGCTGTTTTGCGATTTTTCCTGCTCGGCATCAAGCCGGCGCATTTTGATGAGGGCATCAACGGATGGTTTGTCGATCAGGTGGTGCATAACGGGTTTTACCGGTACGACCCGACGAACTACCATGGGCCGCTTCACTTTTACGTTCTGCTCCTGTCGGAGAATCTATTTGGCCGAAACATCTGGGCTTTGCGGTTGCCTGTCGTGCTCGTAAGCATCGCTGGTGTATGGCTGATACTGAAATTCGAGCCACTGGTCGGGCGCACCGTCACCCGAATTGCAGCACTGGCCATGGCGATCTCACCTGGATTTGTCTTCTATGGGCGCTATGGCATCCACGAGGTGTGGCTGCAATTCTTCTCGACCATGTTCATCCTGGGACTGCTTAGCCTGTGGAGATTTGGTAGGCTCAAAGACCTTTGGTATGCCGGCATGGGACTAACCGGGATGATTCTGACGAAGGAAACCTACGCAATCCACGTCGCCTGCGCGCTCCTCGCGGTTCCGGTCCTGGCGGTTTCTTGCGCGCTAAGCCGCGTTCCGGATTCCAAGTGCGCCAGGCAAACCTGGAGCTGGATCGACTTGGGAATGATCATACTTGTCGGCGCAGCCGCGATCATATTTTTCTATTCGGGAACTTTCTTTAACTGGGATGGCGTCAAAGGTCTGTATCAGGCGTTCAAGGCGTGGACTGAAACCGGTGCTGCCGGTCACGGTCATGAAAAGGCATGGGATTATTGGTTCAAAATAATGGGACCATCCTGGGAGACCGGAGGAAACAGTTTTACCGGCTATGAATTGCCGATGCTGGCTGGACTAATTCTTTGCGTGTTTTGCCAAAAATTTAAGAACCTCAGTCTGCGTTATCTCGCCATCTACGGCGTGGGAGGCCTGGTTGCCTACAGCTACGTCAAATACAAGACGCCGTGGTGTGTCATTAGTTTCGGATGGCCACTTCTGTTTGTGTTTGGCGCGGCGGTGTTGTTGGCCCGTCCAAAACCGCCAAAGCGCAAACCATCCTTGTTGCGTTTGTTCACCCCGACGATTGAGAAGGTGAACGGGGTGATAATTGTTCTCTTGTGCCTTTCGCTCGGCCGATCCATTTGGCTGAACTACTTCCGATGCTCGTCACCCACTGAGCAGTACGCATACGTGCAGACTTACAACGACATGTTTAAGCTAACCAGGCCACTCCTGAAATTGGCGAAACGGGACCCCGTGTACTACCACCTGATCGGCCATCTGATTCGGTCAAGCGTTTACCCACTTCCGTGGGTTCTGGGAGACTTTGATCGGGTCGGCTACTACGAAGGGGGTAACATGCCGGCGAATCTCGACGGCGATTTTCTCCTGGTGCAGCAAGACAAAATCAAAGACGTCGAATCAAAGTTGAAGGGCACGTACTACACTGACATGATGACGCTGCGGAATTACCAGGAGCCCTCGAAGATTTTCTTTAGCGCACAAGTGTTTAAGGACTTGTTCCCTGGCAGAAAACCGGAGTTTGTCGGCAACGCACAGAATCCGACGCCCGCTCCGACACCCGCCAAGACTCCATGAAGTGGGTCACTGCTGCAGTCACATTTGTTAATCTTTCGGTCGTTTCCGGTGTTCTTCTGGGGCTGGCCGGAAGAGGATTAAACACGCTGAGTGCGGCTCTCGCATTGATGTGCGGCGCTGCATTTGCAGTCGCGGCTTATCTTGGAACCTCTGACAAGGCCGTACGCCAAGAAGCTGCGAATCGCCCGGAATTGCCACGTAAGTCTCGGGACGATTCGGAACCGGAAAGCACGAAGCACTCACCCACTTGGTCGGCCCTCATGCGCTACCGCCGCGTTTGGTTCTGGGCAATGGCAGTGTGCTTCGCGGCATTTGCCATTCGGTCATTCTGTTGGTTGTTCTACATCGACGGCAGCGATTACAAGATCCAATCGCCAAATAATCTCGGCGATCTCTCGCTGCATCTGACATTAATCAAAAACTTTGCGAACGGCGTCGCGATTTGGCCGGACAGCCCTATCTACGTATTTAGCAAACTGAGATATCCGGCAGGCATTGATTTCTTTAATGCGCTGCTTTCCCTTGTCCACGTCGATTTAATAATCGGGCTGGTTTGGGTCGGATTGCTTTCTTCACTCGCGATCTTTTATGGGTTCTACCGCTGGGGGGGCACCTTCGCGATAGCAGGTTTTTTGTTTAACGGCGGTATAGCCGGCTTTCAATTCTTCAAGACCTTTCAGTTTTTGGATTACCAGGGTACTGCGGCAGATATCGCCCATAGGCAGATCGCTTGGAAAAGCATCGTGTTATCCATGCTCGTGACCCAGCGGGGCTGGCTTTACGCTATCCCGGCAGGTCTCGTGTTGCTCTGGCACTGGCGCGAGAAATTCTTTAGCCAAGGAGCAGCGGTTTCCGAACCGCCGGGCACATTGCCAGAGCACGGCGGACTAGAGCCCGCCGCTCCTTGTCCGCGCGGCCCCCTGCCCTTCTGGGTTGAGCTTTCCATTTACGCATCAATGCCGTTATTCCACATGCACACCTTCATCGCGCTGACGATCGTGTTGATTGTCGGGATGTTTTTCGAGCGCGCAAGCGAACTCACATTCATCATCAACTTGGTTCGCGCTAGTGGGATCGCCGGAATCGGCAGGCTCGTTTCGCATCCGAAGATGTGGCCGGAGATTTTTCGCGGCGCGCCGATTCGGAGACATGCTGCTGCAATGCTGATCGCGGCTTTCATCCCAGCAACGTTTTTTGTGTGGCTGACTACCGATCAATTTCACGCGGCGTCGGTGCTCAAATGGCATCCCGGTTGGGCACAGGATTCGTCGGAGTTGGGAGCGCCTTATTTCCGGCTGGGACCAAAGGATTTTGGCTCTTCAACAATGTTTGGTCAGCTGTTACAAAAAACATGGAATGGCGTGATCGCTCCATTTTTCCAATTCTGGCTGCCAAACTTCGGGTTGTGGGTTCCATTGGCGATGGGGCTTGTCGGAATGGTCGGCTGGCGTATTTGGAAACGTAAGTGGCGATGGGGCGAGAGGCCCCCAGCGGATATTGCGTTCGTGCTGGCCGCAGTCATGATCTTCGGTGTCGGCTATTTTGTGCAAACCGCGCCATGGGAATGGGACAATCTGAAGCTCATGGTCTGGGGTTACTTTATTATCCTGCCGTTTCTATGGAGTGACATCCTCGGGCGTTGGGCGTTTCCGGAGCGGGCAGCGATGTGCGCTGCACTCTTCGGTTCAGGATTTATCACCTTGTTGGGCGGGCTATCTGCGGGACACCCAGGTTTTGGACTTATTGAGCGCGCGAGGCTGGACCGTGTTGGCACGGCCGTTCGGCCTTTGCCGGTGGAAGCTCGGTTCGCCGCCTGGCCAACATTTAACGATCCGATTTTGCTACAAGGACGCAAAGCTGTCATGGGTTATCCCGGTCATTTGTGGACGGAAGGATTTGATTACAACGACCTGAACAATCGGCTCAACGCGTTGATGAATGGCGCCCCAAATTGGCGCGAAGCGGCCCAGAGTTTGGGAGTCCGTTATATTTTCTGGGGTCAAGACGAGAAGGCTAATTACCAGGCGAGCACTCGGCCGTGGGAAACGACTGCCTTCCTCGTCGCGTCCGGCGACTGGGGCGCAATCTACGATCTCGCGGTACCAGCCCCTCAGCACTGAGGGGCGACCCGGCTTCCGCGAGTAAAGAAGTTTTACGTTTCGGCGAGCTTTCGCCGTACCCGAAACGGATGCGTGAGGAAAACAAAATAGATGGCGCTCACGAAATCGATGAAACTGCAAGCCGGACTCGTCAGGCGCAAAGGGCCACTGCGCAATCCTGCAAAAACACTGTCAAACGTGAGGGCAGGCGGCATTGGCATACTCGTGTAATGCCTGCCGAAGGCGTGCAGCCGATGCGCGTCGGAAGTGGCAATCATTGGTTTGCCAAACCGGGTGGCCACTCTCTTTGCGCGGCGATTTGGATTAAATAATCCAAAGTGGAAGTGGCAGTACTCAATGGCGTCAAAACAATCTATTTCGGCAAACAGCCGCGATCCGATTGAGCCGCCGAAAATGTAAAACGGATGTGGCGCGATGGTGAAGATGGAATTGCCGCGCCGCGCTCGGAGCCGCCGCAAATCATCGAAATTCTTCAGCTGCTCTATTTCTTCCGCGGTCACATTCAACACGATCACGTCCGCACCGAGCAAACGCACTTCGGCCGCCGGAATGAGTAGAATCCCCATTGCGGCGGCATCTGCGAACACTTCCTTTCGATTAAACACCGCATCGTGCAGGGTAATCGCGAGCACGCGGAATCCCAGAGCGCGCGCGCGTTCCAATAATTGATGCGCCGAAAAATCCACGGCGTCCTTGGGATCATCGAGCGTGTGAATGTGCAGATCAATTTTGATCCAATTTCCGTCCTCGCTCCTACCCGTGCCCGTGCTCATGCTGGAGCATCAAGATTAGCCGCATATCGTCCGGATTTCATTTTCGCATTGTCAAAGCGGATCTGCTGCTTTGCTCCCTTATTCGATTACAATTAGGAGCACACGCAAGAGCACGAACAAGAATTCAATCACTTGCGAGGTACGTTACGCCATCTACTATTCACTGATCACTATTCACGGGAAGCCAACGGCTTCCCCTACAGAAGCTCGGGTGGTGGAACTGGCAGACACGTACGTTTGAGGGGCGTATGCCGAAAGGCTTGCGGGTTCGAGTCCCGCCCCGAGCATGATTTCTTGAGCGCCGACTCCGCTTGGCTGGCTTCGAGAAATCAATATCAATGCAGATCGTACGCTTCGACTAGAGCAACTCCGGTGGTGTTATTTACCCCGCGCACAATCGCGGTGTAGTTTCCGGGTGGCAGGTTTGCAATGATCGCAGATTCGCTCGCATCTCCTGGAGCATGGCCGCTGTTCTGGATATCCTGGACCTGGTCCTGGGTGATGATCCCGCCGATGATGGTGTTCTGCCAATTATCATTGGAGGCAATCAAAGCTCCATTGCTATCGTGCAGTTCCAGTGTCGGATCGGCCAATGGGTTGGGAATACCATACTGACTGAGCTCAGGCCCAATGGCTCGAATAATGACGCTCTTTGGCGTCGTCCCTTGAACAATGAATCCACCAATCATCACGTTGTCTCCGGTCTGCACAAAGCTACGAGTGCTGATGTTGCCTAGAATTGAGTTAACGTCGGGACCAAGATCGTACACCTCCACTAGAGCAACTCCGGTGGTGTTGTCTACCCCGCGCACAATCGCGGTGTAGTTAGCCGGTGGCAGGTTTGCGATGATCGCAGACTCGCTCGGGTCTCCCGGAGCGTGATGCTATTCTGAATATCCTAGACCTAGTCTTGAGTGATGATCCCGCCGATAATGGTAGTCTGCCAATTATCATTGGAGGCAATCAAAGCTCCATTGCCGTCGTGCAGTTCCAGTGTCGGATCAGCCAACGGATTCCCTCGTATACGAAGCTGTCGGTGCCAATTACATTTCCAGCAGCGTCCCGGAAGGTTAAAATGTTCGGCGGATCCCCGTAGCAATCAACATCACTTCCCCAGTAAGCGCCGAAAGCCGAGACCGGCTGGGAAAAAGAGATGGTCACCGGGCCAGTGGGCCGATCCGAATCCATTAATATGCTACCGTCGCTAGGCCTGCCAATGACAGTGCACAGTCTAAACGACATGGCAGTAACCATGTGATCGCCGGAAATCGTAGCGATACCACCGAGAATGGAGGTTCCGCTAGGGATTGATCTTACCCCGAACTCTTCCCACGTTTCGGAGTTAGTACCGACAAATGGCGGCACGGGTGTTACCTGGGCCGCAGCGTACGTGAGACACGTCCTTGCGATCAATAAGAACGCAATCGCGCGCAACACACACAAACTCGTTGCACGCAAAGGCGCAACCAAGAGACCCCGCTTTTTTCCAAGCTGAAGCCACCGGTTCATATCCCAGCCTTTCGGGCGCGCCGCCTAAACCGAGCTAATCACCTGGCCAAGGTCGTGTCAATCCGTGGCGCATCTTGTTGTCCCTCTTTTTCTACAGAGAACAACCGGCGAAGTCCCCAAATAATTTGTGTTGAGCGACAGCAAACGAGTCTTACGCGGGGAGAAGGCGAGCGGAACAATCATTCTGCGACGGGCAAGGAGCCAATGCGAGCTTGATCGTGCGCAAAGCAGCGAGCGCTTGATTTACCAACGCGCTAAGCCGCCTTCGCCGAAGCTACGGCGGGCCGAAGGACAAGGCGTTCGATCTTGCCCGCAATTAGACCTTTTCGCGCTGTTTCTCTTCCGATAATCTTCACTGCAATATGGATTCACTTTATCTTGTCGGTATCGCAGTGCTGGCGCTTTTCGCGTTCGTGCTGGCGGTCATTCTTTTTAACTTTTTCGGTCTCTGGCTTCGGGCACGAATCGCAAATGCTCCGGTGAGTCTTGGCAAAATGATCGGGATGCGGCTGCGCAAGGTGCCAGTTGGATTAATCGTCGATAATCGGATTACCGCTGTGAAAGCAGGCATCGAGATTCCGAGCGATCCGCTCGAGGCGCATTATCTGGCGGGTGGCGATGTCAATCATGTTATTCTGGCTTTGATCGCGGCAGACAAGGCCGGGATTTCGTTGGATTTCAATCGGGCTTGCGCAATTGATCTGGCCACGAAGGGCACCGGCAAAACGGTTCTCGAAGCGGTGCGGACGAGCATCAATCCGAAGGTGATCGACGCGCCGAGTCCCAACATGGGACGGAGCACGATCGACGGCGTCGCGCAAGACGGAATCGGCGTAAAGGTGAAAGCGCGCGTGACGGTGCGTTCGCATCTCGATCGCTTCGTCGGCGGCGCGACGGAGGAGACAATTATCGCGCGGGTTGGTGAGGGAATCGTTAGCTCGATCGGCTCGGCGAAAACCTACAAGGATGTTCTGGAAAATCCGGATCGCATTTCAAAAACCGTGCTGGCGAAAGGGCTCGACAGCGGGACTGCATTCGAAATCTTGTCGATCGATATCGCCGACGTCGATGTGGGCGACAACATCGGCGCGAAACTTCAGACCGAGCAGGCCGAAGCCGACAAGCGTGTCGCGCAAGCCAAAGCGGAAGTGCGTCGCGCCGCGGCGGTCGCAGTGGAACAGGAGATGCGAGCCAAGACGCAGGAGATGCGCGCCAAAGTTGTTGAAGCTGAAGCGCTCGTGCCGCAGGCCATGGCCGATGCCTTTCGCGCCGGCAATCTTGGGATCATGGATTATGTCCGGATGAAAAATGTCCAAGCCGATACTTCCATGCGCGAATCAATCGCCGGCGGAGACAAGCCGCGGACGGACGGAACGTGATTCAGTGATTGTAGTGATGTAACGACTCAACGATCGCCCACCGAATGCTCGCAGTTCATCTCGAAAATCTACTTTTTCTTCTGCTTCTGGTGGTCGCCGGCTTGTTCCAGTTACTGGGGAAAGCTGCCCGCAAGAGAAGCGGAGAGGAAGAAAAACAAGCGCCGAAACCTGCACCGCAAATGACGAAACCAATTCCGCGGGTGGCAAAGGAGTCCGATCAGGAACGCATTCGCAAATTCCTTGAAGCGCTCGGCCAACCGTCTGCATCGAAGCCGCCTCCGCCTGTGATGCCTCGCACCGACATCCCACCAAGACCGTTGGCACCGGTGCGGCCGCCGGTTGAACCGTTGATACCGCGTTGGAAACTCACGCCGGAAGAGCGGCGCAAACGTCCCTACATTCTGAAAGAAAGCTCTTTGCCGGGCAGTGTCACGCCGGCGGAGCAAATTTCTGCGCCAGCGATGACGATTGCGCCTGCGTTCGAGGTTCACGAAGGACCGTTACCGATCGAACCGCCCCCGGTTATCAAAACGCCGATTGAAACTTACGCCGCGGCCACGCGCGCAGTTCCCAAAGGCGCAGATTTAAAAACAGACATCGCTGTCTTGCTTGCATCGAAATCCGGTTTGCGCGACGCAATCATTCTACGCGAAATTTTCGGACCGCCCCGAAGTTTGCAAGCTCTCGATCTGCTGTAGCGGCCGCTGATCTCTTTCTGCGCTGAGAACAGCGCACCCCACAGCGCCATGCCCTTGAGCTTCCGCGCGAAGCTCGTCCTCTCGCTGCCTTTCCAAACGCCAGCGCGGTGGAATTTGGCAGTCAGCCTGGGCGCCGAATGAAAAATTCGCGCACATATTTGCCTAACCGAGGCGACCAAACCAGCTTCTGAATCCGAACTCAACCCTTAGTCGTTTCTCGGTTTCTCCCGGAAGGAAGTCAAAAACCGTGGACATCTACATATACATGCAGGGGCAACGACGCGGCCCTTACGAAAAGGCGCAACTGGAAGAAATGTGGAACGGCGGCCAAATTCCTGCGGACACGTTGTACTGGCACGAGGGTATGCCCCAGTGGGCGGTGATCGCTGATCTTTTTGCTAACACCACGATCGCGCGTCCCTTGTCTTTGGACGCCGGTAACGCCGAGTCGATGAGGTTTCCCGCCGCATCGTGAATGCGGTTACCGCATGTTTCAGAACAGGGTCAGTTTGCCGCCAGCGCGGCATCTATATCTGGGAAAATCTGAAATACTTGATCAAGCCGCGAGGTTTCGAAGATCGAGCGCATGGTTTCGTGCAGACCAGTCAGGAAAAACCTGCCGCCATAGGCTTGAACCGTCTGCATGGCTAGAATAAGGGCTGCCAAGCCCGCGCTATCGATGTAAGTCGCGCGGGAAAGATCTATCACCATCCGTTCCGGTTTTTTCTCCGTCATTGCGTTAAGTGACTGTGTGAGAGCAGGCGAAACGTCCAGATCGATTTCGCCTTTCAGCGGCAGGACATTCAACTGGTGTTGGCGCGCCATCAGAGTGGTTGAGGAAGCGTTTGCTTTCATCAACCCTTTTCAATCGTGAATGCGTCACCATCCGGGCGTATCGGTCACGATTTTCAAGGCGTGGCATGCAGGGAAGCGGCTACAAGTCGGAAACGCTTGAGCTTCACGTTAGAATCCGTAGTTTCAGACTTTCCAAAAGCCGGCGTGGCGGAATTGGCAGACGCGCTGGACTCAAAATCCAGTGGCCGCAAGGCCGTGTGGGTTCGAGCCCCTCCGCCGGCAGATTCTCTGACGCTGGGTGTTGAGCGTTCGACGTTGAACCCGTGATTTCCATCTGGGTGCGGCCAGCGAATTCGAAAGATACCTCCCGCCTTCGCATCAAACCTACGGCGCGGCAGGCGGCTCCGCTCGACGTGACAACCTTTGTTTTCGGTGATCGCATCATATCACTGGCGTTTGTCGAGTGAGATGCCTTGGCAGATGATCCAAAATAATTGGGAACTTCGCGTTTTGTTTCCTGTAGGAAATAATAGATCAGAGGTCGCGCAAAAAGACGACTACGAACGGCCCTGCACTTGGCATTTTCTGCTTGTATGGCGAAGGGAAGACCACAATGTTCATTCGTGAACGGGAAGAACGGCCACGCGGATGCAGACGGACCGCATGATTTTGTAACTACCCGCTGGAGCTTGATTCTTTCGGCCGCGAAGTCGGACAATCAGGAACAAGATGCGTGCAACGCGCTAGCCGAGCTCTGCCGGACTTATTGGCGGCCCATATTCTCATTTGTTTGCGCACGTGGCCATTCGACAGAGGATGCGCAGGACCTCACGCAGGATTTTTTTGCGATCATACTAAAGGACAACTGGCTGCAGCACGCAGATCGCAGCCGGGGCCGGTTTCGTTCGCTCTTGCTCAAGTCACTTCAAAACTTTCTCATTAATGCCACCGAGAGAACTCATGCGCGTAAGCGTGGCGGTGAGGTGGAATTTGTTTCATGGGACGACTGGGCAGCGGAAGAGCGGTCGCATCTATCTCTCTCCGCGCGCACGCTCGATTCGCTACCGCCGGAGCGAGTGTTCGATCTTACGTGGGCTACAACGGTGGTAGAACACGCGCTTCAACGCTTGCGCGAAGAATGCGAAAGCAAAGGCAAGCTCTGGCTTTTCCAATCGCTGAGCCGCCACCTGACAGAGGAACGCGATGAAGTGTCATATGCCGGCCTTTGCTCGGAACTGGGAGTGGCAGAGACTGTGGTGAAAAAACAACTGCACAAGATGCGGCAGCGTTACCGGTCCTTGCTGCGCGCCGAAGTTTCGCGCACGGTCGACAATCCCGCCGACGTGGACGACGAAATCCGTTACCTGTGTGCGTCACTCGCAACAGGAACCGAGTAATTGCAATGACAGATTCACATCTACGCTCCGATCCACTTCCAAGCGCTACCAAAGAGCACACAAAATGCGAGAGGTGTGGAGCAACCATGCGACTCGACACCGGAGTTTGCGTGAGTTGCCTCCTGCGCGAGGGGTTGGAAGGCGGTGATGAGGTTTCTCACGTGTTTTATCAGAGCGTTCTCGCCGAGGTGGACGCGCCGCACAAGTCGTGGTTCCTGGGAAATTACGAAATTCTCGAGCAGATCGGTTGCGGCGGCATGGGCGTGATCTATCGCGCCAGGCAACGACATACTCGCCGCATCGTCGCGGTAAAGCGCGTCCTTAGTTATCGCGCTGATTCACCCGGAGCACTGCAGCGTTTCCGACGAGAAGCACAGGCGATTGCCAGTCTGGATCACCCGAACATCCTCCCGATTTACGAAGTGAGCGAAAGCGAGGACGGGCTGCCGTTTTTCAGCATGAAGTTCGCAGAGAAGGGAAGTTTGCACGAGAATGCGGCTTCTCTGCGCGACCAACCGCGGAAGTCCGTTGAACTCATGGCAAAGGTCGCGAGTGCTGTTGAATACGCGCACAGCCGTGGAGTGCTCCATCGCGACCTTAAACCGGGGAACATTCTACTCGACGATCGCGACGAACCATTGGTGAGCGATTTCGGTTTGGCAAAACTACTGGACGCCGACAACGATCTTACACGGTCGCTGACTACGTTCGGAACCGCAGGTTTTATCGCCCCCGAACAAGCCGGTCACGCGGCGGTCGATTTTACCCCAATTGCCGATGTTTACAGTCTCGGCGCAGTTCTGTTCAACGTGCTTGCCGGACGTCCACCATTCCTGGGTTCCAATCCGGTTTCCGTGATTCGCCAAGCATCTGAAACGCAGGCGCCTAAATTACGCTCGCTGGCGCCATCGCTCGATCGAGATTTGGAGACGATTTGTGCACGCTGTCTCGAACGTGATCCAAAAGCGCGCTACCAGGCCGCCGGAGACCTCGCAGCTGATCTGGAACGGTGGCTTGATGGTCGTCCGATCATTGCCCGCCCGGTTTCACCTCCAGCGCGGATCTGGCGCTGGTCGCGTCGTAATCCGAAATTGGTTGCCGCGGGCATTGCGGGTCTTGTATTCGGCGCGACTGCGGTCTCGTTCTTCCGCGGTGATGTTTTTCGAGCGTCGCAGTTTAATCCGCCTGACAAGACTATTGCAGTTTTGCCGTTCAGCGATGTTAGCGAGACCACAAATCAGGGATACAAGCGCGCCGTTCCGGTTTCCGCGCACGAAGAACCCGGCAATGGCGTATACGACCTTTATCTACAGCGGCCGTTCGCGGATGTAACTCATCCGACAGGAATAACCGGTACCGGAATTAGCGTGCCCGTACAGAATCCAGTTATTCCATTCACAGTTCCGGATTCCACCTCTCCGGCAGATTCCGACACGCGCCGCCCGGAGACTCGCGTGACCGCTGCGCCTCCAGAGACGGGAGTCACTACCGGTGTGCGTGATCGCGCATCGGAAGCCGGTCTGCGAACGAACAAAATTACAGCGGACGTCAGCGGTGCGCCTCCAGGGACGGGAGTTACTACCAGTGTGCGTGATCGCGCATCGGAAGCCGGTTTGCGAACCAACAAAATTACAGCGGACGGGCCAGCGTCCATTCAGGGGTTTGTCAAAGATCCAAAAGGCGATCCGATTAAAGGCACAGATGTTCGGATCGAATCGCGAGACGGGAAACAGGTGTTCAGCACAGTTAAGACCGACTCAAAGGGCCGCTATATTTCACAGGGACTCCAACCGGGTGTTTACCGGGTAACATTGCTTGTGAATGGCGCGGTCAAGGCTTCGATCATGAACACGCAGACCAAGGCGAATCAACCGACTCAGCTAAATTTCGATTTCAAGCCCACATCCCAGGCAGGTAACAACACAACGGGCCGAAAGCATATGGTATGGGTGCCAAATCGTACCGGGAGCCATATCGGCGGTAATTGGGTCGAAGTCGATGACGAGGGAAACCCGCATTTCGATTCCAACGTTCAGACATACAACGTTCGTCGTTGATGGTGTTGAAAACGGCTACGACGAAGGGACGACCAAACGTCAAAGGTCGTGATTGGGACGTCGCTTTGAGAAAACGCTTCTAATCTGTAGCCACGCCCTGCGGGTTGTGTGATCGCGCCTCATAGAGGCGCGGTCACAGCAATAGTCCACTCGCGGAAACTTCGTTTTTTCCCTGATTCGGCAAATTATTTCGGAACTTCGCGTTTCATTTCCTGTAGGAACTAGTGAATCATCAAAATATATTCACTTATGTTTATTAAATCATTGCAGATTGGGTTCATGGGGTTGTTTCTCTGTGTTGCGAACGCCTGGGCTGGGCCGTCAAGCATTCAGGGGGTCGTTACGGACATCAAAGGGCAACCGATTAAAGGCGCGGATGTTCGGATTGAATCGAAAGATGGCAAACAGGTGTTCGCCACGGCCAAGACCGATGGAAAGGGGCGCTACATTTCACAGGGCCTGCAACCGGCCGTCTACCGGGTGACGCTGATGGTCAACGGCGCGGTTAAGGCGTCGATCACGAATACAAAAACCAAGGCCGATCAGGTGACACAACTCAATTTTGATCTAAGACCATTGCCAGCCGCGCAAGTAAAAGCCGCGGAAAAGAAAGGCAAACACATGGTCTGGGTACCGCCCTCGACGGGAACCCACACGGGCGGCCACTGGGAAGAGGTTCCCGACGGCGCAACCAGCGCAGGCTCGTTGAACGTCCAGCGAGCCAACGCCGAAGCATTCCAGCGCCAAGCGCAAACCATGGGTTCGGGCGGAACTGGCAGGTAGCCTAAGCCACCTTGCTCAAACGAAAAATTGCACTGCATCGTCTGTGTTAGTGCAGTTGAAGCCAGCTTTTTCAGCGACTCGATCGCGTTTAGCGGCTCTAAAATGTGGGTACGGTGCGCTTCGTCAGTGCATCGAAGAGAGGCAGCACGCTACGCAATATTTTGCTGTGAGAGACAGCGTCCGATCGTGCATATTCAAGCGGGCGGTTGCGCCGTCAAAAATAAGGTCCTTACAGACTCTCGCGAGAGTGCAACAATCGTGAAGACTCCGAGAATTGTTCCGAAAGGAATGAAGAGACATTCGATGCAAGCCACGACGAGCGCGAAGGAGTAAGCTTTGCAGCGGGAAAGGCATCGGCCGGCAATGAGAATACAAATCGCCATTGTAACACCGGCGAGGAAGAAGAGCGCGCCCAGCGCAACGAAGATCCACCCAAGAAACGCTGGCGGCGGTTCCTGGTTACCAGGGCCGGGATGGTGAGCAGCATAAAGCAAGAACACGCCGACGATGGAATACAAGAGGGGAAAAAACGAAACCAGCGCCGCGAAGCCGGCGACTACGTAATGAAAAATGGCGAGTAATCGGAGATGTTCGTTATCCTGGTTCATTCACTAACAGACTGTTCTGCTGTCTTACTCCCACTTTTGCTCATGCTCATACGCACTCCGATTCAGGAGCAAGAGCAAGAAGATGATTCACGACGTGATATACCCTTCTTCGCCGTGTTGATTGATGTCGAGCCCTTGGCGCTCGATCTCCGGCGCGATGCGCAAACCGATCGCTCCTCGGACGATCGCACCGATGATTGCGGTCCCGATCACCGCCAACAGAATTGTAATCACAATTGCTTTTAACTGTTCGATCCACAGCGTGTGACCAACAATTCGCGCAAGCCCATTCTGCGTTGCAGGGTTAAGCGATCCGGGGAGAGTCACCGAAAGATTGGGATTCACAGCCGCCGTGGCGAAGACGCCGGTGAGAAATGCGCCCAGCGTCCCGCCGACTGCGTGAATGCCGAAAGTATCAAGCGCGTCGTCGTAGCCGAGCCAGGATTTTAGTTTCGTGCAGGCAAAAAACGGGACGATCCCCGCCGCGACGCCGATAATCACTGCACCGGTGGGAGCGACATATCCACAGGCCGGCGTGATTACGACGAGTCCGGCTACCGCGCCGGAACAAAATCCGAGCACGCTCGGTTTCCCACGCAGCGCGTACTCGAGCATAGCCCACGTGAACGAAGCTACCGCCGTCGCAAGCGTTGTCGTCATGAATGCGTTTGCGGCGATCCCATCCGCCGCAAGAGCGCTCCCAGCGTTGAATCCGTACCAACCTACCCAAAGCAAACCGGTGCCGACCATGCACAGTACCATACTGTGCGGCGCCATGATTTCTTTTCTGAATCCAAGTCTGTGCCCGAGAAGAATGCACAGCACCAGCGCCGACCAACCTGAAGTCATATGAACGACGGTTCCGCCGGCGAAATCGATAGCCGTGATTTTTGCCGCGGGATTCCAAACGCCATTCATCCAGCCATCAATTCCCCACACCATATGCGCGATAGGAAAATACACGGCAAACATCCACGCACCGACGAAAACAAGCACGGCGGCGAATTTCATCCGCTCAGCAACTGCGCCGATGATTAACGCGGGCGTGATAATCGCGAACATCAGTTGGTACATCGCAAAGACATTCTGCGAAACCCAGTAGGAATACTCGGTGTTTGGCCGCGCATCGACTCCGTGCAAAAAAGCAAACTTCAGTCCGCCCATGAAAGGGGATCCATGTGAAAAAACGAGAGAATAACCTGCCGCCCACCAAAGAATCGTTACCAGACCGGCAATGCCGAGACATTGAGCCAATACTGAAAGAACATTCTTCGCGCGGACGAGACCACCATAAAAAAGCGCCAGCCCGGGCAACGTCATGAAAAGGACCAGCGCGGCGCACGTCATCATCCATGCATTGTGCCCCGGGCCGGGACCACCGATGTTCGAGGCCATTGACGAACTGGTATCGGCGCCACGCCCCGAATTGTTTACATAAGCTTCAAGGTCAGCGATACGTTGCTCAAGCGAGGGTGAAACGGAAGGCGACGCTGTTTGAGCATGCAGCGGAGACACAAACGCAATGATCCCGATAAGAAAAATGACCCGCATCATTACGCGCCCCCGTTATAGCGCGCAGATTTCTCACGGCAAGGAAAATGCCGTTGCAGTTCTCACAGCAACCGTGCTGTAGAGTGCGCTGTCCTCATTGCATTGGTTTTAAGCCCAGGCACAGCACAACTACTCCGCTGAGGGCAGTGGATGCCACAGCACCACAAAAGAAAACTCCGCGGAGCAGTCCGTCTCAGAAAGTATTCTCGGAGCTGGCCAGACCAGGTTAAGGAGCTCGGCGGGTTCCTCCTCCGCCTCGAATCAGATCAAATTCAAAGCAATCTCAGACAAAAAATTCGGCTCGACCGAAACTTGCTCCGACAACGGTTCACGAGTTTGTTCTTCTTCATCGTCGTCATCATCATCGGCATCAGCGCCGTTATCGGCATCAGTTCGTGGGCCCACTGCCGGCAAGTCATTCTGCTGTAATTTCTCGTAACGCTCACGAACGTTGGCCGGCACTTTATCAAGGTCTTGTTTCGTTTCGACCAGTCCACTGAAGAGCAATTTGCCCTGTGGATCTTTGGCGGTGAGCACTTTTTTCCCGTTCACGTTTTCCAACTTCATCTCGCCTTTGTCATCGCTAAAGACGATTTGCGCTTGGCCAATGTCGATCTTCGTAGCCTTAAGCGTACCATTGTCGTTGCTCAGAATCCGAATCTCACGCGCCGCACGCCGGGCGTCTTCCCGCGCACGTTTCGCGGCCTCGTGAGCCTGCATCACTGCTCCACGGACTATGTCGCGTTGTGCGCCCAATTGTTCTCTTAATTGCTCTTTCAACTGTTGTTTCATTTCTTTCATTTGCTCGTTGAGATCGCCCGTTTCATCGAAATCCCAGTCGTGGTCTCCTCCAGGCATTCCCGGCATCATAACGTGATGCCTGGGCACCTCTTTCCTGGCGAGCTTCACTGTAATCTTTTGTTCCTGGCCCTTTCGCAATATCGTGAGCGTGACGTCCGTGCCGTCGGAGAAAGTCTGTAGCAGCTTTCGCAGTTGGCTGGGTTCAATCAGAATCTGGTCATTCAGCATTTTTAGGATGTCGTTCTGCTGAATGCCTGCCGAGGCGGCAGGACTATCCGGCACCACATATTCAACAACCAACCCGAGACCTTTGACCAGCCCAAGCTGTTCACTTACGACATCCGGAACCTGCGACGTCTCCACGCCAAGAAACGTCGTTGGCACCTTCGGCGCTTTCTCGTGATGACCGGGTACCCCTGGCGGCCCATGGGGGCCAGGCGGCGGTGGCGGTGGTGGTGGCGCAGGCGGCGTCTGGGCAAATCCCACGATGGGCAAGATGATGGCTGCAATTGTAGTGATGGATTTTGTTTTCATGGTTTTTGTTTGTTAAATCACTGGCCTGAAACGGGGACAAGAACGACTTCCTCGCTGGAATAAGAGACACGAAGTGACGCGCCAGTTATCGGATTACGCCACTGCCACGTCTGATGGCTGTGATAACGGAGCCGCCGCACGGGTTGCGGCGAGGCGTTGGTAAACTGAAGTCCCTCGTCGCGCGTGTTGTAAACGACCTGCATCGCGCCAGCAGGAACAAATTTGTTCAAGGGTTCGGTTCGTGCGATTCCACCCCCTTTCGGGGTGGCATGCACCGACTGAGTCGTTTCCGGTGCCGATGAAACCTCTGTGACATTTTCGCCGTGCTCCTGCCGGCGTTCCAAACTGATTGCTGCGAATAGAACCAAAACCGCCGCAGCCGCGAGCGCGAAGCCCCAGTTGTAAGGCGTTTCCAGAAGACGCCGCCAATTCCGTCTGGTGTCCGCCGCGACAGGGGCCGAGCGATGTTTGGCCAATGCTTCTTTAATGCCCTCAAACAGAACCGGCGAAGGCTGCGCTGGTCGCAGTTTCCGTAAATCATTCTCGATGTCAGAAAAATCGCTCATTGGGGTTGCAACATTCTTTTTAAGGCCGCCAGCGCGTATCGATAACGTGATGCTGCCGTGTTCTGCGATATGCCAAGTGCGCCTGCGATCTCAGCAAAGGTCAGTTCATTCCAAATTTTCATGACCAGCACCTCACGTTGTTCGCGCGGCAGGCCATCGATTGCCTCCGCCAAAGCTCGCTGTGTTTCATCCTCAATTTCAAATTGCGGCTCGCTGAATTCAGTTTCGCCAAACACACTCGCCTCACGCCGCGCGCGCCGGCTGTTACGACGAATAAAGTCAAGAGCGATCGAACGCACCGCGGAATAAAGCAGCGCGCGGTTATCAATCTTGTGATTACGCCGCCAGAACTTGACGAAAGCTTCCTGGACAATGTCTTCCGCGTCAGCGGCTGAGTGCACCCAGTGGCGAGCAAACAGCAGCAAGCCTGGCGCGATTTCGCAAAAACAACGCTTCCAATCCTCATGACTGGCAATATTCTCCATGACCTTCTCACGGTCTTTATCTTCGAGACGCCGCCAAGCGCGCATTTTGTCTATCCAGTTAAGAAAACTGAGGGCTTGTCGAGCCCGCCGCGGCGCGCCCGGCGGTCGCGCCGTACCAACTCATTTTTTCGGAATCGCTCGCAGAATTCGATCGCCAAGCCAATCAGGATGCGCGATCCCGTCGCGATACGCTTGCAACGATTCCACCGACGAGTTGACACGAAGGTTGCTGTAAGATCCGTCGGCGTTCTGCCAGCGCTCATGCCAGTAAAGCGCCGCTTTGATCCGTGGATATCGCGTGCGAAAAAGCTCCAGACCTTGCTTGATCCACGCCGGTTTGCGGATGGCACTGGGCGGGGCCGTGGTCAGCGGGAATTCACCAGTCGCCCACTCGGCAATCATGATCGGCTTGTTCGGATCGAGCCTGCACATTTGCTGATACGGCCAGTCCACAAGGGATGGAACGTCGGGATTGGGCTCGTCCTTGTATTGCTGGCCGTAAACACTTAGCCCGAGCCAATCGACGTAATCCGAGCCGGGATAATATGCGGGCGCGTCGTTCCAAGTTTCGTAAGGATATGGGTAATTGTTCGTGTGAAACATCCACTTAATATTTGATGCGCCGCGCGCACGGACACGATCCACGATGTAACGATAAGCCTTGCGAAATGTTTCCGGGCCTTTCCAATTTTTAACCTCCGGGTCCCATTGCGCGCCGCCGTAATAAGCCCCCGACCACGGAAACCAGGTGCCATTCATTTCGACACCGAACACCACGATCATGGGATGACGAAAATCGCGCGCAGCGTCCGCCCATTTGTCAATATAGGCGTCCCACTTGCCTGCAAGAATCTCAGTCAAACTGAATTTGTCCGGCCCGTGATCTTCCTCGTATGGCTTGTCCCATGGCGACCAAAAAACGAGTGGCATCGAGCCGTGCCGCCAAATCACGTTGAGATTATCCACGGGGAAATTCTGTTCTCCCCAATAACTCGACGACGCGATAATTGCCTGATGTTTGCCCACCATCTCCTCGAAATCTTCGATCGTTTCGAGCCTTACATCGTCTTCTTCATCGCCAAAATCCATGAACGCGCCGGTGTAAGCGCCGTGCTCTGGAATGACCACCTCGACCGGACCATTTGGATCGACTTGCACGACCGCGACGTGCTTACGGCATCCGAATAGCACTAAGCTCAGTGCCATTAGCGCAACAGTAGTTCTGATAGCTGCATCTGTGCCCATTCGATTTCGCAGATTAGACCAGAGATGTTTCGCTTCGCTCAACATGACAGTCACCCCAGGAATTCTCCTTGACCAGAGAATCGCGAATATGAGAAGAAAATGCGATTCAAGATGGGGCAAGTGAACACAAAAGTTCTCATAGTTTTGATCTCGTCTTTTGCATCAGCCGCTTTCTCGGAGGACTTCAAAACGGTTAACGGAAAGGAATACAAAGACGCCGCTATCATCCGCGTCGAGCCCGATGGCATCGTGGTCAAAACGAAATCGGGAATTACAAAGGTCTACTTCGCCGAACTCCCGAAAGAAATCCAAGAGCGCTTTCATTATGACCAGCAAAAGGCCGGCGCATACTCTGCGGAGCAGGCTGCAAGTTACACGGCGTATCAAAGGCAGCAGCAAGACGCCCAGCGTGAACGAGACGACGCGGCAGCAAAGAACAACGCGATTTTAGCCGAACAAGAAGCAGCGAAAAATCGAACTCAAGTGTTGCAAGCGCGCTACGACCAGCTGCACCAACAGGAAGACGATTTGCTCCGCCAAATCGGTGAGGCGAAGCAACCCGGACCCGCGTACTACGGTGGGAAGAACAATCGTACTCTGCTCCACCATCCGAACCCGCAAAAATCCCAGCTACCACTTCTCCAGAGCCATCTGAGCGATGTCCGTCGCGAAAGAACCGAAGTCAGAAAGCAACTGGAGAAAGCGCAGCGTTAACTCTGCGTCGCTTTCATTGTTAGCGATACGCATTTAGATACGACGCTGTGAATGGCGCGCGGTTGCGAACGTCTCTGCAAGGAAAATGTGCGCGCAGTGCCGCAGTCAGCTGGGGCAGTTTCCAGTTGGCAATAGCAATGGCAGCACTCGGCGAGAAGCCGCTCATGGTGTCTGCCATTGTCTCAGCAGATCATGCCGTAAACCAGTGCGTGCCGACGCAAACTCTTGGCGCTGGCGTTGACGGTCACGAAAAGGGCGAATGCGCTCGGATGTTCACGGAAAAGAATGTCGCTGAGATGCTATCCGCCGGGTTTGGGCCGCTCACGTATCGACTGCGCACCGAGCTGGGTGGTGAAGTGTGGCATTGGAACTCGCGCGGCACATGGACTGATCCTGTTCACAAGTGCGGATACTGGACGTCTGACGATTCACTCGGCGAGCCGATCAACGTTTCCTATGGGTATCGTTTGCCAAGGCGCGGAAACACCATCGATCAAGCAAACGATGACGGTTATTCTCGAATCGCCGACGAAGACAAGGATTCATTTTGGAAAAGCAATCCATATCTCGATTCGCATTTCACTGGCGAACCCGAAGACGCTCATCCGCAATGGGTGGTGATCGATCTCGGCGCGACTAAGCCGGTCAACGCCATTCGGATTCATTGGGGCGCACCGTATGCCCAGCAATTCAGAGTCGAATACTGGCCGGGAGACGATCCGATGCATTTGCACCCGGACGATGACGACGACTGGCAGCCATTCGCGCGAGGAAACGTAAATGACGGAGACGGCGGGGATGAACTCATCAGACTCGCTGAGCGCCCGCGATCTGTTCAGTTCGTGCGAATCGTGATGAGCCACAGTTCGCGAACCAGCGGGCAACCCTCGGACGATATTCGCGATCGGCTTGGCTTTGCGATTCGCGAGATCGAACTCGGAAATCTCGATAAGGGCGGTCGTTTTCATGATCGTGTTCGTCACGGGCACGATCGGCATCGCCAAACAGTTATTTATGTTTCATCCACCGACCCGTGGCATCGTGCAGAAGACGTCGACTTCAGTATCGAGCAGCCGGGACTCGATTTCGTTTTTCGCAGCGCACTCACGAACAATTTGCCCGTGCTTGTGCCGATTGGTGTGTTGTACGACACGCCTGAGAACGCAGTCGCTGAGATCCAGTATTTGTTGCGGCGAAACTATCATTTGGAAGGCATCGAGATGGGCGAAGAACCCGACGGACAATGGGCTTCACCAGAGGATTACGCCGCGCTTTGCACCGCGGTCGCGCGCCAACTCGCGTCGCTGAATCCAAACTTGAAACTCGGCGGCCCGAGCCTGCAAAATTTCGAGGACCAACTGCTCACATGGAGCGATCAATCGGGAAATCGTTCCTGGATGAATCGGTTTCTAAAATACATTCGACGCGCGGGCGCGCGCTTCGATTTTTTCTCGTTTGAGTTTTATCCATTCGACAACGTCTGCGGAGATCCTGCGCCCCATTTGTTAAAAATCCCAAAGCGTCTCGGCGCAATGATGACCAGTTTGCGCCAGGATGGCGTGCCTTCGGACATTCCGTGGCTGATGACCGAATTTGGCTATTCGGTTTTTGGTGGACGTCCCGAAGTTGATATCGAAGGCGCGCTCTTCAACGCGGATACAGTGGGTGCCTTTCTCACGTTAGGCGGTGGCAAGCCGTACCTGTACGGCTATGAGCCAAACTATCTTCAGGACGAACTGAAATGTTCCTGGGGCAATCTGATGATGCTTCAGTTGAATCGGAAGAGTGACCAAGTGAATCGCTTATCCACTTACTACGCCGCTCAACTCATCACGAAAGAGTGGATGCAACCAGTAAACGAGTCGCAGGAAATATTTCCAATCACCATACACGCAACGAACGCAGGCGCGCACAGAGTGACGCGCCCTACCAACCCGAAGTCATTAACTGCTGTCACTGCTTATGCGGTTCGACGGCCGGACAAGCAGTGGGCACTGCTTGCAATCAACAAAAATCCCAAACGCACAGCGCAGCTCAACGTAGAGTTTGATCTTCCGGGCGCAAAGCAGCCAGCGCGCTTTATCGGCAAAGTTGAATTAATTCAATTCTCACGGCAGCAATACGCCTGGCACGCCGACGGCCCAAACGGTCACCCGATCCGCAGTTTGCCTCCCACACACTTCACCCATGATGGGTCATCGTCCTTCGAATTACCGCCCTATTCGCTAACCGTTCTTCGGGGAAATGTGACGAATTGATGTATCGCACCGCGCCACCTGAATTAAATTCGTCGCAGACGAGGCCGGCGTTTCATTTGCGTAACATTCCCGAAAACCACCCTTTCCTCTGGGACTTTAATGCTTTCTGGAATTCCTCCTTCACAAAATTGGGGTCCCTCGCGTGGGCCATAGCGTCCATGAGACTGATGCGCTCATCCAGAAGCAACTCGATAAGACTAACGTCCACGGTATGCATGCCGTCCGCAGCTCCGATTTGAATTAATCCTGGTATCTGCGAAAGCCGCCGCTCCCGGATACATGCCCCGATTCCTGAGTTCACGATCATCAATTCCGTAGCCAAAATCAGGCCTGGCTTGTCTCCACTTCGCGGCAGGAGATACTGGCATACCACTCCCAACAGCGACCAGGCAAGTTGGGCGGCGACGAACTGCTGGCCCTCCTTTGGAAAGGCATCAATAATGCGCCCAATAGCCGATGGCGCATCGTTCGTGTGCATGGTTGCAATCACGAGGTGCCCTGTTTCCGCTGCCGTAATCGCGGTTTGCATCGTGTCCGTGTCCCGCATCTCACCCACAAGAATGACGTCCGGATCCTGTCTCAACGCGTTCTTAAGCGCGGACGCGAAACTGTGCGCATCGGAACCAATTTCGCGCTGGTTAAACAGGCTTCGCCCCTGCGAATGAACGAATTCGATGGGGTCCTCAATACTGACGATGTTGACGGAACGCCGTTTGGCTATCGTCTGAGCCATGCTCGCCAGAGTGGTGCTCTTGCCTTCGCCGCTCGCGCCAGTCAGCAGTATCAGGCCGGCTCTCTCGTCACACCACTTATCCACCACTGGAGAATGTCCCAACGACTTTAGATCGCCGACCTCAAAAGGGATACGCCGGAAATTGGCCTCAATCGCGCCTGACACATAGCACGCATTTCCGCGAAAGCGCCCGATACCCTCGACCTGCAACGCGAAGTCAAGCTGCCACTCATTTTCCAGCTTCGCCCGTTGTCCCTCCTTCAAGGCATCGATCACCATCCTCCTTGTATCCTCCGCGGACAGCGGCTCTTCCGTCAGCGGCTTGATGACGCCAGCTACCCGCATCATCGGTGGCGCCCCTGCTGTCAAGTGAAGATCAGAAGCCTCCTTCTCGGTCGCAAGCACCAGAAGATCGATCAAGTCATGTTTCTTCATATGGATTCAAATTGTGAGGACTAGGCGATTCCTCTCATGGCACGACGAAGCTCGGATTCATTGCTGACCGAAGCCAGGGCAGTCGCTTCCGTGATGATCTTGTCCTGGAGCGCTTTGAGCGTCGATTGCAAAAATGAAACGGCGGCAGGGTCCGATCCACGGGAGATATACTGATCGATATTCTGCAACTCTCGTCTGGCGATCCAGTCGCGCATGGCACCCGCATTTTCGACGTGTTCCACCAGCAAATGCAAACCACCGTCAGCAGATGGAACCAGTTTCTGGCACAGGACGCCGGACAGCTGATTTGCCAAAAGGTTCACACCATGCTTCTCGGTCCCGGCCGGAAAAAGATTCAGATAGCGCTCCATTGTGTCGGCAACCTTCTCCGAATGCAGGGTCGAAACAACGAGATGTCCGGTCTCTGAAGCCTGCAAGGCCGTCAATGCAGTTTCGTAATCCCGGATCTCACCGACAAAAATGACATCCGGCGCCTGACGAAGGGCGCTCCGCAACCCGATCGCAAACGTGCTGGTGTCGCGTCCGACCTGTCGCTGGGTGAAATGACAGCGCTTGCTGGTGAACTGATACTCGACGGGATCCTCGATGGTCACTATATGTCGCACCAGGTTCTCGTTCATCCATTGAAGGAGGGACGCGATGGTGGTGGATTTCCCTGAGCCGGTTGGTCCCGTTATAAGAATCAGGCCGTGCTCGCGAGCGCCCCACCGGGTCAGGAGCCATTCGGGCGCTCCGAGCGCTTTCAATGCAGGTACCTTGGTCTTGATGCGGCGCAGGACCGCCCCGAGCCGGCCCATGGTGCGGTGCAAGCTGACGCGGTAGCGCGTATGCGTGCGCGAGACAAAGCCGGTATCGCGATCCCTGTCGCCGTCGCCTTGCGCGTTCGCGCCGCAGGCCTGCCAGAACGCGGTCAACTGCTCGCGCGACATCGGTTCGTCACCGAACACGCTGATTTGTTCATTGATCTTCAGCCGCGGTACTTCGTCCTCCTGAAGGAAGACGTCGCTCGCCTCCCGCTGCTCCGCGGCGTCGAGAATGCTGTCAATGTTCTGGGGCATGATTGATGCAATTTCTACCACGCGCCGGATACATGGCAAACGTTCCTGAATGATCCGGAACCTGAGGAAGAGGTGTTATTGCTCGCGTGCCGCAGTGTCTTGTTAGACCCATCATTGTTCTGGCCCGCTTTCGACCGTTTTTCCTATTTCCTGATTATGTTTATCGTTGGTCCCCTTGATGCGATCTACGGTCTTCCTGAGGATTGTTCCATTGTATCCAACGAGATCTACAGCCTGCAGAGGCTTTGTGCTTTCATGTATTTCGCTTTTGCTTTCAGAATTGGGATTAGCGGCGGCATTTTTCTTCTGACATCCCGATGAAAGCAAGACCGTCGAAAAAATGACCGCGACTAATCTCAAGGGTACCTTCGTTTCCATAAATCTAACGAGAAAGAGATAAGCCACGGCAGTGTAATCGCAAACATGCTGACCTTGCTTGGCATTGGGGGCCAGCCTGCTCGCGAACGCTTTCGGAGTTGGCTTCATCGATTGGCTGGATGCAGCACTCGAACTACGGAGGTGGCGGGAGCGTCGGTTGACTCTTCGATGTCGGGACTACTCTTGGTGTAGGTGCATTACTTTTCCCGGAAAGGCTCTTCTGCAACTCATCTGTGATTCTTTGTTTCACGACGTTCTGAATGGCATCGCCAAGCGAAGGTGACGCAGTAGCGCTCGATTGAGGTGCTGATGTCGCTCTGTTCTTATCAACCGAACGCATGATCGCCGGCGCGAAAATCACTGACACAATGGCAAGTATAAGGAGCAACGCCGCGACGATAAAGATCGCGCGCGCAACCGGAGAAAGTCCTTTGCGCGTTGTGACGCCCGGCGCCGCCCGGCGCACTCCGGTGACACACGCCGGGGGCGCGGGATTGCCAATCGTCTCGGCATAAAGGTTGACTAACGAAACAACAACTCCGTGTTTCACTTCCACATCGCCTAGTTCATGCAGGTAACGCTGCCAACGACGATGCTGCGCCAGATCATCCGCGAAGCGTTTGCTCACCAGAATGTGACCTGCGTCGCCGCAATCCATGACCCGGCGCGCGATATTGATTCCTACTCCGGAAATGTTTTCGCGCGCGTTAGCATCCCGGATGTGTTGCACCGGCCCGCTGTGGATTCCCATTCTTACCGGCAGGCTCGGTTGCGCGCGCAGAGCCTGGCTGACTTCCAAAGCGCACTCGGCAGGTCCGTCCACTGAACCGGTGAAGACCAGGGCCATACCGTCGCCGGTCGGCAAGATGATCAGCTGCCCCGCTGCTTGTGCTTCACGCGCTGCTTCTGTATTGCGGACAATCTGATTCAACTCCTGAAGCGCTTCTGATTGTTCGTCGGTTAGCAGCTTCGAATACCCGACGATATCGATGAACAAGACATGCCCGATCTCCAGGCGCGGCTTGGTTTTCTCGTCATCCGCCATTTGCGCGGAATGTTAAGCGCACTCCGTCGACCGCTCTAGACGATTTTTTCGCCCGCCATTTCGCCGATGGCAGGTTTTGGCGAACAGCGCACTCACCACCTAACGAGAAAAAGCTGAGCCACCGCTGGCGGGAGCGAGCGTGGCTAACTCTATGAACTGTTTCATAGAACTAAAAGCAACTTATCACAACGGCCGGCGGTTGGCTGGAGCGCATGGTTAGATGCCGAGTTTCCTCTCAGCCTTCTTTACAGCTTTGATTAGGTCTGCCTCCGGAGCGCCGTTTGCGTGGCTGGCAACGGCGCTCGCTACGTCAATAAGCTGCCGCGTATGAGGGCCCCAGCCCACAACATAGGCAGTAAGCCGCTCGTGAGGCAGAAAGCTGACATGGTAAGTGAATTGGTCAGTGTCCAAATATATCCCGGGATCTTTTCCGTAGTTCTTCGGATCGGCGAGTACGCGGTGCCAGAGCGCCGCGATGCGCGTCGATAACGCATCCGATATCGGTCGCTCATGCAGAACAGGCCGAATACTGTGATAATCCGTCTTCTTTCGCTCCGCCTCGGCCATGCCGAAGCCGAGCTCCGCCCAAATGTGTTTCGAGGCTGTCACTTCAAACGCTTTGTACCCGCCGGAAGTGCGAGCGATACCCGTGACCCACTCTGCCTGAAATGGAGGAATGTCGACCATGCGGACCACAACGTCCTTCCGCCAACCACGAGACAGGACATGACGAACCGCTCGATCATACTTGATCTGGTAATCCGCGCTGAGTTCCCTTCTCACCGCGCTGCAGATAGTCGCGATCTTGTCCAAGCACCGATGCCGCACAACTAGAGCCGGCAACAGCGCGACTATGCCTCGACGCTTTAGCATCTAACGAGAAAGAGATAAACCACGGCATGGTGTCGTGGCAAACACGCTGAGGTTGTTTCGGAATGGGGCCGTTGGCTTCATCGATTGGTTAGATGGGTTGTGTGGCAGCATCTCAGGCGTGGAACGACAAACTCTACAAGAAGACGATGCTGTCGCCGGACGATCTCTCGGGCTCGATTGTGGACCCTCGCCGGATGATGAATGCGGCGACCACGAACCCGACAAAACACGCTAGTGCAGCCCACCAATGATCAAGCAAGATGCTCGCGCATATGCCCATGAAGAACACGAGCAGAACAGACAGCCGCCAGCACAGTGACCACAACGCCCGCCATGCTGGAAACCAGCCGCGCTGCTGGTGAATGTCAGTATGTGATGGCGCCACCATCTAACGAGACAGAGATAAGCCACGGCAGGGTGTCGTGGCAAACACGCTGAACTTGTTTCGCAATGGGGTCGTTGGCTTCATCGTTTGGTTAGATGGTTGGCGTGGTAGCTCTCAGCGACCGAAGACATGATGGTAAACGTACAGATATGCCAACACCGCTGTCGCAGCCAGACTGATCGCGAAGACACTATAGCCGGCTGGCGTACGCCAACTGCGGTCTGTGTACAATGCCCGAGATGCGCAGACCAAGCTGCCGCAGACCATGGCGAGCAGAAGCGCATGGACGAAAAATAACGGCAAGCCAACAAACAGCAGCGGTGCGACCATGTTGTCGGGGTCCAGAAAACGCGGTGCCACAAGGAAAACATATAGGGCGGTGACCGCCGCACCCGCGCTGGCAACGATGAGTCCACGAATAGCGACTCGCATCGGGCTTACCATCTAACGAGAATTCGAACCAATTTTTGGGCATTTCAAGAGAAACACCCATATTTTGGGTCTAATCCGGCTTAAGGTTTGACAGGTGAAGAACATGATCGCTGTTGCCATCGCTGAGACTGAAGCTTCACATTCACGCTCGCACGGGCACACTGGCGGTGCGCTCGAGTTTGCCCCAGCTTACCCAGGCGCCTTTGATCGCGCGCAGGATTGCTTTCCAGATGCAGTAACTGAGCATCGGGCGATAGATCAGACGCATGGGCAACATGCGCAAGGCCCAGACGACCGGCTCCCGCTCGAGCAGGCAGGCGAGCGTGGCGAGGATTACGTCCATCGCCAGGAACGTTACAATGAATGGCAGCACCGCCCGCCACGCGCCGAATGGCAACGATGCAATCAGGAACAAATCCACCATGGGCGTAACGGCTACGAGAATGATTTGGAAAAACCAAATGCTCGGCAAACTGAACCATCCAAGCGCGCGATAGTTCCAGTTGAACACCATGTCGCGGTGTTTCCAGAGACATTGCAGCGTGCCGTAGGCCCAGCGGAAACGTTGTCGCGCCAGTGTGCGCACACTTTCGGGCGCTTCTGTCCACGCGATTGCGTCGGGCACATAAACGATTCGCTGTCGGTGTCTGTGCAACGAAAGCGTCAGATCAGTATCTTCAGCGAGCGTTTGCAGACTCAGCCCACCCGCTTCATCGATCGCATCTTTGCGAACGGCGCTGATCGCGCCCGGTACGACGGTGATGCATTTCCAGCGATTGTAAGCCCGCCGATCCAAATTGAAACCGCAGGTGTATTCCAAGGCCTGACAACGCGCGATGAAGGTGCGCAGATTACCGACCTTCGCGTGACCTGATACCGCGCCGATCCGAGCATCAGCGAACGGCTCGAGCAAGCGCGGCAGCGTATCGCGCTGACATTGCGTATCCGCATCGATGAAAATAACGATGCCGTTGCGAGCAGTAGCCAGACCGCGTTGCAGAGCACGCGCTTTCCCATGATTGTCCTGTCGCAACAAGCGCACCCGCGGCTCATCCCCTGCGACACGCTCAATCTCCGCAGCAGTCCGGTCACCCGAACCGTCGTCCACCACGACCACTTCGATTTCGCCTTTGTAATCTGTGGCCAGAAGCGTGCGCAAAGTTTCCGCGATCACTTTTTCTTCGTTGTAAGCGGCCATGACCACACTGATCGGCTCCGCGAAATCTGCTTTCGGTCCGCGTCGAAAACGATACGCAAGCCAGATGACAATCAGCGTGCGAACGACCACCAGCGCCGTAGCCACGATCATGAATGCCCAGAGGAATTCTTCGATGCTGTGATAAACGCGAAACCCGGTGCTGCTTACCAGGCGGGTGAGCGATTGCGCATCGGCTTGAACGGGCGGCATCACTGCGTCGCGTGTCGTTCCCAGCAGCGTGCTCAACGGCACGACTGTATCGCCGCGCGTATGCAGCCAATCCAAAATACGCGGAAGCGCTTCCACCGTCTGCGAGCGATCTCCGCCCGCGTCATGAAGCAAGATAACGCTGCCATCGTGTCTTTGCTGTTTGATCCGTTGCAGGATGATGTCCGCCCCGGGCTTTGCCCAATCTTGCGGATCGATGTTCTCGAGGACGACGAGGTAATTGAGGTCTTCCGCAATTTTCAGCGGCGCCAGCTCGCTAAGTTGCGTCGGGCCGGTGTCAGACGCGTAAGGCGGGCGAAACAACGTGGTCGAGCGACCCGTTAAAGTTCCGAGCAACAACTGAGTGGCGTTCAACTCAAGTCGAATGTGTTCCGGCCAGCAAAGCGCAAGGTTCGGATGATAATAAGTGTGGTTCCCGATCTCGTGGCCCTCGTTCACAATTCGACGAACAAGCCCCGGGTAACGCTCCGCGTTCACACCCACCAGGAAAAACGCGGCTTTTACGTTCGCCGCTTTGAGAATGTCCAGGATCTTTGGCGTCCACCGCGGATCCGGACCGTCGTCAAAGGTGATTGCGACCTGATGCTCGCCACCAGCCCCCTGGTGATACAGCGTGGGGAATTGCGCAAACTTCACGTACTTCGCCGTGAGATAACCGTCTGCATCCACAGCGAGCTTTCGCATCCCGTCTGAGCGATCCTCGTCAACAGTGACGATCTCGCCGTCGCCAACATCGGCTATCGTGTCCGTTGATTTAATGAGCTCGAGCGATTGTCGCGTTTGATTGTCCAGCTTGAAATCCCGGGGAACACTTAATGCGTCCCAAATCGCAGGGTCTTCGCTGCCAAGCCTATACAGGGCGAACCCACCGGCTTTCTGTTCGCGGACCGCGCGGAGTTGGTTAAGGAATGTTACGACGTCCAAAAACCAGACGGCGTGTTCCTTGTCCTCATCCTGAAAATAAAAGTACGGACTGTAACTCGGTCCGCTTACTTCTACACTCTTGATTTCGGCATCATTGGCGCGACTCATCGCTTCTGCAAAGGCGATCAGCTCCGCCTTCTTGCCACCGATCGTCCAATCGTACCCGTAGCTACCGATGGCGATGATCCATTGCTTCGTGTCGGAATCTTCAAGCAGGACGTGCACCCAACCTTCAAACCATGAGCGCGATGCCAGCGGCCCGGGCGGATCTGTCTCCGATGTTTCATCAAACAACATCGCCACAAAACGGTCTACATTGTCAGCAAGAGCATCTATATCAATGTAATCGAGCTCCTGCCCTGGCTGAACGCAGAGCCAAAGCTCCTTATTATCGTCGTGTAACGCGTCGGCGAACTTGTCGATGAATTTGGTGACATCTTTTTTGTAAACGGGATCGATTTGTTGCCAATCGATCACTACGCCTGAAGCTTTTGCGGTGCGCAAGACAGACAGCACGCTTTGGATGAAGCGATCCTGCCGTTGCGCTGCTCCGTGCGCCAGATTCTCGATCGCTTCCGGTTGCCAGGTGTCCCCGACGAGGTTAGTCAGTAGCGGCATCAGAGCGATCCCCTTGCTGGCGGTCAGTTTCGGTAGCCGAGTGTCGCCATCGATTTGCAGCTCGCCCAGGCCATTGATCACGGTCATCCATTCCGGGCAGAGATGCGTAATCTGCGACGCGTGTTCCTGAAGTGACGCGTAGCTGTATGGATCGCCATTGATGTAAAATGCGAGGCGCACTTCGTTCTCGGGCGGCTTCTTTCGAGGCCGTGGTGAAGGAATGGGCCCTGCGCCAGCGAGCTTTTTCGCCGCCTGTCGGGCCGCGCTAAATTTCTGCCAAAGCAGCGAAGCTGGAGACAATTGGCCGGCCGGATTTTCTCTTTGCAGCGCTTTCAACTGGCCCTTTAACTGGCGCAGCGAAAACGGCACGTTCATCTTCGGCGCGACAAAAAGGGTTTGCACAAACAGAACCGTGCCGAGAAAGAACAGCACGCCGCCGATCAGCAGAATCAGGCGCAGCCGCGGCCAGCGTTTACCCGTCGGATCGGAAAAAACGAAAGGCGTAACTTGTTCCAGAGGAAGCTCGGGCATTTGACGCGTATAATCGCCCAAGTACGAGGATAAGAAAATCCCGATTGCGGCAGAGGGTGACGAGGCTCCATAAAGCGAGCGCGCCCGTAGCCTTGCGAAGGCGCGCTGCGCGTTCCATCTTGGCACTCATCGCGAATGCATATCGAACCAGATTCACTGCCGACCGGACACGACGGCATCGTCCCGCGACTGCAACAAGGACCGACCATCCATTCGAGCGCGTGGGTTGTTCCTGGCGCGACTGTGCTGGGCGACGTAGTTCTCGAAGAAGAATCAAGCGTCTGGTACGGGGCGGTCCTGCGCGGTGATATCAATCGCATCATCATCGGGCCGCGCTCGAACGTTCAGGACAACGCTGTCGTCCACGTTGACACTGGTTACCCAACAAGCGTAGGTGAATTGGTCACGCTCGGGCACACAGCAGTCGTTCACGCGTGTAAAATCGACAATGAAGTGCTCATCGGTATGGGCGCAATCATTCTCGACGACGTCGAAGTTGGCGCGCGTTCCATCATCGGCGCAAACGCGATTGTCACGATGGGAATGAAAATCCCGCCCGGTTCACTCGTGCTTGGGTCACCGGCAAAAATTCGCAGGCAACTGACGCTGGATGAGCAAAACGACATCGCCCGCTGGGCATGGAGCTATGTCGAAACAGCAAAGCAGTACCGCGAATTTTTCTAGCAGCGTCGCTTTGGACGGTCGTTTCTGCTGGTGACAACAGATTACAACCCGATGTGACTTGCATGCTCGGAATAGGGCGGCAACAATTCTGCATGAAAGCTTTTTTCATTACCGCATTAAGTGCAGTGCTGGGTTTCGGGCTGCCTCTGACGCGATTAGCGGCGCAACCCGCACAATCTTTAGAGATGGGATTCTACGGGCCGGAGACAATCGAATGGAAGGTGGGACCAGCGGCCATACCTCCGGGCGCAAAGATGGCTGTTCTTGAAGGCGACCCAACTAAGGAAGGCCCGTTCGTGGTCCGGTTTCAGTTTCCTGAAGGCTATCATATCCCGCCGCATACTCATCCGAAAACAGAACGCGTGACGGTGATTTCCGGAACGCTGTTCCTGGCCATGGGTGAAAATCTAGATCGCAGCGCGGCAAAAACCTTGACTGCTGGCACGTACGGCTTCTGGCCCGCGGGGATGAAGCACACCGCTTGGTCTGGAGGTGAAACTGTCATCCAACTTCATGGAATCGGTCCGTGGCAGATCAATTACGTGAACCCCGCCGACGATCCGCGAAACGCGAAGAAATCGCCTTGAAAGGGCATTTCACGGAAGCGGTCGATTAGGTCCCAGCAACGGTCGCGTCATAGCCCAACGCCAAATGTCTCTGCCAACTCGCGCGCGTTCTCGCGCAAAAGTTCGGCCGCGCGTTTCATGTTTTCTTTCTCGCTCATTCCCGGGCGCGCGTTTTCGTAAATGCCTTCGAAGATGTTGAGGACTTCTGGATCTTTGGTGGCGCGACCGACGAACGCGAACACTGGCTTTCCAAATTTTCGTGCCAGCCGCGCCACGCCAACCGGCGTTTTTCCTTCCAGCGTCTGCCGATCCAGACTCCCCTCACCCGTAATCACCACGTCTACGTCTTTGATCTTCAACTCAAGCCCGACTGCTTCTGCGACAACTTGGAATCCCGGCCGGATTGTCGCGTCGCAAAAACTCAGCAGTCCGAAGCCGAGACCGCCTGCGGCGCCCGCACCCGCTTCGTCCCGATAGTCGAACCCGAATTCTGTGGCCACGACGCCCGCGAGCCTCGTCAGCGCGCGTTCTAAATTGTCCAGGTCGCTTTTACTGGCGCCTTTCTGCGGACCAAACACTTGTGTCGCGCCATTTTCGCCCAGCAACGGATTTTTCACGTCGACCGCCGCGACGATGCGCCGTCGCTTTAGTTCCTCTCGTCCCTTCGGTCGCTGAATTCGTTCCAGCAATGCAAGCTCGACGACTCGTTTAATCTCCCTATCTCCGGCCCCCAAGAACCGAAATCCCAAAGCTCGCGCCATGCCGAAACCGCCATCGTTTGTCGCGCTGCCACCCAGACCGATAACGATTTCGTTCGCACCGCGTTTGGTCGCATCCAAAAGCATTTCGCCCACACCGAACGTAGTCGCACGAATTGGATCGCGTTCACTTTCGGAAAGCCGCCGCATGCCAGCGGCTTCGCTCATCTCCGTTACCGCAAGTTTTTCCCGGTCGATCCATCCGTAGCGCGCGTAGATCTCGCGGCCGAGCGGATCGTGCGCCTTGCATTGGACCCAGCTGCAGCCACGCGCGTCGCAAATCGCTTCCGCAGTCCCCTCCCCGCCGTCGGCCATCGGGATAATCTCGATATCAGCGTCAGACAGCACATCGCGCAATCCTTTCGCGATGTTTTGCGCGACCTCCCGCGCGTCCAGCGTGCCTTTGAATTTATCGGGAGCGATAAGGATTTTCATCGTAGCACAGGCATCTTGCCTGTGGGGGCCGGCGCACGTCTCGCCTGCCCGGACCGAGCACGCTACTTTTTCAATTTCTTTTCCAAAATTTCTCCGACAATCTGCGGATTGGCTTTTCCCTTCGACAACTTGATCACCTGTCCCTTGAGAAAATTCAGCGACGCAACGTTCCCTGCTTTAAAATCCGCGACCGGTTTTGTATTCGCCGCAATCACTTCGTCGCAGACCGCTTCGATCGCACTGACATCGCTCAGTTGCTCGATCCCTTTTTCTTGCACAATCGCGGCTGCGCGTTTGCCGCTGACAAACATCTCCGCGAATACTTCCTTGGCTTGCTTGCCGCTGATTTTTCCGCTGTCGATCAGATTGACCAACTCATCAAGCGCCTCCGGCGGAATGGGACAATCATGAATCGCTTTACCAGCACCACCGAGGGCGTTCTGCAAATCGTTCAGAATCCAGTTTGCGATATTCTTCGGCTTTTTTGCGTCTTTGGCAGCCGCTTCAAAATATCTCGTCAGCTCCAGATCGTTGGCCAGCACAGCAGCGTCGTACGGGCTCACCTGATATTGCTCGACGAAACGCGCGCGTTTCGCCTTTGGCAACTCCGGCACACGTTCGCGCATCTCCGCCACTAGCACGTCGGTTTTCACCGGCGGAAGATCAGGATCAGGAAAGTAGCGATAGTCGTGCGCGAACTCCTTCGTACGCATGAGGAACGTTGCGCCCGCGACATCATCCCAGCCGCGCGTCTCCTGCTCGAGTTGTTCGCCGCTCTCGAGCAATGTGATTTGACGCTGAATCTCATGAGCAAGTGCACGCCGCACGCCGCTGATTGAGTTCATGTTTTTGATCTCGATCTTCGCGCCGAGTGCGCTTTTGTGTTCCGGCCGAACCGAAACATTGCAGTCGCAACGCAGCTGCCCTTTTTCCATGTCGGCGTCGCTTACCGCTCCGTAGATCAGGATTTGCTTCAGAGCAGTTAGAAACGCGGACGCTTCCTCCGGCGAATTGATTTCCGGTTGGGTGACGATCTCCATCAACGGCGTGCCGGCGCGATTGAAATCGATGCCAGTGCTGTTTTCAAAATGGAAACTCTTCGCAACGTCTTCCTCAAGGTGGATGCGCACGAGATGCACTTCCTTGTCGGGCGTGGCGATGTTTTTCTGTGCGTCTTTCGGATAGGCGAGATTGTGCAATGGGACGCTGCCATTCGTGCAAAGCGGCATGTCGTATTGCGAAATCTGGTAATTCTTCGGCATGTCCGGATAGAAATAGTTTTTACGATCGAATTTCGATATTGGCGCGATGCCGCATCCGAGCATCAATCCGGTAAGCACCGTCATGCGCAACGCGTCATGATTCATCACCGGCAAGGCGCCGGGCATACCGAGGCAGACTGGACACGTGTGCGTATTTGGCTCCGCTCCAAACTCAACCGGCGAAGCGCAAAACATTTTCGAGCGCGTCTTGAGCTGGACGTGTACTTCCAAGCCGATCGTTGCGATGTAGTTCATGCCACACAGGATTTAACCACGAATGAACACGAATCGACACGAATAAGGAGAAGTGTGCAACGCCTGCGCCTGATCAGTGTTCATTCGTGTCTATTCGTGGTTATTGCGCTGCAACGCGTAATCGAGCGCGCGTTGCAGATCGAATTTTTTGATCCGATCCGCGAGGACGGGATCGTTTGCGGCGTCGATGATGCGTTGAGCCTGGAGAAGATCAAGGAAACGTCTCTGCGCAATCATCTCGGAGATCTCCGGGTCATCCCGTAAAGCAACAATTTTCGGGTGTTCGCTGATCTCGCGCGCACCGGGAACCGAGAGAAATCTCCGCGCGCGTTCCGGATCGGAAAATACCGCAGCTACCTTCGTGAGCGTGTCATAATTTTTTTGTGAAACCGGGTCAGTCTGCTTGATCGCGTTTCCGAGTCGACCGAGTTCCAGCGAATTTTTTAGCCGCGCCAGTGACACGGCAAACGGGGCAGATTGCTCATTCCCATCTCCGAAAAAGCGCCGCCGAACTTCCAGGGCATGTGACGTGGCATCCGGATCCGTGTGTACGTTTGTTGATCGGGCGCGAACCTGGGCGTCTGCCACCGCGCCAACGGCGCGCACGCTCACCACGATCAGCCAAAGAGCGAACAAGCCGAAAAAAAGGCCGACAATTGCACCCGAAATTCCGTAAATGAGTTGGACAATTCGGGAATCCTGCTCGCTCGTTCGCTTGAACAAAACAGCTCCGATTCCGCTCAACGTGCCATAGGCGATAAACGCGAGCGCCGCGCCTCCCAAAGCCGACAGTACCAAGTCAGGCATTTTGAAAAGGGGTCGCGCAAGCGGAACTAGCAGGCTGCCGCCGAAAAACGCAGCAGTATACGCAGCGACGAGCGCAACCAGCCGGATCAATTGACGAAGCAAACCCAGTCGCCACCCACGCACCACCTCGAACAAGATCAGCACCACGGCAAAAGAAAGAAAGACAACCTGCCAAAGCAGCGAACCACTGACCGCTTGCGGTTCAGACGTCACTCCAATCGAGCGCCGATAGCATGATGCCGCAGCGCATGATCGCAAAGGACGAGCGCCGCCATCGCTTCCACTATTGGGACTGCGCGAGGAAGCACGCACGGATCATGGCGTCCCCGCGCGGCGAGCTCACTGTCCTGTTTGGAACTCGTGACGGTTTTCTGCTGAAACGCGATCGTCGCCGGCGGCTTGAATGCCACACGAAAATAAATGTCTTCGCCGTTGCTGATGCCGCCTTGCACGCCTCCGGAGTTGTTTGTTGCTGTGCGTATTTTTTCGCCACGCATTTCAAATGGATCATTGTGCTGTGAGCCGCGCATTCGCGTTGCTGCAAATCCGGAGCCGATCTCAAACCCTTTCGTTGCCGGTATGCTCAGCATCGCTTTCGCCAGGTCTGCTTCGAGCTTATCAAAAACAGGTTCGCCGATTCCGGCTGCGAGACCGCGTGCAACGCACTCAATCACACCGCCGATCGAATCACCTTCATCGCGAACTTGCTCGATGAGCGATATCATTCTTTTCGCTTCCGCGACGTCCGGACAGCGAACGATATTTTTCTCCACGTCCTTCATCTTTACAGTGGAGCGATTAATTTTCGCAACGATGTCGTGAATTTGCGCTACGTAGGTGACGATCTCAAAATCCGGGTACAAGGTGGACAACACCTTTTCCGCAACCGCACCTGCCGCGACGCGACCGACGGTTTCGCGCGCAGAGGCGCGGCCACCACCCTGCCAGTTTCGGATTCCGTATTTGGCCTCGTAAGTGTAGTCGGCATGTGACGGCCGAAATTTGGCCGCGATCTCGCTGTAATCTTCAGGCCGCGCGTCTTTGTTCCGAACCGCGATTGCGATGGGAGTGCCGAGCGTCTTCCCTTCAAAAATGCCGGACAAAATCTCGCACTGGTCTTCCTCTTTGCGCTGCGTCGTGAGTTTGCTTTGACCCGGACGACGGCGATCCAGCTCGCGCTGAATGTCCGCTTCCGAGATTGCGATACGCGGAGGGCAACCATCGATCACTACCCCGATGCCGCCGCCGTGCGATTCACCGAAGGTTGTGACGCGAAAGAGGTGGCCAAATGTGTTGCCCATTGCAGGTATAGTAGCACAGGCATCTTGCCTGTGGGGCCAACGGGCGTCTCGCCTGCTGGCGCTCTGACTCGGCAGGCAAGATGCCTGCCCCCACAGCCGAGACGGCCGTGCTACTAGATGGCTTCGAGGGCGAACTTTAAATCGTCAATCAAGTCACGCACATCTTCCACGCCCACCGAGAGCCTGACGAGTGAATCGGTAACGCCCAGCGCCTCTCGTTTTTCCTTCGGGACAGAGGCATGCGTCATGAGCGCGGGATGATTGATGAGGCTTTCCACGCCGCCCAAGCTTTCTGCCAACACAAACAATTCCGTGTTCTCGAGAAAACGTCGCGTTCCGGCGAGGTCCGTCTTCAAAACGATCGTGACCATGCCGCCGAACCCGCGCATCTGTTGTCGGGCCAGATCGTGCTGCGGATGCGATTTGAGACCGGGGTACTGCACTGATTTGATCTCGGTCTGTTCCTCGAGCCAATGCGCAATTTCCAGCGCGTTTGCACAATGCCGCTCCATTCGAAGCGCCAGCGTTTTCAAACTGCGTAAAACGAGAAAACTATCGAACGCGCCAGCAATTGCGCCGACCGAATTTTGCAAGAATGCAATTTGATCAGCGAGTTCTTTGTTTTCGCCAACGACAACAACGCCGCCCACCAGATCGGAATGCCCGTTCAAGTATTTCGTTGCCGAATGTACGACGATGTCGAAACCCGTCTCGATTGGGCGTTGGATCCATGGGGTGGCAAATGTGTTGTCGGATACGGAAATGATTTTTCGCTCGCGCGCGATTTTCGCGATCGCTTCCAGATCAATGAGTTTCAGCAACGGATTACTCGGCGTTTCGATCCAAATCATGCGCGTGTTTGCCTTAATTGCGCGCTCGAGATCTTCCGGGTCAGTCAGATCGACATACGTAAAATCAAGCTTCGCAGAGCGGCGCCGCACTCGATCAAACAATCGAAATGTGCCGCCGTAAAGGTCATCGCTGGCTACGACATGCGAGCCGCTGTCGAGCACCTCGAGCACGGTCGCCATCGCAGCGAGGCCGGATGCAAAGGCGAACCCGCGCGTTCCGCTTTCCAAATCGGCAATGCACTTTTCATAGGCCAGCCGCGTAGGATTGATCGACCGCGCGTAATCGTAACCTTTATGTTTTCCCGGGCTTTCCTGCACGTACGTTGACGTCGCGTAGATCGGCGTCATGACTGCGCCGGTGGTGGGATCTGGCTGCTGGCCGGCGTGGATTGCGCGCGTGGCGAAGCCCTGCTCTTTTTTCATGGAATATAGTAGCGCATGCCTCCGGCTCGCGCTGGAAAATTACCCGCAAGCGGGACGCATGCGTTGCATCAGACAAACTCGCGTTCGGGCGGCGCCGCCGATTTTGGCATGTGAAGCCGCAAATACGAAAGCAAATCGGTGCGGGTAATCAGCCCGAGAAATTTGTCGTCATCCATCACAATAGCGACCCGGCCGCGGTCGAACACGCCCAGCAAGTCTACAATTTTCGCGTTTGGCGGCAGGGATTCCAACCGGTCGGTCATCGCTTTTTTCACGGGATCGTTAAAATGCGACGGATCGCGATGAACTTTTACCAGCAGGTCGGACTCGTCGATAATGCCGATGGCGCGACCGTTTTGGTCGACAACCGGAAGCTGTGAGACGTCGGAGCCGCGCATTCGCTTGAAAGCTGTGAGCAGCGAATCGTCCGGGCCGACCGTAATCACTTCGCCCGCTTCGTAGCGGTGCGAGATCAAATCGCTCAGATCACCGTGCGGCGGTCGATGGATGAAACCTTGCTCGGTCATCCAGAAATCATTGTACATTTTCGAGAGATATTTGTTGCCGGTATCAGGAACCAGGCTGACCACGCGTTTCGGGTTCGTTTGTTGGCGGCAATAACGCAGCGCGCCAGCGACAAGCGTTCCGGTGGATGAACCGCCGAAGATTCCTTCCTTATGCAGAAGCTCACGCACCGTGGCAAAACTTTCTTCGTCATCGATCTCGAAGGCATCGGTCACCAGCGACATGTCTGCAATTTCAGGAATGAAATCTTCGCCGATGCCTTCAACTGCCCAGCTTCCTGATTCGACCAGCTTCCCAGTTTTCACGTATTCGTACAGAATCGAGCCGGTGGGATCAGCCAGAATCATTTCGATGCCGCGACGTGGCTTTATATGATTGAAAAAGCGCCCCAGACCCGTAAGGGTTCCACCCGAACCGACCCCCACGATGACTGCGTCGACATCGTGCCGCATTTGTTCCCAAATTTCAGGGCCGGTGGTGCGCTCGTGTGCCAGCGGGTTCGCCGGATTGCCAAATTGGTTTACGTAAAAAGCTCCCGCAATTTCTTTGGCGAGTCGCGCGGCCATGTCCTGGTAATATTCCGGATGCCCACGCGTGACATCGGACCGAGTGATCCGGACTTCGGCGCCGAGCGCTTTAACGTGTGAAATTTTTTCCTGCGACATTTTATCGGGGATCACTAGCAACACACGATAGCCTTTGGCGCCGGCGACAAGCGCGAGACCGAGACCGGTGTTGCCTGCGGTGGCCTCAACGACCGTTCCGCCCGGCTGCAAGTTCCCGTCGGCCTCCGCCGCTTCGATCATCGACAGTGCGATTCTGTCCTTGATCGAGCCACCGGGATTTTGATTCTCGAGTTTGAGAAAAAGCTGACACGGTCCGGTGTCGAACTGCGTTACTTCAACCAGCGGCGTGTCGCCGATGAGCGAAAGAATGCGGGGCGGTTCCTTTGGCGAAATTGCGGGGGCGATGGACGTTTCGGTCATGAGGATGTCGCGGTCATTCTTCCAATTTCGGTTCGCCTTTGTGCGACCATTCTGATTGGCTGTCTTCGAGAAATTGTTGGAGCACAGGGAAACGGACTTCGCCGTAATTCAATGCGTAACGGAGATCGCCGTCTTTGTAAATCCGAGTCGTCGGGATCCACGAGAGCTGCAGACCGGCAAATTGTCTGATCTTGTTTTCGCCACGACGGGGTCCGGGATCGGCAAAGATCGTGACGTTCGGCTGATCGGCAATGTTGAATTTTTTCAGCATCGAGCGCCCGTCCTGCCCATCGTTCCAAACCGAGACAAAATAAAATTTCACGTTTGGATTTTCTTTAACAACCTTGGTCCAGCCACCATTTTTGAGTTCAGCCTGACAGTTCGAGCACCATGGCGCCCAAAGATGAATGACTGTCAGGTCCGGCGATTTGATCGCATCGAGGACGTTCTGTTCTGCCGGAGATTCGGCACGCAGTGAAGCCGATGCCAGAACCGGGACCAATATCAAGAACCGCAGAAACGACATGTTCTTCCAAAGAATAAAGGGGAAACGCCCAACGCTCAACGCCGAACACCCAATGTTCAAGGCGAGTCATTCCGAGCGAAGCGAGGAATCCCGCGATCAAACCATGGCTAATTCCACGGGATCCTTCGACTCCGCTTCGCTTCGCTCAGGATGACGTGCGCTGGTCCGTGTCGGTTGACCTTCGCCACAAAAACGCCTACTATGGCGTCTCCATTTCCGCTTCCGGCAGCAGCCGGATGCGCGGAGACATCGGCGTTCGACGAGAACGCCGCTGTACCTATGGGAGGCTTACTTACTTTATGATTCAAATGCAGGACGTGATGTCGAAGGCGATGCCGGACTTCCGCGAGGGAAGCATCGTCAAGGGGCGGATTTTGGAAATTCGCCCGCGCGAGGTGCTGGTCGATGTGGGATATAAATCCGAGGGCGTCATTCCGTTAACAGAATTTGATGACGTTGATTCCCTGGAAGTGGGCGACGAGGTAGACGTTCTCCTGGAGCGGCTGGAAAATGAAGAAGGCATGGTCGTTCTCTCGAAGGAGAAAGCCGCTTACCGCCAAAACTGGAACAAAATCGTTGGTGTCTTCGAAGGTGACGGCCTCATCAGAGGCAAGGTCAAATCGGTGGTCAAAGGCGGCCTGATGGTCAACATCGGCGTGGAGGCGTTTTTGCCGGCCTCCCAGATCGACGTTGTTCCGCCAAAGGATCTACAACAATTCGTTGGCAACACATACGATTTCAAAATCGTCAAGCTCAACGACGACCGCAAAAATGTCGTGCTCAGCCGGCGCGAGGTCATCGAGCAGGAGCGCAGCGAAAAACGCCAAAAATTTATGGAAGGGGTAAATGTGGGCGACCGCGTCACTGGCACCGTGAAAAACATCACCGACTTCGGCGCCTTCATCGATCTCGATGGCATGGATGGCTTGCTGCACGTCACGGATATGACGTGGGGGCGACTCGGACATCCCAGTGAGTTATTAAGGGTCGGGCAACAGATCGAAGTCGTCGTGCTCGACATCAACAAGGAAAAAGAGCGCGTCTCGCTCGGGCTCAAGCAAACCCAAAAGAATCCATGGGACCAGATTGAGGAGCGTTTCCCGGCCGGTCAGCGGATCAGAGGCAAGATCACGAATCTTGTTCCCTACGGCGCGTTTGTTGAGATCGAAGAAGGGGTAGAAGGGCTCATTCACGTCTCCGAACTCTCATGGACGAAACGGATCATGCGCCCGTCCGATATCCTGAGTGTCGGCCAGGAAGTGGAAGCCGTCGTGCTCGGTGTGAATAAGGAAGAACAGAAGATTTCATTGGGACTACGCCAGCTTGAGCCGAATCCGTGGGACGAAATTGAGAAGAAGTTCACCATCGGCAGCACGGTAAAAGGCAAGATTCGTAACATGACCGCTTACGGCGCGTTCGTAGAGCTGGAGGAAGGCATCGACGGCATGATTCATGTTTCGGATCTGAGCTGGACGCGCAAAATCAATCATCCCAGCGAGATGTTTAAGAAAGCCGACGAAATCGAAGCGGTGGTGATCGACATCGACAAAGTGAATCAGCGGATCAGCCTTGGGATAAAACAGCTGACCGAAGATCCATGGAAGACGATCGATGAAAAGTACAAGATCGGCGATCTGGTAAAAGGCAAAGTGACCAAGCTGGCCAGCTTCGGTGCGTTCGTGCAATTACAGGACGACATCGATGGGCTCGTGCACATCTCGCAATTGAGCGAAGATCATGTCGCGAAAGTGAAGGATGTCCTCAAGGTTGGCCAGGAAGTCGAAGCGCGGGTGATTAAGGTGGACAAGATCGAGCGGCGCATCGGCTTGTCGATCAAAGCCGCCAACTATTCTGAGGAACAACTGCGCAAAGAAGTAGAATCGTTCGACACACTTCGTCCCGGCGAAGACATGGTTGGTTTGGAAAAAGCTTTCGCCGCAGCCGAACAGGAAGAATATCGCCCCGGGGATTCCAAGCGCGTACCGAAGGAATCGAAAGAACCAAAGCGCGAGCCGAAGAAAAAATAGGTTCGGACTTTTTTTCTCGCCCGCAGGAAACGCCTTGAGCAAAATCGAAGCCGACGCGCCATGCGACTCGGCCTTTCTCAATCAACCTCGAGCTTACGGATAATCGCTTTAGCGACCTTGCTGTTCGCGATAGCCGGCTGCGGAAACAGCAGCATTGTTGGAAAATGGCGCATGTCGGGAGCGTCCGATGCAACGGTTTGGGAATTCAAGGGAAATGGCGCTGTCCTCGTCGGGGACGTCAGCGGCAGATATAAATTCGGCGACCAGGATCGAATCAAGATTGAGACGCCGTTCGCCACCACAGTTTATCAACTGAAAATTTCAGGCGACCAGATGGTTCTTCAAGAACCCGGCGGCTCCAGGCTGGAGTTCATGAGGATAAGAGACACGCAGCGGTAACATAACTGGTAGGGACGCCGCGCTGCGGCGTCCGGTCAGCGGAGCGCGCCCACCCTACCACAAGCCCTAGAACTCGGCGCTGCCGGGAGTTCGCGCGAATGGAATCACGTCGCGGATGTTCGGGACACCGGTAATAAACATGAGCATTCGCTCGAAGCCGAGGCCGAACCCGGAGTGCGGCGCAGTGCCGTAACGGCGAAGATCGAGATACCATTTGTAATCCGCGGGATCCATTTTGTGCCGGCGCATGTTCTCCTCGAGCATTTCGAGTCTTTCTTCACGCTGGCTCCCGCCGACGATTTCGCCGATGCCGGGCACCAGCAAATCCATCGCCGCAACGGTTTTCCCGTCGTCGTTCGAACGCATGTAGAAGGGTTTAATCTCCTTCGGAAAATTAAAAACTGTGACGGGACATTTGAAATGCTTTTCGGTCAACCACCGCTCGTGCTCCGACTGCAGGTTCAAACCGTGATCGATCGGAAACTCGAATTTCTCTCCGCTTTTCTTTAGAAGATCGACAGCATCGCTGTAGGCGATCCGCTGAAAGGGCCGTTCAACGACAAAATCAAGCCGCGCGAGCAACTCCTTGTCCACGAATCTGGCGAAGAGTTCCATCTCGTCAGGGCAATGCTTTCTCGCATCGGCTATCAGATATTTAACGAACTCTTCCGCGAGATCCATGTCGCCGTTCAAATCGCAAAACGCCATCTCCGGCTCGATCATCCAGAACTCGCTGGCGTGACGCGACGTGTTGGAATTCTCGGCGCGAAAGGTTGGACCGAACGTGTAAACGTTCGACAGCGCGAGCGCGAACGCCTCAGCTTCTAACTGACCGCTCACAGTCAGATAAGTCGGTCGTGCAAAGAAGTCCTGCGCGAAATCGATCCCCCCATTTTTTCGCGGTGGATTTTTGATATCGATAGTCGATACGCGAAACAGTTCTCCTGCGCCCTCGCAATCGCTGACGGTGATGATAGGCGTGTGAACGCAAATGAAACCACGCTCCTGGAAAAACTGGTGAACGGCAAACGCCAGCCGGCTACGCACACGAAAAATGCTGCTGAAAAGATTTGAACGAGGGCGTAGATGCGCGATTTCGCGGAGAAACTCAGGTGTATGCCCCTTTTTTTGTAGCGGATATGAATCGTCGGCCGCTCCCACAATCTGGATGTTATCCGCGACCAGTTCCCATTTTTGTCCTTTGCCCTGCGAAGCGACCAAGGCGCCAGTCACTCGAACGGATGCTCCGGTATTGAGCCTTTGCAGCGCCGCGTAATTCGGCAACGTGTTTCTGGCAATGATCTGAAGATTGCGCAGCGATGAGCCATCATTTAGCTCGATAAACGAAAAATCCTTCGAATCGCGCCGCGTGCGTACCCAGCCCTGGACTTGGATCGAATTGATCGGCGCGGCGCTTTGCAATGCATCTTTAATCGCAGTTGGAGAAAGTTGGGCCATATGGAGGGGCCAAGTTTCAATGCAGGGCGTACCTTCGCAAGCAGTTGTGCCATTTGTCGCATCTGGCGCATGGGACAGATGGAGCCGTACAACCTGTTGTTTCACCTTGCCGCTTTGTGTTAATTCTCGGTGCGCGCGATGAACTGGCGGCTCTTAACTACAATCAACGCGATAATCGCGTTAGTAACCGTTGGCGCCGTACTTTTTGACCTCACGCGACCCCGGAATAAACAATCGAGCAGCAAACGGCAGGAAACGTTCCAATCGAACGCAGCAAACAATCAGCTCGAGAAACCGGCTGATACAAATCGTATCGAGACTGTGGACGATCTGGCAAACGCCCGCGTCGATGATTTGGGCGCAGTGCCTGCCGTAGAACTTACCGATCTGATGAGAGGGGCCACTCCCGAGCAGTTGGCCACACTGGCATTGAAGTTCAACGATGCGCCGACGGATGCGCGCACATTTGGCGGAATGGGAATATTTTTTCAGGCTTGGGCGCAGCTGGATCCCAAAGCTGCGTTGATCGGAGCTTTTCGGATTAACGACATCGCAATGCGAAAATTAGCGGCCCGAACCGTAGTCAATTCTGTGTCACCTTCGGCCGCGCAGGAACTTATTGCTTTTCTCACAGACCATCCGGACAAGGATCTTACTAACGAGTCCAAAAACGAGTTCTTGGGAACCCTCATCTCCAGTTGGTCGCTGCTTGATCCTGAAGCGGCGTCAAGATTCGTTGATAGCCTGGGCAACACCAAAGATGGCCTGAGTTACAGAGGCAAACAAGAAATTGCGTATAATTGGGCCACACTCGATCCGTCAGCAGCGCTCGCATGGGTTGCGACACAGAAGGGAGCTGCATATCTGGCTGATTACGTTATCAGAGGATGGTGCCGTGAGGATCTTAATGCCGCATCAGCTTATGTTCTACAGCATCTCAATGAGCCTGCGGGCATGCAGTTCGCGTCCTCAGTCGTTACCGCAATGTTCGACCAGGGTGTTGATGGCGCCACAGATTGGATAAGTCACATGCCTGCCGGAGCTCCGCGTGTTGAAGCCGAAACGACGTTGGCTCCTTTATGGGCTGCGAAGGACCCTTCATCTGCAGCGAAGTGGCTTGCCACGCTTCCTGCCGACGAACAGACGAACCTCGTAAGCACGATTGCGAATAATTGGGTTGAAACCAATTGGCCGGAGGCTTCACGCTGGATCGCGACGTTGACAGGCGACAATCGCGACGAAGCACTTGCTGCCGCTGTGAACCGCGAAGGGGTAAGCCGGGGGGAATCGCTTTCACTCGCCCTGTCGATAGGAAAAGGGGAAATCCGAAACAATGTGATTGAAAGTGTCATTCGGAGGTGGGCGGCAACCGATCCAAACGCAGCCAGCACGTGGGTGAACGCAAGTCCGGTTTCCAACGAACAGCGCGACCACTTGCGTTCCGTCATTTCGGAGATGCAACAGACCGCGGAAGCGGAAGGGGAAATCATCGTCCACTGACCTAAATCGTAATCCGTTCGCGAAACGGACAACTATTTCATTGCATCAGCGAGTAGCTTAACGAGTTGATTAACCACACTCGTGTAATTATCCGTTCCGGGCATGCCGCCGGGAAATTGCGAGACTTCAACCACCGTCGCCTCCGTCGATCGCGCGACTTTTTCGGCGATCCGGCGGTCCTGATATGGCTCCACGAGAATCAGTTTGATGTGATCCCTTTTCATTTTTTGAATGACTTCAGTCAGGTGCGACGGCGTAGGAGGATTTCCGGGGCTCGGTTCAAGAAAGATGTCGATCTTCAAACCGAAACGGTGCGCAAAGTACGGCCAGGAATCATGATAAGCCGCCACATGCTGATCTTGAAGCAGCTGAAAGGCGCCTCGCCACCATTGCAATTTTGCGTCGATTGCGGTTTCGAACTTCTTGCAATTCGCATCGTAAAACGCCGCATTCGATGGATCGAGCGCGGTGAACGATTTCGCAATGCGCTGCGCGATCGTTTTCGCAACGACTGGATCGACGATAAAATGTGGATTGCCGCTCGGGTGCGCGTCACTGGCGCGGGTCACAGTCGTCGGAATATTCATCAAACGAATTCCCTGCGATGCTTTTACGCGTCCTGACTTGCCGATGCCGAGCTGTGGATTGCGCGCCTTTTCTAAAAGTGGCGGGAGCCAGCCGACTTCAAGTCCCGCGCCGGCGTCAATCAAAACGTCTGCGTCATGCAAGGAGGCAACAAAATCTGGACGGGGATCGATAAAGTGTGGATCGTCGTTCGGCTTCGCAAGCACCACGATATCGATTTTTTCTTTACCAATTTCGCGGGCGAGTGAACCAAGATCTGGAAGGGTGGCAACAACATGTAACTTTGCTTGAGCGATGAGCGGGCAGAGTAGCAGGAATGAAGTGAGGGAGTAATGGAATAGCGCTTTTTGCCGGTTCCGGCTCAGATAAGCGACCGCGGGCATGAAATAAAATTAACTCAGAGGCAGCCAGTTGCCCGGTTGCGGCAGGGGTTTGATGCCGTTGAGAGTGAGGTATGTGTATTCCTGCAATAGCCGCTCGTAATCATCGAGAAGACGCATCGCATCGTTAGGCTTGAGGCGATCGGTTTTGATGGCGTCGTCCACCTGTGCCTTGAGCAGCCGCATTAGCTCAATCTTATCCCACTGCGTCATGGAAAGCACTTCGCCGATCGTGCTGCCTCCGATCACTTCTTCAATGTACCAGCCGGATTCCTCGTCGGGATCGAGAAAGACATGCACCTCGGTGACTCGACCAAATAAATTGTGCAGGTCGCCCATGATATCCTGATACGCGCCGACCATGAATACGCCGAGGTAATACATTTCGCCTGGTGCAATGCGATGCAGCGGGATGGTGTCGCGCACGTCCTGTAAATCGGTGAATTTTGAGACCTTGCCGTCGGAATCGCAGGTGATATCCACAATCATACCGTGGCGATCGGGCGGTGTGTTTAGACGATGAATGGGCATGATCGGGAATAACTGACCCAGCGCCCAGTGGTCGAGGAGCGATTGGAAAACGGAAAAATTGCAGATGTATTGATCGCCCAACGTTGTTTCGAGCTGCTTGACCTCTTCGGGAATGAAACGCAAGCCCCGGTGCATGTTGACGATCTGCTGTGCGAGCTGCCAATAGATGGTGTCGATCTTTGCCTTTGATTCGAGATCGAGCAGGCCAAGCTCGAAGGTCTGCTGCGCCTCTTCCTTGATCTGCTGAATGTCGTGCAGACTTTCGATACGATTGCCACGCTTGAGTCGTTGTTTCACATCGAGGATGTCGCCGACCAGCTTGTGATCTTTGTCGGTCGCCGTGACCCGTAATTTCGGCGGCGTTTTTTCGATCGAGCTGAACGCTTCCATCACAAGCACGGAATGATGTGCAACGATTGCGCGCCCGCCTTCGCTCACGATTGCTGGGTGCGGGACGCCTTCCGAATCACAAACGTCCATAATGCTCCAGACGACGTCATTGGCGTATTCCTGGAGCGAATAGTTTGCCGAGCTATCGAAATTGCTGCGCGAACCATCGTAATCGACGCCAAGTCCGCCGCCGACATCCAAATATCCAAGCTCATGTCCGAGCTTGGCAATTTTTGCGTAATAACGGGCACCCTCACGCACAGCGCGCTTGATTGTTGAGATATCCGGTACCTGCGAACCGACGTGGAAGTGGATTAGTTTGAGACAATGCGCGAAGCCTGCAGCCTTCAGCATTTCACTCGCCGCGACGAGGCTTGTCGTATCAAGACCGAATTTCGCGTTCTCGCCACCGCTGGGCGCCCATTTACCGGCGCCTTTGCTATAAAGACGTACACGAATGCCGATGTGCGGTTCGACGCCGACTTCCTTTGCGGCGCGAATCGTTTGCTCAAGCTCTTCGAGTTTCTCCGCAACGATCACGACTTTCTTGCCCAGTTTGCACCCAAGCAGCGCGATCCGAATGAAGGCTGCATCTTTGTAGCCGTTGCAAATGACAAGGCTTTCGGGGTCTTTATGCATGGCCAGCGCAGCGACCAGCTCTGGTTTGCTTCCAGCTTCAAGACCAAAATGAAATTGTTCGCCAGCATCGACGATCTCCTCGATGACCTCACGCAACTGGTTGACCTTAATCGGAAAAACGCCGCGGTATTCATTTTTGTAATCGAACTCAGTTATCGCATTTTGAAACGCGCGGTTGACCGACTCGACGCGGTGACGCAGCAAGTCCTGAAACCGAATCACCAGGGGAAAACCGAGGTTTCTCGCGCGTGCCTCATTAACTACTGCCAGCAGATCGATGGACCCACCATTATCCTGCAACGGCCTCGCTTCGACGTTGCCGGAGCTGTTGATGGTAAAATAACCATCGCTCCATCCATCTACGTTGTATGTATTGATGGCTGACTCGAGGTCCCACTCAGTTTTCATTTCGGTTCACTGCCCGGCGTAAAATCCGGAAAACGCATATTCAATCAGCGATGTGAACATTCAAGCCCACAAACTACAAAATTTTTTCTCTCTAACGGACAGAACCGATCAGACCTATGACACCTATCAGACGTAAACAGTGCGCTGCTTGTGTTTCATTTTCGCGCAGGTACCGTTACGCGATGAACAAAACGGTGATCGAGGTGCAGGTACGGGCAGTTTTACCGACGAGCGGAGGTTGCGCAGTGTTTATCGGGAACAATGACAAGGTGTTCATCATCTACGTCGATCAGACCGTGGGCAGCGCGATCACCATGTTCATGCGACAGATCACCAAGGAACGTCCCCTCACCCACGATTTGATGGGACATCTCATGACGGCGCTGGGTGCAAGAGTCGAGCGAGTCATTATCAATGATCTAAAAAATGCCACGTACTACGCGCGAGTGATCATTCAGGTGCAAAACGAATTACACCAGAAAAAGATCATCGAGCTCGATGGACGACCGAGCGACTGCATCGCCATGGCTACTCAGCAGAAGGCCCCTATTTATGTGAGTCAGGAGGTGTGGGACGAAGTGGACGATATGAGCGACGTTTTGCGCAAAATGGAGGAAGAGGGACTAAGGCCTGACCCGGAAACGGAAGAGTGATCAAGGCGTTAAAGCGTTGAAGGGTAGAAGCGTAAAACAGCGTTGTCATTCTGAGCGAAGCGAAGAATCTCTGGCGAATTCTTCCGGCAAAAAAAGCCGACAATCTGCGATGTTTCGCTTCGCTCAACATGATAACCCCAAGGCTCGCCCACTTCAAACGCTTTAACGCTTCAACGCAGGCGTTAGCCCAAAAGATCACCATATCGCTTGTCCGCTAATTCGAGACAACGCTCCAGAATTTCCGCCCCGGTGTTGAGCTTGAACGTTTCCTCCACTAGCTCGCGGCATTCGGGAATGGCCAGACTTTGCACCGCACGTTTGACTCTCGGCACCAGGATCGCGGCCGTGCTGAGCTCGTCCATGCCGAGACCCAGCAAAAGGGGGATGAGCGCTATGTCTCCTGCCATCTCTCCGCACACGCCCACCCAAATTCTGTTGGCGTGGGCAGCGTCCGCGATGATTTTAAGCAAACGCAGCACTGCTGGATGGGTGGGCTCGTAGAGATACGCGATTTTCTCATTCACGCGATCCACCGCGAGCGCATATTGAATGAGGTCGTTTGTTCCGATACTGAAAAAATCGACGTTGGATGCGAGCACGCTCGCACAAATGGCTGCACTGGGAATTTCGATCATCGCGCCAACGTCAACCCTTTCGGACACGTTGATTTTCGAGCCGCGCAATTCTTCCTTGCACCCCTCGAGCACGGCGATCGCACGACGCAACTCATCCAAGCCGGAGATCATCGGAAACATAATTTTTATGTTGCCGACCGTGCTGGCACGCAGAATAGCGCGCAATTGAGTCTTAAAGATGTCTACGTTTTCAAGACAGAAACGGATCGCGCGCCAGCCCAGGAACGGGTTCAACTCGTCGGCGATATCTACCGCGCCTGGAGCCAATTTATCGCCGCCGAGATCAAATGTGCGAATAATCAGCGGATGCGGCCGGACGCGCTCCGCGACTTTTCGATAGGTTTCATATTGTTCTTCCTCCGTTGGCAGAGTAGGTCTGTTCAAATACAGGAACTCGGTGCGATAAAGTCCGATACCCTCCGCGCCATTCGCCGCAACGGCAACCACGTCTTCAGGCAGCTCGATGTTTGCCGAGAGCACTATGTGACGGCCATCGCGCGTGGTTGAGGTTGTCTCGCGCAGCTCTTTCAGTCGCGCGGCGACCTTGGCTCTTCTTGATTCGATCTCCGCGTACTGCGCAAGTGTTTCCGATGTCGGATCAACGATTAGATGGCCATCGTTCCCATCAAGGAGAACCTGTTCACCGCTCTCAAGTTTTGCAGTGATATCGTGCAAACCGACTATTGCCGGAATATTTAGAGAACGGGCTAGTATTGCTGCATGCGACGTGCGGCTGCCGAGATCCGTCGCGATCCCAAGCACATTCGCCCGGTCGATGCTTGCCGTATCTGAGGGAGTTAGATTGTGCGCGACAAGAATGTGCGGCTCGGTCAATGCGAGAAACGCCTTCGGAGCTTTCCCCTGGAGGTTGTGAATGACACGTTTTGTTACGTCCTGAATATCGAGCGCGCGCTCTCGCAGGTATGGGTCATCGATCTTGTTCAGGGTCTCGGCATATCGGGTGGCGACTTCCTGGAAAATCCATTCCACATTGCACAGATCCGTCTCCAGTTTCCGGAGCACTTCGTCGATTAAGGTGCGGTCTTCGACTACGAGTAAATGAGCATCAAAAATAGCAGCATCCTTCGCCCCGATTGATTCTGCGATTCGCTGCTGCATCTGCAGAATCTGCATGCGCGTTTGGATAAGCGCCGTTTCGAAGCGCGAGATTTCATCCGTCACCTGGGAAGGCGCAATCCGGTAATGCACGACCTCGTCAAGGTCATCGCGCACGACATGGACTTTGCCACGGGCGATTCCAGGTGAAACGCCGGCTCCTTCAAACCGAGTCTCTTTTTGCGGGTTGTCGCCGCTCATCCACTTGGGAGAGTAAGACAGATGTCAAACATTGCGAGTCTGACACGTCAGACGAGTCGAAGGCTCACTCTTCGTTGAACTTTGCGTTAATCAGCGCCTCAAGTTCTTCCATTGCTTTTTCCGCATCGAGACCCTCGCAACGAATGCGGAGCTTTGAGCCTTGCCCGGCAGCAAGCATCATCAGCCCCATGATACTTTTGCCATTTACTTCTTCGCCTTCCTTCGACACCCAAATTTCCGAGCGGTACCGGCTGGCAATGCGCACAAACATGGCGGCCGGCCTGGCATGGAGCCCCAGGCGATTCACGATTGGAACCTCCTTCTCGATCTTCTGCACAGTTGCTGGGCGGTTCGCTCTTCGATACAACAAGGCCATTACGTCGCTCCTTTTTGCTGCATCATTCCGAGCAGCCTCGCGTTGAAATCAACAGCCGCATTCTGGCCCAGCCCTTTTAATTTTTCGTCCATTGCGGCGACCTCGATCAAGCGCGCCATGTCGCGGCCGGGTCTGACTGGGATGGTTACATGCGGCACTTTGAGGCCAAGGATCTCGTAAAATTCCCGGTCCAACCCGATGCGGTCGACCTCGTCCACTTCTTGCCAGTCCTTCAGTGTGACAACGAGGTCCAGGCGCTTTTCGATTCGAATACTGCCGATCCCGAAAACCTTTGCTACATCGATAATTCCAATTCCGCGCACTTCCATGTGGTTGCGGGTGAGCTCGGGCGCCGTGGCCATGAGCTCGCGTCCTTCCAGCATGGTAATCCGGCTGACGTCATCAGCCACCAGGCTGTAGCCACGTTCGATCAGCCCAAGCACGCACTCGCTTTTCCCGATCCCGCTCGCCCCGCGAATCAAAACGCCGATGCCCAGAACATCCACCATGCTGCCGAATTCAGTGACCGTTGGCGAAAAATCCATCTCCAAAGCGATCGTGGCGGCATTAATGAACTTCATCGTGATCATAGGCGTGCGGAACACGGCGATCTTTGCCTCCGCTGTGACCTCCAGCAACTCCGGCGCGAGATGAAAACCGCGCGACATCACCAGACACGGAATCTTGCGCGCGCATAACTCCCGAAATCGCTTTACCCGAACGCTCGACAGCAAACTTTTCAGATAAGAATGCTCGGCCGCTCCTAGGACCTGCACCCGTTTCTCGGCGAAATATGTGTAGAATCCCGAGAGCGCGAGCCCGGGTCGGTTAATGGTTGGCTCGCGAATTTTGCGGTGAAACCCTACACGCGGCCCTTCCAGCTTCATCTGGAGTTTTTCAGCATGAGAAATGTAAAAGCCTTCAACCGTGACAACGGGAACGCTTTTCTGCTGATCGCTTGTGGATGTGATCGTTTGGGTCCCGCCTTGTTCCGCCATTAGACGTAACTTCTAGCGTGAACCTGCGCGATTTCCAATAGGCATCGCGCGCTCACGGCAACTCCCGGCTAATGACCAAGTTGTCGAACTACTGAAACGTCGTCCGCACATGCCACTGGTGATGCTCGATGAAGCCAGGCGATTTTGTTTCGTTACTCATTTTTTCTCATCGCCATTTTCTCCAACGTCCTCCACGCTCAACACCTGCATGCGCTTGCGATAGAGCCGTCCCCAGGCCTGCATCGCTTCGACACTAGGCTGGAAAAGCTTCTGGGCGACTAAAGTCGGCACGAACGCGCTCAAAATTACCGTGCTCACAAGAATCGTGTATTGCGTCTGATCAATAATGTGATTTTGCAACCCAAAGAGGGCAGAGATCGTTCCGAACGTGAGGCCCGTGGCCATCAGCAGGGTTGTGTAGCTGGCTTCCTTCATCTTCATGTAGTGTAATCGAGCGAGCGGAAACACGCCCGCAATTTTGGTCACCATCTTCAGGATAAGGAATGCGCTAATCACCATGAGGCCAGTCCACAGGGCGGGCAGCGAAACGTACAGACCGGCTTTGATAAAATAGAACGGCGTAAAGACAGCAAAGGCGATGCTGCGCAAGCGACGAACCAGCGTTTTGTCGCGAAGAAACACGCCGGCAACAACAAGACCAAGCAGATAGGCTGGCAGAACCGCTTCACTCTTCGCAGTTGTGGCAAGGCCACCGAGAAAGAAAAGAACGCAAAAAATAAATTTTACTTCAGGCTCGCTCACTTGGGTTGCGCCAAGGCGCGTGATGATTGACTGCGTCCAGCGCGGCATGAACCACAGAACGATCAACGTCACGCTTACAAACAGCAGCAGCCGGAGATTATAGTTGGCGAACAGTGTCCCGAGTGCGAGCACCGTCCCGAAGTCGGTGATAAAGCACGCAGCGAGAATCATCTTGCCCATCGCAGTATCGCTGAATCCGCCCTCGATCATCACTGCATACACGACAGCAACAGAGGTCGTCGACAGAGCAATTCCCGCAATTTGCGCCTGATGTATAGGCCAGCTAAAAATGAATTGCGCAACAAACCAAACGACAGCAAACGGCACAGCAAATGAGAGCACACCGATCAGAACGCTCACGCGCCAATTGGCTTTGAGCGAAACAGGATCGATTTCTGCACCAGCAAGAAACGTGAGCACGCCGCTGCCTAGTAGTGCAAGAAAATTGGTCCATTCTGTGGATTGCAATATGTGATGAAGGTGACCGGCACTGGCGTTTGCGCTGGCTATGCCCACCTGCAGAGTGCCGCCTTCGAAGCCGACTGCGAGATTGCCAACCACTACGCCAACCACGATTTCAATCAGTGCGACTGAAATTCCGGTTCGGATCGAAATCAAACTCGCCAGCAGCGCGAGTCCCATCCAAACCGCAGCTATAAACCAGATGTTGTCGCGCATAAAAACTCCTTCCGATTGAAAGGAGTCATTAGCTCACGCGGTTTTCTGTCGCCGCCGCGACAGAAGGCAAACTCCATTGCCTTGGCAAAGTCTACCGCGGCTCTAGCTTACATCAACCAAAACATTCACCGATTTCCGCTCCGATTCTTCCTCATTCGTCATTCGGATTTCGTCATTCTCATCACATCTTGAAGCGTTCGCCCAGGTAAAGCTGACGGCTGATGGGATCGTTGATAAGGAAGTCTTTTGTGCCTTCGCTCTCGACGCGGCCATCGTAAATCAAATAGGCGCGGTCCACGATGGAGAGAGTCTCACGCACGTTGTGGTCGGTAATCATGATTGCGAGCCCCGATTTGCGCAGGTTGACGATGATTTGTTGCACGTCGTATACGGCAATGGGATCAACGCCGCTGAATGGTTCGTCGAGCATCAAGAGCTTCGGTTGTGTCACGAGCGACCGGGCAATGGTCAAGCGTCGTTTCTCCCCGCCGCTCAACGTTAGCGCTGTATTTTTCGCGATCCGTTCAATGCCAAACTGGTGGAGTAACTGATCGCAGCGGTTTCGCCGCTCTGTCTTGCTCAGAGGAAGCGTTTCTAAAATGGCCAGGATATTTTGTTCCACCGTCATCTTTCGAAAAATTGATTCCTCCTGCGGCAAATAACCCATGCCGAGCCGCGCCCGCTTGTACATCGGGAAATCGGTCACATCGGTGTCGCAAAAAATCACGTGACCGCTGTTTGGCCTGACCAGGCCGACGATCATGTAAAAGCTGGTTGTTTTGCCGGCGCCGTTCGGCCCAAGCAAGCCCACGATTTCACCTGCGCGAACATGCATGTCGATCCCATCCACCACTGCGCGACCGCCATAGATCTTGACCAATTGATCAGTCGTAAGAACCATTTCCTCTTTCGTCGCTGCCGGCGAAGGGATCTTACGAGCGGAAATGGGCGCAGCTTGACTGATCATGGTTTTGGAAGAGCCGCAGCGGGCGGTGTCTGGGCAGGTGATGTCTGGGCAGGTGAAGTCTGAGCAGGAGTCGCTGTGGCTTTCTTTTGTTCGCCTGCTTGCTGACGGATCTCTGTCCGGCTCGGGCCATGCGTTGTCAGTTGACTGTTCTGGTTAATAACCATGACCGTATCAGGGCTCGTTGCCACATGCATGTTCAATCCTTCCTGCACACGCGGCGTTCCTCGTAGTTCAACGTCTCCAGTTGCCGCTATATAAGTTGCTTTATCCGCTCGGCCAATGGCGAGCGTTGGCGGTCCGCCACTCGGATTAGGGCGTTCGCGTACCAGGCCAACGTTTCCTTCGGCAATGGCTTTCTCGAGGCTTTGATTTTGTCCCTTCGTAATGAACACGGTCAATTTGTCCGACTGAAGATTGAAACGCGGATCGACTACCTTCACCCGGCTGCTAAAGATGCCTATGTTCTTGGTCGAATCAAAAAACGCCTCGTCCGCATAAATTTCCGTGGTTGTCGGTTCGTTGGATTGCAACCCTGTGCCAAACAAATTTGCGGTCGGCGATTTATCTTGCTTCTCGCTCGCTGCCTTCTTCGCTTTCTTCTCCGGCGCGGTGGCGGAAGTCTTCGGAGCAGTTGCAGCGGGGATCTGGCCTTGCAAGCGCCCTGCCGCGCTGATGGTAACAAAAAGCATCAACATCAGCAGCTTTTTCATTCCTTCTCGTCAGGCTTGGCTGTCAGGTGTGATTTGCTACTGATCACCATTTTTACATTTCCGATTAATCGCCCGGTCCTCGTGTTTGTATCGAACTGCACCGAATCGCCAACGATGTTAAAATCTGCGCGCTGAATTGTTGTGCGCTCCTGCGAACTAAGGATTCGGGTCTTCAAATCAAGCACCGAGGTGGGCATGTCAACCTGCAGATCCGGCTGATTGTCGGGAGTGTAGGTCGTAATTTTAAGCTGCTGAAAACCAATGTGCTCCTGATCAATCCGGTGTGCGGTTCCTGCTTCGAATCGTCCACGCAAATGGCCTTCGGCATCGAAATCTGGAAACACAAGGCCTTTGGCTTCATGGCCAATAGGTAATGGGATGTTTGTAAGGCCTTGTTCGCCGGGTGATGCGGTCGGGGTCGCGGCGCCGCCGCGACCTTTTTTCTTGTGACCTTTTGACTGTCCGGCTACGTAAGGCGCCGATATCAAAACGCACAGCGCGACTGACAATAGCCAAAC
>Ga0209377_1000048_pt1 | contig 58263 bp, 57 predicted proteins | sample GraSoiAngelo_141_FD_185898 | JGI IMG/M metagenome (GOLD analysis project Ga0209377, IMG submission 185898) | Grasslands soil microbial communities from the Angelo Coastal Reserve, California, USA - 14_0929_12_40cm (SPAdes) (version 2) | ecosystem: Environmental > Terrestrial > Soil > Grasslands ...
AGACGGGCAAGTACATGACGACGACGATGGCGCCGACGACCAGGCCCATGACCAATAGCAGCACCGGCTCGATCCAGGTCGTGAGCTGGCTCAGCCGCTGGTCCAGGTCTCCCTCGTAGAGTTCCGCAACATCCCGCAGCATCGCATCCAGCGAGCCGGTCTCCTCGCCCACTGCCAGCATCTCCAGGGCCATGCGGGGAAACACCTTCACCCCTTCCAAGGCCGCGGAGAGCGTGGTCCCCTCTCGGACTCGCTCGGTGGCCGTGGCCAGCCCAGCCGCCAGAAACCGGTTGGTCAAAGCCCCGCGAACCGTCTGGAGCGCGCTCACCAGCGGCGTCCCACCGGCCAGCACGGTGGCCAAGGTCCGCGCGAATTGAATGGTCTGGTGCTTGACGAGCACGTCGCCGACGAGCGGAAGCGTCAAGGTGGTGCGATCCCAGAGCGCTCGGCCGGTTTCGGTGCGAACCCACCATTTGAACGCAACGACCAGCGCCACGATCGCCAGCCCAATCCAGACCAGATGCGACTGAATCCCCTCGACGATAGTGATCAACGCCCTCGTGGCCTCCGGCACATTCGTCCCGGCCTCCCCGTAGATCGACGAGAACGTCGGCAGCACGTACGTCAGCAAAAAGCCGACCACAGCGACGCCCACGATCACCAGGAACGCCGGATAGGCCAACGCCTTCGTCATCTTCTGGCGAAGGCCCATGACCAGCTTGAGATAGGCGATGTAGCGCTGCAGCACTTCCGGCAGGTTCCCGGCCTGTTCGCCGGCCTTCAGCGAGGCGATGTAGAGCTCCGGGAAGAAGAGCGGGTGGCACGCGAGGGCCTCCGACACGGCGGTCCCGCCGCGAATGTCCTGGCGCACGACGCGCAAGACCGCCTGGAACGCCGGGCGCCTGGCCCGCTCGATCAGCAGGTCAAAGATCCTGAGGATCGGAAGCCCAGCCTTCACCAGGGCCAGGAGCTCTTGGTTGAAGACCAGAAACTCCTGCAGGGGTATACCGCGCTTCCTCCCCCACAGCCCGGACCCCAAGAGCGCCGGCCACGCCCCGAGAGGTCGCAGGCGAAAGACCAGGAATCCCTGTTTTTCGAGCTCAGCCCGGACCGCCTGCTCGTCCTCCCCTTCGGCCTGGCCTTCGAGGGTTGTTCCGTCAGCCCGGGCCGCCCTGTAGAGATACGAAGGCATGAAAACGGTTACGGCTCAGGAAGGAGGAGCTCCTGCCCCGGGCGAATGAGGTCGGACGTGAGATCGTTCACCGCGATCAGCTCAGACAGCCGCACGCGATGCTTGCGGGCCAAGCCCCACAGGGTGTCCCCCCGTTCCACGATCACCGTGCGTGAGGCAGACTCGGCAGACTCGCCGGAGGGCGCAGGCTGGTCGGACACGTCCTTGTACATCGGCACCGCCAACCCCGCACTCGTAGGTTTCTGCTTCGCCCGCGTGGAGAGTTTCTGCATCGCGGACTTGAGCTCGGCCAGTTCCTTGGTTTGCCGTTCAATGGCCTGCTCGATCGCCTGGAGGCGCGACTGGTCGCGACCGGCCTCGCCGACTTGCTGACGCAGGCGTCCCAGCTCGACCAATTGTGCCTGCAGTTCGCGGCTGATCGCCGCCAGACGGTCGCGCTCTTCCCGCGTACGCACCAGCTCCTCGCGCTGTGCCTCCAGCGCCCGTTGCGCCTCCTGCACGCGGCGCTGGGCCTCCCGCAGCTCGCCTTCCAAGCGAGCCTGCGCGGCGCGGGCGGTGCCCAGGTCCCGCTGAACTCCCTGCATCTCCGCGCGCAGGTCCGTGATGGTGCGTTGGGCCTGCGCGGACTCCGCCTTGAGCGCGGCCTGCATCATTTGGAAGTCACGGGCTGAAGGGCCGGCACAGCCGGCGACCATCCAGAGACCGCACCACAGCGCAGCGTGGAGTGCGTAGAGATTCCTCATCCCACCATCACCACTGGTTATACGGCACACCGTCGGTCCCGACGAGGTCGGAACCGGAGTGGATATCAAAGACACCGCCCTCTGTAGTCTCATAAATTTCCTGCCAGGTGGACGTGGATCGCGTGAAGGGATCCATCGGGATGGCCTTCAGATATCCGACCGTGACCAAATCCTTGAGCGAGTCCGGGTACTTCCCCTTGTCGGCCCGGTGCTGGTCCAGCAGGTCCCGGACCGTAAAGAGATCGCGCACGAGGACCGCTTCGCGGGCCTTCACAACGGACTGTTGATAGGAGGGCACGGCCATGGTCACAAGAATCCCCACAATCGTGACGATGCTCATCAACTCGAGGAGCGTGAAGCCACGCTCACCAGTCCCGATACTTCGTCCCATCTAACGCGACCTCCGGGCTGGCCGAGGCCAGGTCATACACATCGTCGCCGCACCAGGACGACGCATCCGGGGGATCCGTGAAGCAGCGCAACAGCCAGTCGGCCTTCCCGGTCAGCGGGTCCACCTGGATCCTCCGCAGGTAGCGCTTGAGCGTCGCCCCCTTCACGGTGGCTTGTTCGCCCGTTAGCTTCACTTCCAGCAAGGTCTGAAGGCTCTTGGGATATCCGGACACGCTGGATGTTTCCTTGCACGTGAGCTTGTTGTTGACGCACAGGGGACCGAGCAACAGATCGCCGTCCCGGTTCCAGTCCAGTTTGAAAGCATCGATGGCCGCCCGAACCGTCCGGAGCTCCTGACGCAGCTCAATCTCACGCGCCCGCTTCCCCGAGACCTTGGAGAGCGGCATAGCCACCGACGCCAGCACCATGATGATGGTGATCGTGACCAGCAGTTCGAGGAGCGTGACGCCCGACTGGTTCACTGAACCCTCACGCTGCCCTGCCCGCCCGTGGCCGGAAGCGGCGCCTTCGCCGCGCTCAGCAACCGTGACGTCTGGATCGCCACCGGCGATGAGCCGGGCTCTTTCGCGACAAACGCCAGCGTGGCCAGGACACCGGCACCGCTCACGCCCTTGGCGCCCTCCCCCCGCGTGAGCTGGACGACCACCGTCCCGGTCGCCGGATTCGCAGCCGTGACGACAGTGGCCGTCCCCTCTCGTTTTAAAAATTCACCTTCGAACGCCTGGCGAAACTCCAAGACCTTCGGATCGTAACTGACGGTCAGCGTGCCTTCGGCAAGGTCCTCGATGTTGGTCACCATCACATCCAGCCTGATCTCCTCGCCCACTGCTGCCGTTCTGTCCGGAGGGAGGACGGAAAGCACTCCCAAGGGGGGCTGTCGCGGGACTTGGCTACCAGGAGGGGCCGGCGCTTCCGGCGCCGGGGATGGCGCACCGGGAAGCGCAGGCGCGGGACTTGCGGGCACGGCGCCCAACATCCCCCTGCCTATCCCTCCGTCAGGGAAAAGCTGCTTCAGCCCATAGGCCTCCTCCGTTCCAGACCAGAAGGCCTGATCATCCGCAGGAGGCAGTTCCAGCGCCCGGACGATGTGCGGCGTGATGGTCAGGATCACGTCGGTGGTGACTACATCGCGGGTGGTGGACTTAAACACCTCCCCTAGCACCGGGATGTCGCCCAGCCCCCGCACCTTCTGGACCGTTATCCGGTCCTCGGGCTGAATCAGGCCGGCGAGCACCACGCTCTCACCGTCCTTCAACGAGAGCGAGGTCTCCGCCGTGCGTGTCCCGAACCGGAACTGCTGGATCAACGGGTTGCTTTGCAGGGTCACGAGGTCACCCAGCCGTGTCACTTCGAGCTGGAGCTTGAGGGTCACGTCCTGGTTCAGATGGATGACGGGCTCCACCGTGAGCTTAACGCCGGTGTCTTTGAATTCAATCGACGTCACCGTGGATTGGGAGGGCAGGGTTCCGGGCACTATGCCGGGAATCGTGCTCGTGGTGGACAGCAGGATGGGCACCTTGTCGCCGATGTTGATCTTGGCCTGTTTGTTGTTCACTACCCGTACCCGCGGATTGGCCAGAGTCTTGGTGTTGGCTTCCGACCTGAGGAAATCCAACAGCACGCTGGTGGGCAATGTGAAGAGGTAGCTGCCCGTTGCGATGGACGCCAAATCCTGATACGTCCATTGGGTGGTCGTGCTGGCGGCCGGGAACGACGTGGTGCCCGGCGGGACGAGCGCCGCCCCGAGTTGTTTGGCAAGGTTAAAGCCAAACTTGTCGGACAGGGTCTTATCCACCTCCAGCACCTCGATCTCGAACATGACCTCGCCCGGCTTCCGATCATTGGCCAGGATGATGCGTTCGGCCAGCTTGACCTTGTCCGCGGTGTCCCGCATGACGATCGCGTTGACATCCTCATTGACGAAGATCCGCTTGGTCTCCAGCATGGTCCGCAACAGGTTCACCATGTCTTTCGCCTTCGCCGTCGAGAGGTAGAAGGTGCGGATGAGCATATCCTGATACTGATCCAGCTTCTGCTTCGTCCTCGGAATGACAATGATCGTGTCATACGCAAGCCGCCGCATGAAGAGGCCCTGCGTGGTCAAGATGAGGTTCAGCGCGTCTTCGAACGTGGCGTCCTTGACGAAGATCGTGATGGGATCGTCCTTCATGTCCTTGTCGAACAGGATGTTGATTCCGCCTGCGCGCGCCAGGACTTCGAACACCTCCTTGGTCCGGGCGTTCTGAAACTTGAGCGTAATGGGTTGCCTGGAGCCGGTGAGCGGCAACGCAACGCTCTTTTGCTTCTCGGCGAGCTGGACCAGGCCGTCTTGCGCGGCCTTCAGGTCCGGATCCAGTTCCAGCGCGCGCTCGAAGGCCTCGGCAGCATCATCCAGCCGGCCCCCCTTCACCATCTTCTGCCCGACTGTCAGCCGGTCCTGGGCTTCCTTGTAACGCAGCGCTTGAGCCAGCGCGGACTGGTGTTCCTGATTGAATGGCTCCAGGCTCAAGGCCCGTTTGAACGCCTCGATCGCCTGCAGGAGATTCCGCTCTTTGAGCGCAGCTCGGCCCCGTTCCTGGTACATCGCCGCGACCCGGCCTTTGACGGCGTTCAACTTGGCCTGAATGCTGGAATTAAACGGATCGTCTTTGAGGGCGTCCTGGTAGGCTGCCATGGCCGCCTCCCAGTTGCCCTCTTGCATGAGTCGGTCGGCAAGCGTGGTGTCCGGGACATAGAAGGAGAAGCACCCGGCCAGCAGGGCTAAGACCGCCAGCGCGCTGACAATCTTCCAATACATCAAGGAGCGCCCTTTCCTGCCTATTATCCCTTCTAAGCAGGCCATATTAGCGTTTGCAGCGTACAGAGTCCACCAGAAAAACACTGAAAGGGCGCTCTGGTAAACACCCTATTCTCGCATCCGCCGTGCCCAGAGTGCCTGAAACTCTGGGTATGAAAGGAAAACGCGCCGCTCGAAGGCTTGAGTAAACTCCTGGCCTTCAGCCAAATCCTGGAGCAATGCGGTCAACGCCGGAATCCCGCCGCGCTCAATCAGCATCCGCACAGCCAGCGCGCTTTCGGCATAGGCAAGCGGGACTTGATCAGCAGGCAAGCTCAGAAAGCCGTCGTGAAGTCGCGGGAGCGGGACCAGGGATGGCGCCTGCCGGGCCAACCGCTCAGCCCACTTTACATCGCCCATTTCAAACACCACCGCCAGTCCCTCATCAAGCCAGGTCGGGACTCCACGCGGCGCCACGCTCTTGACCAGCGCATGGGTAAACTCGTGCGCCAGGACCTTTTCCAGTTGCCGGGGGTCCTTGAGAGCGCCCCGCATCGGGACTCGAATTTTGCCGTCAAAGACACCACCCGCCCACGCCGGGCTTCGCGTAATATCACGGAACTGCTCATCGGTATAGAGAACGACGGTAATGACAGTCGGAGGGTAAGCCAGAAGAGCGGTGCCGATGCGCCAGTACGCTGCCTCCAGTGCATCCACTGCGGCCGCTGCGAGACGTTGCTCCGCCGGCCCTTCAAAGAGCACGGTGAAGTGCGGGCTCAGGTTTTGCTGAAACCTGCTGTGCAGGGCGGCTTCTTTGCGCCAACTCTCCAACCGCCCCTGGATTTGCGCGTTGTTCGGTTCAACCTCGAGCGCCGCCTCATACGTCCGGACCGCCGTCTCAAGATCGCCCATGCGATAGGTGATGTCGCCCAGCAACAGCGCCGCCGCCGTCAGCTTGGGGTTGAGTCGCACGGCTTCTTGAAGCGCCGTGCGGGCCTCCATCTCCTGCCCCTGCAGGTGCGCGGCAAGCCCCGCTCCCAGGAACAACGTGGCATCGCGAGCATTATCGGCGATGGCGTCATGAAACAAGCGCGACGCCTCCGTGATCTGACCGGCCCGGATCGCCTCCCACCCTTGTCGCCCCAGCACAGCTCCGGAAGACTCCGCCAGCCCTTGGGCAACGGCTCCGGAGATGACCCAGAGCAGGACGAAACCGGTCGCCACGATTCGGGGCACGAGCACTTCTCTGGTCATGGTCGTATAGTTTACTACGACAAGACTCTACAAGGCGTTGTGTTAATTAAATGTAAGTTTAGTAAAATTTCAGTAAAATAAGGAGTTGAAGCCCATGTTTAGGAGCAAACGAAACGTTAGGGGAAGCACGTTGTGCCAAGAGGAGCGCGGGGTGACCTATCTCCTCGTGATGTTGGCAGTGGTGTTGATGGGGATCTCCGCATCCGTCGCGGCCAAACAGTGGAAGGCCGTGGTGCAGCGTGAACGAGAAGCTGAACTTCTGGCTCGGGGGATTGAGATTCAGGCCGCCTTGGCGACCTACTCAGCCCAGCAAAAGAAAGGGCGCGTCGGCTTCTCCGGCGAGATCTATCCGCTGACGTTAGAGGAACTCACCAAGCAACCAAAGCCTGCTTTGCGAAAGGCGTACAAGGATCCGATTACCGGCGAGGACTGGGAGTACGTGCGAGACCCCACAGGCCGCATCCAGGGGGTACGGAGTAAGAGCAAAGCGGAGCCGTTCAAGCAGCGCGACTTCCCACCTGTCGTGCGCCACTTAGAAGGATTGACCAGTTATTACCTGTGGGTGTTTCAGTATCCGAACCCCTCCACACCACAACTTCCATCGGGACAACCGACTACTCCGGGACAACCGACACCGCAGACACCAGGCATCCCTGGCCTTCAGCCACCGCCGGGACCAGGCTCCCATGGTCCGCCATTTCCTTTGGGAACTACAGGCAACCCTGCCTTGCCGCCGCCGCAAATACCTTCAACTCCTGGCGGCCCTGCCATTCCATAGGCGGCGGTTACTTGCCTTCGACCAGCGGGACCGTCCGTTCCACCTGAGACCGGGGTTCCTGCAGGGTCACGCCGGTCGGCGTGACGGCCTTGACTAGCACCCTTTGCTCGATCGTCTCATCGCTCCGCACGATGTACAGGTCTTTCCCCTTTGAGAGAAACGCGTGCTGTCTCCCGTCCCTGCTGAGATACCCGAGGTAGCGGAACTGGGCCAACTCCTGACGAGCAGCCTGCGCGGCCAGTTCTTCCGGCGAAGGCGGCGGAGGGGCTGCGGGAGCGGTCACGGCCGGCGCCGTCGAAGGCACCGGCGTCCGCCGTTTGGCGTGGGTGAAGGCCATCTTCTCTTTCTCTGTCGGCAGTGGCGCGAAGATGTTCTTCGGCGCGACGAAGGCCTCCTCCGTCCGGCGCCGTCCGGCCGCAAGCAGGTCAAGATTGACTTTCAAGCCGGCGCCGGCTTGGGGCCGGCTCACCTTTGCCCGATCAGCCTTGCCGGTGACATACGCCAGTGGGACTCGCTGCGGCTCCGGCGCGGCGGCCATGATCCAGAATGCGACGCCCGCCCAGATCCCGAGCAGGAGGACCAGAATCAGCCATTGGGAGCGTCTCGTCATGGCAAGAAGGCATGAGAGGACACGCGCTGACCCGGTCCCTCACGGATGTACGTGCTTAAGGTGATCTGGAACGCGATGGCCTCGCCCTTCTTCGTGCTGTGACGACCGACGTTGAGGTCTTCGATGAGCAGGAAGCCGTCGGCCGTTTCCAGATGATGAATAAATCTTCTAAGATCTTCGTAGCGACCGGAGACCGATCCTCTCAGCAGCGCCTTGGTGAAGCCCCCGGCCTGGGGTTTCTCCAGCGCATAGGAGAGATCCGGGATGGAGACCCGATCCCGCCGCGCGACTTCCGAAATGGCGAGCGGCAGCTGCGCGAAGTCACGATGCCCTGGCAAGGCATTCAGGATCACGGTCAGATCCTTCCGCGCTTGTTTGGCGTCCAGGCGTTGGGCAACCCGCTGTCTCGCCGCCAGCCACGCGGCTTCGGCCTGGGCAAACCGGTCTTGGGCTGGCGCCAGCACGAGCAGATGGACCGCGACCAGAGCAGCGCCCAGCGCGCCAGCCACGGCCACCCAGAGAATGAGCGGGCCATAGGGCGTACGCCGCAAGAGACGGACTATCCGGAATCCGCGAGTCATGATCCCCTGGCCTGGGACTGGTACCGCACGGTCAAGCTGAACTCCACGACGTCATTGTCTTGGACTCTGTGATGAAGTAGATGGGCGTCCTTAAACGCCCGATGGTCTTCCAGGCTGATGATGAAGGCAGTCAAATCCTTCAAGCTCAATGCTGAGCCAGCGATCGCGATGACCGCGTCCTTGAAATCGAGCCGGATGCTGTTGATCGAGACGCGCGGCGGGACGGTCGCTTCCAGATCGCCGAGGAACCGCGTCCAGGAAAACGCGCGCTTGACGATCAGGTCGTTGGCAAAGACCACTTGGGTCGTGAGCCGATCCATCGCCGCATCGGAGAGGTCCACCCCCTCCATCTGTCCTCGGAGCTGGACCTGGCGGTCTTGTTCCTGAACCCGGGCCAGCGCCTGCTCGACTGAGATGGCCTGGGCCCGGATGTCACGGGCCTCTCGAACATTCCAGACGATCAATCCGACCAGCAGCAGCGAGACCAGCCCCAGCGCGGCACAGACAGAACCCAGGTAGGCGTAATGGCTGCCGCTGAGATCGACAGCCGGAATGGCCTGCCTTCGTTTCGGCGCAAGCGCCGCGATCGCCGGCAGCGCTCCCGTCGGCGTGGCTTCGTCGAGCGGCACACGCCAGGCCTGTTGAGCAAGAGTCGGTCCCACGGGGACCACCTCCAGATCAAGCTCCTTGGAGATCGCCGTCAGTGCATCCGGCTCCCGCTCTTCGCTGAGCACATACAGGCGCCGCAGTGGGGTCCCCGGATGGGTCTCCTCATAGAACGCCAGCGATGCCACGAGATCGTCCAGAATCTGCGGCGATTGGGTTTTGGTGCGCACGAAGACCGGGCGGCCGGCCTGGTGAATCATGAGCGTAAACCCTTCGTCCAGTACGGACAACCAGCCGGCGGGTTCCTCAACGGGGGTAGACGCGCGCGCCACGTTGGGTAGTAGGAAGCTGGTCGCCGTCACACTGACCGGGACCAGCCCAACTTCATCGCACACCGTTCCGTATTGCCGCAGCACCGATTCCCCGATCATCACCACCAGCACGGTGCGAGGTCCGATGACCTGCGACACGACTCTGGCACCCGCCACCGGAAAGGTCGCCTCTTTTTCCAGGCGCCAGCGGATGAGGGCGTCCCGTTCCCTCGAGCGAGACGGCATGGTGTCCACATTCAGCAGCACGGTCCGGACACAGAGATCCGACAAGACCAGCGCGATCGGCCAGCCGGGCGCCTGGCGTCCGTCCGGTATTCCGATCAAGGCACGAAGGCGGGATTTCAGCGCATCAACGTCATTGATGTTGGGCTCGACCGGCGAGGGCCTGAGGAGGCCGGACGGCAGATCCACCACGATGGACTGCACGCGTGGCCGTCCGCGCCAGTCCGTGGACCGCACCGCCCACGCCGCCTGACGCGGACCCAGCTTCAAACTGTACCGCGGCGGGCCGAATCCCAGCATCTCACGCCTGTTCGATGAAGGTCACACGATTAATCTCAGCCAGCGTGGTCGCCCCTTGCCGTAACTTCTCCAAGGCGGCGTGCCGCAGGCTCGTCATGCCGGCATACAACGCGCGCTTGCGGATCTCGGACGGCGGTTTTCGATCCAAGATCATTTCCTTGATCTCATCCGTGAGGTCCAGGAACTCCGTGATGCATTGACGACCACGATACCCGGTCCCGTGGCACTGCTCGCACCCCCGCCCCTGGGAAAGCACGACCTCACGATACTGGTCATAGTTGAGCTCCGACTCCTCGGCCTGCGCGCGATCCAGCCGGACCTCTTCCCGGCAGGCAGGGCAGATCGTCCGCACCAGCCGCTGCGCAAGAATGCAGTTCAGCGAGGAGACGAAGTTGTACGGTTCGATCCCCATGTTCACAAACCGGCCGATCACGTCGAAGGCGTTGTTCGCATGGACTGTGGTGAAGACCAGATGGCCCGTCAGCGCCGACTGTATCGCGATCTGCGCGGTCTCGGCATCCCGGATCTCGCCCACCATGATCTTGTCCGGATCGTGACGGAGAATCGAGCGCAGGCCGCGGGCAAAGGTCAACCCCTTTTTCTCGTTGACCGGGATCTGCACCGCGCCGGCGAGTTGGTATTCGACCGGATCCTCGATCGTGATGACCTTGTTCTCGAGCGTATTGATCTCGCTGATCGCGGCGTAAAGCGAGGTGGTTTTGCCGCTGCCGGTCGGGCCTGTCACCAGCACCATGCCGTACGGTTCGGTAATGGAACGACGAAACCGGCGGAGATCCTCGGGGTTGAACCCCAAGCGATCCAGCCGCAGCGCGGCCACCCCTGCCGCGATGTACTCCTTGTCCAGGATACGGATCACCACGACTTCCCCGAACGCGCTCGGCAGGATCGAGACACGAAAGTCCACGGTTTTCCGGTCCAGCCGGATCCGGAACCGACCGTCCTGGGGCACCCGCCGTTCGGCGATGTCCAGCTCCGACATCACCTTGATCCGCGAGATCAGAGGGGCGTGGAGCTTGAGGTCCAACGGATCGAGCGCCGGCGTCAGGATCCCGTCAATCCGATACTTGACGTGCACCGCTTGATCAGTGGCCTCCACGTGAACATCGCTCGCCCGCCGCTGCAGGGCGTTTAAGATGATCGTGTCCACGAGCTTGACCACCGGGCTCTGGTCCTTGGCGATCTTCTCGATGGACAGCACTTCGTCGCCCCGCTCGTCCTCCCGGAGCAAGATCGGCCGATAGTCTGCCTCAATATCCTTCAACGCCTGGCTCGACCCTTCGCTCCGGGTCAAGACCGCCAGAATCGCGTCCTTGGTGCTGACCACCAGCTGCAGGGGGTGCTTCAACAGGAGTTCCAGTTCGTCCAGGGCCGGCAGGTTGCCTGGATCGTGGATGGCAATGACAAGCAGACCATCCTGTTCGGCGAGCGGCACAAACGGATGGCGATACATCAATTCAACGGGGATGGTTTGATAGAACCGGGGGTCCACCCGGTGCTCGGTCAAGGGCTCATAGGGCAAGCCGTACTGGGCCGCCAGCGCCCGGCCCAATTGCTCTGCGGAGAGGAGACCCTCCGCCACCAACGCCTGCCCGAGCGGCCCGCGTCCGTTCTCCAGCTTGCCGAGGACCGCGTCAAGTTGCGGCCCCGAGATTACGCCCTGCTCAATCAGCACCTCACGGAGGGGTTTACGCTTCACGAAACGAGTCGTGTCATATCCCATGGTCAGTGCTCCTCCACCCAGCAAAAAGGCAAGAAGACCATCAAGTTTAGCAGAACTACACGTAACCAGCCAACTATGGCGGTGCAGCGGAGATGTTGATTGAGTCTACCTGGCAGCGACGGCCAATCAGTGCTATCCTTACTAAAGAGATGAGCACGAGGATCAGACACCTGCTTCTACCAGAGAGAGGGCGCCGCCTCGCCTTCCTTCTGCTGGCCTATTTCAGCCTCAGCAGCGTGTTTGTGGAACCCGCCGCCGCGGATATGCGGACCGTGACCGCAGACGGAGAATACCGCATGGGGCCCCGCGATACCCGCGAGGATTCGGTGCGCCTCGCGACAGAGGCCGCCAAGCGGCATGCCCTCGAACAGGTCGCGACCTACCTTGAGAGTGTCACCGTGGTCACCAACCTGGATGTCACTTCAGACGAGATCCGGGCGTACACGGCGGGCCTGATCCTGGTCCTCGATCAGCAGATCAGCACCCGCCTCGATGGAGACACCGTGGTGATCCGCGTGGACCTGACCGCACAGGTGGATCCGGACGAGGTCGTGCAGGCCATCGCCGCGCTACGCGAGAACGAGGATGCCCGGCGTGAGCTTGCATCCCTCAAAGCCGAGGTGGACCAACTCCACCAGCAACTGGAGACGGCCAACCAGGCGCTGACGACAGCGACAACGCCGGACCAGGTCCTGGCTGTCAACCAGCAACGCCAACAACTGCTGAACGAACTCCAGGCCAATGCGCTCGTCTCTCAGGCCTGGACGGATTGGGTGCTGGTCACGCCGGTTGTGTACCCCAGCCCTTGGATCGGAGTGGGGCAAGTACAAGGCCTCCTCACCCAGGCGAGATGGGTTAACCGCATGAATCCGCACATCGCCATCATCCAGCGGGTGATCACAACCCAGGTGGGTCCGTTGCCAGCGGGCGTGCCACCCCGCACTCCTCCGCAAACTCAGCCGCCGGCACAGTCCCAACCCCCGTCAACGGCAAGCTCACCACCACCGACTCTTCAGCAGATCCAGCCGGCGCCGCATTCACCACCCGCGCCGACAAGTCCTCCATCCAGGCCCCCTCAGCTCACGCAGGCTCCATCACCACGCTCCCTCCCACCGACGCTCAACCAGATCCATCCGATTCAGCCCCACCACGTGTCGCGCGCGCCTTTTGTGCTCTCGCGCCAGGCTCCCAGCACAAACCCTAAAAACTCCAGGGAGGGTGGCCAGCACAGACGGTAAGCCCGTTTGACTGCAGGATGCTGAAGGGGTGTATAAAGGGGTTTATGAACGCGTACGGTGAGGCCCGGAAGACAAGCAGACAGGGGCTCTACCTCGGTGTCGCGATGCTGTTTTGTTCCGTTTGCGCAAGCGCCTCAGAGCAGTCCGCGTCTCCCCAACAAGACTCGAATCAGCTCTTCCAAGAGCTGCGCAAGATGGAGCAGCAACCGCCGCAGGGAAAGGAGCATGCAGTCCAACCGCCTGCGATCGCGTCGCACTATCCCCCTGACCAATACCTGATAGGCACCGGCCAGGGCGACCTGTCCAAGGGGCGCCTGGTCTGCCGGCGTGTGTCAGAACTCGCTGCCCGCGCCGAGCTAGCCAAGCAAATCCGCGTCTGGGTAAAGGAACACGCCGTGGATCGCGTGCGTGAGCGCACGGGAGCCCCAACCGAACAGGATATTGAGGTCGTGCGTGAGGAAACGGTCAACGAGTTGCTTCAGGATGTCAAGATCGTGGATCAACGCGTGGACGAGGCCGCAGGCACCTGCACCAGCGTGGCGGTGATGCCGAAGAGTCGTGTGACGCCACAACCGGCGACGTCTCCCCCTGAGACTCCGCGAACGCCATGAGCGCAGCTACTGGCCCATGGATTCGGTCTCAGACGTGAATCCCGGGCCCTCCCTCCGGAGAGACATCCGCGTCTGGGTCCAGGGTCGGGAGTGTGAACGGCTCGGCTTCCTTGAGTTCCTTGATGTCCCGGAGCGCCGGCAGGTCCGACAGGTCCTTCATCCCGAACGCCTGGAGGAACTGCCTCGTCGTCCCGTACATGATGGGACGGCCGGGGGCGTCCTTGCGCCCGACGATGCGGACCAGCCGGCGTTCGAGGAGCGTTTTCAGCACGCCCGCGGAATCCACGCCCCGGATCTGCTCGATCTCAGCGCGGACCGCCGGCTGCTTGTAGGCGACGATGGCCAGCGTCTCCATGGCCGAGCGCGACAGCCTGGCGCCCTCCTTGGCCCTCTCCAACCGCTTGATCCACGGCGCGCAATCCGGCCGTGTGGCAATCTGGAATCCCCCGGCGACTTCGATGAGTTGCAGCCCCCGCCCCTCCGCCGCGTAGTCGGCCTGGAGCGCCCGCAGGGCGCTCATCAGCTCCTCGCGGGCCACGCCCTCGACCACGCCCAACATGCGGTCCACCGAGAGCGGCTCGCCTGACACGAAGAGGATCGCCTCGAGGATGCCCTTCAGCCCCGACAAGGGGCTGGTGTTGTCGTTCCCATTTCCGTTGGGGCCGTCGTGTTCCAACTCGGCTTCTACCGTTTCCGTCGTCATCATAGTGTATTCTCCCCTGATTCAGCGCCCTCGACCGTCACCGGCAGGAATGTCCGTGACAGGAGGATGGGCCCGAAGGCCTCGGCCTGAAAGGCCCGAACCAGCCTGATCCGCATCAACTCCAGCAAACCCAAGAACGTGACGATCACGACCAGTCGCCCTTCGTCTGGCAAGAAGAGGGCGTCAAACGGCAGGGCGGACTCCTGTTCCAGTCGCTCCAGGATGTAGTTCATGCGGTCCTTGACCGTCAGGTGATCGGCCGTCACCTCGATCAGCGTCTTCGCCGGAACCCGCTGCAGCACTCCCTGCAGGGCGTCCACCAGGTCGAACAGCGTCAGCTCCAGCAGCGTCCCGTCCTCCTCCCCTTGCAGGCCCTGACGGCTTGCGTCGACGATCGCCGGGCGGCCGAAGACCTCCCGCCACTGCTGGCCGCGCTGCACCAGCTCGCCGGCCGCCTCCTTGAACTGCTTGTATTCCAGGAGCCGCCGGACCAGCTCGGCCCGGGGGTCTTCGCCTGCCTCATCCTCCTCGTCCCCCTCGGCTTCAACCGGCAGCAGCATCCGGGACTTGATGTGGATCAGCGTGGCCGCCATCACCAGGAACTCGCCGGCGACCACCAAGTTCAGCGACTTCATCGTGCTGATGTAGTCGAGGTACTGCTTGGTGATCAGCGCGATCGGGATGTCGTAAATGTTGATCTCGTTCTTCTTGATCAGATGCAGCAGGAGGTCCAGCGGACCCTCGAACTCATCCAGCCGGATGCGATAGGAGTCCTCCGCCACATCGAGACCGATGTCACGATCCTCTGCCATAGACCTCTGAATATACCAGATTTAGGGCAGAAGGCAAGTCTTCCTTCAAGATGTGGTAGGCGCTACCCTTTTTTCAGGATCACGAAAAAGGCGATAAGGAAAATCAGGAGGGCTACCCCCACGATGGCGAGAAACACGGGGTTCTCGAACCCGGATGAAGAGCGCGGGGTCGCGAACTTGGCGCGGGTGAAGTTGGGCTCCTGCTGGTAGAAGACCTTGGCAAAGTCGTCCTTGGCTTTGAAATCGGCGTCGGAGAAGCTGACCTCGGCGCGGAATGTGGCGCGCCGGAAATAGGTGTCCGCGAGGAAGACGGCGTGCATGAAGAAGACGTTCTTCTCGAACACGGCCTCCGAGAAGTCCGAGATCCCTTCGAACCTGCTGCCCGAAAACCCGGTACCCATCTTGAAATAGGCGCGCGAGAAACTTGACTCCTTCTTGAACGTGACTGAGAGGAAATTCGTCAGCCCGCTGAACCCAGCGCGGAGGAACGTGACCGGCTCGTGAAAGACCGCCTGATAGTAGCGAGTGTGCCCGGCGAACGCCGTCTTCTCGAAGCTCGTCGCCTTGTCGAAAATGCAGGTGAGGAAGAACGCATCGTCCAGGAACACCGCTTCGGAGCTGTCGACGGGTCCGAGGAAGATCGTCCGGGAGAGGTCCACGGTCTTCGTGAAGGTGGTGCCGTGGAACGTGACGGGGCCCTGGATCACCACCATGTCGCCCAGCATCCGATGCTCGACCATGTCGGGCTTGAGCTGGGTGTCCAGGAGGCCGTCGAAGATCGAGTTGCTAATCACGAACGGCCCGCGGATCACGCGGGCCTCGGCGACGGAGGATCCCGCCATGGTCGCGAGCACCGATGGCGGCAGGGGGACCGAGACCAGCGGCGCCGTCGGCAGGCCGGTCAGCAGCAGATCGCCGGAGACCACCCCGTTCCGGATGGACACGCCCTTGCCGGCCTTCAGAGCCTCAAGAATTTCGCGCGCCGGCACCGCCTGCGCGGCCCGCTCCGCCTTGGTGCAATCCTGACTGAAGTGGCGCACGAAGAGGGCGGGCTCGCCGGACACCGCCCGCTCCACCGTGCAGGCCGCCCAGGCAGCCGCCGCAGGAGCGATCTGGAGCAAAGCCAGGAGCAATGGCAGGAAGCGGCGTGCGTTCACGTTCGCCACCCTCTGCTAGAACGGATAATCCAGTCCGACGAAGACATTACCGCCGTCCTTCCCGTACGCCGCGTCAATGCGTCCCACAACGTTGGGACGTGAGAGGACGCGGAGGCCCACCCCCGGATTGAACTGCGTGTCCTTGAGGCGAGTAAAGAGGTCATCGTCCACCCGTCCTACATCCAGAAACGGCGCCACCTCGAACTCGAGGGGATTGTCAAACACTCGTTTCTCAAAGACACGAATACGCTCCTCAAGATTGATCAGAAACAAGTTATCATCAATAAACCGGTTGCGTCCGAACCCACGCAACGTATTCTCGCCGCCTAGCATCGGCCGTTCATAGAAGGGAACGCCCCGACTGAAGACCATAGCGAGCATAAGGCGCGCCACGAACACCATGCGTCCAGAGGCATGCGGAACCATTTGACGGGCATCCAGCGAAATCCGAAACCACCGGTCGGGCCCCTCCACATGGAGGTTCTGGGCCAACTCTCCGTAGAGAGAGACATACGTTCCCCTGACGGGAGCGAGCAAATTATCCCGGGTATCGTACAGAAGCGTCAGACGATGCCCGAAGATCTGCGCGCCTTCGATGCCCGTAATGGTGGAGAACTTGTCCTTCGTCTGGGGCAGCGACGGGATGACTCCATCTTCGACCCGGACATCGCGGTAGCGCTCTGTCCACAGCACAGAGAAGTGCTGGGCCAGGTTGAGGCCCGCGCTGAGCCTGATGTTCGCTTCGCGGGAGGTGTAGGTCGATTCGTCCGCTTCAGGTGTGTTGTTCCCAATGCCGAAAAACCGGGCGAAGGCGTTCTTGAACCAGTTGGCTTCGGCCGCTAGGATATAGCGTCCTCCGCCGGCCCCCGTATCTTTAAAGCTTGCCTCGAACTCCCGCTCGACTTTCGTGGCATAGGAGGCGATCACGCGGTATTGAACGGTTTCGTTGCGGTATCCGTAGTAGTTGAGGGAAAAGCTCTCGCCGATGAACTTATTATGCAGGTACTGCGGCGCGAAGATGTCCTCGATTTCCTCCTTGTCGTTCGCTCTCAGAATCGGCGCCAGCGCGCCAATCCAGTAGTTCTCGTTACGGGTGTAAGAGAAAGCGGGCAGCGGGATCACCGTGTAGCCGCCTTTTGCGGGCAGGGACTTCAACACGTGCTCCTGCTTGGGGTACACGTCCTCCGAGGCCTTTTCGGTCGTCTCCCCCGGCACCGTTTCTTTGCGAGGAGCACTTCCGGATTGTTCCGGAGGAACGGTTAGCGCATCCATTTCCGCAGCAGGCGCAGGATGAGCAAGCCCAACGAAGAGAAGGCACCAGAGGACACCAAGCCAGCGGAACAGGATGCCGCCGCCGACCGCCGTTTCATACAAAGCAAGACACCGTTCTGAGCAGACCTCTGTTCAGACGTTACTCGACGTAGAGGGCTAATTGGATGCCCAGGAGCAGAAGCCCGGCGGGAAGCAGGTAGGGTTTCCCCTTCCATGCGAACCGTGCGTTTCCCTCCACTACCAGGCTCGCAGCGATGAAGAAGGATGTGAGGGCAAAGAAGCGATGCTGGATGTTCACGACATCAATGCCGGGATGATCCAGATGCTGGTGGATCAAGAGGGCAGCTCCTCCTAGCATCGCGATACTGGCCGCGAGGTAATTCCACAGAGGCCTAGGTTGTATCCAATGATACAGCATCGTGTAGATTCCGAGCACCATGGGAATCATGGAAAGGAGATGATGCTGGATCCACTCGTGGGTCGTGGAAAGAGAAAAACTCTCGATAAACCCAGCCGGACCGATCGGCCAGGCTTCTAAATCGCTGAAGACGAAAAGGAATATCCCAAACAAGAGCCAAGTCAAGCCGCTGCCGACCCTGAGCAGCCGATGCCGGTGAGCGGTCAACCGATCGACCAGCAACAGTGTCGCAATGACCAATACCGTCACACCCGACGAATGGTGCATGAACCGCGAGTATTCCAAATCCTCTTCCGGCGACAACCCGGACGGGGGGAGCCTCTCATGCACAGGTTCGTGCTGGGTGACCGCTGAGCGCTCATGATGATGAGGAGACGCCGACTCGTCTGAAGCGATGGCGTCGGGGGTGGCCAGCGGCCCAGCGAACAGACAAAGCCAAAATGCGGAGAACAGGCAACTCAGCTTGCGGAGTCCGCTACGGAGAGTCATTCGCTATCAGAACCGCAGGAGCCAAGGAAGTTCTTCGAGGATCGCGCGCAACGAACCCAGGTTCGCCGGGCGTGTCATGGCCTTGGCAGCCTGACCCAGCTTGCCGGCGCGGAGGGCCTGGTAGGCGTCATGGACGGACACGCCGATGTACTGCATGACGCTTGAGTCGCGATAGCAGTCGATCATGCACCGCGTGCACCCATCACGGATTCGCTGCGAGCCATCGAACTCGTAGATTGAGCACATCGGCTTCTCCCAATAATGGCACCGCCACAGCATCAGATGCCAATCAAGATGGAAGTACTGAAATCCACCCAGACAAGGGAATCGTTGGGGCTGATGTTTCACAAAACGCTGCATCTCCTCGAGCGAGGGGGTCGGATTCAAAACCAGAAACCGCTTCTTGAGGCGCTTAATCCGCTCAAAGGCCGCGTCGAGCTCTTCATTGGTGAAGTCCACCAGTTGCGAGTCCGAGTATCCGAGAAAACTCGAGCCCAGTTGGCGAAGGGGGTATGAAAACGTCACGGAGATGAAGCCCAGTGACTCCAGAAAATCCGGGAGGGCTTCGTAATCCACCAGCCGGCTCATCGTCACGGAAGCGGTGGTGTGGATATTCAGCTCCTTCAATTGGCGGTTGGCCTCACGAATTTTTTCGCATACGCCAGGCAATCCACGATTGCGTTCGTGGCTTTCTACCGTGGCCGCATCAATGGAGATGATGAAACTGGAGATGCCGGCGGCGACCAGGTCCCGGATCCGCTCTGGCCGCAGGAGGCCTCCGTTTGTGACGAGCATCACTTTCATGTCCAGCTCCGACCCACGCTTGACGATGCGGCCGAGGTCGGGATGCATCGTGGGCTCGCCCCCCGTGATCACCAAGTACCGGATCCCCTGGGCATGCAAGATATCCAGCGCATCCAACGCGCCTTGGCGTGAGACGTAGACCCAGTCCTCACGCGGCAGCTTGTCCAGGGCGAAATTGCAGAACCCGCACCGTGCGTTGCAGGCGTTGTTAATGGCGAACGTGCAGACACCCGGCCCGCCTTCTTCAAGCACCAAACGCAACGTACCCCGATTGTTGTGATCCATCGCCAACGGTTTCCTTACGACATGTGGTTCCTGGCGCGCGGCTCCTATTTACTTCCTTTTACGCAGGCCGGTCAAGAAAAATGAGAGCGGCGGGCTACAGTTCCCCTTCCAACTCTTTCCATGACCAAATCTGCTTTCTCTCGAGCAGCACGTTGGTGGTGAGATAGAGCGCCAGCAAGCGCCGGTAGCGTGGAGCGACGTCCGTCGCCGTAAGCGTGAGTAGTCGCGCCGAACCCTTCAGTTTCAAGTCGATCTGCTGAAACAACCCTCTTCGAAAGGAGTAGAGCCAGAGACCATCCTGATCAGCCAGCCCGATTAGATCGTCGTAGACGCTGCTGAGGTAAGCAAAATTATCGTGGAGACAGTCTCGCACGAAAAGACAGGTGAGATCCCGGCCCACGAACGACGAGACATGCGGCATTAGCCCGTTCATGGCAAGGATCGTCGGTGCAAGGTCGACCTGACTGGCGATCCTCTCAATATGGCGAGGGCGATAGGTGTCCGGCGTGCGAAGCGACGGGTCCAACCAGATGAACAACGGCGCGAGAAAACGCCCGGCTTGCCGTTCCATGTCCGTCGCCCCAACCGGCTCATGGCGACCGTGATCACCCAGTACGAAGACGATGGTGTTGCGGAGCAGACCGTCTCGCTGCAGGCCTGTGAAGAAGCGTTCAAACTCGAGGTCGAAGTAGCGAAGCGCCGCGACGTAGCGGTCTCTGTGTTGTTGGAGAGCCTGCACCTCCGGATGCCGCAATGGAATGGTGAACGGATGGTGCATACTAGAAGTCAGCGCGGTGAGGAAAAACCGTTCGCCGTGGCTCTGCAGCGTCTCGATCCGCGTTCGCATGAAGCCAAAAAGAGCGCCATCAGTGAGACCCACGCCAAGCCGCTCCGCACTCGTCGGGAAGTCGCTCTCGCCGTACAACCGCTCAAGACCATTCCTTGCCATGAATGGCCGTATTCCGGGTATGTCACTATCCAAACTGATGACCATCTCCGTTCTGAATCCGCCTTTCTGCAGAAGGAAAGGCAAACACAAATAGTCCTGGTCATACCGCGTCTTGATAGCCGCTGTTCCTTGACGCGGATAGTAGGAGCAGAACGTAGAGAGAAGACCTCTGGTCGTTGCCACCCCATTGCTGAAAAAGTTTTCGAAGTAAAGGCTCTCGTCCTTCAAGCGATCGAGAAAGGGCGTGAGACGAATCGGCTGACTCGATGAGGCTGAGCCATCAATCGTTCGACCGAGAAAGCGACGGTCCAATCCTTCCACAAAGATCAGCACCACATTGACCGGCTCCTTAAAACGAACCCCGACTCGTTCGTTAGTGGCCTTTACCAAGGGATACTGAGGAGAGGGGAAGCTTGCCCCTCGTCCCAGAGTCTCCTGGGCCACCTGCACGGCTTCTTCGACCGTCATCGCACCAGGCATATGGCGTGGTGTCCATGACCACTGTGAGAGAAAGGCATCACGAAACGGCTCTTGCGCGAAGAGAAGTGGATTCTGCGCCAGGTTAAAGAAGGCCTCGCTGTCGTGGGCCATGCGAGGAGACGAAGACAACTGAAACGGGCCGAGCCCGGCCACACCACTCAGAGTGATTGCCACCAACATCGCCGATGTCAGAGCAGGCCACTGCATCTCCCATCGAGCCAGCAACGGCGCGAACGTGTGTTTGAAGGCAAGCCACCAGCCTGCTATTGCCAAACCTTCAAGTAGTAGAAAGCTTCCAATCCGAACGCCCCATTTAGTTCCCTCTTCCAACTCGGCGACAGTTTGTTCCGCCGCTTGTGATGCTCCTGTCTCATTGCCGGACGTGTGAAGCAGATCATCCAGATATTCAAAGAACACGAAGTTCACGTGCTGTTGGCTGAAGCCGTAATATCCGACGTCCACAATCAGGATCACCAACAACAGGCCTCCAACCACCGCCAGCGCTACGTTCAATCCCGTCCTGTACCCGTCATTACTCTTGGCCGTTTTACTCAATCGGGAGGCGGGGATGGCGAGCAGAAGGCCGAGAACGCCAGCGACGGCAACGGCGCCTGTCGCGCTGATCATGTCTCCCACGAGACCAGTCCCCAGTGTTCTCGTAAGAAGACCGATGGTTGGCCACTCCAATGCGGCGGTCTCAGGGAACAAAAATAGTCGTTCTGTCTGCTGGACGATCACGAACAGCACCCACCAAAAGGCGAGCAGGCGCGAGAGAGACGAGGATTTGTCGACAGGTGAGATCATGTCACCTGGAGATGCTAGTTACTCCATTTTTGGCGGAACCAATCTACAGTCTGTTTCAGCCCGTCTTCGAACGAGACGGTCGGATACCAGCCGAGTTCCCGCTTGGCCTTTGCCGCCGAGACTTCCTTGCCCCCAAAGTCGCCGGGGCGCGCCGGCACGAACTCGATCTTCACATGGTCCCCGATCGCCTTGCGGATCCCTTCTGCCACTTCCAAGACCGTGACCTTTCGCGGACCTTCGAGGTTGTATGTCTGATTGGCGGCGGACTCTTTCATAGCCAAGACGTGGGCCTCAGCCATGTCCCGCACGTACACGAAATTCCGGTATTGCTCCCCCTTGCCAGACACGGTAAGGGGCTCCCCTTTGAGCGCCTTCTTGATGAAGATAGGGATCAGGAGTTCCTCCCGCATGCGGGGGCCGTAGGGGATACCGTACCGGAGGATGGTAAAGGGCACTTTGTAGAGCTGGCTGTAATTGTGGCAGACCATCTCGCTGGCCATCTTGGTGGAGGTATAGATGTGGCCGGCGCCGTCCAAAAAGAAGGGCTCCGACTCCTGCAAGGCGCCTCCGTTCTGCGGGCACCCGTTGTACACCCAGACAGTCGAGGCGAGGTACAGCCGGCGAGCGCCGTTGACCCGCGCCGCCTCCAGCACGTTCGCCGTCCCCACCACATTCAACGCCGTGGTGTAGACCGGGTACTTGTGTGCGTAGTTGACGTTGGAGACCGCCGCCAAGTGGAAGATATGCTCGGCCTCCCTGGTGGCTGCCAGCACCGACGAGAGGTCCATGAGATCCACGTCCTCAAACCCGACATCCGGACGGTGCGGACGCACACGGTGATCGATGACGGTGACCTCATGCCCCGCATCGACCAATGCATCCACGACGTGTGATCCAATGAAACCACTTCCTCCAGTCACCACCACTTTGGCCATGATCGGTTCTCCTTGTTAGTCAGCCGATGACGTCTTTCAACGCGTCCAGGACCTGGTAGGCCTCAGCTTCTTCCATTCCCGAAAAGACCGGAAGACACAGGTGCCGGGCACAATAGTCTTCCGACGCCGGAAGCGGACCGGACACGTACGACTCGAACACCGGCTGCTTGTGCAGCGGTTCCTCATACACCTCGCCGGCCAACATGACTCCATACTGGTCCCGCAGCAGAGCCTTGAGGGCCTTCCGATCCTGCTTCTGCTTGAGAACCACGATGTACTTGTAGTAATTGCACGCCCCGCCGGCCGGCACCTCCACGCGGCTGAGATTCCGGAACCCCTTCAAGCCCTCGTCGTAAATCGCGGCGATCTTCTGTCGGCCCGCTATCATGGCCGGCAATCGTTCGAGATGCTTCAGTCCGATGATGGCGTGGGGCTCGGACATGCGCCAGTTGTACCCCATCCTGACGTGCGCGTTCTGCGTGAAGCTGGCCTTGCCCTGGTCACGATAAATCATCGCCTCTTCGTTGATGCGATCGTCGTTGGTGACAATGATGCCCCCCTCGCCCGACGTCATGACCTTGGTGGGGTAGAAACTGAAGGACCCGGCGATCCCGAACGTCCCGGCTTTCACGCCCCCGTAGGAGGAGCCATGCGCATGGGCGGCATCTTCCACCAGCCAGAGCCCTTTCTTGCAGACCAATTCTTGCAGTTCCCCAATGCGCCGGGAGACGATGCCGCCGATGTGAACCACGATCAAGCCAGCCGTCTTGGGCGTGATCTTCTTCTCGACGTCTTCCGGCCGTACGGCAAAGGATTCCGGGTCCATGTCCACGAGAACCGGACGTCCTCCGGCATGGACCACTGCCGCGGCAGTCGCGAAGAACGTATTGGTCGGTACCAGCACATCCTTGCCTTCCATCCCCAGTGCCCGCAAGATGATCTCCAAGGCACTGGTTCCACTGTTCACAGCAATCGCGTGACGGGTTCCGCAGAATTGAGCAAATTTCTGCTCAAACTCCGCTCCGTACTTGCCCAGTGTTAACTGGCCGCTGGCCAGGACTTCCTGAATCCTTTCTGCGATCCAGGTCCGGTCTTCCGGGAGGAACTGGATCTTCGCGGCCGGAACACGCCTGCTCGGCGCTATGTCTTGTTTCACACTTTCCAAGGTTTCACCGTTCCATTCTGCTTTAGTTGGCACGCAATTTACGGGAGCGACACCAACCCCACGCCCAGACAGACGAGCATCGTCCCCGCCCAGCGATGCATGGAGATCGTTTCCTGCAAGATGAACTTGGCGGTAAGGGTGCCAAGGACATAGACCAACGTGGTTGCGGGAAACACAACACTGAGGTCGGCCCAGGACAGGACCGCCAGAAACCCGACGAAATGCATGACCATGAACACAATGCTGGCGAGAAAGTGGTGATTGCGAACGGCCCTGCGGGCGATCGCCAGAAGCGCTCTCGGCGCAAAGGTGGACACTTCGCCCACCTGCCTCATGCCTTTGGTGAGCAGGACATCTCCGGCCGAATCGGCGAGCACAATGATCGCAATCAGGATTGCCGTTTTCACCTGCCACCCTCCGCCATGGTGTCCTGGCCGCCCGCAATCCCGAACGTTCTCGGCGAGGATTGCACCACCAGGCCGACGCCAATGGAAATCAACAGGACTCCGGTCCATCGGATCGCGGAGACAGTTTCGTTCAAGAAGTAGTCGGCAAACGCGACGTTGAGGACCACTTCAGATGAGATAGCCGGCAGCACGAAACTCAAATCCGCCCTGGACAGGGCGGCCGCGAAGAGCACGAAAAAAATGACATAGAATCCGACTCCGAACAAAATCGAAGGACTCTGGACAGCCTGCAAGAATATGGAGACCCAATTATTCCAGGTCAGTTGGCTCTCTTCTGCGATGAGCTTCATGCCCTGACTCAACAGCACATTGCCCACCGCTTGGCTGATGATGGCAACCGCCAGGAGAGCAATAATTCTTATCCGTTCAGTCCACATCTGCTTCATTCCTTACAAGCAACCCGTGCCTTCAAACAGTCGCCTGGGTTCTGACAAACCTCTTGCGCTGGGCGCGCACTTTCAAAAACTCCTTGCCTTCGATGTAGAGCCGCCGCCGGTCGTTGGCGTCGAAGATCGCGCGCCGCAGGATCCGGAAGATGACATGCGGCCGGAAGTAATACCGGTCGTAGAACCGCTCGACCGCGTGCATGATGTCTTTTCTGCTTAGCCCTGGATATTGAAACACGGGGAGTTGATGCCCCTCCTCATCCGTCATCACTGAGTCCACGGCATAGTTGTGTTTCTTCAAGTAGGCATCGAACTCCGTGCCCGGATACGGATGAGACATCGAAACCTGAATCGTCTCCGGATCGAGCTCCATGGCAAATTGAATGGTCCGCTCGATCGTCTCCGGCGTTTCACCTGGATGCCCGACCTGGAAATCGCCGTGCACCACAAGGCCCAGCTTCTTGCAATTTTTCATGAACTCGCGCGCCTGCTCGACCGTGGCGCCTTTCTTGATGTTCTTCAGAATCTGCGGATCGCCGGACTCGAACCCGACGATCAGCAGCCGGCAGCCAGCCTCTTTCATCGCCTTCAAGGTCTCGTAGCCCGCCGTCACCCGGGAGTTGCAGGACCAGGTAAACTTCAGAGGCTTGAAAGCCTTGCAGATCTCGATCGTGCGGTCCTTGGCCCAGGGAAACGTGTCATCGTCGAAGAAAATTTCCTTCGCCTGGGGGAAGTACTCCAGGCAGCGCTTCACCTCCTCGACGACATTGGAAACGCTGCGTGTCCGCCAGGGATGCCCGCTCATCGTCTGCGGCCAGAGACAGAACGTGCACAGCGCCGGGCAACCCCGCGAGGTGTAGAAGGCCACGTAGGGGTGCTTCAAATAGGGAATGTCGTATCGTGTGATGTCGAGGTCCCGCTTATAGACATCCACCGCGAAGGGAAGGGCATCGAGATCCTCGATCTGCGGGCGGTCCGGATTGTGGACGATGCGCCCATCCTTTCTGAAGCTGATGCCAGCAATCTCCGCCAGGTTCTTCCCCCCGGCAAATTCCGACACGGGGTAGTCGAATTCCCGCCTGACCACGAAATCAATGGCCGGTGAGGCTTTCAGGCTTTGCTCCGGCTGAACGGTTACATGCGGACCGACGAAGGCGATCTTGATGTCGGGATTCGCTGATTTGATCGCTTCAGCGAGTCGGGCATCGCTGCGAAAGCCGGCGGTGCTGGTAAACAGCACGAGAAACTCGTACTCGGCGGCGATCTTGATCGTTTCCTCCGGAGTCACGTCATGGGACGGTGCATCCAAGAGCCGGCTGTCTTTGATCATACCGGCCGAATAGGCCAGCCACACTGGATACCAGAAGGAGGGAATCTCACGGGTAGCCTGATAGCGCGAGCTGGCCCCGCCGTCGAACATCTCGAATGAGGGTGGATTTAAGAGCAGGGTTTTCATCGTTCTCTCCTTTACACTCTAGATTTCGCAAGAACCTTTGCAAGGCGCATGTATCGGATCGTCTCGTGAAGCCCACGAGCGAGATCACACTGCGGGCGATACGACAGGACGCGTTTTGCTTGTTCAATATCAGCCTGATCGTGCGGCAGATCCCCAGGTTGGGGCGACGCATAGATGGGGGAGAGGTCCGTGTGCAGAATCTTCTGCAGAATCGCACACAACTGGTTCACGGTCGTCCGGTGGCCGGTGCCGACATTGAACACCATCCCGGACAGGCCGGGGACCTCGCAAGCGGCCAAGACGGCGGACACGCAATCCGCGATGAAGGTAAAATCGCGCGACTGCTCGCCGGCACCGTAGATCGTCGGGGCCGTCTCAGCCAGGAGAAGAGAGATGAATTTGGGAATGACCGCGGCGTAGGTCGAGGCCGCATCCTGCCGAGGGCCGTAGACATTGAAGAAGCGCAAACAGACCGTGTCAAGGCCATAGAGAGACCAAAACATTTGGCAGTAATGCTCGCCGGTGAGCTTGCTGACCGCATAGGGCGAGGAGGTGGGAGACGGCAACATGCTCTCGGATCTCGGGATCACCGGATTCTCCCCGTACACGGCCGATGAGGAGGCGAATACGAACTTCTTGACTCCCGCCCCGCGGGCGGCCACCAGCAGGTTCAATGTGCCTGTCACGTTCACCTCATGGGTCTCCAGCGGACACTCAACGGACCGGACCACCTCATGGAGCGCCGCGAGATGAATGACGGCCTCCACCCCGTCCATGACCTCCTGGCAAAGCGCGCCATCCCGCACATCCCCTTCGATCAACTCCACGCCGCCGTAAACGGCCTCGAGATTCTCCCGCTTTCCCGTGAAGAAGTTATCCAGCACCCGGACGTGCTTTCCTTTCTTCAGGAGCGTCTCGACCACGTGTGAGCCGATAAAGCCTGCTCCACCTGTCACCAGATACCGCGTCATCGTGTTCCTCTTTCCTCGTTCAACCCTTCTGCGTTCGGTATGCGAACTCTTACAGCTCGCTAAAGGCGATTCGCTGGAACCCAGACGCCGCGATTGCCTCGCGGACCGCTGGACTGATCAATGCTTCGAATTCCCGTTCATGCCGATAGGTCGGCATGGTGCGATCAATTTCAGGACAGCGGCGCGTTGCGGGATGGAAATACATCTCCGTGACGCCTTCCGGCAGATGTCGTAGCATTTGCAGCACGAGATAAACATCCATCTGCCCGCTGTCATTCAAACCGAAAACATATTCGTTAGAACGTACGCCGGCGCGCCGCAGGCGCGCCTTCAATAGCTTGCTCCACGGCATCATGAACAGCCATAAGGCCGAGCGGGAGAAAAAAGCCGTTCCTGACGCACGCCACGACGGAAGCAACGGCTCATAGGGAACGCGGACGGCCTTGAGGCCGTAGTCCCGTCCGACCTTCAAAATCAACCCCAGCACGGTGGGGTGGATATGCATATGGTTGTGCGCATTCACATGATCCAGGGGCAGCCCGGTCTTCGTGAACGCCTCAAACTGTGCACGAATCTCCGCCTCCAATTGCCGCCTCACGCCGGGCCGAAAGAAAAAGTTCAGACCGGCGCCGAAGAGACGAGTCGCAAACTCACCCCGGCTGTCCACCAGATCGGGGATCTCGCAAGGGGGTAGGACCGGGTGCCCTTCGACCAGTACGAGATGGAGTCCCACACTCAACGTTGGAAGCCGCCTGGCCCGTTCCACCGCATCGGCTGCAGCCCCCGCTCCAACCATCAGGCTGGCGGTGGTCAGGATCCCCCGTCGATGGGCTTCTTCTATGGCTTCGTTTACCGGGACGGCGAGACCGAAGTCGTCACCGGTGACGATGAGCTTTCGCACAAGTTTTTCTCCCGTGCAACCATGCGTCCATCGCGGGTCAGGACAAACTCCTTATCGCGCCAGACAGTCGTCCGTTTGGTGAAAGCGAGGAGCAAGGAAACAACAGCCACCAGGTCCCGGAACGGAAGAAGCATCAGGCTCCTCAGCCCTTCACGATCGCGAAGCCCCCAACCTAGAATCACAGCAGTAGTGACGAGACGCAGGGCAAGCGTTCCCGCAAGGACCGATAGCCCAACCGGATCTCCTAGCCTGGCTGCGGCGAAGAGGAGCGCGAACGGGACGGGACGGATGAATATGGTGGAGAAGAGTGCGCCAGGCCGAACCATACAGCTGTTTTGATCCCAATAAAGTTGATGGTTCCACCATTGAGAGGGCGTCCTGAGGTCCACTACTGTTTCCACCACGTAAGGCGCGACCGCCATCTTTTTGCTAGTCTCCCAAATGCGGCGACCCATCTCGTAGTCTTCGGCCAAATAATCTGCGAGACCTTCCAGCCCACCAATCTCGTTCAGCGTTGAGCGCCGAAGGGCTACCGACGATCCAATACAGAATTTGGCGGTTCCGGTTACATGGGCGAACACGGTGTCGGGGAAAAAACCGGCATTCATCGTGAGCAACTCCATCTTCTCGAACCAGGATTCTGCAGCGGTCGCCATAAAGTACGTGCAGACGAACCCGACATCCGGATCCGCCAACGGGGCCACGATGGCCTTGAGATAATCCGGCCTCAAGTAGACGTCGCTATCGCTGATCACCAGAATCTCATGACGTGCATGCATCAGACCGCCAATCAAGTTGTTGATCTTGCCGTTGGTGCCGACTTGGCGATGCTCGATGGCCACAGACACCCGTTGAGGACCAAACTCCAGTTCGAGATTTTTGAGCAAAGGGATCGCGGGGTCTTTCTCATCCTGGACGGCGAAGACCACTTGATAAGTTGGGTAATCCTGAAGGCAGGCGCTGCGGAGATTTTTATCAAGGTCTTTCTCCAGCCCGTGAACCGGCTTCAGAATGGTGACTGGAGGCCACTCTCTGCCAGGTGTTGGAGAGGACCGGGCTTTCTGTGATCGGTAGCGGACAACGCACAAGAGACAGATAACCCCATAGACAGACCCGACGATGACGGGTATCACACAAATCCATTGAAGAACTGAAAGAATGCTCACGATTGAATCCATCCGACGGCCGTAGGGCAAGCAGGAATTGCACCACCAAGACCGAAAAAGACCGAAAAAGGACCTCGTGCAACCTCAACCACTTAGGCGAGCCTGCGAGGCATGTGGAAGCTGCTCACCGCAGTCTCGTCAAAAAACTTGGACAGTCGTCAAAATTTTTATACAGGCTGAGATGGAGATGAGGCAGGTCTAGCGTGGGCTGTCCGGCGAGTTCCCCAGCAGTTTTAGCTTGTACTGAAGGAGGCTGCGGCTGATTTTAAGCAGTTCGGCCGCCTTCGCCTGGACTCCATTCGCGTGGGCGAGTGCGCGGATGATCATGTGCCGTTCGACCGCTTTCAGTGTGGAGTCGAGGGGGACATCGTGCGGCAAGATTCGATCAAGGGCGGTGAGCCAATCGCCGGTCGCGGCAAGCTCCAACGGGAAATCGTCCGGCTGAATTTCATCAGCTTTGGACATCAGCGCGGCGTGAGCCAACACATTTTGAAGCTCGCGCACATTGCCGGGCCAGCGATAGCGAGTTAGCAGGTCCATGGTAATGGGGGACAGGCGTTTGTCACGAACGCCGCCCTCTTTGACGAGTTGCTGAAGATAGGCCTCGGCGAGCAGCGGAATGTCTTCGGGCCGATCGCGGAGGGGCGGCACGTCGATCCGGACCACATTCAGACGAAAGAACAGATCCTCACGGAACCGTCCGGCCTTGACCTGGGCTTTAAGATCGTGGTTGGTGGCGGCCAAAATACGGACATCAACAGCGACCACCTTCTCGCTTCCCACCCGTCGAATTTCCTGTTTATCGAGAACCCGGAGGAGCTTGGCCTGGAGGTTCATCGGCAGCTCTCCGATCTCATCCAGAAATAACGTTCCGCCGTTTGCCTGTTCAAAAAACCCCAGGTGTCTGACGCTGGCTCCTGTGAAGGCGCCTCGCTCATGCCCAAACAGTTCACTCTCCGCCAACGTTTCGGTCAGCGCGCTACAATTGACCGGGAGGAAGGGCCTGCCGCACCGCGGCCCATTGAAATGGATCGCATGCGCCACCAACTCCTTGCCACTGCCGCTCTCACCAGTGATGAGGACCGTGCTCTTCGAATCGGTCACGCGTTTGATTTTGTCGAACACCGTTTGCATGGCGGCACTCTTTCCAACCAACTGGTCGAAATGGTACTGGTGCGCCAGTGACTGGGAGAGTCGCAGATTCTCGCGAACGAGTACCGTCCGTTCAATCGCTTTGGCGGCCGCACGGAGCAGGTCCGCATTGTTGAACGGTTTGACGATGAAATCATAAGCTCCTAACCGCATCGCCTCGACCGCCCGTTCGATCGTTCCATAGGCCGTCATGATAATGGTGGAGACAGCCGGGGCAATTTCTCGTGCACGGGCGAGCAGTGTCATGCCATCCATCTCGGCCATGCGCAGGTCGGTCAGCAGCAGATCCACCTGGCCGTCTCGGAGCAGTGTTAACGCATCCGACCCCTTCTCACAGGTCAGCACTTCATGACCTTCATTCTGAAAGAGTTCTCCCAGCATCCAGAGATAATTTTTCTCGTCATCCACCACTAGAATTGTGGCCATCACGACACTCCCTCTTACCTTCGAACATCCACGGATTCGGTCGAAAGCCAGCCTTTTGATTCGCGGAGCTCGGCAGGGAGACGGATGGTAACGCAGGTGCCATGGTCAAGAGAGCTGCTCACGTCCAGCGTCCCCCTGTGTGCGGAAATAATCCGTCGGGCAAAGGCAAATCCCAGCCCAACACCGCCTGCCCGCTTGGTAAAGAACGGTTCTCCCAAGCGCTTCAGATCTTCAGCAGAGAGGCCGACACCGGTGTCCGCGATTGTGACAACTACATCATCCTTATCCTTGCCTGAATCGTGCTGGGCTGTGATGGTCACGGTCCCACCAGTCGGCATAGCCTGGAATGCATTGTGGATCAGGTTCGTCAAGGCATGGTGTAACAGATGATCGCCTTGGATCCACAGAGGCTCGGGGGGAACTGTCAGTCTCACGGTGTGTAATTCATCCGCAGACCAGGCCGTCGCCGTCTGTGTAACCGATTTGAGAAGATCCTGCAGAGTGAGCCGAACCGTTTGGAGGCGCAACGGCGTTCCGAGGCGGAGAATACTTTCTACTGCCTTGTTGAGGCGGTCAACCTCCTCGAGGACGACGCCGATGTGGTGTCGTGCGGAAGAATCCGAGACGCGTGACACCAGCATTTCAGTCGCGCCTTTAATGATGCCTAGAGGATTTCGCACTTCGTGTGCAACCTGGCCAGCCAGCTCTCCGAGCGCAGCCATCTGGCTGATTCGCTGGACCCGTTCCTCCATATGGGCCAATTGCGCCAGGCGCTCGGTCAACTCTGCCTGGACCTGCCGAAGCTCCGCGTTGGTTTCAGCCAAAGTCGCCGCCATTGTCTGGTAATGCAAGCGCTGGTCACGTTCGTTCTTCGTGAAAAAGTAGACGAGAATACCGGCCATCGTAAAATAGACCGTCGCCGCCACTGCGTCCTGGACATCCTTGATTCGCGCAATTGAAGTAGTGAGAGGTGTGCCAGTCACAGTGAACCCAATCATCGCAGCCATGGCTCCACCGACCACGATTGCCACCTCCCGCCCCGGCAACATCGTGGCTGCCGAGACAATGGGGAGGAGGTAGATCAATTCGTAGATGCTCCCACTGCCACCCGTCGCCGCCACCAGCACCGAGGCCAGCAACACTTGCAGCACGATGCTCACACGGAGGACCACAAACCGCCAGGGATGGGCCGCCCCGCCCGCTTCCGGAGAGATGGGAAAGAGGAACTCGATCCCCTGGAGCAGGATGATCGCGAAGAAGGAAAGATAAGCCGCGAGGGACGCCTGGTTTGCAAAACTGCCCAGAGAGATCAGTAAGATGGCCAGCAGGGCCAGCGTGCTGAACTTGATGGTTCGGGAAAACAGTTGGGAGGAACGTAATGCGCTTATTCCTCGCGCTGGTGGAAGCGTGGTCGCGCTGTTGTCCAATCGAGTCCCTCCAGTTTGCGTGCCTAGGATAGGCACCTTCCCCGGGAGAATCAAGGTAATCGCCTACCTGCTCCGGCGGGATTGCAAAAAAGGGGAGCAAGTTTGTAGACTGCGGCTATGGTGTTGGCCTACATCTTGGATCCCCTGGACGAGGAGCATTCCCGAGGCCACTTCTACCACGTCTGCCAAGGGGTCCTGCAAAAGGAAGAAGTCTTCCCGCCCCCGCCCGGCGAGCCGATCGCCTGCACGGTCTGCGGCGTCGAGTTGGAATACGAGGACTTTCTCGACGCGCAGATGAAGGGGGGCACGTAGCCTTACCGATAGTTCACGTACTGGAGATCGATCCCGAAGTCCTGGCTCTTGAGCAGGACGATCACGGCCTGCAGCTCGTCCTTGCTCTTGCCCTGCACGCGCACCTGATCGCCCTGGATCTGCGCCTGGACTTTGAACTTCCCGTCCTTGATGACCTTGGCGATCTCCTTCGCCTTCTCGCTCGACAGCCCGTTCTGAATCTTCGCGACCTGCCGGACCGTGCCGCCCAGCGCCGGCTCCACCGGGCCGAACGCGAACGCCCTGACCGAGACGTTGCGTTTGATAAGCTTGGTCTTCACGATGTCCACCACGCTCTTGAGCTTGTACTCGTCGTCCGACACGATCACCAGCTCGCTCTCCTTCTCCTTGAGCGTCAGCTCCGTCCTGGTCCCCTTGAAGTCGAACCGCTGGCGGATCTCCTTCATCGCCTGATCGAGGGCGTTCTTGACTTCCTGCATATCCACTTTCGAGGCCACATCAAACGAATTCGCGTCAGCCATGGTAGTGCTCCTCTCAGTCCCCTTCAACAGCACGGGCCCGCGGGAATCTCGATGCCGTCCTCGCCAGACGGCACTTCGCTGGTCGTATAGGGTTGCTTCCGTATCACATACCCATACCATTTGGCCAGCGAGTCCGCCAGGATCACGACCGCCAATGTCGCCACGATGCCGATCAGGGCGGCATCCAGATAGAACACGACCGCCTCCTCCACTGAGGCCGAACCAGCCTTGGTAAGGAACAGGACAAACAGCTCATACGATCCGCTCAGCGTGATGAAGCCCACGAAGATCATGGGCACGGCCGTGACCCAGAGATACTGTGCCTTGCCCATCTTAATCAGCACCGTCGTGCCCACGCACAGGGCCAGCATGCCCAACAGTTGGTTGGCAGCCCCGAACATCGGCCAGATCGTGGACACGCTGCCGGTGGCCAACAAATAGCCCCAGCCTCCCACGACGAGCAGGCTCGCACCGATCGCGCCCGGCATCCAGTTGATGGTCCGCAACGGCGCATAGACCGTCCCTCCCAGTTCCTGTATGAGGTATCGAGCCACGCGCGTGCCGGCATCGATGGTGGTAAGGATGAACAGCGCCTCGAAGAGAAGCGCGAACTGGTACCAATAGGCCATCAGGCCGGTCATGCCCGGCAAGGCCGAAAAGATTGAGGCCATGCCGACCGCCAGGGACACCGCCCCGCCGGTGCGTCCCATGATGTCCTGCTCCACGAGGCGCGAAAGCTCCTGGATGCGTGCCACCGGGTAGCCGAGCAACCCCAAGGCTTCCGCCGACAACGTGGTATTGATCGCGAAGTAGTCGCCCGGCGCGAGGACCGCCGCCGCGATCAGCGCGGTCACTCCCACGAAACTCTCCATCAGCATCGCGCCGTAGCCGATCATCGCATGCGATTCCCGGTCGAGCATCTTGGGTGTCGTACCGGAGGAGACCAGCGAGTGGAACCCGGAAATCGCCCCACAGGCGATCGTGATGAAGACGAAGGGGAAGATCGGCCCGGGGATGATCGGCCCCCCGCCGGCGATGAAGCCGGTTACGCGCGGCATCGCAATCGTCGGCGCTATCACGATCACCCCAACGCCGAGCAACACGACCACGCTGACTTTCATGAAGGTCGAGAGATAGCCCCGCGGGACCAGCAGCATCCAGACCGGCAGCACGGATGCGAGAAATCCATACGCTGCCAGCAGCCAGACCAAGGTGGAGCGTTCCAGATCGAACCACCCCGCCAGCGAGGACTGAGCGACGGCGCGCCCCGCGATGACGGCCGCTACCAGCATGACCACGCCGAGCAACGACATCTCGCCCACGCGCCCAGGCCGCCAGCGCTGGAGATAGAAGCCCATAAAAAAACCGATCGGCACGGTCATGGCCAGCGTAAACGTGCCCCATGGATTACGGTAGAGTGCGTTGACGACCGCGAGGGCGAGCCCGGCCAGCGCCACCACGACGATGAAAAACACGGCTATCGTGGTTGCCATGCCCGTCACCGTCCCGATCTCATCCCGGGCGATCTGCGGCAGCGACCGGCCGTTGCGGCGCATCGAGGCGACGAGGATGACGAAATCCTGGACCGCCCCGGCTAGCACCGCGCCGATGACCAGCCAGAGGAATCCGGGCAGAAACCCGAACTGCGCGGCCAGGACCGGCCCCAGGAGCGGCCCGGCGCCCGCAATGGCGGCAAAATGATGGCCGAACAACACCCAGCGGTTGGTGGGATGGAAATTTGACCCGTCGTTGAGCCGGTGCGCAGGTGTGATCCGCCGATTGTCCAGCTCGACGACCCGCTGCGCAAGGAACCGGCCATAGAACCGGTACGCCAGCACGTAGAAACAGGCCGCGGCGACCACGAGCCAGAGCCCGTTGACCTTCTCGTCGGGATTGACGATGCCGGTGACGACTCCGAAGCCGACCGCGCAGAGCACGGCCAGCCCCGCCCAGACGATGGAGGCAACACCCGTCACGAAGGGATGCTATCAAGAAGCCCGGAAGGCTGTAAAGGAAGGGTTAGGGACTAATGCAAACTCAGTGCTACTTCAATCCGATCATCACCGTGTGAACGCTGCCATCATCCAGATGCGCTTGAACTTGCCAAGTCCCCGTAGGCAACGGCTGCGAGCTGAGATTGAAGATGTACTGGCTGCTCGTGCTGTCATACCGGAAGAAATCACCGGAATTCGAGCCACCACTGGAAACACCATCTAGGGGGTCATTGACCGGTGCACTCCCCGAGAACTGCTGGACCGTCACTGTGCCTGTTGCAGTGGAGATAACGGCTCCTGTGGAATCCGTAAGTTGAAACTTGACCGGGACCGTACTCCCAAGCTTGAAGACCCGGATACCGTCATACAGGACCGGCTGCAGGAACCCGATAAAGTTGTAGCGCGCGCTGAAGCTCGTGCTCTGACTGGCTGTGTTGCCAGCCTCATCTGTTGCCGTCAGCGTGAAGGTGTTCGTCCCAGCTTTTGTAAGAGTGACAGTTGTTCCGCTTGTGACCGTGCTCCCATTAAAGGTTGCCTGTGAGCTGCCCACCCCGGACACACCATCGCTTGTGCTGAAATTCAGGGTTACAGTTCCATCGAACGTATAGGACGGGGCCAGCGTGGGCATGGTCAGCGTCGGCGGCGTCTTATCCAAACGGATGACGAGCGTCCTGTCAGCCTCGACGTTCCCTGCGTTGTCCCGCGCATGATAGGTCACGGTGGTCACACCTTCTGTCGTGATGAGGATGGAGGTCGAACTACCTGCGACTGAACCGCCACCCATCTGCTCGCCTGCCAATATGTAAGTGATCGACTGGACACCGCTACCACCAGCATTGTCCGTCGCGGATAGTGTCACTGTGACGTTCGAATTGTTCCAGCCCGCGCCGTTCGCGGCCGGAGTCGCGCTTGCTGTCGTGATCGGCGCGATAGTGTCGGCGATCACCGTATAGATCTTGTCGCTGTTGCTGGCCACGCCGTTGACGGTGATGACCACCGGTCCTGTAGTGGCTCCACCAGGAACGACGACCACAATTTGCGTGTCACTCCAACTGGTAGCCGTGCCAGCACTGACGCCATTAAACGTCACTGCGCTGGTCCCTTGCGTCGCCCCAAAGTTGGAGCCGCTGACCGTCACGGACATGCCGATAAACCCGGATGCCGGGGTCAGGGTCAGCGTGGCGGGAGCCACGGCGAGACTGTACCGGAGGAGGATGCCGTCGTTTTGCACCACCAGATTGCCCTCGGGAGTTGCGAAACTGCGCGACTCTCCAACTACATACAGGTCGGTTCCGTCTGTAGCCACGCCATTTGCGAAATCATCCATCACTCCACCGTACAGACTCGTTGATAACGTGACGCCGGTAGCGGGATCGATCTCCAGGATGACGGCATCGGCTCCCCCGGCCCCTTGGCTCATGGTGTATCCCACTGCGAACATCCGGGTGCCGATCCCGACGACGCCGGTAAGCACATCCGTGTTCGGCCCGCCGGAGATCTGCCGCCAGACCAGGTTCCCAGTCGCGTCGTACTTTTCGATGAGGAAGTCTTCGCTGTTTGGAACTCCCGTGAACCCAACCGCGTAGATAGCATCCTGGAACGCAGTTACGCCCCGAAATTCTCCCACCAAGTTCGTGTCCTTTCTCCGCCACATCAAGTTCAGATCCGAGTCGTACTTCCAGATAGCAGCCCTTTGGTTGGGATAATCTCCTTCACTTTGCCAACCAGAAAAACCCGCAAGATAAATGTTGCCGTTGAGAACCGTTACGCCCCATCCCAAGGAGCCGCCAGGGCTCGGAAAGGAGGTTGAGTCAAAGTTGACGCCGACACTCGAATCCGTGGCCCTCACGAGGAAGCCACCGGAACTATCGTACTTACCGATGATGTAGGCGGGGATCTGGGACTGGTTTTTCGCGCCGCCGGCTGCGTAAATGGAACCTTCAAGTGCAGTAGTTACACTGTGGAAAGTCTCGACAGTGCCTCCACTCAGTCCGAAGAGGAAGGGGCCCAGGGTTCCCCCCGTCACCCAAACAGAACCGCCATCACTGGACCCAGAGCTACCATCGGGTGCGAACTTGGCCAGAAAGGTCTTGTCCTTCTTGGCGCCAAAGGGGGTGTATGTCAGAGAATAGTTCTGTCCGCCGGCGTAAACTCCCTCGTTCGTGGAAACGATGCTAAAAAAGTTTGTGCCAAAGTCAAAAGACCGTGACCATGCCGGCGATGGGCTAGGTGGTATCGCATACTTCAAGACCAAGGCCGAGGCCGAATCGCTGGCGCCTTGACTCTCTGGTTGAACATTGCCCGACACATAGATCGCTCCACCGCCGATGGTAATGCCGGTCCCTCGCTGGTCACCGGCGCCTCCGAAGAATGTAGCGCTTTGAAGTGTTGGCCCTGCCTGCGCTAGCGCCAAGCTGGCCGTTGTAAGGATGAGTAGAAGACTTATCTCACCGCAGAGTAAAAACTTTCGTGCAGCTTTCCGGCAAGGGCTCAGGGAGAGGAATCTGTCTGGCTGTCTGTTGGTCATTCTACACACATACTCTTGAGGGGAAGAACCGAATGAACCCAAAGCGATAGAGCACCCTGAGCGGATGCTCTATGTCCCGTGGTTCGTATAACATTTAAGATAACGCAACTTTGATGCCGCTGAAGGTCTAGAGGGACAACCTTGCGTGAGAACACTGCCTAACCTATTTAAAAATATTCAAATTCTTCGGCTTGCTGGGAACGTGGGTTTCTCCAGCACCATCCCTTGGAAGCTAGGCGTTTCTATCTAAACAGATAGGCAGGTTACAGGATTTGGATAGGTGTGAAAATAATGTCAACCATTTGTTGACAGGGTAAAACCTCAATTATCACGCCGGCGGGCGATCGCACGGTTCCGCGGGAGCTGCAACCCGGCCTTCCATCGCCAGCACCCAGAGACCGAACGCGACCCAGACGATCTCCCGGAGGCGGCGCACGAGCGCGAAGGTCACGCCGGCCTGTTCGGTCAGCCCGAAGGCCACGAACACGAGCACGGTCCCCGCTTCCTGGCCGCCGACGCTGCCTGGGATGAACGCCGTCCCGCCCTTGGCAAACACGGCCAGCGCTTCGATGGCGATCGCCGTGCGCCAGTCCACCGGAAGCCCGAGAAAATACAGGATCAGGTACACTTCCACGGCGCCCGCCAGCCACCCCGCAAAGAACGAAGCGAAGGAGAGAAGGAAGCCGCGCCGGTCGCGGACATAGAAGTCCCGGATCGCGCTATCCAGGGCCTCCAGTCTGCCCTCCCGCGCTTTCAACCAGGCAATCCTGATTCCCACCCGGTCGAACACCCGGAGGAGGCTCATGAACAGCCCGAACCGCTGTACCGCGAGAAACAATCCAACGCCGAACCCCAGCAAACCGAGTCCGAGCAGGCTCGGCACCAGCAAGTTGTTGGAGCGGCTCAACAGCACCGCGCCCAGTCCGATCCCCAGCATGATGAAGACGACTTGCGCCAACGTCATCGTCGTCTTGGCCGTGACGACTGACGCCATGCCATCCACCAGCGGGACGCCGTGCCGGCTGAGCAGATACGCCTTCATCGGCTCGCCCCCCAGGTACATGCCCGGAGTCGTATAGTTTACGGTTTCGCCGGCCATGCGGGTCATGAACAGGCGATCGAACCTGATCTTCTCCGCATGACGGCCCAGCGTGTAACGCCAGCCGAGGGCGTCCAGCACGTACACGGCAATCGAAGGCAACAGGACCCAGACGACGTTCCAGCCCAGTTTCTCAATCTCCCCGGCTAGAACGGCCGGGCCGATATGGAGCACGAGCCCGCAAAGCATGGCCACGCCCAACAGCAGGAGGACGAGCGTGAGGCGCGTCATTGTCTCAGGCGCGCGCGGACGTGTTCGGGGATCTGAGCTGCCAGGCCAGCACGGGCCAGAAGATGTTCGAGCCGATCGCGGCGAGGGGGAGGAACCAGTCCACGTGCCCGACGAGGGCAAACGCTAGGATGAGCACCGAAAAGTCGCGGCTGACGAGGCTGTTGAGGAGCGACTCGACATAGCGCCGCCGTTCGGGATCGAGTCCTTTTCGCATCCGGGTCGCTTGTTGGACCACCAGGAACGCCGCGACGTTTCCGAGCATCGCGAACCCACCCAAGAGCAGGGCCACAGGCCCCCAATTGTCCTCATAGGACGCCCAGGCGATGCCGGCATAGAGCGCGATATGGACGACGTTATCGAGAACGACGTCCAATTGCTCGCCGAAGGCCGACTCCATGAACTTGAGCCGCGCGACTTCGCCGTCACAGCAGTCCAGGATCGTGGAGAGTTGGAAAAGAAGCGCGCCGATGACGCCTGCGGCGTACCCTCCGACGCCGAAGGCCACAGAGGCGAGGACCCCCACTGCCGTGGCCAGGACGGTCACGCCATTGGGCGTCAACGGCGTGCGCAGCAGCCACCGGGTGATCCACCTCGAACACCGGCGATTAAAATGCCGGTCCACGAAGCCTTCGAGGCCCCCCTTGAGCGAACGGATCAACGTCTGCTCCGCCTCGGCCGGGCCGGATGTCCCTTCGGCGCAGACGTCCTGGTACCAGTCCGATCCTAACAGCAGCACTCGCCCCTGCCCTTGGCGAATTGCTCGCTCGAACGCCGCGTGCACGGGGTACGGGCTGTCCTGCGGGGTCGCCCAACCGGAGGCGGTAAAGCCTTCCGGAATCACCATGAGATCAACGTCGAGGGTCGGCGTCGCGGGAGTCTCCAGCGTGGTCGCCACGCCGCCTTCAGCAGAAGACGGCTCCAAAACTGCTAAGTCGCCTGGCTCACGCGATCGTCCCTCCGGCTTCGAGGACCCCGTTCTGAGCCCCGTCGAAGGATTCAGGGCGTCCCGTGACTGTGGCTGCGGGACGTCCCGCACCACGACGAGCGGCTCGCCGTTCCCCGCTTCCTGCCGCACGCGCGTCACCAGGCTCGCCGGAAAGACGGCCCCCGTCCCAACCACCAAGTACGATGCGCCGAAGAGGCCCGGAAAAATCTCCCACGCGCGGGGATCACCAGGGGAAAACTCCAGCACCGGAAGCCACCGCACTGACGCCCGGATGCGCCCATCTGCGTGCAACTGACGTTGCAGGTCCTCCGTCTCGTCCCCCGCCAGCACAATGAACCGGGAGATGCCGCCGCGTTGCAGGGTCAGAATGGTCCGTTGAAACAGGGACAGGCCGCCCACCACCGTCAGGGGGCTCGCGGGCGAGGGCATGCCCGGCCGGTTGAAGATTCGCGTGGTTGTCAGGATCAGGGCGCTGTCAATGGGAGCGCGGTCCATAAGAGCTCAGAGCTCGATGTACAGTTCGTCATTCTGCCGGATGAGCGGATAGACAGTGGCGTTGCCCGGGCGCCCGCGGCTGTCGCCCGTGGCCAGGTCAAACCTCCAGCCGTGCATCGGACAGCGAATGAAGCACCCGCTCCCTTCCGCAGTTTTTTCGAGTGTCCCCCGGACCAGCGGCCCTTGGCGGTGGGGACACGCATTGTTCAGAGCGTAGAATTGCCCCTCGTGACGGAACAGCGCGACGCTGATGCCGTTCACCTGGATGAGCTTGCGCGCGCCGTCCGGGATCTCGGCGACCTTTGCCAGAAAAATCACGCGGCATACCCCCAGAGCTTGACGATAGCGGTCGTGACCGGCTGGCTGTACGCCCTGTACTTGAGCAGGGTGTCGAGCCCATCGCAGGTGCGCTCGAGGTTTGTCTCCATCCCCGGAAAATCAGGCCATCCGTGCTCGCACTTGTGCTTGAGAATCCACTCGAGCCCGCGCTCGATCGCGCGGTCGCACTGCGCCCGCATGCCCAGGACGCTGCAGACCAGCATGATGGACCGCGTGCAGTCCATGGTGTGGTCTACGTTCTCGCCGTCCCAGGACCCGTCAGCGGCCTGCACCGAGAGCAGCTTCATCACGCCCTTCCGGCAGCACTCGCGCACGTTGAACTCATCGCCGAGGAGCAGATCCGCCACAATGGAATCTTGGATCAGGTGCGCCGTGATCTCCACCCCCGTGGGATGGAACTCGGGATCGTACCAGCCGCCGTCAGCCGTCTGCCGGTCCAACATGAACTTCATCCCCTTGCGCCAGGAGGCTCTGACCTTGGCCAGGGTTGGCTCATCCACGAGGTGCTTGCCGACGGCCAGCAGCACGTCAAAGAAGCTGATCGGGTGGCTCACGGCATCCAGGTCCGCCCAGGACGGATCGGACCATTTCCCGTCCTCCTTCTGGGTCTCCAGGAAATAGCGGGCGCATTTATTGACGGCCTCGGCGATCCGCGGATGCTTCAAGGAGAGGTTCCCGCGGATCAACATCAGGGCGCAGAATGCCGTCACCCACGCGGCGCTCTCCTTATTGGAGGCCATCTTCCCCCACCCTCCGTCCGCGTGCTGGCAGTCCACCAGCGCGAGGTACTCGGACAGGTGCTGTGGGGTGGTCTTCATGTGGAGCAGCACGCGGAGCGCGTGCGCCACCAGTTCGAGGTCTTGATCGCCCTTCGTCAGGCTCCAGTGCGGGTGCTCGGACATGAAGTAGTCGTATTCGCGGTCGATGGTCGGTTGAATTTGGTCCATGCGGATGCTCATAGCGTCTCCTGTAGTCTCGGTAACACTTCCCGCTCGGCGCGCACGATGTCCTCCGGGAAGTCAATTTCGATCCACGGCTGCCCGCCGATCTTTTCGCAGCCCACTGGAACCGCGCGGAAGAAGGCCTCCCAGGTATCCTCATACTCCATGTCCAGCTCGCCCTTTTGCACAAAGGGCTCCATCGCAGCCAGCATGGCTCGGGCATCCTCCCGGTTGATTTTGATGTACCCCACCCCCTCGCCGATCAGGTCCGGCGGCTCGTTCGGAATCTTCTTCGTCAGCGCCACCACCCGGCCGCCCCGGATGATCGCCATCCGCTCTTCTGAATCCTGACGCGCCATCTCATCAACCAACAGGACGTTCGGATGGGGGGACGTGACCAGCCGCCTCACGAACGAGGCCGGGCACAGCACATCGGAGTCCATGATCAGCAGGTCGTCGTCGAAGCTCCCGCGAGCCAGCCACAGCGAATAGAGACTGCCCCGGTGGTACTGATCGTTGACCACATACCGAATCGCCAGGCCGCGATAACTCTCCCCGACCGCGTCCCGGATCAGTTCCTGCCGATGCCCCACGACGAGGACCGCGCTCTTCACCCCGACTGCGAGCAACGCATCGAGATACCGGACCAGCAGGGATCGCCCGCCGAACTCGTGCAGGCACTTGGGGCGATTCCCGGTGGCCGCCCCGATGCGTTTGCCGACACCCGCTGCCAGGATGATGGCTTTCATATATCATCTCGTTCTTTAAGCTTTCGTCTTCGCCTCTTCTCCAGTGTCCTTCTCTTTGGATTCCCTGCTGGCCGCTTTCGCCTCGAGTTCCTCCAGAGCTTTCGCCTTGGCCACGAGGGCCGCCTCTTCCTCGGCCTTCTTCGCCGCCTCGGCTTCGGCCTTCTCCCGCTCTTCCTTCTCCTTCCGGTCACCGGTCAGGCGCTCCATCTCCTTCAACCGCTCTTCGCCGCGCTTCTGCGCCTCCGGCAAGGCTTCTTCGAAGGCGTCCAGGAAGCCGGTGATGTTGGCCTCGGTCAAGGCCCCCATGTTGGCCACGCGGAAAATGCTCTCCGCCAACTGAGCCTGGCCGGCGTACACTATGTAGCCCCGCTCGCGCAGCAGGTCGTGCAGGTGATCGTAGAAGACGCCCTCCGGCAGGTTGAAGGCAGACAGAGTGCTCGACCAGAGGGGCTCGCGCAGGTAGAACTTCATCCGAATGGCCCGCATGCGGTTTCGGATGAGACGCGCCAGCTTGCGATATCGCGCGATGCGGTTCGCCACCCCTTCCTCCAGCAGCTCGTTCAGCGCCTCGTCGAAGGCATAGTAGAGTTGCACTGCCGGGGTGAATGGGATGGAGCCTTCCTCCTGCTGCCTGTAATAGGTGGGCAGGTGAAGGTACACCGACCGCTGTTCATAAGTCACCATCTGCTCCATGAGGTCCCGCCGAACGAGGACGAACCCGACCCCGGGAAAGCCCTGGATGCACTTGCCCGAGGAGCCGGCCATCAACCCCACGTTGCAGGAATTAAAATCGATCTCTTCCCCGCCCAGGCTGCTGACGCCGTCCACCAACAGAAAGCGACCGGCTTTCTTGGCGATCGCCCCGATCTCCTTGACGGGGTTGAGCATGCCGGTGGACGTCTCGTGATGGACGACCGCCACGACCTGGATTGCCTTGTTCTGCCGGAGCGCGACCTCGATCGGTTCGTTTTCGACGCGCTGGTCCCACTCGAACGAGATATCCATGTTCTGCATCTTGTGCGCGTTGGCGATCGCCGAGATCCGCTGCGAGTACACGCCGTTCTTGATCAGGAGGATGCGGCGCCCCGGCGGCAGACAAGAGGTGACGGCCGCCTCCACGGCCGCCGTGCCAGACCCGGTCAAGAGGATGGGCACGAAATTCCCCCCGGGGGCGAACGCCCGAATGAGCTTGTCCCGGATGCCCTCGATCAAGTCGTTGAATTCTGACTCACGATGGCAAATGTCCGGTTTCAGCAACGCCTGCCGCACGCGCTCGGACACGTTGACGGGACCGGGGTTCAATAAGATCATGACGCGTGGCCTCCCATGGCGGCCTTCCGAAATCGCTCGGTCATGGCCGCCGGCTCGATCCCCACCCGACCCACGTCCTCCGCCAGCTCCGAGACTTTCACGAGCAGAAAACTCGGACCGTCTTCCTTCAACATCGTCTTCGCCTCGTACACTGTATCGTCCAGCTCACGCACCCGCTCCACGTTCTTATAGCCGGTGGCTTTGGCTACCTGCTCCAGTCGCACGGTTTGCGAGAGCGTCGGCTGGTTGCCGGTACTGCCGTACACTTCGTTGTCGAACACGATGTGCACGAAATTCCTCGGCTTCAACGCTCCCACCGTCGCCAGCGTGCCCATGGCCATCAACACGTTGCCGTCGCCGTCCAACACCACCACCTTGCGCCTTGGTTGCGCCAGGGCGACGCCAAGGCCGATCGCCGACGCCAAGCCCATGGACCCGATCATATAGAAATTCTCCGGCCGGTCGCGCAGCGCGTAAACCTCCCGCGAGGGGAATCCGTTGCAGACGACGACAAGCTCGTCGGTGAGCAACTCGAGCACCGCTCCGAGCGCGCGGCTGCGGCTGGTGAGGACCCCTTCTTCGGGCCTCACGAAAAGACTCCCGGGGTGACCAGCAGGGCGACTGGGATGCGTTGCGACATGAAGACCTGCCCGGCCCAGCCCACGTCCTCGCGCACGGTTTCCGCGCGCAAAGCGCGGTGCGGGATGCGCACCAGATCGAGCAACTTCGTCATGACCTGCCCCATCACCAGATGCTCGGGGGCATCCTTCCCGTCGTGGCCGCGCCAGGAGATCAGGAGCAGACACGGCTGCACATAGATCAGGTTCAGCGAGATCAACGCGTTCAAAGACGTTCCCAGCCCCGAGTTCTGCATCAGCACCGCCGGTATCTTGCCACCCATGTAGGCCCCGGCCGCCAGACCCACCGCCTCATCTTCGCGGACCGCCGGGATATAAATCCGCCGCTCGATCAAGGTGGCGATGACCCCACCCAACGTCGAATCCGGAACCCCGGTGAAGAAGTCGAATCCCACGTCCTGGAGCAGACTCACAAAGTCTTTGGCGGGAAACGCCATGAGGGACGCATTATAACGGAGCAAGGCAGGCTTCTCAAGGCGCGATCCAGGCTAACTTGACACCCCGCTGACCTGACGATATTCTCGATTGACGCAGCACGAAAGGTATTGGCATGTCCAAGGAGATGGAAATCCGCATCCGGCCGATTTTCTCCACCCCGCTGCTGGTCTTCACCGTCCCGGACCACGAGCGCGTCAACAAGGAGCTGCGCCGGGCGATTCTCGAGCGGGAGGCCTCCCACCCCGCCGAGGCGGACCACGAGGTCGTCGGCTGGTCCTCGCCGCACGACATGTCCATGTTCGAGTGGGCCGGGCCGGTCCTCAAAGACCTCATGACCCCGATCATCGAAGTCGCCACGCAGGCGACGGAATTCTCCGAACGGGCGCCGGACCTTGCCGGCAAACATCCCCGCTGGCAGGTCGTCGAGACTTGGGCGAACGTGCAGCGCAAGGGAGGCAGCAATTCGGTCCACCCGCACCCCGGCACCTTCTGGTCGGGCGTGTACTACGCGGACGTCGGAGACATCGCCGCGGACGGCAAGAGCGGCGGCGACCTCCTGCTGTTTGATCCTCGCGGGTGCCTGGCCACGATGCTGGCCCCCTATCTGCGCTACGCCGTGCCCGAACTGCACGACGCCGGAAAGAGCATCGCGTTCACGCCCACCGCCGGGCAATGCGTGTTGTTCCCCGGCTGGCTCTCGCACGCCGTCGGCGTGTACAACGGGTCCGCGCCGCGCGTCAGCGTGGCCTTCAACCTGGACCCTGTCATCGAAGAATTCAATGACTGGCGCTTCAACGCTCCGCCCAAGAAGTGAGTGGACAAGGGAAGACATGATCAAGACAATCGTGCTCATTGTAGTGCTCGGAGTCGTCGCCGCCATGTACGCCGCGCCCAGTTTCTACCTCAGAAAGGGGGTCGGGCACAGTACTCAGTACGACGTGACACAGTACCTCGGCTCGCCGTTTAAGGCGTCCGACAATCCCGAAGGCAGCGCTGTATGGACGTATCAAACTGAGAAGATACCCAAGGTGTGCGTGGAATACGTCCTCACTTTTAATCCCAAACCCATCAGCGAGAACCTGTCGCAACCGGTTCTGACCAATAAGAAGACCTTGAGCAAGTGGGATTGGCGCTGGTGCTAGTGGGCACCTAGCGTTTGGGGGAGATGTCGATGACGTCGCCGCCAGGAAATCGCTTGTGGCGGGTGATGACGACGACCTGGCCCCGGTCGCTGAGGAAGGCGTTCAGCAGCCAGCTCACGACGCTCACAAGCATGGCCCCGAACACCGCCGGCCAGAACCCGTGCACCTCGAATCCCTTGACCAGCCAGGACGTGAGCCACAGGCAGAAAGCGTTCAGGACGAAGAGAAAGAGTCCCAGCGTCACCAGCGTGAACGGCAACGTCAGGAAGATCAACACCGGCCGGACGACGGCATTGATGATCGCCAGCACGAGACCCGCCGCCAGCACGGCCAGACCGCCGCTGACTTCGATCCCCGGCAGGATATAGGCGGCGGCGAGGATCGCCAGCGCATTCGCGAACACCCGGATCAGAAAGCCCACGCCGCCCCCTTTAAACGAGCCTACTTTTTCTAGAGCGCTAATCTCCTAGACGCTGCATTCCTTTCAAGATTGCCGCCACCGTTCGCCGATCTTCTCCATCAGTGTACTCGTGAGCAACAAGTATAATGGCACGGAGCAGCACATTGTCTCCATTCTTGATCGAGCGATTCCCACAGAGATGAGCTCCCACCTGGATGAAACCGGTTTCATCGTCAAGAGTAAACGCGACCGCTACGTGGTGCTTGGGGCACTGCTCGGTGGGAGGAAGAAAGGGAGCAATCACCTGCGAATCTCGAACCTTACCTTTCAAGAGGACCGAATGAAGGTGATAGGAGTCGGCATCACGAAGGATCGTGCCGATTGCAATGGGTTCATCGGCGTGCACGGGCAAGGCGCCGGCGACCAGGACCAGCCCCGGCACGATGATGGCTCGAAGAATGCGTGAACCCATACCCAAAGACTAAGACCATGTTTGGAGGAGTGTCAATCAGAAAGGCAGGCGAAAAGCCGTCAGCGGCTATGAAATGACGCCCAACTCCCGCCCCACCTTTTCGAAGGCCGTCACCGCCTGGCTGAGCTGCTCGCGAGTGTGCGCCGCCGAGACCTGCACCCGGATGCGCGCTTCTCCCTTGGGCACGACGGGGTAGCTGAACCCGATCACATACACGCCTTCCTCCAACAAACGGTCCGCTATCCGCACGGCCAGCGCCGCGTCGCCGAGCATGACCGGCATGATCGGGTGCATGCCGGGCCTGACCTTGAATCCAAGCTTCTCCAGAGCCTGTCTCAGGAACCGCGCGTTCTCCTCCAGCCGCCTCCGCAGCTCGCCGCCCTGCCGGATCAGTTCCAACGCCTTCAAGCCCGCCGCGCAGATCATCGGCGGGATGGCGTTCGAGAACAGGTACGGACGTGACCGCTGGCGCAGCAATTCGATCAACTCGCGCCGGCCCGCCGTGAAGCCGCCGGTCCCGCCTCCTACTGCCTTGCCAAGCGTGCTCGTGATCAGGTCCACCTTGTCGGCCACGCCGAACAGTTCCGGCGTCCCCCGTCCGGTGGGGCCGATGAAACCGGTCGCGTGGCTGTCGTCCACCATCACGATGGCGCCGTACCGCTCGGCCAGCTCGACGATCGCATCGAGCCGGGCGAAGTCCCCGTCCATCGAAAAGACCCCATCGGTGGCGATCAGGCGGATGCGCCGCCCCGCCGTCTCCCGCAGGCCCTTTTCCAGGTCGGCCATGTCGCCGTGCGCGTACCGGTACCGCTGGGCCTTGCACAGGCGGATGCCGTCGATCACGCTCGCGTGGTTCAGCGCGTCGCTGAGCACGGCGTCGTCCTCGCCGAGAAGCGTCTCAAAGAGGCCAGTGTTCGCGTCGAAACAGGAACTGTAGAGGATGGTATCGCCGGCGCCGAGGAACGACGTGATGGCTCGTTCGAGATCCTTGTGGAGGTCCTGCGTCCCGCAGATGAATCGCACCGAGGCCATGCCGTACCCTCGCATGCGGACCGCATGCGCCGCCGCCTCTACGATCGCCGGATGGTTGGCCAGGCCCAGGTAATTATTGGCGCAAAGGTTGATGGCTGTCCCCTGCGCGACGCGGATGCTGCCCCCCTGCGGGCCCAGCAGGACGCGCTCGGTCTTATACAACCCCGCCGCCCGGATCTCCGCGAGCTGCTGCTCGATGAGCGATTTGATCTTGTCGTACGACATCTACGGTCGGAGGACCACTTTGCCGCACTGGCCTTTCGCTACCAGGTCGAACCCTTCGGCGAATTTGTCCAAGGGCAGGACGTGGGTGACGACAGGCTTGATGTTGAGGCCCGCCTTGAAGAGCCCAGAAAGACGGTACCAGGTCTGGAACAGGCGCCGCCCCGTCACGCCGTAGACCCGGATGCCTTTGAAGATGATCTCGTTCGTCATGTCGAAGCTGACTTGCGCCTCCGGGATGCCGAACAGCGTGACGCGACCGCCGTTCTTGACGTACAGGAAGCACTTGTGGATCGCGGCAGGGTTTCCGGACATCTCCAGCGCCACGTCCACCCCCTCCCCGCCCGTCACGCGAGTGATTAGGTCGGTGTCGTCCCTGGTGGGATTGATCGTGTAGTCCGCGCCCAATTGCTTGGCGAGGCCCAGCCGGTAGTCGCTCACGTCCGAGGCGATGATCACGCCGGCGCCTGCGGTGCGGGCCACCGCCGTCGCGAAGAGCCCCGTCGGGCCGCAGCCGGTGATCAGCACGGATTGCCCGGTGAGGTCCTCCACCAGCGCCGCGTGGACGGCATTGCCCAGTGGCTCTTGCAGGCAGGCGAATTCCGGCGGGATCTCCCGCGAGGTCTTCCACAGGACGCGCTCGGGAAGCCTCACGTACTCGGCGTACGAGCCGTCTTCGTCGATGCCCAGGATCCGGTAGTTCTTGCACACGTGCGCGTTGCCTGTCCGGCACTGGAAGCACACGGCGCACGTGATGTGCGACTCGGCCGCGACGTAATCCCCGATGGCGACCGCCGCCACGCCGGGGCCGGCCTCGACGACCTCGCCGCACAGTTCGTGGCCGATGATGCGCGGCGGGTGGATGCGTCCCTGCGCCCACTCGTCCCAGCGGTAGATGTGGTTATCGGTCCCGCAGAGGGACGTGGCCAGAACCCGTACGACCACTTGCCCCGGGCCGGCCGACGGCTTGGGGACGTCCACCAGCTCCAACCCCGGGACGGCCTTCGTCTTGACCAACGCGCGCACGCGACCTCCCTGCCTGTCTCCTACTATGGCCTCCGGCGCGGTTTCAGTCGAACCGCGTCCTTTTGCCCGGCTTCCGTCGGGCCGATTCGACCCGCGCCCGCTGCTTCCTCTTTTCCCGGAACGTTCGTAACTCCTCCTCCATCGCGTTGAACGTCGCCCGGATGGCCTCTTCGAACGTCTCTTCGGTTTTCGAGGCGGTGAAGGTTCCGCCCCGCACGTTGCACACCAGCCGCGCCATGGCGATCCTGGGCCCCTTGTTATGGTGCCGGTTCCTTTCCAGGATCACCCTGGCGTGGAGGATGTCGTTGTGCCCGTCCTGGAGGTCATGCAAGCGGGCCTCGATTTCTTCCTGCCACTGAGGGACCATCGTCACGTTGCGGCTCTCGGTCCGAATGTCCATGCTCTTCCCCTCCGGTCGTGATCGCGGATGCCGGCATTGCCGGGTTTGCCTTCTTGCTTACCATTATAGTATGAGGAGGGTTGACGTCCACCGCAGATTTTGAGCAACATTTCTGGGCACGAAGCAGAGGTGCTGGAATGCCGATTTACGAATACCAATGCGACGCCTGCCGCAAGCGCACCACGCTCTTCATCCTGAGCGTCAGCAACCCCGAGCCGGCGCGCTGCCAACACTGCGGGAGCGAGCGATTGACCAGGCTTATGTCCCGCATCGCCACCCCCAAGTCAGAAGAGGCCCGCCTCGAGTCGCTGGCCGACCCGAGCAGCTTCGGCGACCTCGATGAGAGCGATCCCAAGAGCATGGCGCGGTTTATGAAGAAGATGGCCGGGGAGACAGGCGAAGACTTCGACGAAGGCATGATGGAAGAACTGGACCAGGCCGCCGAGGGAACGGGAGATGAGCCCAGCGATTGACCAATCCCTTTCACTTCTAACCGACATCGCCTACGGGATCATCTTCGCAGCGGCAGCGTCCCACGTGGCGCGGCTCTTACGCCAGCCATTGATTCTCGGATATGTCCTGGGCGGTGTACTTCTGGGAACCCACCTAGGGTTTGGGCTTGTGACGAATGAAGCCAATATTGAGCTGATCTCCGAGATAGGGCTCAACTTGCTCCTCTTTATCATCGGCATGGAGATCAATCTTCGGGAACTCGTGAAGATGGGCAAGTCCATGTTGACACTGGGGATCGTGCAGTTTGCCGCCTGTGTGGCATTGGGCCTTTTAGCATTCCGATTCTTCGGCTATAGGATAGGCAACGGGAACTTCGATCTTCTCTATGTAGCGGTGGCGGCAGCCCTAAGCTCCACCCTCATTGTCGTGAAGCTCTTGCACGACAAGTTCGAGATACACACCGTGGCCGGCCGCCTGACCGTAGGGGTCCTGGTTCTCCAGGATGTCTGTGCCATCGTTTTCATGGCCTGCCAGCCCAACCTGTTGAACCCCCAGTTGGGAAACATCGCCCAGTCCTTGGGCTTCGGTGCGGTCCTAGTGGCGACCACCTTCCTTGCCAGCCGTCATCTTTTAAGCCGACTCTTCCTGGCAGCCAGCAAGAGCCCGGAGCTGGTGCTGTTGACCTCCATCGCCTGGTGTTTCTTCATCGCCGGTCTGGCTGAAATCGCAGGACTCTCGAAGGAGATGGGCGCCTTGATCGCTGGCATGAGCATCGCCGCCTTCCCCTACGGCACAGACGTGGTCGCCAAGCTGACCGGAATTCGGGATTTTTTTGTCACGCTCTTCTTTGTATCGCTGGGACTCAAGGTGCCGGTGGCCACGTGGCAGTTGTTGAAAATTTCTCTGGTAGTTGCGGCGTTTGTGCTCGTTAGTCGGTTACTTTCTGTGGCGCCCACTGCGTATTTTTTGAGGATGGGACTTCGGAACGGGTTGCTTACCGCTCTGAACTTGGCTCAAATGAGCGAGTTTTCCCTGGTGATCACGGCTCTGGGCGCAAACTACGGCCACGTATCGGAAGGGCTCTCCTCCACCGTTTTAACCTCCATGCTGGTCACATCCATTTTGGCGACCTACATCATCAAATTCAATGACACGTTGACCCGAACCTTGATGCACGCTGTCCGCATTCTGAATGTCCAAGAGAGGGGAGTGCAGGAGGAGAAGACCAGCCACCGTGGAAGCCCTAAGCGGGACATTGTGCTATTGGGCTGTTTCCGGGCTGGTATGGCGTTTCTGGAAGCGGTAGAGACCCGCGCTTCACATCTTAAGGAACGTGTCTTGGTGGTGGACTTTAATGCTGCGCTGAAAGATCTTTTGGAACCACGGGGATTTCATTGGGTGTACGGCGACTTAGCTCACCCAGAGACACTTCACCATTGGGGGATTAAAGATGCGTCGTTTGTCATCTGTTCCATTTCGGACACCTTTCTCAAAGGGATCACCAACCGTCGGCTGTTAGCGCATCTCAAGCAAATGGCTCCGAACGCCCAAATTATTATGACCGCTGAAGAAGATCAGGAAGCGGATATGCTTCGAAAAGAGGGTGCCCGGTATGTGATCGTATCCGAGAAGCTTTCCGGAATGCGCATCTGTGAATTGGTCACCACGAATCTGGACCAGAGTGACGCGTAGTTCATCGCGGAATCAAGTGGATGGCCGACGCCTTCACGGTGGCCGTCACCGGCGTCCCTGGTTTCAGATCCAGGTCCTGCGCCGCCTGTCGGGTGACCAGGGCCGTCAGCGCAAAGCCGCAGTCCACGGCGACGCGTGAGACGGGGCCAGCCGGGCGCACATCCGTGACAATACCGGCGAGGTGATTGCGGGCGCTGCTGCTCGGGCGCGTCCCGATTTCAAGGGTCACGTCCTCGGCCCGAATGCAGAGATAGAACTCCTCGCCCTTCCCGCTCGCTTCGACAACCCAAAGCTGCTTGCCTCCCACATCGAACACGGCCAGGCCATCCTGCCGACCGCTGATTCTCCCGAGGATCACCGTTTCGACACCGACAATGGCGGCCACCTCGGCGTTCGCAGGCTTGCTGAAGACATGATCCGGCGAGCCGGTTTGGAGGATCCGCCCGCCGGCCATCACTGCCACTTCGTCCGCCAGCGTCAAGGCTTCCACCCAATCATGGGTCACGCACAGGGTCGGCATGCTCTGACCGCGCAGCACGGATCTGAGTTCCCCCCGGAGCTTCTCGCGAGTCGGCGCATCCAGAGCGGAGAGGGGCTCATCGAGCAGAAGCAGTCGAGGACGGCGGGCCAGCACGCGCGCGAGCGCAACCCGCTGCTGCTGCCCTCCGGAGAGCTGAGCCGGCCGCCGGTCTTCCAACCCCTCGAGCCGCAGGAGGCGGAGCATTTCCGCAAGCCGCAGGTGTCGCTCCACGCGGTCGAGGTCATGGATCGCATACGTGATGTTCCCGGCAACCGTCAGATGGGGGAAGAGGGCATAGTCCTGGAACAGGTAGCCGACCCCGCGCGCTTGTGGCGGCGCCATGACGCCCGCGTCCGCGTCCACCCACATCTCGCTCGCAAAGCGGATGCGGCCGCGCTCGGGCCGCTCAAGTCCGGCGAGGCAGCGCAAGACCGTCGTCTTGCCTGCTCCCGACGGCCCGAACAGGACTGTCACATGCGGGCTCCCCAGCGGGACACGGAGCGCCGCGCAAATGGACGGACCGCCGCCGTACCGCTTCTCGAAGTCGGCCGTTATTTCATCGGCCATACCGCCCACACGTTCCGGTTGATGGCGTAGACGACGGAGAGAATCGCGAAAGAAAAGATCAGGAGGGCCAGCGCGGTCTGCGCGGCGCCGGCATAGTTCAGCGCCTGCACTTCATCATAAATGTCGATCGAGACCGTCCGGGTCACGCCCTCAATGTTGCCGCCGACCATCAGCACCACTCCGAATTCGCCCAGGGTATGGGCGAAGCTGATCACGACGCCGGTCACCACCCCGGCGACCGATAGCGGAAGGGTGATCAGAAGAAAGGTCATCAATCTGGAAATGCCCAGCGTCCAGGAGGCCTCAACCAGCTTGGGATCCACAGCGCCGAAGGCTGCCGTAAACGGCTGGACCGCAAAGGGCAGGCTGTAGAGCACCGAGGCAAAGAGCAGCCCTTCGAACGTGAAGACCAGCGGATGGCCGACGAGCGTCTCGTAGGCTTGCCCCAGCGGGCTCTTCGGCCCGATCGCCACGAGAATGTAAAATCCCAGCACCGTGGGGGGCAGCACCAACGGCAGCGCCACGACGGACTCGACCAGAAACTTCCACCGCCGGCGGGAATAGGTCAGCCAGTAGGCGATCGGCATCCCGATCACCAGGAGAATGGCAGCGGTCAGGCCGGCAAGTTTCAACGTGAGAACGATCGGTGCCCAGTTCATAAATCAGCGCTCCTTGATGATCATCACCTCAGTGGCCTTCATCAGCGCCACCGCGGTATCCCCCACCTTCAACCCCAAGTCGTCCAAGGCATCGCGGGTGATCACGGCCGTGATCTTGTGCTCGCCCACTTCCAGGTTCACCTGCGCCAGGATCGCATCCCGCTTGATCGCCGAAACCTTGCCCACGAACTTGTTCCGCCCGCTGACGTCTTCGCCCTCGGCCTTCTTGCCGAGCCACCGGTCGAGCAGGGACTTTTTAAACCGATACCGCCCGCCGATCTTCGAGCTGGGAATTTTTCCCTGCCACATGTACCGGTAGAAGGTCGGCAGGGCCAGGCGGAGGTACTTCGCAGCCTCTCGAGCGGTCAGTACATCCTTCGGACCATCAGCAGCTGCGGCTCGGCGTCTTCTCGGCATGGCGCCCCCCTTCTCATTCACGGAACGGTCTTCGAAGGAAGAAAGAACCCGTATCGCTTGAGCACGGCTGTGCCATCAGGCCCTTTGATAAAATCCAGGAATGCGCGGGCGGTCTTTACATCCTTCGCAGCCTTGAGCACCATCGCGCCCTGCTCGAGCCGTGGATAGGCCTCGAGCGGGACTTCCCAATATGAGCCCGATTCCTTCATAGCCGGAGCAACGGCGAGAGACAGGGCGATGATCCCAATATCGGCGCCGCCCGTCTGCACGAACTGGGCCGTCTGCGAGATGTTCTCTCCCAAGATCAGCTTGTCCTTCACCGCGTCATGGACCTTGAAGTGCTCCATCGCCGCCACCGCTGCCCGTCCGTAGGGCGCATGCTTAGGGTTGGCGATGGCGATCTTCTTCACCGACGGATGCTGCAAGGCTTTGATCCCCAACGATGCGACATCAATGGAAGAGCCTTTTGGAACCCAAACCACGATCCGGCCGACGGCGTACATGTAGAGAGTCCCCGGTTCCGCCAGCCCGGCCTCTTCCAACTTCTTGGGATAGGAGATGTCCGCCGAGAAATACAGGTCGAATGGGGCGCCGTTGGAGATCTGCGCGAAAAAGTTCCCAGAGGAACCCAAAGACAGCCTCACTGTGTTCCCGGTCTTCTTCTCGAACTCCGCGACGATCTCCTTGAACGCAAAGTTCATATCGGACGCCGCGGCAACGGAAATCTCGCCTGCCTGAACGCGACTATCCACGATTCCTCCGAGAACCGACATCACGATGGCTCCCAGTAAACCTACGATCCGTGAACCCATGCGCCCTCCGGGGTCTTCTCCCATTTCAAAAGGGGAAGCGTACCGTCAATATCCATGTATGCTCCTGGATGTGGAAGTCAGTTATGGGGACCTGATATCCGAGGCCGACGACGGCTCTCACCCTGTCCCAGATCGGGAATCGGCCAAGGATCAGCCCTGGCGTTATTGTCCATTGGTTTTTGTTTTTCGTCGTGGCCGGGCCGTCTATCCAATGGGTGTAACCGAACTCGACTTCGGGCCAGAGGTACTTGAAACCATAGAGCTGTAATGCTGTATTCCAGACGATGGGCACGCCGATTGTCTTTTCGTGTCCATCGGGAATGCTCGCGCTCACGGTGCTTTGAACGTCGAAGCCCTCGCGCCTTGTTCCCCAACCCTTACCGGCGGCAACCGTAGGGGTATAGATGATCTGCTTCGTCGTGAACTCCTCACTTCCAGACGGAAGGGTCATCCCGAGGAAGCCCGTCAGGATGTAGTTTCCGTGTTCCTCGTTGGCGGCCAGAAACCGGTACTTCAGGAGAAGGTTCTCATCCGCCCAGCCTGCCTCCTTGAAGGGCATGTTCGGTGTTCTGAGCATTTGGTAGGTCGGAATGCCGATAATGATCTCAGTGTTCTCTGTCGGGATCAGCTCGAGTCCTTTTTGCCCGCCATAGTTAGTCAGGTAGCGCCCGTTCGGCCTTGGCTGCCAAAGGAAATCCTCGCGAACTTCTTGTTCAAGGCGTGGCGTGACCGTCACGATTGGCGTCATCCAATGGGGCTGCTCTTCTTTTGCCTTGTCTGATCGGACAAACCAGTTCCGAAAATAGCCCCCGTCATTGTCCTGACCAGCCGATGCCGTCCCCGCCGCCACGATCAAAAGTCCCAACACAAGTCCGGCTATCCTGCAACTCATTAATTCCTCCCCAATAGATGATGTGGCCAATATCAAATACTGGAGAGGATGATACAAAAACAATATTATACTTGTCAATACTATCTATATTTTATCAATCACGCCACAAAAAATATATTTCTTGCAAAGCTGTCAGATCCCCCATCCGCCGCTGAGGTGGATGTTCGTGCCGGTGACGTACCGCGCCTCGTCGGAGAGGAGGAAGCGGACGGCCGCCACGGGGTCCTTGAGCTCACCGACGTAGCCGGCCGGAATCTTCTTCACCATGCCGGCCAGCTCCGCTTCGGGGGCACTCCCCGAATTGACGAAACCCGGCGAGATGGCGTTGACCGTGATGCCATATGGCGCCAGCGCCTTGGCCAGCGTGCGGGTGAGGATCAGCACCCCGGCCTTGGCGATGTAGTGGGCTGTCACCTCGGTCTGCGCGACCATCTGATCGGCGTTTGCCATCGAGAAGCTGACGATCCGTCCCGCCTTGCGGGCCTTCATGCCCGGCGCCACCGCCTTGCTCATGTAGAAAACGGAGTGCAGGTTGTGGGCAAACATCTCGGTCCAGCCGGCCGGTGTCTCGTCCAGGATATTGATGCGATGGTACGGGCCGGCGCAGTTGATGAGGGCGTCCACAGCGCCGAATTCCTTCTCGACCTTGCGCACGAAGGCTTCGGCAGCCGCCGGATCGGAGACGTCGCACCGCTCGGCGATCGCGCGCCGGCCGGTTTTCGTGATTCGCGCAGCCGTCTCCGCAGCTTCGCGTTCGGACGTCCGGTAGCACAGGGCGATGTCCCACCCCGCCGCGGCCAGGTCCAACCCAATCGCGCGGCCGATCCCTTTCGCCCCGCCCGTGATCAACGCGACTTTGGCCATAGCAAGGCCTTATAGCACTCCGCTCCAGCCATGACAACCCTCCCCCGGAATGCTTGCCCATTGACTTTTCCGTAAGGCCTCACCCACTATACGGACCCATGACACAAGCCGCCAAGCTCCGCGAGCTGATACGCCGGCCGGGGATCATCAAGACGGTCGGCGCCCACGACGCGCTCAGCGCCAAGCTGATCGAGGAGGCCGGGTTCGACGCGATCTGGGCCTCCGGCTTTGGCATCTCGGCATCGCTCAAGTGCATTCCAGACGGCAGTTTCCTCACGATGACGGAGCAGCTAGAGGTCACGAAGAACATCGTCGAAGCAGTCAGCATCCCGGTCATCGCCGATTGCGACACAGGGTTCGGCAACGCCCTCAACGTGATGCGGACCGTCCAGGACTACGAGAAGGCCGGGATCGCCGGCATTTGCATCGAGGACAATGTCTTTCCCAAGCGCTGCTCGTTCTATGCCGGCGTCCGCCGCGAGCTGGTCTCCATCGACGAGCACGCGGGCAAGGTCCGCGCGGCCAAGTCGGCGCAAGCCGCGCCCGATTTCGTCGTGATCGCCCGCACCGAGGCCCTGATCGCCGGCTGGGGCCAAGACGAGGCGCTGAAGCGCGCCGCGGCCTACGCCGACGCCGGCGCCGACGCCGTACTCATCCATTCCAAGTCTCCTACGTTCGACGAGCTGCGCGCCGTGTCCCAACAGTGGTCCGGTCGCGTCCCGCTCGTCGTAGTCCCCACCATCTTCGGCGCTGTCACGGCTGACGAACTGGAGCGGCACGGCTTCAAAATCGTCATCTTCGCCAATCAGGTCATCCGCACGTCCATCAGGGCGACGCGCGACACCCTGGACGTGCTGAAGCGCGAGGGCCGCGCCGAAGCGGTGGCCGACCGCATGGTGTCGCTCCAGGAGGTCTACGATCTGGTCGGCGTGACCAAGCTGGAAGAAGACGAGCGCAAGTTCCTCCCGGTGGGCACCGAGAAGGTTACGGCCATCATCCCGGCGGCGGGTTTCGAGAAGCAGCTTCTGCCGCTCATTCAGGACAAGCCCAAGTGCCTGCTGGACATCAAAGGCAAGACAATCCTCGAACGGCAGATCGCGGCCTTGAACGAGGTCAACATCAAGGACATCGCCGTCGTCCGCGGGTACCAGAAGGAAAAAATCGCCTTCCCCAACCTGCGGTACTACGACAACGATCGGTACGAGGACACGGGGGAGCTCACGTCGATCTTCTGCGCCGAACAGGAGCTGGAGGGGCGCTGCCTGCTCCTGTACTCCGACATCATCTTCGAGACCGGCATCCTGCTGAAGCTCTTGAAGAGCCCCGCCGACTTCACCATCGTCGTGGACCTGGCCTGGGCAGACCAACGCAAGCTGCCGCGCCCGCACTTCAAGCCAGACCTGGTGCTCCTCGACAACCCGCCGGCGACCGGCTACCGGTTCGTCCCTCCGGACAGGCCCAACCGGCTGGTGAAGATCGGCCAGCACCTGGACCCGGAGCGGGCGCACGGCGAATTCATCGGTCTGGCGATGCTGTCGGAACGTGGAACCGATCAGTTCAAGTCAGTGTACAAGCGCGTGGCGAAGAACTCCGAGACCCCCTTCCACGAAGCGCCCTCGCTCACGAAGGCGTCCCTCACCGACATGCTGCAGGAGCTGGTGGACCGAGGGCACGACGTCTCCTGCCTCACCATCTACAAGGGCTGGATGGAGGTGGATACGTTCGAGGACTACCAGCAGGCCTGGGCGGATCTAAAGAAATAGGCGAGACGTGCCCGAGCCGGGTGGAACCGCAAAGCTCGTTGGCGAAATCCTTCCCGGCGTGTATCGCTTTACGATCCATGACGACCGGATTGATTTCGAAAGCGACAGCTACGTCGTCATCGAGGACGGTAAGGCCATCCTCATTGATCCGCTACCGATGGCCGAGAAGGACCTCAAAAAACTTGGTCCTGTTGAGGCCGTCTGCCTGACCGGATCCTGCCATGAGCGATCCGCCTGGCGTTATCGACGTGAGCTAAACGTGCCGGTGTACGCGCCGCAGGGCGGGGTGGATTTCGAGGAAACCCCGGACCGATGGTACAAAGTCCATGACCGCCTGCCGGGCAACCTGCTGGCAGTCCACACACCCGGTCCCACTGAAGCCCATTACAG
>Ga0209377_1000050_pt1 | contig 57310 bp, 62 predicted proteins | sample GraSoiAngelo_141_FD_185898 | JGI IMG/M metagenome (GOLD analysis project Ga0209377, IMG submission 185898) | Grasslands soil microbial communities from the Angelo Coastal Reserve, California, USA - 14_0929_12_40cm (SPAdes) (version 2) | ecosystem: Environmental > Terrestrial > Soil > Grasslands ...
ACGGTCGTTCTTTCGTGCCATTCTTGGAGACTCCTCACGCTGCCGGTTCGGCTGCGCAGAGCGATGATCGCATCGCAGGCGGCGCTCGCGGCCGACATCGTCGTCGTGTACGGCACGCGGTGCATCAGCGCCGCGCGCCGGATCGCGTAATCGTCCGCCTGCGTGAACTTCCCCAGGGGCGTGTTGATCAACAGTTGGACGTCGCCCGACACGATCAGATCGATCGCGTTCGGCCGCCCTTCGTGCACCTTGGCCACTCGCTCGGCCGGCACGCCGCGGGCCCGCAGGTACCGCGCCGTGCCCTCGGTGGCCGTCAGACGAAACCCCAGCTCGTGGAACCGCCGCGCGATCGGCAGCACGGTCGGTTTGTCCGAGTCGTTCACCGTCACGAAGATCCCCCCGGCGAGCGGCAGGCTGCCGTCGGCGGCGATCTGCGCCTTGGCAAAGGCCATCCCGAAGCTGTCCGCCAGCCCCATCACCTCGCCGGTGGAGCGCATCTCCGGGCCCAGGATGGTATCGACGCCGGGTAGCTTCGTGAAGGGGAAGACCGCCTCCTTCACCGCCACCCCGGGGAGCGGAAGGTCATCGGGAACGCCCAATTCGTCCAGGGTGTGTCCGGCCATCACCGCCGCCGCAAGCTTGGCCAGGGACACCCCCGTGGCCTTGCTCACGAACGGGACGGTCCGGGACCCCCGCGGGTTGACCTCCAGCACGTAGACCACGCCGTCCTTGATGGCGTACTGCACGTTGATCAAGCCGACCACGCCGAGCGCCTCGGCGAACGCTTTGGTGTAGCGGCGCATCTCGTCGACCTGCCGATCCCCGATCAGATAGGGCGGCAACACGCAGGCGGAGTCCCCCGAATGGACCCCGGCGTCCTCGATATGCTGCATTACGCCGCCGATGACGCACCGCGTTCCGTCGGCCAGGGCGTCCACGTCGCCCTCGAACGCGTCCTCGAGGAAGCGGTCGATCAGCACCGGATGCTCGGGCGCGACGCGGGCCGCCTTCTCGAAGTAGTCCCGCAGCGAGCCCTGATCATACACGATCTCCATGGCGCGCCCGCCCAGCACGTACGAGGGCCGCACCAGCACCGGGAAGCCGATCCGCTCGGCTACCTGCACGGCTTCCTCGACGGAGCGCGCCGTCCCGTTCGCCGGCTGCGTCACCCCGAGGCGGTCCGCCAGCGCTTCGAAGCGCCCGCGATCCTCCGCGATGTCGATCGAGTCGGGCGCGGTGCCGAGGATCGGGACCCCCGCCGCCTCGAGCGGCTTGGTCAAGCGCAGCGGCGTCTGCCCGCCGAGCTGGACCACGACGCCCTTGGGCCGCTCCCAGCGCACGATCTCGAGCACATCCTCGAGGGTGAGCGGTTCGAAGTACAGCTTGTCCGAGATGTCGAAGTCGGTCGACACCGTCTCGGGGTTCGAGTTGATCATCACCGTCTTGAAGCCGAGCTCACGGAACGCGAGCCCCGCGCGCACGCAGCAATAGTCGAACTCCACCCCCTGCCCGATCCGGTTCGGCCCGCTCCCGAGGATCACGATGCCCTGGGCGCCGATGGGCTCCGATTCGTTCTCGGCGTCGTACGAGCCGTAGAGGTACGGGGTCGCCGACGGGAACTCGCCGGCGCACGTGTCCACGGTCTTGTAGGCGGGGTGCACGCCGAGCCGCCACCGCGCCTCGCGAACCGCCTCCTCGGGGATCCCGCGCAGCGTCCCGAGCTGCCAGTCCGAGAAGCCCAAGCGCTTCATGCGACGCAGCTCGGCAGCGCCGGTCTCCCCCCGGGGCCGCGCGGCGAACCAGCGCTCCGCCTCGAGCAGCTCTTCCATCTGAAAGAGGAACCAGGGATCGATCCCCGACGCCTGCGCCACGTCGTCGACCGAGACCCCCGCGAGCAGGGCCCGCTTGATCTGGAAGACGCGCTCGGGCGTGGGCGTCCGCAGGGCCACGCGCAGATCCTCCGGGCTGTCGCTGGTCAGCCGGTCGTCCGCCAGGGACGCTCCGACGACCCAGCCCGGCCGCCCGATCTCCAGAGCCCGGAGCCCCTTCTGGAACGCCTCCTTGAACGTGCGTCCGATGGCCATCGCCTCGCCCACGGACTTCATCTGCGTCGTCAGGCGGAAGTCCGCCGTGGGAAACTTCTCGAACGCGAACCGTGGCACCTTGACCACCACGTAGTCGAGCACCGGCTCGAACGAGGCGGGGGTGGTTTTCGTGATGTCGTTCGGCAGCTCGTCGAGGGTGTAGCCGACGGCGAGCTTGGTACCGATGCGGGCGATCGGGAAGCCGGTCGCCTTGGACGCGAGCGCGGATGAGCGCGACACGCGCGGGTTCATCTCGATCACGAGCAGCTCGCCGTCGGCGGGGTTCACGGCGAACTGGATGTTGCAGCCACCCGCCTCGACGCCGATCTCGCGGATGATGGCGATCGCCGCGTCGCGCATGCGCTGGTACTCGCGGTCGCTGAGCGTCATCGCCGGCGCCACCGTGATCGAGTCGCCGGTGTGCACGCCCATGGGATCGAGGTTCTCGATCGAGCACACGATCACCACGTTGTCCCGACGGTCGCGCATGACCTCGAGCTCGAACTCCTTCCACCCGAGGACGCTGCGCTCGATCAGGGTGGTGTGCAGCGGCGACAGCTCGAGCGCGCGCTCGACCAGCTCCTCGAACTCGGCGCGGTTGTAGGCGACGCCGCCGCCCGTGCCGCCTAGCGTGTACGACGGTCGAATGATCGCGGGGAACCCGGTCTCGCCCGCGGCGGTGAGCGCGTCCGCCACGGACGCCACGGTGCGGCCCACCGGCGTCACGAGCCCGATGCGTCGCATCGCGGCGCCGAACTCCGCTCGGTCTTCCGCCATCTGGATGGCCCGTGCGTTCGCGCCGATCAGCTCGACGCCGAACCGCTCGAGCGTGCCGTCCTGGACCAGCGCCATCGCCACGTTGAGCGCGGTCTGCCCGCCCATCGTCGGCAACAGGGCGTCGGGCCGCTCGCGCTCGATCACCTTGCGCACCCAATCCGGCGTGACCGGCTCGATGTAGGTGCGGTCCGCGAGCTCCGGGTCCGTCATGATCGTGGCGGGGTTCGAGTTCACGAGCACGACGACGTAGCCCTCTTCCTTCAGCGCCTTCGCGGCCTGGGTGCCCGAGTAGTCGAACTCCGCGGCCTGGCCGATCACGATCGGTCCGGAGCCGATGAGCAAGATCCGCCGCAGGTCAGTCCGCTTGGGCATCGAGCACATCCCGTAACGTGTCGTCGAGCGTGTAGCGCGGCACCCACCCCGTGGCCGCGCGGAGCTTCGCCGCGTCGCCCACGAGGTGGAGGATGTCCCCTCCGCGCACCAGCTCCGGGTCGGCCTCGGGAATCGGCCGGGCGCCGATCAGATCGGTCAACCGGAAGAATAGCTCCTCGAGTGAGACGGCCTGCCCCGACGCGACGTTGTAGGTCTCGCCCGGCTGGCCCTTGACCAGCAGCCGCGCGTATGCGTCTACCACGTCTCGCACGTGCAGAAACTCCCGCACCGGCTCGAGGTTCCCGACCTTCACCACCGGGGCCTGGACCCGCTTCGCGAACCGCAGCCGCTCCGCGAACGCGGGCACGACGAAGCGCGTGTCCTGGCCGGGCCCGGTGTGCGCGAAGGCGCGCGTCACGATGACGCGGAGGCCGGTGCGACGCCACGCCTCGAGCCCGGCGAGCTCCCCGCCCGCCTTGCTCGCCGCGTAGGGTGAGCACGGGGCGACCGCATCGGTCTCGCGGCGCGGCCGCGACTCGTGCGAGGCGCCGTACACCTCCCCGGTCGACACGACGAGCACGACCGGATCGGCGCGGCCCGTCCGCTTCGCTTCGCCGAGCACCTGCACGACACGAGCGGTGCCGGCGGCGTTCACGGTCCAGGCGTAGCCCGGGTCGCGCGTCGCGTCGCTGCCCGACGAGACGGCGGCGAGGTGCACCACCGCGTCATAGGGCAGGTCCACCACCTTCCGCACCGACTCGGCGTCCAAGAGCTCGAGGGGCAGCCACCGCACCGCCTCCCGCTCGGCGGGCGTGAGATCGGCCGCCGGGGCGACCGGGGCGGGGCTCTGGCCCGGGCGCACCGCGCCGTACACCTCGCGGCCGTCTCCGAGCAGCCGGCGGACGACCCAGCGGCCCACGAAGCCGTCGGCGCCGGTCACGAGCACCTTCACGCCAGCCGCTCCAGGTCCGCGTCCACCATCATGCGCACCAGATCGGCGAAGCTCGTCGTCGGCGTCCAACCGAGCTCGCGTGTCGCCTTGCTCGGATCGGCCTGCAGCGCGTCGACCTCCGCGGGCCGCACGAAACGCGGGTCTACTTTGACGTGTCGCTTCCAGTCGAGCCCCGCGTGCGAGAATGCCAGCTCGCACAGCTCGCGCACCGAGTGCGTCTCTCCGGTGCCGACCACGTAGTCCGTGGGCTTGGGCGGTTGCAGCATGCGCCACATCGCATCCACGTAGTCGCCCGCGAAGCCCCAATCGCGCCGCGCGTCGAGGTTTCCGAGCTCGAGCTCCCGCGCCCGGCCCTTCACGATGCGGGCTACCCCGTGGGAAACCTTGCGCGTGACGAACTCGAGCCCGCGGCGCGGCGACTCGTGATTGAAGAGGATGCCGCTGACGGCGTACAGCCCGTAGGACTCGCGATAGTTGACGGTGATCCAGTGACCGTACACCTTGGCGACGCCATACGGGGAGCGCGGATAGAACGGGGTCGTCTCGCGCTGGGGCGTCTCCAACACTTTGCCGAACATCTCGGACGAGCTCGCCTGGTAGACTCGCGCCGTCGGGTGCGCGAGGCGCACGGCCTCGAGCAGGCGCGTGACCCCCAGCGCCGTGAACTCGCCCGTCAGCACGGGCTGCGTCCACGACGTGGGCACGAAGCTCTGGGCCGCCAGATTGTAGATCTCGGCCGGCTTCGCGTCGCGCACCACGGCCGTGAGCGAGTGCTGGTCCAACAAGTCCGCGGGCACGATGTGGACGCGGTCGAGCAGGTGTCCGATTCGCTCGTAGGAATCGTGCGACGTGCGGCGGACCACTCCCACCACCTCGTAGCCCTTCGCCAGCAGCAGCTCGGCGAGATACGAGCCGTCTTGGCCCGTGATCCCGGTGATCAACGCGGTGCGTCGGGGTTGCCCCGACCCGGGGGCTGCCTTAGCTTTAGGCCGCTTTTCCCCGCCCTGACGGGCGGCCCTGCCCTTACGGGCGGGGTTATGCTTGGAGACGGTCATTCTTCGTTAGACGACACCCATGGCTCGAGTGTGTGAGATCTGTGGCAAGGGCCCCATCACGGGGCACAATGTCAGCCACGCGAACAATAAGACGAATCGGCGCTGGTATCCCAACCTCCAGCGCGTGCGCGCCGTGGTGAACGGGACCACACGCCGGCTGCGCGTCTGCACCCGCTGTCTCAAGTCGAACCGCGTCACCAAAGCGGCCTAACGAAAAGGGGGACCCTGGGTCCCCCTTGCTGCTCCAGCCGCCGCTTCCCCCCGCCCGCCGGTCGGTCACTCACCCAGCAGTTCGATCCGAGCCACTTCGGCGCCGTCGCCCGCGCGATGGCCCAGCTTGATGATGCGGGTGTAGCCGCCGGGCCGTGACGCGAACCGCGGCCCCACGTCCTTGAAGAGCTTGTGCGTCACGTCGCGGTCCTTCAGGCGGCGCTCCACCAGGCGCCGCGCGTGCAAGTCGCCGCGGCGCGCCAGCGTGATGAGCCGCTCGGCGTAGGGCCGGAGCTCTTTCGCCTTCGCCTCGGTGGTCACGATCTGGTCGTGGCGGAAGAGGCTCGTGGCGAGGTTCGCCAGCAGCGCCTTCTTGTGACTCGCGGTGCGCGACAGCTGGCGTCCCTTGGCGCGGTGGCGCATTACTCCGCGTCTCCCTCGCTCGCCTGCGCCTGCGGCGCCGCCCCGGGATCGACCACCTTCAGCTCCTCGTCGGTCTCCTCGAACTTCATCCCGAAGTTGAGCCCCTCCCGGCGCAACAGCTCGGCGATCTCGCCGAGCGCCTTCTCACCGACGTTCTTCACCTTGAGCAGGTCTTCCTCGCGGTACTGCACCAGGTCGCTCAGCGTCCGGATATTGGAGTTCTTGAGCGAATTGACCGACCGAACCGAGAGCCCCACGTCGTCGATCGAGCGGGCGAGCACTTCGCGCAGCCGGCTCGTCGCCGCGCCGCCGTTCCCCGCGGGCTGCGCGGCGACCATGGGCACCTTGCCGAAGTCCACGAAGAACCGGAAGTGCTCCTGCGCCAGCGCCGCGGCGTACGCCACCGCGTCCTCGGGAGAAATGGTCCCGTTGGTCTCGACCGTGAGCGTGAGCCGGTCGTAGTCGGTGCGCTGCCCCACGCGGGTCTCAGCGACGGTGAAGTTGGCGCGCCGGACGGGATTGTAGATCGAATCCACCCGGACGACGTCCACCGGCATCGTGCGGTCGATCGGGTGCTGCTCGGCCTCGACGTAGCCGCGCCCCTTGTTCACGTAGAGCTCGCCCCCGATGTCGCGGTCGTCCTGGACCGTGAAGAGCAGCTGATCGGGATTCACGATACTCACCGCGCTGTGCGCCTCGATGTCGCGCGCGTACACGGGACCGGCCTTGTCGTGCTTGATGTGCAACACCGCCTCGTCCACGTCCGGCGCGAGCACCAGCGTCAGCTGCTTCAGCCGCTGAATGATCTGGTGCACATCCTCGACCACCCCGGGGATGGTCTGGTGCTCGTGCACGACACCGTCCAGGCGGAACGCCCAGACAGCCGCGCCCCGCAGCGACGAGAGCAGCATCCGGCGCAACGAGTTGCCGAGCGTGTAGCCGTAGCCCCGTTCGAGCGGCTGGAGGCGGAACTCGGCGGCATTCGGGTTATCCTCCCGCTTGGTCATTTCGACCAGGTGGGGGCGGACCAGCCCGCTCAAATCAAGAGTCGTCATCACTTGGAATAGAGCTCGACGATTAACTGTTCTTGCGCGGCGATCGGGATGGCGTCGCGGGTGGGCCGCTGCGTCATCCGGCCGAGCGCCTTGTCGGTATCGACCTGGATCCAGGACACGGGCTGCTGCCGGCCGAACTGCTCGAGTGCGTGCTTCACCAGCACGAGCTCGCGGCTCGCGTCGGCGATCTTTACCTCGTCGCCCGGCCCGACGCGGTACGACGGGACGTCCAGGGTACGGCCGTTCACCTGGACGTGGCGGTGCCGCACCAACTGGCGCGCCTGCCGGCGCGACACGGCAAAGCCCATCCGATAGACGAGGTTGTCGAGGCGGCTCTCCAGTGCCACGAGCAGCGCCTCACCGGTCACCCCGGGCTCCTTCAGCACGCGATCGAAGATGTTGCGGAACTGCCGCTCCGAAAGCCCGTAGATCCGCTTGACCTTCTGTTTCTCGCGCAGCTGGCGCTGATATTCGGACGCCTTGCGCCGCCGCCCGGACGACTGGCCATGCTGGCCGGGCGCGTAGGCGCGCCGCTCGACCGCGCACTTCTCGGTGAGACAGCGCGTCCCCTTGAGGAACAGCTTCGTTCCCTCGCGACGGCACAGCTTGCACGCGGGCCCGGTGTAGCGTGCCATGACTCAGACCCGCCGCTTCTTGGGCGGCCGACACCCATTGTGCGGGATCGGTGTCACATCGCGGATCGAGCGGATCTGCAGGCCCGCTGTAGCGAGCGCCTGGATCGCAGACTCGCGCCCCGAACCGGGGCCCTGCACACGCACGTGCACGCGCCGGACGCCTAGGTTCATCGCCTCGCGGGCCGCCTGCTCGGCCGCCACGGTGGCCGCGAACGGGGTCGACTTCTTCGAGCCCTGGAACCCCGCCTTGCCCGAGGATCCCCAGGTGAGGGCGTTCCCCTGCATGTCCGTGATCGTGATGAGCGTGTTGTTGAACGTCGCCGTGATGTGGGCCATGCCTTCGGCCTCGACCACCTTCTTGGCGCGCTTCGCGCCCGCTGCCTTGGCCTGTGCCATTTACTTTTTCAGGAGGGGCTTCTTCTTGCCCGCAATCGCGCGCCGCGGCCCCTTCTTGGTGCGCGCGTTGGTGTGCGTGCGCTGGCCCCGCACCGGCAGTCCCTTGCGATGCCGCGAGCCGCGGTACGTCCCGATGTCCATCAGCCGCTTGATGTTCATCGCGACCTCGGTGCGCAGCGCGCCCTCGACCTTATAGTCCCGCTCGATCACCTGGCGCAGCCGCGCGACCTCCGCGTCCCGCAGGTCGCGAACCCGCGCATCCGGATTGACCCCGGTCTCCGCGAGAATCTTCTTCGCGTTTCTCGGGCCGAGGCCGTAGATGTACGGGAGAGCGTACAGAATCTTCTTGTCGCGCGGCAGGTCGACGCCCGCAATGCGTGCCATGTCGTCCTATCCCTGCCGCTGCTTGTGCTTGGGACTGCGCTTGCAGATGACGCGGATGACACCCCGCCGCTTGATCACCTTACAATGCTCGCAGATCGGTTTGACGCTCGTCCGAACCTTCAAACGGCACGCTCCGGAGAAAAAATCCAATTAAGTCTTGAACTATAGACGGGCTCGTAAGCTCACGCAAGGGGCGGGATTAGGGCGCACTCCGCAATTCGGCCAGCAGCCACTCCTGACCGGGCCTGCGAAACCCCAGGAAGATCGTCTCGCGCCGTTCGTCGCTCGTGCCCGCGACGACGTAGCGCCGGTCCAGCTCCGCGTAGCCGCGTCCCGGCTCGACTTCCCTGACGGCGCTGACGCGCACCCCCCGCTCCGCGCCGGCGCGCAGGTGGCGGCGCAGCAGCTCGATGGCCTGCGCCCGGTCCACCGGGGCAGAAGGGTCCGCTCCGGGGATCTGGAGCACCACACTAGCGCTTTGCCCCACAACCGCTTGCACGTTGTGCGCGAGCCACGCCTGGCGCACCCGCTCGGCCGCCTCCGCGAGCGAGCCCTGGGCCAGCCCCCTGCCCGTTACGAACTGGCTGACGACGAGCGCCACCGCTATTTGCCACCGCATCAGAGGCTCTCCATCAACCGCTGGTACACCCCACGCGGGTCGGCGGCCCGCGTGATGGGACGCCCCACCACCAGGTGCGTCGCGCCGCGGCCCACCGCGTCCGAAGCGGCGATGGTGCGGACCTGATCGTCCGCCGCGTCGCCGGGCGCTCGCACGCCGGGCACCACGATCCACAGGTCGGGCCCGAGCGTTTCGCGCAGCAGTGTCAGCTCGTGGCCCGACGCCACCACTCCGCGGAGCCCCGCCGCCACCGCCAACCGCCCGAGGCGTTCGGCCTCGAACCCCAGGTCGGGCACGCCCCGTCCCACCACACGTTCGAAGTCGCCGGCTTCGTGGGAGGTGAGAACCGTGACGCCGACCAGCGCCACCTCTCCCGCAGCCTGCGCGGCGGCGGCGAGCACCGCCGGTCCGCCCAGCGCATGGACCGTGGCCATGGCGACTCCCTGAGCCCGCGCCGCCTCGACTGCCCCCGCCACGACGCTCGGAATGTCGTGCCACTTGAGATCGAGGAACACGCGCACGCCGCGGGCGACGAACTCGCGTACCAGCGCCGGTCCTTCGCGCACGTGCAGGATGGGGCCGATCTTGGCCCAGCGCAGCCCGGGAAGTCGCGCCGCGAGGTCGAGCGCCTCGCGCCCGCTCGGCAGGTCGAACGCGACGATGAGCTCAGCCACGGCCGAGGTCCCGTGCCACGCGCTCCGGGATGCGCGGATCGGCGAGCGCCGCTGTGCCGATGGCGACGAGCGACGCACCCGCGGCGAGATACTCGCGTGCGTCGCGCGCGGTGCGGATCCCCCCTACCCCGATCACCGGGATGGCGACCGCCGAGCGGACCTTGCGTGTGGCCAGCACGCCGATCGCGAGCAGCGCCGGACCGCTGACTCCACCCGCCCCGTTCCCGAGGCGCCCGTCGAGCATGCCGGGAATCGTGTTCACCAGCGTGACCGCGTCCGCCCCTTCCTGTTCTGCCACCCGCGCCATTCCCGCGATGTCCGGGAGCACGGGGGAAAGCTTCACCGCGATGGGCCGGGTGGAGACCGCGCGACAGCGGCGCACCAGCTCGCGAAGGCCCTCGGGTGTCGCGCCGAACTCGAGCCCGCCGGCGCTGGTGTTGGGGCACGACGCATTGATCTCGAACGCGGTGATCACGGCGAGATCGGTGAGCCCTGCGATGACCCGCGCGTAGTCTTCGAGGGTCGCGCCGGCGACGTTCACCAGCACACGCGCACGTCGCGCCTCGCCCGCGAGCCAGGGGAGCTCGTGCTCCCGCACGGCGTCGAGACCCGGGTTCGCGAGTCCCACCGCGTTCAGCATCCCGCCCGCGAACTCGGCGACCCGCGGCGCGCGAGCCCCGCGTCGCGGCTCCGGGGTGACCGCTTTGGTGACGATCCCACCCAGCGCGTCGAGGTCGATTACACCGGACACCTCGCGCCCGAAGCCGGCGGTGCCGGAAGCGAGGAGGACGGGGTTTTGGAAGGAGGCGCCGAACAGCCGTATCGGCGTCACCGGCCCCTCGCCGGCGCGGCGATCGCGAGCTTGCGCTCGAGCTCGAGCAGGTAGGCGACGATGCCGTCGGCGATCGCGCTCGCGATCTTGTGCTGGCCGAGGCTCGAGGCGAGGAACGCGCCGTCGGTGCGATTCGTGGCGAACCCGGTCTCGACGAGGATGGCGGGTCGCCGGGCGGTGGTCAGCACCATGAAGGCTGCCTGCTGGACGCCTCGATCGCCACCGGGGTGGATCCGGGCCGCGGAGTCCTGGACCAGCTGGGCGAGCTGCGCCGATTCCCGCAGGTATTCGTTCACCTGCAGGTCTCGCAGGATGAACCCGAGCGGACCCGTCACGGCGCTCGACGTTCCGGTTTCGAAGCGGATCGCCTCGTTTTCCATTTGCGCCACGCGCTGCTGGTCTTCGGTCTTCGCGTCCGAGAGGAAGTAGGTCTCCACGCCGCTCACCTGGTCGGCGCGTCGTCCCTCGGGCATCGCGTTCACGTGGATGCTCACGAACAGATCGCACGCGGCCCTGCAGAGCGCCCCGCGATCCGTCAGATCGATGAGCGTGTCGGTCGATCGCGTGAGCGACGCGGCGATGGCTCGACGCACCAGCTCCGCCCGTAGCAGCCGTCCGATTGCCAGTGTGATGTCCTTCTCCACGAGGTGGCTCGGGAAATAGCGACCGGGGTTCCCGGGGTCGACCCCGCCGTGGCCGGGATCGATCACGACGGCGTGACGCTGGCGCAGCCCGGTGATCGGGTTGGGTGGGGGAGCGGGGGCGGGGGCGGGGGCGGGGGTGGGGGTGGGGCCGGGGGCGGACGGGGGCGGGGGGAGCGGTCCCGATGGAACGACGGGCGGTGCGGCCGCCACTGCGCTCGCGACCGGGAGCTCCACCAACCGTCCCACGCCTCCACCCGAGGCCGGCTCCCAGCGGTAGCGGCCGCCCAGCGCCCGGGGCACGCAATCGGCGAGCCAGTGGAGCGGCAGGAACACGGTGTCGCGCGCCACGTACGGCTCGCCCACAAGCCCGTACACCACGCCGCCGGCGCGCACGAACGGCGCACCCAGCTGGAACACGAACACGACACCGGAAAGCCCCACCGTCACTCGGGATCCATCGAGCGCCAGCGTCAGTCCGAGCGGCGGTGCGAGCCGGGATGCCGCCACGGCGGCGGTGCCGCGCTCCGTGGTCACCGGCACAGCCGTCTCTCCCCGCGGCGTCGCGATCAGCACCACCTGCGGTGGGGGCGGGGGCGGGGGCGGGGGCAGGGCGGTCACGAGCACGAGCCACAGTAGGGCGCTCACGTCCGTTTCCCCTTGACGCCCCGCGCGAGCTCCCGCTCCGCCACGCGCCGCTTCAGCTCTTCACGCTTATCGTGCTGTTTCTTCGCCTTGGCGAGCGCGATCGCCACTTTGGCGATGCCGTCCTTGAAGTACAGCTCGAGCGGCACGATGGTGAGTCCTTTGCGGCTCGTGCCGCCGATGAGCTTGCGGATCTCCTGTGTGTGAAGCAGCAGCTTGCGGGAGCGCGCGGGCGGCGGGTTGTTGTAGCTCCCCGCCAGATACGCGGAGATGGAGAGCCCCTCGAGCCACACTTCGCCGTTGCGCACATGCGCGTAGGCCTCGCCCAGACTCGCTTTCCCCGCGCGCAGCGATTTGACTTCCGTTCCCGTGAGCACGAGGCCGGCCTCCCACGTCTCCAGGAGATGGTAGTCATGTCGCGCCCGCGGGTTGCGGGCGATGGAGACTTTGTCCACCGGGCCAGCGCAAGATAGAAATCGGCGTGCAAGCGGTCAAGCCAAGAGTTGACTTGAGGTTATACCGCCGTCTAATATTCGCCGTTCCGCGAACGGGCCGAAGTGGTGGAACTGGTAGACGCGCTGGCTTCAGGAGCCAGTGGGCGCAAGCCCGTGGGGGTTCGAGTCCCCCCTTCGGCATGCGAAACACGGGAGCAGGGAGCCGGGAGCTGGGAGCAGACCTGACCCGACGCAACGGTTCCACCCACGACACTGGAACGTACCGCTCCCTGCCCCCTGCCCCCTGCCCCCTGCCCCCTGGTCCCCGCTCCCTGTCAATATCTCGGCAGACTCGGGTCCACGTTCACCGCCCACGCGTCGATCCCGCCTCGTAGACTCCGCACTTTCGAGAAGCCCGCGGCCTTGAGGATCTCCAGCGCCTTGAGCGAACGCGCTCCATGGTGGCAGTGCGTCACGACCTCCCGGTGACCATCCAGCTCTCCCAGCCGATCCGGCAGCTCCCCCAAGGGCATGAGCACCGCGCCGTCGATGTGCGCGATCTCGTGCTCGTGCGGCTCCCGGACGTCGATCAGCAGTAGGTCGGGGTTGCGCTGCCACTCATCCCGGAGCTCTGCAGCGCTGATCTCCGCCCCGTCGTAGGACGGCTCGGCGCCGATGCCGCAGAACGCCTGGTAGTCGATCAGCTCGGTCACGGTCGGGTGCGAGCCGCAGACCGGGCAATCAGGATCCTTTTCCAGCTTGAGCTCCCGGAACTCGAGCTTCAGCGCGTCGAACAGCACCAGGCGCCCGATGAGGGGCTGACCTGCTCCGAGGATGAGCTTGATCGTCTCCATCGCTTGGATCGAGCCGATGATGCCGGGAAGGACGCCGAGCACGCCGCCTTCGGCACACGACGGGACGAGTCCCGGCGGCGGCGGCTCCGAGTACAGACAGCGGTAACAGGGCCCCCGCTTGGCGTGGAACACCGACGCCTGACCCTCGAATCGGAAGATCGAGCCGTAGACGTTCGGCTTGTCGAGCAGCACGCACGCGTCGTTCACGAGGTAACGGGTCGGGAAGTTGTCCGTTCCGTCCGCCACGATGTCGAACTCGCGGATGATGTCGAGCGCGTTGTCCGACGTGAGCCGTGTCTCGAACGTTTCCACTCGAACGTTCGGGTTCAGATCGTGGATCCGTGCCGTCGCGGACTCGAGCTTCGACACGCCGACAGTGGACGTGCCGTGCAGGATCTGGCGCTGCAGGTTGGTCTTGTCGACCACGTCGAAGTCCACGAGCCCGAGCGTCCCGACCCCCGCGGCGGCGAGGTAGAGCGCGGCGGGCGACCCGAGCCCGCCTGCCCCGACGAGCAGCACGCGCGCCGCCTTGAGCTTCCGCTGTCCCTCGACGCCCACATCAGGAAGGATGAGATGGCGCGAATAGCGCAGGATCTCTTCGTGCGACAGTTTGGGGAGGACGGGCGCAGCATGCTGCGCCCCTGCATCCACCGCCGTACCCCCGGCAATACTCGGAATGATGGAAACCGTGTCGCCCGCCTTCACCGGCGTCTCGCGCTGGGCCAGCTGCCTGATGTCCCGGTCGTTCACGTAGACGTTCACAAAGCTGCGCAACCGGCCGTCGGTGGCAAAGAGATGCGGTTTCAGCGCGGCGTGCTCGCCAGTGAGCCGGTCGAGCAGTTCTCCCACACTCCCTCCCTCCAGCTCGACCGCGTCACGCCCGCCCACGAACGGGCGAAGCGGCGTCGGAATCAGCACCGTCACTGCCATACGACCTTCCGTTCCTCGCTGGTGATGGGCTCCTCGCCGAAGTCCCCGCGATCGTCCGTGAGGACCCAGCTCTTCAACTCCCCGGCGTGGCCGCGGGCGACGCCCACGATCACATACGACAGCCAAGGCCAGGCGTGCTCCCGGTCGAACGCCGACGGGGCGGGCGGGTGGTCGGGGTGCGAATGGTACACGCCGATCACCTCGAGTCCGTCGCGCTCCAGCCTCTCCTGGGCGCGCTGGAACGACTCGGGATCGATGAGGTAGCGGTTGCGCGCCGAGTCGGTTCGCTGGTTCACCAGCGGCACGAGCTGGACGGCGACCTTGCGATCCCCCTCGAGGGCGCCGCCGATCAAGCCGCAGGCCTCGGCGGGGTAGTCCGCCTCACCGTGTCGGCGGATCGCCGCGACATGACGGGCGTCGAGCACCAGGGTCATTGACGTCGCTCGCTGAGATAGCGGATGCCGGAGTCGGGGGCGATCACGACGACCACCGCGTCGGACGGCCGGACCGCCGGACGGTCGCACAGCACCCGTTCCGCGGCCACCAGCGCCGCGCCGGACGACCAACCCACGAACAATCCCGCCTGCTTCGCCAACCGTCGCACCGCGTCCTCTGCATCTTCCGTGGTGACGTACTCCATCCGGTTCGGTAGCGCCGGATCGTAGATGCCGGGCACGATCGCGGTCGCGAGGTGCTTCAACCCTTCGAGCCCGTGGAACGGCCCGTCGGGTTGCACGGCGACGAGCTCGATCGCGGGGTTCAACTCCTTCAAACGCCGGCCGGCTCCCATCAGCGTGCCGGTCGTACCGAGCCCCGCGACCAGGTGCGTGACCCGGCCGGCCGTCTGGCGCCAGATCTCCTCCGCGGTCGTGACGTAGTGGGCCCGTGCGTTCGCCGGGTGGTTGTACTGATCGGCATACCAGTATTGATCGGGCCGCTTCCCCGCGAGCTCGCCGGCCGCACGGATCGCGCCGTCCGAGCCGTCGAGCGGGTCGGTGAAGATCACCTCGGCGCCGTACGTGTCGAGCAGCGCCTTGCGCTCCACGCTCGCGTTCGCCGGGACGCACACCGTGACCCCGATCCCGGCGGCGGCACCGAGCATCGCGTAGGCGATGGCGGTGTTGCCGCTCGACGCATCGAGCACCCGCTTGGCCGGCAGCTCACCGCGCGCGACGCCATCCCGCAGGATGTAAAGTGCTGCACGGTCTTTAACCGACCCGCCGGGATTGAGCCACTCGGCTTTGAGGCGGACGGTCGGACCGTCGGACAGGCGGACGGGGATCAGCGGCGTATTCCCCACCAAGCTCCACAGAGCTGGCTCGGTACCGGCCGGTCTGTCCGACCGTCCGACCGTCCGCCTGTCCGCCGTCGTGCTCACTCCGCTCCCTTCACGATCGGCGCCCCGACCAGGTTGCCCCACTCTGTCCACGAGCCGTCGTAGTTGCGCACTTTTTTCACGCCCAGCAGATACTTGAGCGCGAACCAGGTGTGGCTGGACCGTTCGCCGATGCGGCAGTAGGCGATCACCTCGTCCTTGCCGTCGATCACCTTGGCACCCTTGTAGAGCTGCAGCAGCTCCTCGAACGGCTTGAACGTGCCGTCGGTCGCGACCGCCTTGCTCCACGGCACGTTCTTGGCGCCGGGGATATGCCCCGCGCGCTGCGCCGTCTCCGTCATCCCGGGCGGCGCGATGATCTCGCCGACGAACTCGGGGGTGGATCGTACGTCCACCAGCGCGGTCTTCGTGGCCTTGAGCGCCTTCTCGACTTCGGGACGCTTGGCACGGATCGCGGCGTTTTGCTTCTTGGGCACCGGATAGATCGTCGCGCGCACGGCGGACCGCTCGGTGACGAGCTGCCGCCCCTCAGCCACCCACTTCGCGCGACCGCCGTTCATCAGTTTGGCGCTGGCGTGCCCGTACAGCTGGAGCAACCAGAAGGCGAAGGCGGCGAACCAGTTGTTGTTGTCACCGTACAGCACGACCGTGGTCTTGGGCGTGACGCCGGCGTCCGACAAGAGCTTCGCGAACGCTTTTTTGTCCGGGATGTCGCGCCGCACCGGATCGTTCAGCTGCGACTGCCAGTTCCACCCGACGGCGCCGGTGATGTGCCCGGAGTCGTACGCCGTCGTGTCCACGTCCACTTCGATCAAGCGGATGCCCGGATCGGTGAGGTGCCCTGCCACCCACTCGGTGGAAACGAGCACCTCGGGATGCGCGTACGCCACGCTTGCCTCCAATCAGGTTAAACCCGACAGCGCCAGTCGGGTTTCAGGTGAAAAAAAACAATTGGGATGGCGGGATTAGTTCCCGGCCAGCGCCCCGGCGATGTGGTACAGCTCGGGCTCATCGTGCGTGAGGTCCGCGAGGGAGATGCCGGCCAACAGATCGTTGATCCGTTGCTCCAGCATTCGCCAGACGGGCCGGATGCTGCACGCAGCCTCCGGACTACATCGCTGAGGATCGACGGGATGCAGGTCGCAGTTCACTTCGAAGGTGACGTGCTCCGAGGCTTCGATTACGTCCTTGACGGTGATGACGTGGGGCTCACGGGCGAGGTGGTATCCGCCCTTGGCGCCACGGACCGAGTCCACCAGGCCGGCGCGCCGCAGGCGCAGGAGGATCTGCTCGACGTAGTCGTGAGGCAGCCGCTCTTGCTCGGCGAGCTCGCGCGCCGCGACCGGCCCCTGCCCCGCACGCTTCGCGAGGTTCACGGAGACGATCAGCCCGTACTCGGCCCAGGTGGTGACGCGCATGGAATCAATATGGGAGGGTAGGTCTCGGGATTCAATGGGAGCAGGGAGCACAGAGGCGGGAGCCGTAAACCACGCTGCGCCAGCAGCTACTGCTCCCTGCTCCCCGCTCCCTGCTCCCTATCGCGCGCCGCCAATTTTCGGGCTCACGCTCACCCCCACCTGCACCCCGAACACGTTCTCGCCGGAGTTGCGCTGCAGCCACAGCAGTCGCGAATTCAGGTTCCACATGACCCGACCACCGTACAGATCCACCCCCACGCCGCCGTGCGCGCCTTGAGCGATCCCGCGGTCGGGGCCCTGGGAATACACACCGGCGAGCAGCAGGCCGACCTGCCCGTACACGCGCCCCCACGCGGGACGAGCGGACGCCTCGTAGGCCGGAGCGAAGAGCACCGCGTTCTCGCTGCAGCCGGTGGGCGGGCAGCCAGCGGTGATACGGAGCGGGGCCAAGTCGATCTGGACGGCGACGGTGCCCGCCTTCTTGGTGTCGCGCCGGAATCGCGCCCCGACGAACGGAGCGCGCCCGTGCAGGGAGCCGGAGATTGGAATCAGAACGCTCGCCGCCGGACCGACCGTACCGTCGAGAAATTCCCCTTTGCGCACGCCGCCGAACGCAACTGACGCGTTCGCCACGGCCTCGAGGGCCTGGATCTGACTCCCCGGGACCTCGAGAAAGCGCCCCGCGAGGGTTGCGACGACCGTGCGCCCGACATTCACGCGCACGCCGAGTCCGAAGGCGAGCGCGAGCTCGCTGGTCGCCGAGGCGCTGGCGCTGCAGGGAATGATGGAGAGCAGGCAGAGCGAGTCGACCTCCGTGACCCGCGCCAAGCCGAGGGCCGTCAGCGCGAAAGGTGCGACGACACCTCGTGTGCCTACGGGATAGTAGTAGGAGTCGAGCACATACAGGCTCAGGCGCCGGAGGCCTTTGTCGGTCGATAGATCGTTGTAGCGGGCGATCGCGAGCCCAGTCTCACCCTCGTCGCCGGTGATGAGGGCGACGGAGCCGCCGAACGACGAGAAGCTGTGGCTCGATCCGGAGCCATCCTCCAAGCTGACGGACGAGTAGGTCGGACCGATGCGCACCCGCCGCTGCGCGTGTGCGAATGAAGCACCGAAGAGCGTCAGCGCCGCGGCAACGAGGCATGTCGTACGCATGCCGCTACGGATAACGAGCCGGGGGGTCGGATTCGGTGACTCGAATCACGACCCCCAGTGTGACTGGGTTTACTTGACGAGGAATCCGACGATGAGGCCCGCGACGTTCATCCGGACGAGCCACGCCCAGAACGTCGCCTTGAGCAACGGTCGGACTTTGTCATACCACACGCCGCTGCCGATGGTGGACAACGCGATGGTGGACAACCAGAGGAGCGTCCCGAACTCCATCCCCGCCAGGGGCCCGCCGCCCTGCACCCACAGCCCGCCCTTGAGGCGTCGATAGGAGCACGCGAGCAGCACGCCGAAGACGAGCGCTAGCGCGCCCGACTTCAGCATGGCCGGCAGCATCATCTTCTTTTGCTCTTCGGGCGTGGGCGGCATCGTGCCGAACGCGCGCATTTCCGGTCCAGTGAAGACCTTCCCCCACATGACGAAGTCGGCGAAGAATGCGCCGACGCCGGCGATCAGTCCCGCGACGATCCAATTCATTGGTGCTCCTCCGACGAACGAGTGTGCACTGCCGACGGCCGTCCTCGGCTATTTGCGCTCCCCGGGCACCCCCAACTCGGTCATGGCCAGGAGATCGAGCACTGCTTCGAGATCCTTCCCTTTGAGCACGCCCTTCTCCATCACGAGCTGGCGTACCGTGACGTTTTTCGCTACCGCCTCCTTGGCGAGCTTTGCCGCCTCGGCGTATCCGATCCTGGGGGCGAGGGCGGTGACGAGTGCGGGGCTGCGCTCGAGCCAGTACTCGCACTGTGCACGGTCGCCTTCGATGCCGTCGACGCACCGCTCCGCGAGCACGCGGGAGGCGTTGGTGAGAATCCGCATTGTGAACAGAAGATTGTGCGCGATCACGGGCATCATGACATTGAGCTCGAGCTGTCCCGCCTCCGCTGCCGCCGCGATCGTGACGTCGTTTCCGAGCGCCTGGTAGCACACCATGTTCACCATCTCGGCGATCGACGGGTTCACCTTCCCCGGCATGATGCTGGAGCCCGGCTGGACCGCGGGCAGCGCGATCTCCGCGAGCCCGGTCCGCGGGCCCGAGGCGAGCACCCGGAGATCGCTCGCGATCTTGCCGAGGTCCATCGCGTATGTGCGCAACGCCCCCGAGAACGCCGCCGCGTCCCCCATGGACTGCATGAGCTGGACGCGGTCCTTCCCTTCCCGCAGCTCGATGCCGGTGAGCGTCCGCAGGTGCTTGACCATCAGGGCCGGGTACGCGGGCTCGGCGTTCAGACCCGTCCCGACGGCGGTGCCCCCGATGCCGAGGTCGCGCAGCGCATCGGCCGCCTGGCTGACGCGGTCCGCGCTCCGCTCGATTGTGTGCCCGTAGGCGGCGAACTCCTGGCCCAGCCGAATCGGCGTCGCGTCCTGCAGGTGCGTACGCCCCGACTTGAGGATCTTGTCGAACGCCTTGCCCTTCGTCAGGAAGCTCCGCGCGAGGCGGCCCATGGCGTCGAGCAGCGCGGGCAGCTCCGAGAGCGCCGCCAGCCGGATAGCGGTGGGGATCACGTCGTTGGTGGACTGGGCCATGTTGACGTGGTCGTTCGGGTGCACCGGCTTGTATTCGCCGCGCTTGCCGCCCAGCAGCTCGTTCGCGCGATTGGCGAGGACCTCATTACAGTTCATGTGGTGCGACGTCCCCGCCCCCGCCTGATAGGGATCCACGACGAACTGGTGGCGGTGCTCCCCCGCCAGCACCTCGTCCGCCGCCCGCACGATCGCGTCGGCAAGCGTCGGGTCGAGGCGCCCGGTCTGCTTGTGCGTGAGGGCGGCGGCCTTCTTGATCCACACGACCGCGTTCACGAACGGCGAGAGGGGGAGGAGCTGGGAGATGGGGAAATTCTGGCGGGCCCGCTCGGTCTGAATCCCGTAGAGCGCGTCGACGGGAACGGGCAGCTCGCCCAGGGGATCACGCTCGATGCGGGTCGCGCTCATCGCCTCCGTCCGTTCGGTCACGGCGCCGTCGGTCTCGAACCAGGAATCGCCCATGGATACTCCGGATCTCCTGCAGCACCTGCCCGACCAGGCCCGCTTCTCGGGCACCAAGATGACCAAGCTGGACTGCTTCCGCTCGGACCGGCTCTTGGTCGGCCTGAATTGCTTCGAGCCGGGGCAGGAGCAGAAAGTGCACACGCACGCCGGAGCCGACAAATTCTATTTGGTTGTGACTGGAAAGGCGAGGTTCATCCTGGGTGAGAGTGTCAGGGAGGCCGGGCCGGGAGACCTGATCCTGGCGCCGGAGGGCGTCCCTCACGGGGTCGAAACGGCGCTGGAGCGGACCGTCATGCTCGTCGTGATCGCACCAGCACCGCGGGGGTAATCGCTTTCACTTCGTAGGTTCGACCCTCAAGCTGTTGTTGAACCGATTGAAGTATTCGGTCATCCCGATCACCATGGTGATCTCCACGATCTGCCCCTCGTCCCAGAAGCCTCGAAGCCTCCCGTATAGCTCGTCTCCTACGTCGTGCCCCGATCCGTGTACTACGTCCGCGTATTCCAACGCTACCCGCCACGCCGCCTCGAGCCGCTCGATCGGGGCGCTCCCTCCCCGGTCCTGGATCGCCTCGACCAGCTCCACGCTGGCACCCTGCTGTCTTGCCAAGACAGTGTGGGAGTTGAGTCAGTAACGACAACCGTTCAAGTGAGAGATGCGCACCCACAAGAGCTCCTTCAGGAGCGGGGGCACCGTGCCCTCGCTCATCACGGTGCGGAAGTGCGCGATCATCGTCCGCAAGTGATTGGGCCGGAGCGCCACGGTGCGGAACATGTTGGGGATGTTGCCGCGCTCCTTCAGGTACGTCTGGAGAATCGGCCGCACCTCCGCGGCGGCCTGGTCCGGCGTCAGCGGCTTGATCCGAGGTGGCGTCATATCCGGTCTCCACTTCGCTTCCCCCAGCCGATCTTGAACAGCTGCACCGCGGCATGGTAGCCCACGGATCGCACCAGGGCGTACACACCTAGCACCGTGAGCAGGATCGCCGTGTAAACGCGCCACAACAGCAGCATGGTCACTTGCCGGGCGCCGAAGTCCCCGGCGAACCCGTTGATGAACGCCACCTCGAGTCCACCGCCTCCCGAGGGCAGCGGTACGATCAGGGGCGCATGCAGCAGCGCGAGCGCGCCGAAGAACATCTGGGGAAACGGCGGACGGTCCGGCAGGCCCCAGGCGAGCGCCGGGAGGATGAGCGCGCGGGCGGCCAGGCTGACCACGGTCAAGAGCGCCCCCGCGCCGAGCGCCCACCAGGGAGCGCGCCGCACGTGCGCCCACGCGACCCGCCACTGCCGGCGCACGCGGTGGCGGACGAATCCGGAGCGTGCGAGGCGCTGCAACAGGTATACCGCCATCAGGACGAGCAACACAGTGATCTCGATGGTCACGAGCTCGCCCGCCCGATGGTGCCGGAGCCAGGTACGGGCCGCGTCTTGCCAATCGGGTACGTAGTACGCGATCAGCGCTGCGGCCGCGATCACGAACACCGGCCATTCCGACGCGACCTCCACGCCGATCGCCACGAGCGCGGTGACCGGCCGCAGGCCGGCCTCGGCGAGGCCGAGGAAGCGTGCCGGCTCGCCCCCCAGACGATTCGGCGTGAGCTGGGATGCCGCTTCACCATAGAGGTTCAGGCGAAACGCGTCGTCGAACGAGAGCCGTCCCCCCGCGGTCCACACGGCGAGCTGGATCCGCCAGGCACGGACGAGGCAGTCCACGCCTAGGAGCGCGAGCGCCAGCAGATGGCTCATACGAGTGCGGAATGTGAAATGTGGAATGCGGAATTGCAGCACTGGCGTCGGGCGCAGTAGGGCGTCCGTCGATTCCGCACTCCGCATTCCGCATTCCGCATTCGTCTAGTCGGAGCAGTCGCCCAGCGGGTAGTGGAAGCCGCAATTCGGGCAGGGGCTCTTACATCCCCACGGCTTGGGTCGCACCTCGGCGCCGCAGCGCAAGCAGGTGGGCCGCGGCCTAGCCGAGGCGGTAGGCGCCGGTGAGGAAGGGGTTGGCGCGGCGCTCGCGTCCGACGGTGGTTTCCGGTCCATGCCCGCTGTACACGATGGTCGAATCGGGGAGCGTAAGCAACTCGCGCTCGATCCCTTTGAGCAGGGTGTCGAAGTCACCCCCCGGTAGGTCGGTCCGCCCGATCGATCCCTGAAACAGCACATCGCCGCCGAACGCCACGCCCTGGCCTGCGAACACGACACTCCCGGGCGAGTGCCCGGGGACGTGACGGACGCGGAATTCGAATCCCCCGATCCGCAGCTCGTCGCCGTGGGCGAGCTCGCAGTCGGGCGCCGGCAACGGCTCGGCGCGCATGCCGAAGGCGAAGGCTTGCTCCGGGACGTGGTCGTACAGCATGCGGTCCGCCGGATGCAGGTAGACGGGGACCCCGGTATCGGCCTTGAGCCGCGGGACGCCGAGCACGTGGTCGAGGTGCGCGTGGGTGAGCCAGATCCCGACCGGCCGGACGCCCTCGGCCTGCAGCTTGTGGGCGATCAGGCCTGCTTCCTCGCCCGGATCGATGATCGCGCACTCGGCCGTCGCTTCGTCGATCACGAAGTAGCAGTTCTCGACGAACTGGCCGTTCGGGATCTGTACGACCCTCATTCCCTTAATGCCTGGCGCGCCTGGCGCACCAACTGCGGCTCCTCGCGGAGCGCCGCGAGGTACTTCTCGACGGCGATCGCGGCGGTCGTGGCATCACCCACGGCGGTGGTGATCTGGCGTGTGAGCTGGCTGCGCACGTCCCCCGCGGCAAAGAGACCGGGGATGGAGGTCATCATGCGGTCGTCGGTGACGAAGTAGCCGCCCGCGTCGTGTCTGCAGTGTCCCTCGACCAGACCCGTATTGGGCGTGAACCCAATGAAAATGAACACGCCGCCGACCACGAGATTCGAGCGCTCGCCCGTCACCGTGTCCGCGAGCTCGAGGTGATGGATACCGCGCTCGGTCCCCTTGATCTCGACCACCCGCTTGTTCCAAATCATCTCGATCTTGGGATTCGCGAAGGCGCGCTCCTGAAGAATCTTGGACGCGCGCAACTGGTGGCGGCGATGCACGATGTAGACCTTGGACGCATAGCGGGTAAGGTAGTCCGTCTCTTCCACCGCGGCATCTCCACCGCCCACCACGGCGAGCACCTCGCCCTTGAAGAACGCCCCGTCGCACACCGCGCAATACGACACGCCCTGTCCCGCGTACTCCTTCTCGCCCGGCACGCCGAGCTTAACGGGGGTGCCGCCGGCAGTGAGGATCACGGCCGGCGCGCGGAACGTCTTGCCCCGAGCCGTGGCGACGTCGAACCAGCCGTCGTCCGCCTTGCGGATCTTCTCCACCGTATCGGTGACGATCTCCGCGCCGAACTTCTTCGCGTGCTCCGCCATCTTCTGCGCGAGCTCCCACCCTTTGATGCTCTCGAACCCGATGTAGTCCTCGATCAGGTCGGTGTTCAAGAGCTCGCCGCCCGGGGCGCCGCGCTCGATCGTCAGAGCCTTGAGCATGCCGCGCCCCGCGTACATCGCGGCGCACAGCCCGGCGGGCCCGGCGCCGACGATGATCACATCGTATGGGTGTTTAACGTTATCCCTCATCGGTCCTCAGTTCTCCGTCCGCAACCCGCAACTCCAGTCGCGGCGGCTCGGCATCGCCGGCGAGCGCTCGCGCCAGCTGCTCGCGAAACCGAACCGTCTCGACTTCGACATCGGGCCGCTGCGGGCCCTCCAGCTTCTCGAGCGCCGACCCGCCCACCACCGCCACGCCATGCCGGTTCCCCCGCTGTTGATGGAGCAACGCGGCCGCCGCCTGGATCAATCCCTGCCAAACCCGTGCCGCGGCCTCGTCGCCGCCACCAATAATAGAACGCCAGACGGTTTCCAGGGCCTCGTGGGCGAGCCAGTATTCGCCGGCGTTGAAGAGGTCGCGGGCGCGCTGGAGCGTCGTCCGGCGGACCTCGGGAGTCATCCCGCTGCCGCCTGTGCCGCCCCGATCCGCAACAGGTTCAGAGCCCCATGGCACGAGCTGATCGTCCCCACCAACACCGCCGCCGCCGCGCCGCTCTCGCCCGCGGCCCGCACCAGCGCGTCGCCCTCGAGCACCGCGTCCACGGCGAAGGTGCCGACGCCGAACACGTGATGGCGGCACACGAACAGCGCCGGTCCGTGCACCGGCTCGCCCGCCGCCCGCAGCCGCTCCGCCAGGCCACGTACGGCGTCCCCCATCTCCCACGTCCGCGCGCTCCCGATGGCCGGGCAGACGGCGGGCTCGATGCAGTGTGTGGGACAGATCCAGTCGGCGAACGAGACATACCGGGTGCGGTCGGGTCCTGTGCGGTCGTAGGGCGTCCCCGGCTCACCCGGCACGGGGGCTACGTCGATGGCGCGCCCCGGCCACCGCTCGCGCGCGCGGGCCAGCACCCACCGGAACATGAGGTGCGGCATGAGCGGCGACGGCACGATGTAGTCCTGCGACCCGGCCGCCGACACGCGGGCGGCTCCGCCCAGGAGCTCATCGAAATAATCGTCCCACTCGCGCACCACGAAGGCGCGGTCGCGGGCCTCGCCCAGCTCCACCCGTGCCCGACAGGCGGGGTCACGATCGACGACCACTACACGCCGGAAGCGCGCCTTGCCTCGCTCCTTGGCTTTGGCGAGCTGCCCCGCGTAGAACGTCCCGTAGCAGCCGCCACCGACGACCACCACGTCGCGCATGACGACCGGTTCGCTCACGCCTAGACGTCTCCGCCGGTCACCGGCAGGATTTCGCCGCTCACGCCCCGCGCGTCGTCGCTCGCCAGGTACAGCACCGCGGCCACGAGCTCGTCGAGCTCCACCCACCGGACCTTGGCGCCCTGCATCTGCGCGAGATTGTCGGCCGTCTTCATCGTGCCGGGTGCGACGGCGTTCACTCGGATGCGGTCGTCGCGGAGCTCTTTCGCCAACGCGCGGGTGAGCCCGGCCACGGCGGACTTGGCGGCGCTGTACGCCGCCATCTGACTCTGCGGCTTCAAGACCGCCGCGGAGGCGAAGTTCACGATCGCCCCGCCCCCGCGATCGCGCAGCGCGGGGATCGCCGCCTGCGACACGTAAAACGTCGTCTTGATGTTGATCGCGAGCTCGAGCTCCAGGCGCTCGGGCTTGAGATCGAGCACCGGACCGTAGTTCACGAGCCCGCCGGCGACGTTCACCACGACGTCGAGCCCCCCGAAGCGCTCCCGCGCCTCAGCGACCACCCGGCGGGCGGCGTCCGGCGTGGTGAGATCGCCCGCCACGGCATGGACGGCGAAGCCCTCCGCCGTGAATTCCTGCGCGCGGTCGGCCAGCCCGGCCGCGTTCACGTCCGCGATGACGAGCTGGGCGCCCGCTCGACCGAACCCCCGGGCGACCGCGTGGCCGATCTGGCCCACGCGACCCACACCCGTGACGACCGCGACCTTGCCGCGAAGCTCAGGAGGCATACGCGACGATCTCTTCCACCGGCGGAGCGCCGCGCTGCGCGAAGGCGACTGTGCCGTCCCGCTGCACGACATACACCGAGCGCTGGATGCCCTTACCGTCGTCTTTCAGAGCGTGGTAGGCCCGGGCGATCGCGCGGTCGGGGTCAGAGAGCAGCGGAAAATTGAAGTGGAGCTTCTGGACGTAGCTCGCGTGGCTCTTGACGCCGGCGGGGTTGACGCCGAACGGTTGGATGCCCGCTCTTTGGAACTTGGCCATCTCGTCGCGCACGGCGGAGAGTTGACGGTTTCAGCCGGGGGTGTTGTTGCCCGGATAGAAGACGAGCGCGACCTGTTTGGCCTGCAGCACGTCAGCCAGGCTGTAGGTCTTGCCATCCGACGCGGCAGCGGTGAACAGGGGTGCCTTGCTGCCCACGGCCAGGAGCTCGCTCATGGAGTCTCCCCACGGGTGTCCGGGACGGTTGCTCGTGACGTCTTCCCGCGACGCTCTTCGAGGTGTTCGAGCCATTCGAGGGGAATGTCCAGCCCGCCAAGTGGCGCATGCGAATCCCCGAGCTCCATGTCGCCGTGCCAGTCCGAGCCACCGCTGATGGCCAGGCCGAGACGCTGGGCGATTCCGGTGAGGCGGCGCTCGGCGCCGGGAGAGTGGCTCGGGTGCCGCACCTCGAGGCCGTCGAGACCCTGCTCCTGGAACTGCCGGATCTGGCCTTCGGTGCCGTGGTCTCCCAGGTGGGCGGCGACGACGATCCCGCCGACGGTGTGCACCAGCTCGGCGACCTGCGGCAGCGTCGGGAGGGGCTTCTCGACGTAGGCCGGCCTGCCCCGGCCTAGATAGCGCCCAAACGCGTCGTTCATGTCCACGCACACGCCACGCTGCACCAAGACCCGAGCCACGTGGGGCCGTCCCAGCGCCCCGCCGTCCGCCGCCTCCACGACGTCCCGGAGCTCGATCGCGACGCCGAGCCGGTGCAGGTGCTCCACAATCTGCTCGGCACGACGTTGCCGCGCGGCCCGCGTGCCGGCGAGGAATGCGTCGAGCCGGGCATGACCCGGCGGCAGGAAGTAGCCGAGCAGGTGCAGCTCGCCCCAAGGCGCCTTCACGCTGAACTCGCAACCGGACACGATGCGCACCGCGAGCGCCTCACCCGCGCGGGTCGCTTCGGGAACGCCGCTGGTCGTGTCGTGGTCGGTAAGGGCGATCGCGGCCAGGCCGGCTGCGTGCGCCCGGCGCGCGACTTCGGCCGGAGGATATTCTCCGTCCGACGCCGTCGAATGGCAATGCAGGTCAACGCGCGCCGTAGGCACCCTCCGGCGCGGTCCAGGCCGGCTGCGACTGCCGGAACAGGTCCACGAGCCCCCGCTCGGAGAGCTCGGCGAGCGCGGCGTCGGGACTACGGCTGCCCACGGGCGCGTAGCGCGTGAAGCGACGGCGGCGCTCGGGGCCGGTCCCCTGCTCGAACACGACGCCGAACTGGTCGCGGTCGTACACTGTCACGCGCCCCGCCGGGGCTACCTCCCAGGTCTCCCCGTCCACGACGATCGTTCGCCCCGCCATCGCGCTCCCTTACGCCTCGGCGGGAGTGGCGAGGGAAACCTCGGTCCACAGCTCCCACGCATCCGGTGCGTAGGTCCCGAGGCTCTGCAGCCGTTTCTCGAGCTTGATCTCCTCGGGTAGCCGCGACGCCTGGGCCCGGTGCGACATTTCGGTCTGGCTTTCGGAGAACTCCGTGAAGAGCTGCGGGTCCTTGGCGTTGCGGAACAGCCAGATCCGCTGGCCACGTGCGTCGGCGAACTGACACAATTCCCGCAGGGTGGCGAGGTAGTCGGCCTCGTTGGTCGGGGGCACGCGCACCCGCGCCGCGGTGAGCACCTTGGGCATGGCTAGATCGCTCCCTCGGGGAAGTCCTCGAGCGCGCGTTTCACGTCGGCGAGGAATCGGTCCGCGTCGGCGCCGTCCACGACGCGGTGATCGTAGGACATCGACAGCAGGCCCATGGTGCGGATCGCGATCGTGTCGGTGCCGTCCGGCAGCGTCACCACCTTGGGACGCTTCTCGATCGCGCCTACGCCGAGGATCGCCACCTGCGGCTGGTTGATGATCGGTGCTCCCGCGTACGACCCGAACACGCCCGGGTTTGTGATGGTGAAGGTGCCGCGCTGGATCTCGTCGGGTAACAGCTTCTTGGTCCGCGCGCGCTCGCCCAGGTCATTGATCGCGCGGGCCAGGCCGCCGAGCGACAGCTCGTCGGCGCGCTTCACGACCGGCACGATGAGCCCCCAGTCGAGCGCCACCGCGATCCCGATGTTCACATCGCGACGGTAGATGATGTTGTCGCCCGAGACTGCGGCGTTGACCACGGGGTGTGTCCGCAGATTCTCGGCGCAGGTCTTCACGATGAACGCGAGGTACGTGAGATTCACGCCGCGCTCCGCGTACGCGGCCTTGTGCTTGCGGCGGAGCTCGGCCACGCGGCTGTAGTCGACCTCGAAGAAGCTCGTCACGTGCGCCGAGGTGCGGCGCGACATGATCATATGATCCGCGGTGATCTTGCGGATCTTCGAGAATGGCTCGACCCGATCTCCGAGCCAGGGCTCGACGACGGGATGGTGGACGGGCCCGGGAGGCGCGGGAGCCGGGAGCCGGGAGCCGGGAGCCGTGGGCGCCGGCGCACCGCGCTCGATGAAGCCGAGAATGTCCTGCTTCGTCACGCGACCCGCGAAGCCCGTGCCCGGAATCGTCGAGATGTCGACCTGGTGCTCGGCGGCGATCTTGCGAACCAGGGGAGTGGACTTGCGGCGCAGTCGCTCCTCGGCGGTCTCAACGCCCCCGTCCCCCTTCGGGGGAACGGGGGACGACGGAGAAGGAGGGGGGAGGATGGGGGAGGGTGCCGCCGGTGCCGGCGCCGGCTTCGGTGGCGCGGCCGGAGCCGCGGTCGGCGCGGGAGTGCTGGGCTTCGCGGCACCCTTCTCGGTTTCGATCACCGCCACCAACGTCTGCACCGGGACCGTCTGGCCTTCCTGCACCTTGATCTCGGCCAGCACACCGGCACTGGGCGCCGGGATCTCGGCGTCCACTTTGTCGGTCGAGATCTCGAACAGCGGCTCGTCCCGCTTGACCTCGTCGCCCAGCTTCTTGAGCCACTTACTCAAGGTTCCCTCGGCGATGGACTCGCCCATCTGCGGCATCAACACGTCAACGCGCGCCATGACCTCTCCTCAATACGCCGCGAGCCATCTCGCAGCCTTCACGATATCGTCCGTCTGCGGCAGCACGAAATCTTCCAGCGTCGGCGCATAGGGCAGCGGCACGTCGTGCGCCGTCACTCGCATGATGGGGCCGTCGAGCCACGCGAACGCCTGCTCGTTGATGCGCGCGGCGATCTCGCCGGCGAGGCCACCGGTGCGCGTGTCCTCGTGCACGATGAGCACCTTGTTGGTCTTCTGCACGGTCCGCATGATCGCGGCGTCGTCCATCGGCAACAGCGTCCGCAGGTCGAGCACCTCGACCGAGAGGCCGTCGTCCTTCGCCAGCTGCTCGGCCGCCTCGAGCGACTTCCACACCGTGGCCCCGTAGGTGACGATGGACAGATCCTTCCCCGCGCGGGCAAGCCGCGCCTCGCCGATCGGGGTGAGGATCTCTTCCTGCTCCGGCAGCGCCTCCTTGATCCGGCGGTACAGCCACTTGTGCTCGAGGTAGATCACCGGATCCTCGTCCCGGATGGAGGCCTTGATCAGGCCCTTCGCGTCCCGCGCGGTGGCGGGATACACGATCTTCAGGCCCGGAGTGTGGAAGAAGGCTGCTTCCGGGTTCTGCGAATGGAACGGGCCACCGCGCACGTAGCCGCCGCAGGGGCCTCGCACCACGATCGGGGTGGCGAGACCGGCGCGGTAGCGCGCGGTGGCGACGTAGTTCGTGAGCATGTCGTAGGCGCAGGAGATGAAGTCGATGAACTGCATCTCCGCCACGGGGCGCATCCCCATGTGGGCCGCCCCGGCCGCCGCGCCGACGATCGCCGCCTCCGAGATCGGCGTGTCGATGACGCGCGCCTCGCCGAACTTCTTGGCGAAGCCCTCGGTGACCTTGAATGCGCCGCCGTACGCCCCCACGTCCTCGCCCAAGATGAAAACGCTGGCATCGCGCTCCATCTCTTCCCACAACCCCTGGCGCAGCGCTTCGAGGTAGGTAACGTCGGCCATCAGAGGCTCCGGTACCAGTGTCGCGGAGCCGCCAGCGGGTCGGCGTACACACCGCCCAGCGCGGACTCCCCCGGCGGCAGGGGCTCGTCGATGCAGGCATCGGTCGCCTGATCGATCTCGACCTTCACCCGGTCGTCGATCGCCCTCAGCTCGCGCTCCTCGGCCCACTCGTGCTGCACCAGCTGCTTCACGTACCGGTCGATCGGGTCGTTCTCCTTGGCCCACCAGTCGAGCTCGTCCTTGGGCACGTAGTGCTGGTCGTCATGCTCGGCGTGGCCCTTGCGGCGGTACGTCTTGACCTCGACGAACTGTACTCCGTGACCGCGCCGGGCCCGCTCCACGGCGAACTTGGTCGCTTCGTATACCGCGAGCACGTCGTTCCCGTCCACGGTGACGGCGGGGATACCGTAGCCCTTCGCCTTCTCCACCAGGTCCTTGACCGCGAACTGCTTCTCGGGAGGCGTCGAGTAGGCCCAGCGGTTGTATTCCGCGATTACGACGAGCGGGACCTTCTGCACGGCGGCGAAGTTGAGGCCCTCGTGGAACGTGCCGGTCGAGGTCGCGCCGTCCCCGACATAGACCAGCCCCACCCGCGGCTCGCCCCGTAGCTTGAAAGTCAGCGCGATCCCGGCCATCACCGGGACCATGTCACCGAGATGCGAGATCTGGCCGAGGTAACCCTTCTCGAGATCGTTGAAGTGGACGTTCAGCTCGCGCCCGCGCGTGGGGCCCTCCGCCTTGGCCATGTACTGGCGCAGGATCGCGATCGGCTCGGCGCCCATGACGAGCATCGAGCCCAAGTTGCGGATCAGGGGCGACAGGATGTCCCGGTTGGGCCCCCGGGCGAGGGCGTACGCCGACCCGACCGACTCCCCCTCCTGACCGAGGGAGCGGAACAAGCCGCCGATCACCTTGCTCTGGCGGTAGAGGGCGGTGAGCCGCTCCTCCAGGGTCCGGGTGAGCCGCAGGTACCGATAGATTTCGAGCAGCTGGGCGCGGGTGAGGCCCGCCGGGATGGGCGGCGACTGCGTGCTCGATGCGGCGCGCGATGGCATGACGTAAATTGTAGTGGGCGTCTAACGCCGGGGCCATGCCCCTGGGTCATGCAGGAGGCCGTATGGCGACGTTGAAGCTGCGGGTGACGGGAATGACGTGCGGGCACTGCCAGATGAAAGTCGAGAAAGCGCTGCGGGGAGCGAGCGGCGTGTACTCCGCCGTCGTCGACCTCTCGGCCGGCGAAGCGGAAGTGGATTTCAACGACGACGCCGCGACGACGGACCAGCTCATTGCGGCGGTCGCGAAGGCGGGGTACGGCGCGAAGGTGGCGGGCTAGTACGCCCCCCGGAGCTCGTGGCCCGGCTCCACTTGTTTGTGCACCTCCGCGAGGAAGCGCTTGGCGAGGCGGTCGAGCTCCGACTCGCCGACCTGATCGGTCGTGACCTCCACCAACGTGTAGTGCCCACCCTCGGCGCGGGCGGTGATCGTCACTTTGCCGAGCGCGCCCGCGTAGGTGCGCCGCCGCGCCGCCTCGTCCGCCGGCGCGAGGCGCGTCCCGAAGAACGCCTTCGCCTGCGCGAGCACGCCGTCGGGACTCAGGGTGGTCCGATGGAAATACCTCACAGGCTCCCCTCCGATGCCGGCTTGAAGCGCCGCAGCGTCAGGCTGTTCAGCACCACACTCAGGCTCGACCACGCCATCGCCGCGCTCGCGAGCACCGGCGAGAGCAGCACGTGGAGCCACGGGTACAACACTCCGGCGGCGACGGGGATGCCGATCACGTTGTAGACGAAGGCCCAGAAGAGATTCAGCTTGATCGTCCCCATGGTGCGCCGCGACAGCTGAATCGCGGTCACCACGCCGCGCAGATCGCCACGGATCAGCGTCACGTCGGACGCTTCCATGGCGATGTCGGCGCCCGTCCCGATGGCGATCCCCACGTCAGCCTGCGCGAGGGCCGGCGCGTCGTTGATCCCGTCGCCCACCATCGCGACGTGCTTGCCCTGCCGCTGCAGCTTCTTCACGATGTCGGCCTTCTGCGACGGCAGCACTTCGGCCACGATCTCGCCGATCCCGACGTCTTTCGCCACGGCTTGCGCCCCCCGCTTCGAGTCCCCCGACACCATCATCACCGCGAGCCCCAGGCGCTTCAGGGCAGCGACGGCCTGGGGCGCCGTCGGCTTGATCGGGTCGGAGATCGCGATCACCGCGTACACGGCGTTGTTCACCACCACGATCACCGGCGTGCGCCCCTGGGCCGCGAGGCGGTCGGCATCCGGGCCGAGCGTCCCGAGCTCGAGGCTGCGCTCGCGGGCGTGACGCAACGAGATGACCTCGATGACGCGGCGGTCTACGATGCCCCGCACTCCCCGCCCTTCCATTGCCGCGAACTTCTCGACGGGCAGGACGTCGATCTGCCGCTCTTTGGCCGCCTTGGTCACGGCGAGCGCGAGCGGGTGCTCCGAGCGCTGCTCCACCGAGGCGGCCCACTTGAGCACTTCCCCTGGCGCCAGCGGCGTACCGTCCGGCCGCTGGGCCGTGACGATGTGCGTGACGGTCGGCCGGCCTTCGGTGATGGTGCCGGTCTTGTCGAGCAACATAGTGCGCACCCCGGCGAGTCGATCGAGCGCTTCGCCGCTCCGGATCAGGATGCCGTACTCGGCGGCCTTGCCCGTTCCCACCAGGATCGCCGTGGGCGTGGCGAGCCCGAGCGCGCAGGGGCAGGCGATGATGAGCACGGTCACGAGCGCGATGGTCGCGAACACGAGGGCCGGCGCGGGCCCCAGGTCGTACCAGATCACGAACGCCAGGATCGCCAGCGCGATGACGATCGGCACGAACACACCCGCCACCCGATCGGCGAGCTTCTGGATCGGCGCCTTGGTGGCCTGCGCGTCCTCGACCAGCTGGACGATCTGACCCAGCGCGGCGTCCTTGCCGACCCGCGTGGCGCGGAACGTCACGCTGCCCGTGGTATTCAGCGTCGCGCCGATCACCTCGTCGCCGATCTTCTTCGCCACCGGCATCGGCTCTCCGGTCAGCATCGATTCATTCACCGCGGAGGCGCCTTCCGTGACGATGCCATCGACCGGGATCTTTTCGCCGGGCTTGACGATCACGAGGTCCCCCGGTACGACCGCCTCGACCGCGATGTCGGTCTCCTTGCCGTCGCGCACCACGTGGGCCGCGCGCGGGCGGAGCCCGGCGAGGCGCCGGATCGCTTCCGAGGTACGACCCTTGGCACGCGCCTCTAGCAGCCGCCCCAGGAGGATCAGCGCGATGATGGCCGACACCGCCTCGTAGTAGACGTCGGGCGAACGCCCCGCGGCGGCGAGGGCCCCGGGGGCGAACGTGGCGACGAGCGAATACAGGTAGGCGGCGCCCGTGCCCACGGCGATGAGCGTGTTCATGTCGGCCGTGCGGTGCTTGAACCCGCTCCACGCGCCCCGGTAGAACTGGCCGCCCGACCAGACCACCACCGGTAGCGTGAGGACGGCGAGTCCGACCTTGATCCACTGCGGGTCGAGCGCACCACGGCCGGCGAGCGCCTGCTGGAGGAGCTCGGCGACCGGCATGAGCAGCCGCCCGAGCAAATCGACCTGCTTCAACGTCGCATCGGCATCGTGCGCCATCAGTAGCATCGATCCGAGCATGCTCACGACCGTCACGGCGGCCGCGAGAGCGAACTTCCCCGTGAGCGCGCGGACCTCGCGCTGACGCGCGAGCCGCTCCCGCTCGAGCGGATCCTCCGCGGCAATCGGCGCCGCGACCCGGAAGCCCGCCCGTTCGACGGCCTGCTCGAGAGCCTCCGCGGTCGCGGTGCCCGGGAGGTAGTCCACGGTGACGGTCTCCGTCGCCTGGTTGGCGGCGACGCGGATCACGCCCGGCACGCCGCGCAATGCCTGCTCGAGCGGCGCGACGCTCGGCGCGTAGTGGAGCTGCTCGACAGTGAAGGTCACGCCCGCTCGACCGCAGTCGTAGCCCGCAGCCCGGACCGTCTTGATCAGCTCGGCGACGTTCGTCTGGGCTTCGTCATAGTCGACCGCGCCCTTGCCGGTGGCGTAATTGACGGCGGCGCTGACGACGCCGGCGGCGCTCGCCAGCGCTCCCTGGACCGTGGCGGCGCACGAGGCGCAGCTCATCCCCTCGATCGGCAGGACGATGCGGCTCTTACTCATGAAACTTGTGCGGGGAGGTCGAGGGCCGCCGCTCGGCGGTGGCGGGCTCCACCACGAGGAGGCCCTTCAGCATGTTCATGCCGCAGCGGAAGCGGAATTCGCCTGCCTCCTCGGGTGTGAACTCGACCGGCGTGGTCTGAAACGCCGGAAGCGCGGCGTCGATGCCGAAGTCCTCGAACACGACGCGCTCCGAGCAATCCGCGGTCTCGTCGCGGTAGAACTGGAGCCGCACCGGCTCGCCGGCCCGCACCACGACCGTATCGGGGGTGTAGCCGCCCTTCACAACCACCCGCACCTCCTGCACGCCGGCGACGGTCGGCACCCCGGTGGCGGACCCCTCCGAGAGCAGGAAATACCACAGCACCCAGACGATGGCAGCGAGGCCGACGGCCGTGACGACGTACTGCGAGACGCTCACGCCTTCTCGTAGTACTCGATACCGAGGTGGGTGATCTGCTCCTCGCCCATCAGCCACCGGAGGGTGTTCTTGAGCTTGGTCTGCTGGATGAACAGATCGTGCTCAGGATACAGTCCCGGGGCCGTCTGGGGGCTCTTGAAGTAGAACGACAGCCACTCCTGGATCCCCGAGAGCCGGGCCCGTTGCGCCAGGTCGAAGAACAGCGCCAGGTCGAGGACGATCGGCGCTGCGAGGATGGAGTCACGGCACAGGAAGTCGACCTTGATCTGCATCGGATAGCCGAGCCAGCCGAAGATGTCGATGTTGTCCCACCCTTCCTTGTTGTCGCCGCGGGGCGGGTAGTAATTGATCCGCACCTTGTGGAACACGTTGCCGTACAGCTCGGGATACTGGTCCGGTTGCAGGATGTACTCGAGCACGCCGAGCTTGGACTCCTCCTTGGTCTTGAACGATTCGGGATCGTCGAGGACCTCGCCGTCCCGGTTGCCCAGAATATTCGTCGAGTACCAGCCCGCGAGCCCGAGCATGCGCGCCTTGAACGCCGGCGCGAGCACGGTCTTCATCATGGTCTGGCCGGTCTTGAAGTCCTTGCCGCCGATCGGGAGCCTGCGCTCCTCGGCCAGGTGCTGGAGCGCGGGAAGGTCGACCGTGAGATTGGGAGCCCCGTTCGCGAACGGAACGTTCTCCATCAGCGCGGCGTAGGCGTACAGCATCGACGGCGCGATGGCGGGATCGTTCTGCTCCATCGCCCGCTCGAACGCCTGGAGCGTCTGGTGCGCCGGCCCGGGCGTCAGGAACACCTCGGTCGAGGCCGCCCAGATCATCACGAGGCGGTCCGCACCGGAGCGCTGCTTGAAGTCGCGGATGTCCTGCCGCAGCTGCTCGGCGAGGTCGCGTTTGGTCTTGCCGCTCTTCACGTTGGTGCCGTGCAGCCGCTTCACGTAGCTCTGGTCGAAGGCCGCGGGCAGCGGCTTGATCCCCCTGAGAAAGTCCGCGATCGGCTCAAGGTGGGGCGTATCGAGGACCCCGGCCTTCCGCGCCGCGCCGTAGGCATCGTCCGGAATCGGATCCCAGGCGGCGAACACCAGGTCTTTCAGGTCGGTGAGGGGCACGAATTCCTTGATCTTCGGGCTCCGCTTGTCGGTGCGCTTCCCGAGACGGATGGTCCCCATCTGCGACAGCGACCCGATCGGCAGCCCCGTGCCCCGACGCACGTTCTCGACTCCCGCGATGAACGTCGTGGACACCGCACCCAATCCCACGAGCATCACGCCCAGTTTTCCTTTGGCGGGCGCGATGTCCCGACCGGCTTCGACCGCCACTATTACGGTCCTTTCCGAGATTGCAGCGCGGGCGCATGGCCCGGGAGTGTATCACGCTGGCGCGGCGGCCGCCTGACAGACGGCTCCCCGGCCGCACGCGCGACGTAGAGCACGCGCTGCACCACCGTCACCGAGGTGGCGAGCGCCAGCACGACGACGATCCAGAACAACAACATTCCGTGGTTCCCGGCGCCGAAAAACAGCGTCGGGGCGCCCAGCAGGAGCACCCGCTCGGCGCGCTGCGCAATGCCGACCTTGGCGGTGAGGCCCAGCCCTTCGGCACGCGCCCGCGTGTACGACACGATGAGCGACGCCGCGAGCGCGACGAGGCACGCGACCACAGCGAGCGTCAGCCGCTCGGGGGGCACCCCACCCCGCAGGAAGTACACCGCGATCCCGCTGAACAGCGCCGATTCGCCCACCCGGTCGAGCGTCGAATCGTAGAACGCCCCGAAGGTTGTGGTCATGTCCGCCCGGCGCGCCACGCGGCCGTCCAACAGGTCGAACATGCCGGACACGAGCAGCAGGAAGCCACCCAAGTGGACCCACCCCACGCCGAACGCCGTCGCCGACGCGATGACCACCAGCGTACCGACGGTGGTGATGAGATTGGGCCGAACGTGCAGGCGGATGAACACGATGGCGAGCGGATCGATCAGTTTCCCGAAGCCATCTCGCACGTTCTGGGGGATTACATTCATGGCCGGGGGAAAGTAGCGGGGCGCGACAAAAGTCTCAATAGAGCAAGTACTTGGCGCGCAAGCGCCGAAACTGCGCGAGCGGCCCATCCCACGCCCGCCAAATCGCGTCGGCGGTGCGGTCCGCGAGAATCGCGCGCCGGAGTTCCGCGCCCTGCGCCAGGCGGTCGAAGCGTGCCGCATCGAAACGCAGGGAATCGGGCTGGGCCGCCCGGATCGCCGTCAGCACGAGGGCGGCGGCGCGCGTCGGATCGTAACGTCGCCGATCCGTCACGCGCAACCGGATGCCGCGGACCTCGACGCCATCGTATTTCCCGTCGGTCGGCCCACGCGGAGTGAACGTCACGCCCGAGAGCTCCACCCCGTTCAATCCCTCCTGCGCCCACCGTCCCCCACCCCGCAGCCGCGGCAACACGGCCCCGGTGTCGAGCCACGGCGCACCGATCACCTGATACGCGAACGTCGTGCCGCGCCCGACCGAGAGATTCGTGCCCTCGAACAGGCACGTACCCGGATAGTGGAGCGCGCTCTCCAGGTCCGGCATGTTGGGCGACGGTCGAACCCAGGGCAGCCCCGTGTCGTCGTAGAACATCGCGCGTCGCCACCCCAACGCCGGGACGACGCTGAGACGGGCGTGGATCCCGAGGACGTCATTGGCGAACCGCGCCAACTCGCCCATCGTCATGCCGTGACGCATCGGCACGCCGAGGAAGTCGACGACGCGCTCCAGCGGACGGGGGGCGGCGGGCACATTCCCTTGGGCTGCGACACCGCCGATCGGGTTCGGCCGGTCGAGCACGACGACGGCCTTGCCGCGGCGCGCCCCCTCCTGCATCAGCAGCACGGCCGTCGGAGGATAGCTGTAGTAGCGGGCGCCGACGTCCTGCAAATCCACGAGCATGACGTCCACCGTATCGAGGGCGGCCATCCCCGACAGCGGCGTTCCACCGTAGAGGCTATAGATTGGTATGCCCGAGGCCGAGTCGTTGGCGTCGGGGAGCCCCGGGCGGTCTTCCGTACCGCGGAGCCCGTGCTCCGGACTGAGGATCACCACCAGGCGGACGCCTGGCGTGCCGCGCAACAGGTCGATGTCGCGGCGACCCAGCCGGTCCACGCCGGTCTGATTCGTGAGCAGCGCGACGCGCTTGCCGGCGACGACATGGATCGAGTCCGTCAGCAGCACCTCGATCCCCGGTCGTACCTGCGCACCCACGCGGGCCGACGGACAGATGGCGCAGGCGATCACCACCAACAGCGAGACAGAATGCGATCGCATAGGCTCCTGGTCGTTGCCGCCGTGCTGGGATGTGCCGGCGGTCAAACAGTCGGACGGACAGCCAAACCCGTCCCCCGTCCCTCGTCCCCCGTCCCCGCGGTGTTCGTCGACTCGCTGCTCGCCAGCCTCACGGTCCGCCAACAGGTCGGGCAGCTCGTCATCCCGTGGCTCTCGGGAAGCTACACCGCGCTGGACGATTCGCTCTTTCAGGTGGCGGCCCGGTGGGTGGACTCGCTCGAAGTCGGCGGGCTGATCATCTCGGTCGGCTCCCCGCTCGACATCGCCACCAAGCTCAACGCCCTGCAGCAACGATCCCGGTGGCCCCTCCTCGTATCGGCCGACCTCGAGTGGGGCGCCGGCATGCGCGTCGTGGGGGCAACCGCATTCCCGCAGATCATGGCGGTCGGCGCCACCGGCGATCCCCATGATGCCTACACGATCGGCGCGGCCGCGGGCGTCGAGGGCCGGGCCGTCGGCATCCACGTCAATTTCGCCCCTGATGCCGACGTCAACAACAACCCCGCGAACCCGATCATCAATATCCGCTCTTTCGGCGAGGACCCGCACACGGTGTCCCGCCTGGTAGCGGAGTACGTGCGGGGCCTGCACGAGCACGGTATGCTCGCCACGCTCAAGCACTTCCCCGGCCATGGGGACACGCAGACCGATTCGCACATCGGCCTCCCCGTCATCACGGCCGGGTACGCCCGCCTCGACTCGCTCGAGCTCGTCCCGTTCCGCGCCGGCATCGCCGCCGGGGCGGACGTGGTGATGAGCGCGCACATCGCGTTCCCCGCACTCACGGGGTCGAACGATCCAGGGACGTTGTCGGCGGCGGTGCTCACCGGGCTGCTGCGCGACTCGCTGCGCTTCACGGGCCTGGTCGCGACCGACGCCCTGACGATGGGCGCGATCGTGGCGAAGTACGGCGCCGGCGAAGCGACGGTGCGGGCGTTCCTCGCGGGCTCGGACCTGCTGCTCATGCCGGCGGATCCCGACTCCGCGGTCCTCGCGATGACGGCGGCGGTGGCGGCGGGACGGGTCACGCCGGAGCGGCTCGCGCAGTCGGTGCGCCGCGTGCTCGAGATCAAGCGTCGGCTCGGCCTGCTCGAGCACCGCACCGTCCCGCTCGACTCCATCCCGCCCGTGGTCGGCAGCAAACGGTTCCAGGACGCTGCCAATGACGTCGCGGTACGCTCCCTCACGCTGGTGCGCGACGTGGGCGGACGGCTGCACGCCTTGCGCGCGCGTGCCGGCCGGGTCGCCCTGATCGCGTACGCCGACGAGGCGAACTCGAGCGTCGGCCTGTTCCTCACCGATCTGTTGCGACAGGGCGGCGACACCGTGGAGTACTTCCGGCTGTGGCCCATGTCGGGGACCCTGTCGTACGATTCGGCGCGGGCCACCATCGCGCGGGCGCCTGCCACCGTGTTCGTCGCCAACGTCCGGCCCATCTCGTGGAAGGGGAACATCGCCCTCCCGGACTCGCTCGCCCAGCTCATCACGGTGACGGACGCGGCCCGCCCCACCGTGTTGGTTTCGCTCGGCAGCCCCTACCTCCTCAACCAGACGCCCACCGTGCGGTCCTACGTCATCGCCTGGAGCGGCGTGCGGGCCTCGGAGCGCGCCGTGGCGCTCGCGCTACTCGGCCGCGTGCCGATCGGCGGCCACCTCCCGACCCGCATCCCGCCGGACTACCCCCTCGGCTGGGGTGTGATTGTCCCCGCGGCACAGCCGTGAGGCAGCGCGTCCCCCTCACGCTCATTGCACTCATCACGGCGTGTAGCAGCACGGGGACCAGGGAGGGCACACCGGTCCCGGCGAGCGCGGGCATCCCGCGGGCCGCGCCGTCATCCCTGGGGTTCGACAGCACGCGCCTGGCAGGGGTGGTCGCGTATCTCCGGGCCGAAGTGGATAGCGGCGCATTCCCGGGTGCCGTACTCGCCGTGGGACGGCACGGCCGGCTCGCCCTGCTCGCGCCGGTCGGCCACTACGGCGTCGATGACCCGCGCCCCGTGGACGCCGGCACGCTGTACGACATCGCCTCGCTCACGAAGGTGGTCGGCCTCACCACCGCCTGCATGCTGCTCGTGGACTCAGCGCAGCTCGAGCTCGATGCGCCGATCGACCGCTATGTGCCCGCGTTCAAGGGGGGGGGAGCCATGAAGGATCGCGTGACGGTTCGCCAGCTCCTGACCCACTCGGCCGGCCTGGTGGCGGACCTCCCGCTGTACGACTCCACGTCGACGCGCGCCGCGGCGCTCGCCGCCGTGGACACGACGACGCTCGTCACGCCGCCGGGAACGAGTTACCGCTATTCCGACCTGAGCGCCATTGTGCTCATGCAGGCTGTGGAGCGCGTGACCGGCGAGCCGTTCGACCGCTTTCTCGCAGAGCGCGTGTTCGGACCGCTCGGCATGCCCGCGACGCGGTTCCTGCCGCCCGCCGCATCGCGCGACCGGATCGCGCCCACGGAGCACGATACCGTGTTCCGGCACCGCTGGCTCCGAGGAGAAGTGCACGACGAGAGCGCGGCGCGGCTGGGCGGCGTCTCGGGGAACGCCGGGCTCTTCTCCAACGCGCTCGACCTCTCTCGCTTCGCCGCGATGCTCTTGAACGGAGGAGCCTGGGACACGCTGCAGTTGATTCGCGCCGAGACCGTCGCGGAGTTCACCAAGCGTCAGGGCCTTCCGGCCGGCTCCACTCGCGCACTCGGCTGGGATACACCGGCGGACTCCGGGTACTCGAGCGCGGGCGCGAAGCTGTCCCGGCGCTCGTTCGGCCACACCGGTTTCACCGGGACCTCGCTGTGGATGGACCCCGAGCGCGACCTGTTCATCGTCCTGCTCACGAACCGTGTCCACCCCACGCGCGCGAGCACGGCGATCCTCCGGGTGCGGGCGCACGTCGCGGACCTCGTGGCCGACGCGCTCACCCATCCGGAGCTGTAGCGGCGTCGCTACTCCACCACCGTCTGCCAGCCGCGCCGCGACAAGTCGCGATAGATGATCGCGCCCGCGACGGCGGCCACCCCGAGCAGCGCGAGGCCGGCGAGCGTCTCTTGCAGCAGTAGCTTCCCCACGCCGAACAGCGCTCCATACACCAGGACGCAGCCCGCCACCCAGTCGATCAGATTGCCGAGGCCGCCGGCGGACGGGCGCACGTCGGGGGCAAGGGTGGCCACCGGTCCCCAGCCCGCCCGCGAGGGCCGGGTGCGGCGGTAGAACGCCACGAGCGTCGAGTCCGACTCGGGGCGCGTCAGGAACGTGACCGCGAGCCATACGACCGTGGTCACGGCCACCGTGACGAGCACGATGTGCGCGAAGTCCAACGGCCGGTCGCTGTCGAGCCCGCCGATCGTTTGCAACCCCACCGACACCACGAACGCGGTGATCATCGCGGCGACCTCGCTCCAGGCGTTGATGCGCCACCAGTACCAGCGCAACAGCAGCACGGCACCGGTCCCGGCGCCCGTGATGATCAGCAGTTTCCACGCTCCCCCGATCGACTCGATGCGGAAGGCCACCGCGGCGGAGATCACCGTGAGCAGCGCCGTGGCGACGCGCGACGCCATGACGTAGTGCGGCTCGCTCGCATCGCGGCGCACGAAGCGGCGATAGAAGTCGTTCACGAGATAGCTGGCGCCCCAGTTGAGCTGGGTGGCGATCGTGGACATGAAGGCCGCCGCGAACGCGGCGACCATGAGCCCACGGAGCGATGAGGGGAGATAGTCGATCATCACCCGGATGTAGCCGGTCTCCGGGTCAGCAAGCCCGGGATACAGGATGAGCGACGCCAACGCCACCAGGATCCAGGGCCACGGCCGCACGGCATAGTGCGCGATGTTGAACCACAGCGTCGCGAGCAAAGAGTGCTTCTCGTCCTTCGCGCTCAGCATCCGTTGTGCCACGTAGCCACCGCCGCCGGGCTCGGCCCCCGGGTACCACGTGGCCCACCAGTTCACCGCGATATAGACGAAGAAGGTGAGCATCGGCATCCACGCGGAGCCGACGTCGGGAACGAAGCTCAAGACCGACCCCTGACCCCCGCTCACGAGCTTCGCCTTCATCGCCTCGATCCCCCCTACCGCCTGCACCGCGACCACGGCCAGCACGATCACCATCCCCATCTTGATCACGAACTGGAACAGATCGGTCACCAGCACGCCCCACAGCCCCGAGAGCGTCGAGATGGCGGACGTCAGAACGATCAACCCGACCACGATCCACAGCGCTTCGCCCTTCGAGATGCCGAAGACCAGCTGGAGGATCTTCGCCATCGCGAGGTTGACCCAGCCGAGAATGATGCAGTTGATGAGCAGGCCCAAGTAGATGGCCCGGAAGCCCCGCAGGAACGCGGCCGGCGGGCCGGCGTAGCGGATCTCCGAGAACTCGATGTCGGTCATGACGCCGGCGCGCCGCCACAGGCGGGCGTAGAAAAACACCGTCAGCATCCCGCTCATGAGCAGGTTCCACCAGAGCCAGTTCCCCGCGATCCCGTTGCGCGCCACCAAGCCGGTGACGACGAGCGGCGTATCCGCAGCGAACGTGGTCGCCACCATCGACGTGCCGGCCAGCCACCAGGGCACGTTCCTCCCGGAGAGAAAGAACTCCGCCGTGTCCCGGCTGGCGCGGCTCTTGTAATACAGGCCGACGGCGATGTTGAACAGGAAGTACAGGGCTACGACCGACCAATCGGCGAGCGTTAGTCGCATAGCGGCGGCAGCCTCGCGGCGGAGAGTTGACTTGCCCGCAGGAACCGTCTAAGTTCGCACGTGACTGGAGGATCGCAATGGCCACGACGCAACACACCAGCCCCATTACCCTCACGGTGACCGAGCAGGCGGCGGTCGAGGTGAGGAAGTTCATGGCGGAAGAGAAGGTGTCGCCCGAGACCGCCGGGCTCCGCATCGCGGTGCTCCCGGGCGGGTGCTCGGGCTTCAAGTACAGCTTGAACATCGAAGACAAGCCAGCCGAGGACGACGTCGTCATCGAGACGGGCGGCGTGCGGTGCTTCGTGGACGCCTTCAGCGCCCAATACTTGAACGGTGTCACCCTGAACCACAAGAGCAACTTCCAGGAGTCGGGGTTCACCTTCGAGAACCCGAATGCCACGGGCGGCTGCGGCTGCGGATCATCCTTCACGGTGTGAGGCCGTTGGCCACGTTCTGGTCGGCATTCCAAGCCCGCGCGCGTCGCGGGCTTTTTGTTGCCCAACAGTGCACCGCGCGCTCGACGTAGCGGTCATCGCGGCCTACTGCGCCGCGGTCGTCGTGTTCGGTCTGGTACTGTCCGGACGCCAGCGGGATGCGCGCGACTATTTCCTGGGCCACCGCGGCCTGCCGTGGTGGGCCATCATGCTGTCCATCGTGGCCACCGAGACGTCCGCCCTCACGGTGATCTCGTTTCCCGGCATCGCGGCTCGCACCAACCTCGTGTGGCTGCAGGTCACGTTCGGCTATCTGATCGGGCGCATCGGGGTCGCGGCGTTCCTGCTACCGGGGTATTTCGAAGGGACTCAGGACACTGCCTACGAGCGGCTGGAGCGCCGCTTCGGCCCCGGGGCGCGGCGCGCCGCCTCCGGGCTGTTCCTCCTCACCCGCGCCCTCGCCGACTGCGTGCGCATCTTCGCGACCGCGATTCCGCTCGCCATCATCCTCTATGGAGTCCCAACTCCCGGCAGCCTCGCCGTTGGCATCCTCGCAATCGGGATCGTGACGGTGATCTATACGTGGGTGGGCGGGCTGCGCGCGGTCGTGTGGGTGGATGTGATCCAGCTCGGGGTGTATCTGCTGGGCGGGATCGCGACACTCGTGGTCGCAACGCACCTCGCCGGAGGCGTGAGCGCCTTCGCGCGCGCCTGGGACCAGGGGAAGCTCGTGGTGCTCGACTTCCGCCCCTCGTTCAGGATCCTCTACACCTTCTGGGGAGGCCTCGTAGGCGGCGCGCTGATCGCGGGCGCATCACATGGCACGGATCACCTGATCGTTCAACGGTTGCTCGCCGCCCGTGGCCTGAAGGACGCGCAGCGGGCGCTCATTGGGTCTGGAATATTCATCATCTTCCAAATCGGGCTGTTCCTGGTGGTGGGCACGAGCCTGTGGCTTGCAGGAGCGGACGATCTCAAAATGCGCGGCGACGCGATCTACCCCACGTTCGTGATCAACCAACTCCCCCCCGGACTCGCGGGCCTCGTGGTCGCTGGGATTCTGGCGGCCGCGATGAGCAGCCACGCGTCCGCGGTCAATTCGCTCGCCTCGGCGTCCACCCATGACTTCTATGCGCCGCTCTCGGGGCGCCACGACCCGACGCACCTCTTGTGGGTAGGGCGCTGGCTCACCTTGTTCTGGACCGCGGTGTTGGTGGCGGGAGCGATGGCCTTCCGGGACCAGAACACGCCCGTCGTTCAACTCGCGCTCAGCATCACGTCCGTGACCTGGGGCAGTCTCCTCGGGACCTACGTGTTGGGTGGCCTGTGGCCGCGCGCCCGTCAGCGTGACGTGATTATCGCCATGGTGGCAGGCGTGCTGATCATGATGCCGATCGTGCTCCCGGCGGTCATCCCGCGTTTCCCCGAGCGCTGGCACTGGCTCCCGGGTCTCGCCTGGCCGTGGTACGTGCCGCTGGGGACGGCGGTGACGGTGGCGGTGGGGATGCTGTCCTCACTGGTGGGACGGGCGGACAGCCGGACGGGCGGACAGGACGCCCAGACAGCATGACTTCACGGTCGTCCCGACCGCCCGACCGCCCGACCGCCGTGTTTCTCGGTGTCGACGCCGGCGGCTCCCACTCCACGGTGGTAATCGGCTCGCGGAAGAAGATTCTCGGCCGGGCCGACGGGCCAGGCGCCGCGATGCGGCCCGGCGGCGCGGCCAAGTCCGCGGCCGTGCTGGCCGAAACCGCGGGGCGCGCCGCCGCGCAGGCGGGACGGGATCTGCCCGTCGAGCGCGCGGTGGTGGGCGCCGCCGGAGCGGGGCGCGCCCAGGAGCAGGCGGAGCTCGAGGCGGCGCTCGTCGAGGCGGGGGTGGCTCGGCGCGTGCGGGTGCTCGCGGACGGCGAGGTCGCCCTCGCCACGGCGTTCGGCACCGGCCCCGGCATCCTCGTCAATGCGGGTACCGGCTCGATCGCCTACGCGCGTGACCCCGCTGGCGAGCTGCATCGCGCCGGCGGGTACGGGTGGCAGCTGGGCGACGAAGGCGGCGGCTATTGGCTCGGCCGCCGCGCGCTCGACGCCGCCGCGCGAGCCCAGGACGGACGGGGCGAAGGGTCCACCCTGCTGGCGCGCCTGCTGGGAGCGCTCGGCCTCCAGCACTTCGACGACCTGGTGCGCTGGACCGCAACCGCCACGCCGGCCCAGGTGGCGGCGCTCGCGCCACACGTGCTCAACGCCGCGCGCGAAGGCGAAGGAGTCGCGCGTCAGGCGATGGACGACGCGGCGCGCGAGCTCGCGGAGCTGGCCGCGGTATTGGCACGGCATTTTCCGGGCACGGGGCCGGTGTCGGTCGCCATCGCCGGAGGCCTGCTGCTGCCTCAGTCGCCGCTCACGGCCGCCTTCCGCGACCGGCTCGGCACCGCGCTCACGCGGGCGCGGCTCGTGCCGGACCAGATCGATTCGGCGGTGGGGGCGTTGAAACTGGCGGCGGAACTAGGCGGCTAGCTTACCGTCGGCGCTCACGGAGCGCGGATCCCACTCGCTTTCCGTTCGGGCCACGTATACCGCCGCGCTCATGTCCCCCACGACGTTGATCGTGGTCCGAGTCATGTCCAGGATTCGGTCCACGCCGATGATCAACGCAATCGTCAGTGGCTCGACGTTCACGGCGGCCAGCACGCCCATCAACAACGGCAGGGATCCGCCGGGGACACCGGCGGCGCCAACGGCCGTGATCACGCTGAGGATCATGACGACGACCTGTTGGGATAATGTGAGGGGAACGCTGAAAACCTGCGCGAGGAAGAGCACGGTGACGCCCTCGAACAGCGCGGTGCCGTTCATGCACATCGTCGACCCGAGGGGGAGCACGAAGCCGGCGATCTTCGGCGGGATCTTCAGCTCCTGTTCCGCGACAGCGATGTTGGTCGGAAGCGTGGCATTGCTCGAGCTGGTGGAGAACGCCGTGATGATGCTGGCCCGGATCCGGCTGTAGAACACGCGCGGCGAGAGACCGCCGAATACGCGGACTAGCGCGGAGATCGAGATGGCGCCATGCAGGAGGAGCCCCACGAGGACGACGGCGACGTACAGCCCCAGTCTTTGCAGCAGCGCGAACCCGAAGCGGGACGTCACGACGAAGATAAGCCCGAACACGCCGTACGGGGCGAGCCGCATGGCGAAGTCGATGATCTTGACTATCGCTTCGCCCAGCGCATCGAGGACGCGCACCATCGGCCTGGTCTTCTCTTCGGGGAGCAGCGTCAGCGAGGCGCCGAACACCAGGGAAAAGAAGATGATCCCCAGCATGTCGAGTGAGGCCGCGGCCTTGATCGGGTTGCTAGGGACGATGTTCACAAACATGTCGACGCCGAACTTGCCTCCCCCGCCCGCCTGTAGGCCCTGCGCTTGGGCGCGGTAGGTCGCCAGCAGCTCCTTGACGAGGGCGGGGTCAAGCCCGACCCCAGGGCGAACGAGGTTGACGAGGGCCAGTCCGATCGTCGCGGAAATGGCGGTCGAAACCAAGAAGTAGGCGATGGTCCGCCCTCCAACACGCCCGATCTTGCGGATGTCGCCGAGCCCTGCGACGCCGAGCGTGAGCGAAGCGAACACCAGGGGCACGATCGTCATCAGGAGCATCCGCAGGAAGATCTGGCCCACCGGACCGGCGACGTTGTTGCCCACCCATTGCACCTTATCGGCGGCCCGCTCGGCGGGGATCCCGATCCACGCGACCCAGTCCGCCCCGGTGGCGAACGCGTTCGCCACGATGCCGACGCTGGCGCCCGACAGCAGCCCGATGATGATCTTGGTGTGGAGCTTCACCGCGAGTCGAGCCCGAGACGGCGCACCCGGCTGTGGCGTACTCCGTACAGGAAGTAGAACGCCACGCCGATCGCCATCCACAGACCGAACCGTACCCACGTGAGCAGGGGCAGGTTGACCATGAGGTAAAGGCAAAACGCCGCAGACACCAGCGGGAGGACGGGCACCCACGGCGTCCGGAATGGGCGGGGCCGGTCCGGCTCGCGACGTCGCAGCACCACGATGCCGAGCGCCACCAACACGAATGCGAACAACGTCCCGATGTTCGTGAGCTCCAGCACCCAGCCGATCGGGGCGAACGCGGCGGAGACGGCGACGAACACCCCGGTGATGATGGTGGTGATGTGCGGGGTCTTGTACGTCGGGTGCACGCGGGCCGCCCAGGGCGGCAGCAGGCCGTCGCGCGCCATCGACATGAAAATCCGCGCCTGACCCAGCTGGAACACCAGCAAGACCGACGTCATCGCGGCCACCGCCCCGAGCGCGAGGATGCCGGCGGCCCAATCGGCGTGGATGTACTGCAGCGCGACCGCCAGCGGATCGGGCACATTCAGTTTGTCCCACGGAATCAGCCCGGTCAGGACGAGCCCGATGGCCACGTACAGCACGGTGCAGACGATCAGCGATGCGATGATGCCGCGCGGAATGTCCCGCTGCGGATTCTTCGCCTCCTCGGCAGCCGTGCTCACCGCGTCAAACCCAATGTACGAAAAGAAGATGATCGCGGCCCCGACGCTGATGCCTTTCAACCCGTTCGGCGCGAAACTGGGCGTGGTCCACAGCTCGGGGCGGATGTACTTGAGCCCGACGAACAGGAACAACCCGATGATCCCCACCTTGATCGCGACCATCACCGTGTTCACGCGGGCCGACTCTTTGGTCCCCATGACGAGGAGCCAGGTGATGAGGGCGACAATCGCCAGCGCGGGGAGGTTGAAGACGATCGGGATGGGCCCCAGGTGCGGCGCCGCAGCGAGCAGTGCAGGATCGCCCAGCGCCGTGCGCAAGTCGGTCACGAGCCAGCGCGGCAGCTCGACTCCGAGGCCCCGCAGCAGCGAGTCGAAGTACCCGGCCCATCCGATGGCCACCGCGATGTTGCCGACCGCGTACTCGAGGATCAGGTCCCACCCGATGATCCAGGCGACGAGCTCGCCCAGCGTGGCGTAGGCGTAGGTGTAGGCGCTTCCCGAGATGGGGATCATCGCCGCGAATTCGGAGTACGTGATCGCGGCGAAGGCACTGGTGACGCCGGCGAGGAGGATCGAGACCACGATCGCCGGCCCGGCGCCGACGTGACCGGAATCCCCCGCGATCGCGGTTCCAATCGCGGCGAAGATCCCTGCCCCGATGACCGCGCCGATGCCGAGCGCGGTTAGCTGAAGAGGACCGAGAGAGCGCCTCAGCCCACCACCGACCTCGCTGTCGGCGATGCATTGGTCGACGGTCTTGCGACGGAAGAGCTGCGCGCTAGACAAAGAGCGGCGCCAGCACGAGCGTGACCGTGCTCAGGAGCTTGATGAGCACATGCAGCGACGGGCCGGCGGTGTCCTTGAACGGATCACCCACCGTGTCGCCCACCACGCCGGCCTTGTGCGCCGGACTGCCTTTCCCGCCGTACTCGCCGGTCTCGATGAACTTCTTGGCGTTGTCCCACGCCCCCCCGCCGTTGTTCAGCAGGGTCGCCATGAGAATGCCTCCGATCGTGCCGACCATCAGGAACGACGCGACCGCCTCGGCGCCGACGTGGAACAGCACCTTGAAGACCAAGCCTACCACGATCGGCATGCCCACGGCGAGCAGGCCGGGAGCCACCATCGCCTTGAGCGCGCCGATTGTCACGATGTCCACCGCCCGCCCGTAGTCGGGACGCGACGTCCCTTTGAGGATCCCGGGGTCGGCCTGGAACTGCCGGCGCACTTCCTTGATCACGCTGACCGCGGCCTTGGTCACGGCGCTGATCGCGAGCGCCGAGAACCAGAACACCAGCATGGCGCCCAGCAGGCCGCCCACGAACACCTCGGGCTTCGAGATGTCGACCGAGGCGAGCGGGGAGCCCAGGAGGGCCACCTCGTCCAGGTACGCGGAGAACAGCAGGAACGCGGCCAGCGCCGCCGAGCCGATGGCGTATCCCTTGGTGAGCGCCTTGGTCGTGTTGCCGACCGCGTCGAGCCGATCGGTGCGCTTGCGGATGGCTTCGGGCTGGTGCGACATCTCGATGATGCCGCCCGCGTTGTCGGTGATGGGACCGAAGGTATCCATGGCCAGGATGTAGGCGGCGGTGCCGAGCATTCCCATCGTCGCCACCGCGGTGCCGAACAGCCCCGAGTGGGCGAGGCCGCTCGAGGCGCCGAGCTTGTACGACGCGATGATGGCGGCGGAGATGGTGAACGTCGGCAACGCCGTGCACTCGAGGGCCACGGCGAACCCGGCGATGATGTTGGTCGCCGGGCCGGTGACCGAAGCCGCCGCGATCGACTTCACCGGGCGGTAGCGGTATTCCGTGTAGTACTGGGTGATGTAGACGAAGGCGATGGAGGTGGCGATGCCGATTACGCCGCACAGCGCGAAATGCCACCAGGCGTCGGCGTGCGAGACTGGATTGAGGAGCCAGTAGGTCCCGCCGACGAAGCCGGCCGCCGCGAGCAGCGCGGTCCACATGTACCCGCGGTTGAGGGCGTGCATCGGGTCTTCGTCCTCGCGGGCCTTCACGACCAGCACGCCGATGATCGAGGCCACGAGTCCGAAGGCCCGTGCGACGAGCGGGAACAGCATCAACCCCACCACCTGCGCCGGACTGAAGACGCCGGGGTTCGCGAGAGCCAGGCCCGATCCCAGAATCATCGCACCGATGTTCTCGGCCGCCGTGGACTCGAACAGGTCGGCACCGCGCCCTGCGCAGTCGCCCACGTTGTCGCCCACCAGGTCTGCGATCACGGCGGGGTTGCGCGGATCGTCTTCGGGGATGCCTGCCTCGACCTTACCGACCAAGTCGGCGCCGACGTCGGCGGCCTTCGTGTAAATGCCACCGCCCAGCTGTGCGAACAGCGCCACGAACGACGCGCCGAAGCCGTAGCCCACGATCATGAGGGGGATCTTGGTCGGCTCGAAGTGCAGGGCCTCGAGCACCGTGTATAGCAGCCCCACGCCGAACAAGCTCATCGCGACCACGAACAGCCCGCTCACCGCCCCGCCCCGCAGCGCGATCTGCAGCGCTTTGTTGAGGCTCGAGCGCGCCGCGCTCGCGGCTCGGATGTTCGAGCGCACGGCGACGTACATACCGACGATGCCGGCCACGCCCGAGCACAGGGCGCCGAACAGGAAGGATAAGGTCGTCGTGAGCGCGAGGGTCGCGGCGGCTGGCTCGCCGGCGTGCGGCTTGCGGAAAAAGGCGTACAGCACGTAGATGAGCACGCCGAGCGCGATGCTCAGGAGACCGATCGTGCGGTACTGGCGCCGCAGGAAGGCTTCCGCGCCTTCCTGGATCGCGTCGGAGATCTTCCGCATGTCAGCGGTGCCGTTGTCTTGCCGGAGGACGTAGCCCCGCAGGCCCCAGGCGACGGCCAGGGCGAGGACAGAGAGCCCGAGGACGAGAACCATCAGCATAGTAGGTTGTGGCTCCTTGGAGCCCGCGCGGCGGCGGGCTAGTTACCGATGCGAAGGGGGACCGTTACGACAGAGGTCACGTTCCGCCCGTCCCGGGTGTGGGCCGGGTAGAACAAATACGCCATCATGCGCTGCTGGAACTCCCGACCGTACGTCGCATCGGCAATCGGCGGGACCACGTCCACCCGCGTGACGCGGCCCTCGACTGAGACCCAGAACTTCACGTGGTACGTGCGACCGGCCACCGAGCCGGGAACCCCGGCCAGCGGCGGCAGAATCGCCGTCCGCGGCGAGGCGGGGAAAATGTAACTCGCTTCGTCGCCCGTTCCAGACCCCACGCCGACACCGGCGGCCGCCCCAGGACCCGTCCCCCGCCCTCCGGCCCCCCCGCCCGCGTTGCCACCCCCGCCACCCAGCGCGGCCGTCGGCACGGCCAGGGTGGTCTGCGGCAGGTCGACCGGCGGCAGCTCGACGTGGATGCGGCGCAACGCGGACAGATCGGAAAGGATAAGGCGCGGCGGCAGGGCCATCTCGACGGCCGCCGGGGCCCCCGCCGGGATGGCGAAGAAGTTCACCCTCGCCTCCCCCGACGCCCCCGACCCGCCCTGTCCTCGTCCCAGGATCTCACGCCCACGGATGACGAGCGCGCCGACGATCACCGCATGCACGAACACCGCCAACACCGCTCCGGGGCCGAGTCGACGCCGGCCAAGGGGCAAGCGGAGCCCGGGGAGCGGTGAGCGGTCGGGGGAGGGTGGGTTCACGGTGCCTGTGGTATACCCCGACAACGAAGCTAGGGGCGCAGCATGCCGCGCCCCTATCCTCGACTCGCGCCCTCGCAGGCGCAGCTATTTCTTGGCCTGCTCCGGAGGCGTGAAGCCGATGACCTGGACCCCCGCGCCGTGCGCGATGTCCATGGCCTGCATCACGTCGACGTACTTGCGGTTCGGCGCCGCCTTGATGAACAGCAGCTTGGCCGGGCGCGGGTCATAGATCTGGCGAAACGCCTGGTCGAGCTGGTTGAGCGCGTAGGGTTGTCCGTTGATCGCATACGACCCGTCGGCGCGCAGCTCGAGTACGATCTGGGCTTGGGGGGGCGTCTTGCTCTTGGTTTGCTGCTTCGGTGGCACCTGCACGTCGAACGCCTTGCGGGACATCGGCTGGGTGATCATGAAGATGATCAGCAGCACCAGCAGCACGTCGATCAGCGGCGTGACGTTGATCTCGGAGCTGAGCCCCTCGCCGCCGCCGGTGGACCCCATCGCCATCGGTCAGCCCCCTTCCTTCTTCTTCTTCGTGAGCGTCTGCTTCTGTTCGGTGATGGCGCCGACGACGCGCACGCCAGCCTGGCGCGCGATCTCGATCGCCTGCTGTACGCGGCCGAACTCGATGTTCTGGTCGGCCTTGAGGAACAGGATCTTGTCCTGCGTGCGCGTCTCGTAGATCGCCTGGAGCCGCTCCGGCAGCTGGTCGTCCGGGATCTGTCTCGGTCCCGACCCCAGGTCGAGCCAGAACCTCCCGTCCTTGTCGATCCCGAGCCGAACCTCGTCCGACCCTTCCGGACGGTTCTCGGGGTTCTGCGAGCGCGGGATCGTGGCCTGGAAGCCGGCGGCGATCAGGGGCGTGACGATCATGAAGATGATCAGCAGCACCAGCATCACGTCGATCAGCGGCGTGACGTTGATGTCGGCCTTGACGGCCGCCCGGGCGCTAGTGGCTGACAGGGCCACTGGTCTGCGACGCCTTCTGCGTCTGGAATTCCTTGGTGAAGATCGAGCGGCCGAACTCCGACCCGACGCTCTTGATCAGATAGTCGATCAGCTCCTTCGAGGTGTAGGTCATCTCGACGGAGAGGAAGTCGATCTTGGTCGTGAAATAGTTGTAGAGCCACACCGCCGGAATGGCGACGATGAGACCGAACGCGGTCGTGATCAACGCTTCCGCGATGCCGGCGGACACGGCCCCGAGCGAGCCGCCACCCCCCGATGCCGCCATGCCGGTGAACGCGTTCACGATCCCCATCACCGTGCCCAGCAGCCCGACGAACGGCGCCGTGGAGCCCGTCGTCGCCAGGATGCCGAGGCCGCGCTTCAGCTCGGCCGACACGATGAGAATCTCGCGCTCCACCGCGCGCTCCACCGAGTTGATGTCGGCCGCCGTGATCGTAGCGCGGTCCCGCAGCAGCGGCTTCACCTCGGAGAGCGCCTCACCGACCACGCGCGCCACGTGGCTCTTCTTCTGCTTCTCGGCGAGCTTGATCGCACCGTCGAGCTGCTCCTCTTGCAGGAAGCGGGAGAACTCGGGCGCGAACCGCCGCGTCTCCCCCTGCGACCGGAGGATCTGGTACAACTTCTGGAAGGCGCTCGTCCACGAGAAGATGGACATCGCCGCCAGGATGAGGACGATGGACTTCGCGAATAAGCCCATCGAGATGAACAGGTCGTAAAGCGAGAGGCTCATGGGGCGAAGGCTCCTTTGGGGTCCCTACTGTTTGAGCCGGAAGTCGATCGGAATCTGAATCAGCACGCGTACCGCCCGACCGTGCACCCGCGCGGGTCGGAACAGCGCTTTCAGAACGTAGCTCTTGGCCGATTGATCGAACCCGGGGTTGGGGCTCTGCAGCACTTTGACGGACGGCGGCTCGGCCCGCCCCAGCGTGTCGATGATCGCCTGCACCAGCACGCGGCCCTGGATCTGCGCCTGCCGCAACAGCTCCGGAAACTGCAGTGTCGGCCCGGAGAGCACCGCGGGTTTCTCCTCGACGATCGCCTCCATAAACACTTCGTTGCCGGTCGGCACCATCCCGCTCGCCAGGCCCCCCTCGACGCCAGTGCCCGAGTAGTCTTTAGGATCGAAATGCTCCTGGAGGTTCACCGGGGGAATGTTCGTCGGGATCACATCCGGCGCGACGACCGTCTGGAATCCCTTGAGCGGTACGTCCAGCTGCACGGGCTGCTGCTCCGGCGGCTTCTCCTGCTTCGGCTGGTCAACGAACACCATCGCCGTGTCGACCTTGACGCTGTTGTCGGCCTCGCCGGCGCTCAACGTCGCGTACACCGCCCCCGCGATCACGACGGTGTGAATCACGAGCGACACCGCGCCCACGCCGAAGATCCGCCTGCTGTTCTTCTTGCGCTTGGACTCGATGAGATTGTCGAACACGGGTTTCGTCCTCCAGTGCACGATCGGGTAACTGCTTATGAAATACCGCCGACAGGCCTCCGCCCGCTAGTGGAGCCCCCATTACAAAACGATGACAGCCGGGTGAGGGGTCGCCTTCACCGGCTCCGCAGCGTGAGGCGCCATTGCATCACGACCCGCACCGCGCGGCCCTGGACTCGCCCGGGCGAGAACCGCGCCGGGCGGACGTGGTCGACCAGGGTCTCCCGCAGCGCCGGGCTGGGCGACGACACCACCGCGATGGAGCCCGGCTCGACCCGCCCCGTGCTGTCGACCACGAACCGAACGAGCGCCACCCCACCCATGATGCGGCTCGCGCCCCCGCTCCGGACGGTGACCATCTCGGACTCTCCGGGGAGCGGGCGCGGCGCCTGGTCGAGCCCGCGACACTCCGGGACGCAGCTGTACAGCGTGTCGAGCAGGGGCCCCGCGGCCAGGCGAGCGAGTGCGGCCGAGGGATGCGCGGCCGTCGGCGGCGGCTGGACCGAGCGGCGCACGGCCTCGAACTCGGCGGCGAGGAGCGAGTCGATCTGCACCAGACCGGCGACCTCGAGCCGCGGATCGAGCGTCAGCGCGTCGCGAAACGACTCGTGCGCGAGACTGTCCCGGCCCTTGAAGAATTGGAGGACGCCCCGCCACACGAGCGCGTTCACGTGGTCGCGGCCGGTCGCGACGGTGCTCGAATCGAGCGCGAGCCCGATCAGCACAAGCGCCGAGTCCACGTTGCCGGCGCCGAGCTGAGCGCGCGCCGCCGTCACGAGATCGGCGGCCCGGGCCTGCGCCGCCATGACCTGTGCCGCGCCGACCTCCACGCCAAGCGCCAGCCCCACCACCACCGTCGCCGCTCTCATTGAGCGACTAACCTACGCGCCGGCTCGCGGGTCAGCGAGTCGGCGTGAGTGTGAAGCCGATCGGCAGGCGCACCAACACCCGCACCGCCCGGCCGTGCGCGCGCCCCGGTCGGAACACGGCGCTCAGCACGAACGCGCGGGCGGCATCCTCGAAGCCGGCGTGCGAGCTGTGGAGCACCAGGGAGGCAGGCTCCGCCCGACCGACGGTGTCGATCACGACCTGCACGACCACCGTCCCCACAGTCCCGGTGCGCCGCAGCACTTCCGGGTACGCGAGCGCCGGGCCGGCGAGCAGCACCGGTGGGTCGTCCACCGCGGCCGGGCTCCACGGACCATCCGGCACCCCGGTCACGCCACGGTCGCCACGTACGTCGCCAGCGCCGCGGCGCAGGGACTCGGCGTCGAAGGGCGGGCGGGCGTCGATCGGCGGAAGACCGATGGGCGCTTGTGGCGGCACATCGATCGGCGGCGCTGTTGGTCCGGGCATCGGGTCGAACCGGTCAACGGGCGACGCGTCCTCGGACGGGAGCGGCCACGAAATGACGATGGGCGGGCCTGCGGCGCCGGATACTCGGTGCGGTCGCAGCGTCGCCAGGACCGCGGCCGCGCACACGCCGGCGTGCACCAGCACGGCCATGGTGCTGCTCGGCACCGGCGCTCGAGCGGCGCTGGGATTCCTCGATGCGATGAGTCGGTCGAACATGGAGATCCCTCAAGAGAGCGGTCTCCATCAGGATGCCATACGTCGCTTGCGGCGGGATGGCTCGAGCGTGACGAACTGATGACGGCGACGTTAGGTCTTCGTCGCCGGCGGCTCGCGTGGCAGCGTGACGGTGAACGTCGTCCCCCGCCCCGGGCGGCTCACGACATCGATGCGCCCGCCGTGTGCCTCGGCGATCCACTTGCAGATGGCGAGGCCCAGGCCGGCGCCGGAGCGCTCACCGGTGCGCGTGCGTGCCGAGTCGGCGCGCCAGAAGCGATCGAAGATGTGCGGGAGATCCCCCGGGGCGATGCCGATCCCCGTGTCGGCGACGCTGAGGGTGACCCTGCCGTTCGCGGAGCCCAGCTGCATGCGCACTGTCCCGCCCGGGGGAGTGTACTTGACGGCGTTGGTCAGGAGGTTCAGGATCAGCTGGCGGATGCGCGTCGCGTCGACCGCGACGACGATCGGCTCGGGCGGCGTCGCGACCTCCACCCGCACCCCCGACTCCTCGGCGAGCAGCTCGCCGGTCTCGCGGACCTCTTCGACGATCCCCCGCAGGTCCACGGGCTCGCGGTGCAGCGGCGCGATGCCTTCGTCGGCGCGCGCCAGCGTGAGCAGCGCGTCCACCAGCTCCGTCATGCGCTTGATCTCCTGGAGCGTCTCCTCCAACGTCGCGAGCGTGTCCTGAGGCAGGTTGGGGGTCGTGATCGCGCGCTCCACGCCGGCGCGGAGCACGGTAAGGGGCGTCTTCAGCTCGTGACTCGCGTCGGCCGTGAAGCGGCGCAGGGCGGCAAAGCTGCGCTCCAGCCGGGTCATCATCTGGTTCAGCGTTTCGGCGAGCCGACCGAGCTCGTCTTTCATGAGCGGCTCGGCGAGGCGACGGTGCAGGCTCCGTCCGTCGGTGATCTCGCGGACCTCGGTGATGATCTGATCCACGGCGGCGAGCGCGCGCCGCGAAATCCACGATCCCATCAGCAGGGCGAGGGCGAGCCCGAGCGGCAGCACCAGGGCGAAGGTGGAGAGCAGCTCGTCGGGCCCGAGCTCGGCCGTACGGACGTCCGCCCCGGCGAGAATCGCCCCGAACTCCGGGCCGGCACCGGTGACGTAGTGAACCACATAGTGGATCTTCGGGCCGTTGGGCTCGAGTCGGACGGTGCCGCTGGACCGTCCGGAGAGCGGGGCGCTCGCCAGGCTCCGCAGCTGCTCCACCTGCTGGAACGTCAAGGCCCGCGCGTCCGACGAAGCGAACAGCAGACTGCCGTCGCGCGCCGTGATCACGAGGAAGTCGGGGACCGCTTCGAGCAACGCGGCCAGATCCGGGATGAGCACAGGGCGGTGCGCCGTGTCGGCTCGCACCAGCGTCCCGCGCGCGCGGTAGCTCTCGGCGAGAATGCCCGCCGTCAGTGACGCCTCGGACTGAATCCGCTGGTCGAGATCCTGGTAGGACGCGCTGCGGCGGTCGAGGTACAGCACCCCGGCGAAGGCGGCGAGGGTGAGGGCGAGCACGCCCGCGTACCAGGCGGTGAGCCGCCCGCGCAGCGTCTGCAAGTCACGCCTTCACGACGTAGCCGACCCCGCGCACCGTGTGGATCAGCTTGGGGTCGCGCCCGTGGTCGAGCTTCTTGCGCAGCCGTGTGATCACGACGTCCACGATGTTCGTGCCGGGGTCGAAATGGTAGTCCCAGGCGTACTCCGTGATCAGGGTCCGCGACATGACGCGGCCCTGGTGGCGCATCAGGTACTCGAGCACCGCGTATTCTTTGGGGGTGAGCTCGATGAGCTTCCCGCCCCGCCGTACCTCGCGGCTCCCGGTGTCGAGCGTCAGGTCCGCCACCTTGAGCACCGGCGGCGCGATCGCCTTGGGGCGCCGCCCGAGCGCCTCCACCCGGGCGAGCAGCTCCTCCAGGGAGAACGGCTTCGTGACGTAGTCGTCGGCGCCCATCTTGAGCGCCTGCACCTTGAAGTCCACGGCGTCCTGCGCCGTGAGCACCAGCACCGGCATTCCCTCGCCGCGATCGCGCAGCGTGCGCAGCACCTCGAGACCCGACAATGCGGGAAGGCGCAGGTCGAGCACGAGCATGTCGTAGTGACCGCCGGTCGAGAGGCGCAACCCTTCGGCGCCGTCCCCGACCAGGTCCGCGTGGAAGCCGGCCTCGGTCAGGCCGCGCTTCACGTACTGTCCGACGGTCTTGTCGTCTTCGACGACGAGGATTTTCATCCCGTGGGGAGGTACACCCGGAAGTTCGATCCCACGCCGACCTGCGACTCGACGTCGATCCGCCCCCGGTGCTCGGCGATGATGCCGTAACAGATGGAGAGACCGAGACCGGTGCCGCGCCCCTGGGGCTTCGTCGTGAAGAACGGCTCGAAGATCTTGGGCAGGTCCTCGCGCTTGATCCCGGTGCCCGTATCGATGAACTCGAGCATGATCTCATCCGTCCGATCGGGGTTGATGCGGCTGCGGACCGTCAGGGTGCCGCGCGAGTCCATGGCGTCCATGGCGTTGAGCATCAGCGCCATGAAGCTCTGGATCAGGCGCTCGTGGTCCCCGAGCACCGACGGCAGCCCCGACGCCA